>Ga0306925_10000348_pt1 | contig 32430 bp, 38 predicted proteins | sample flu12Cox44000176_FD_203755 | JGI IMG/M metagenome (GOLD analysis project Ga0306925, IMG submission 203755) | Lab enrichment of tropical soil microbial communities from Luquillo Experimental Forest, Puerto Rico - flux8day.12C.oxic.44.000.176 (v2)... | ecosystem: Environmental > Terrestrial >... | reverse complement strand
TCGACGAGAGCGATTGTCGGCATGGCGGCCTCCTTACATGATCTGGCATGAGTCGGCCGCAGCAGCATCACCAGCCCGGCCCCATAGGAGATTGAATGTCTAGGTGGGGGCGAAAATGTGACGCCTCTTGCAGTTTATTCAGGTAACTTCCAAGGATGATCACGGCGGTACTGAGCAAACGATTGCATGGCAGATAGCGATCAGACCATAACGGCGACGCGATGGAACAACGACATTCTTCACTGCAGCGCAGAATGCCCGCTTTTGGCACTTAGCGGACATTTATAATTTGCGCTGACGAATGTCCGCTTTTGGGGTAAAGCGGACATCGATCGGACATTGCGAAATGTCCGCTTTTGACCCAAAGCGGACAAATCGCACGCATTCGCGGAACTCCGGTGATTTGCCCCGGTGCTGTCATCTTTTGATCGTACTTCAGGTTGCCCTGAACTTTAGCGTCATCAGTCAAGAAGCAAAATAAATTCGATCAGAAGCCGCGGCGTAAGAGGGTGTGATCATGAGTACTCCGAGTGACGACGACACGGATCCAGAACTTAGGAAGTATGCGCCTAAATGGGCTCGCGAGCGGCCGACAGCGACTGATGTTGAACGACGACAATACGTCAACTTGCCCAAGGAGTACTATCAGGACCGGCGCATAAGGACCTTATCGCCGGGACCTGTCCCCGAGCCAGTACAGCAGAAAGATGGCTTACTGGCGCTGGTGGACCGCTTTGTGAAGCTGGCTGTATTTGCGGCTCTCGTCGCATTGTTGGCCATCTTTGGGAAATCGCTATTGCAACGTGTCGGGGTGGTCGAGGCAGATTCACCTCCCATACAAGTCTCCAAACCAGCTGGCCCTCGACTTACCGCAAACGACGCGCCCGCGAACGTTCCGGCCGCGGGGATTGCGGCAGCCCCCGGTGCGGCGCCGTCCGCAACTGCGCAGACACAGCAAGTGCCGCTCTCACCGGCGCAGGGGCAGCAAGCCGCGCTCTCTCCGATCTCGAAACCGCCCGGACAAGAGAACAGCGTCAGCAGTGCCGTTCGCGGGGTAACCGGCAGTGAAATTCGATTTGGGATTTCTGCACCCTTTACTGGGCCCGCCAAGGAACTCGGCCAGCATATGAAGCAGGGTATCGAGGCGGCATTCAACGTAGCCAACGCTACAGGTGGGGTGTACGGCCGCCAGCTTCGGCTGGTCGCGGCTGACGACGGCTATGAGCCTGCGCGAGCTGCGGTAACGATGAAGCAACTCTATGAAAGAGATCAAGTTTTTGGGTTAGTCGGCAATGTGGGGACGCCCACCGCGGTGGTCGCATTACCTTACGCGCTGGACCGCAAGATGCTGTTCTTCGGGGCATTCACTGGCGCTGGCTTACTACGGAGCGATCCACCCGATCGCTATGTCTTCAACTACCGGGCCAGCTACGCCGAAGAGACCGCCGCCGTGGTGAACTATCTGGTGAAGGTGCGGCGGCTGTTGCCGGAACAGATTGCCGTCTTTGCTCAGCAGGACGCCTACGGCGACTCGGGCTTCGCCGGCGTGGAGAAGGCCATCCGTTCATTGCGGGGGGGCAATGCGAGCCCAATTCTGCGGCTCAATTACCAGCGTAACACGGTGGATGTAGAGGATGCCGTCGCGCAACTCCAACAATATAATGCGCAATTGCAACAGAAGAGGCACTTCCCGATCAAAGCAGTGGTCATGGTCCCGACCTACCGGGCGGCGGCTAAATTTATTGAGAAGACGCGCGATCTCTACCCGGACATGATTTACACCAGTGTTTCCTTTGTCGGCAGCACCGCGTTGGCGGACGAGTTGATGCTGCTGGGCAAAAAGTATGCAGCTGGAGTTATCGTCACGCAGGTCGTGCCGGCGGTTGATGGGCGCTCGTCATTGGTTCTTGATTACAAATCTGCACTTGCCAAATACTTTCCCGGCGAGGCGCCGGACTACGTGTCCCTCGAAGGTTATGTGGATGCCAGCGTGTTGATCGCAGCGCTGCAACGCAATGGCGCGCAGCTCGACACCGAAAGCCTAGTCGGTACCCTGGAAAATCTCCGCGATCTCGATGTTGGGCTCGGCACGCCCGTGATCTTCAGCCGGTCCGACCATCAGGGTGTACACAAGGTATGGGGCACACAACTCGACGAGACCGGGCATTACCAGCCTATTGACCTGCAGTAGCAGGGACAGAGCTGGTGTAAGTCGTTCGATCCGCTCCACCCGCGCTTCTGGATTCCGGCTGTGCTCAGCATGCTCGAGGCTTTGTGCGCGCGCTGGCCTAAACTCCAGTTGGCGGTCGAGCCGAGCGCAAATCCGATGGCGCTGAAGACCCGGCGTTGGGTCGACCGATGGCGTGAGGCTGTTATCGGGGTCATCAGAAAATTGAAGACGATTGCATGGTCTGGTTATTGGCGCCGTGCTACTAGTGGTCCGGGAAAATCCTCCTCTCCATCTCCCTGAATGTCGATCCGCTGAATGGCAAAGGGGCGCGATGGCCTTACGGACTGCTCAGTTTGCGCACAACTGGGCTGACGCTATGCTTGCTCGGTCGGACTGGGACGTCCCTCTGCCTGCGGGAACGGACGGTGGGGACGAAGGTGAAGAATTCCATCACTTCACTGCCCGTTCGACACCCGCACGATGCTGCCCAAGAAAGCGGTACGTATGGGGGACAAGGCAAAGCCGTCAGGCGTCAGGAAGCGCCGACGGCTTTGCTGTTTGAGCAGGCAGGGTGCGCAATACAAGCTCATCAAGATCAAATTCGTGGCCAGCATGATTGCTGTCACGCGTGATGACTAGCAAACCGAATCGGTTCTCAGGGCCAATGTGACCGTCGAAGCCCCCTACTCAATCGATGCGATTTGTATCGGCTCACTCTGGGGCTCAGACAGGACGCCACCGATGACCATGCCAACTAAAAACATCGCCGCAAGCAACACAGCAATTACGCCGTCATTTCGTGGCGGAGTAAGCCTTCGCTTTTGCTTGTCCAAGGGTTCCCGGTCGTGTCGGTCCGTTAAATTTAGCTGAGGGGCGTCAGCACTGGGCGACTTGTGGCCCAATATACGCTAGCTCTTGTATTTTCGGTGCACCTTTTTGGCTTTTAGATCACGCTTTGTGCCAGACTGTTATCTAGTGCACAAAGCGCTCATGGCTTGCCGCGATTGTTATGGACAACGCAGGTAGGTCTTTAAATTGTCGAACACGCTTCCGGCGAACCGCAGATAAATTCGTCCCATCGCCACGCGATCTGGGCCAAGCGTTCGCACGATGATATTGACGGTTTGGGTCTTTGCCGGAAGCGACGCGCTGGTGCAAAGGGCACGCACTGCGTAATTGATGCCGCGCGATCCCTCCGACTCAACGATCCAGCTTACCGCGCGGCTGCCGTCGCCGTCGCCATATTTGGCTGGCTCGATCACGACGTTAGATTTGTCTTTGGCGGCGCATTATTGGGCTGTTTCGGCCCAGGTGCCCAGCATGATGTTTGGAAAAGCAGAGAGACGGATTTCATCAGCGGCATGGGCTATTTGTACGAATAACCCCCACAGCACGATCAGGATTGCAGTTCGCATGCGCTTTCACCCTCAGTCTGGCGTGGTCAAAAGATCAGTTTATCAGAGAGGCCGAGCAATGGGGGACAATGGGAACTCCGGCTTCGTGCTTGCGTCCGCTATGCGGTGGCTAAATCCTGATGTCCGCTTTACCCCCAAAAAGCGGACATCAGCCACGCATGCTGGGATGTCCGCGTTATGCCAAACCCCCTTCAAGACGATATCAACGTGCCAATGTCCGACTCGCGAAATAACAGTGGCGACGATGGAAAAGCGCGTTGGAAGGACCCCGTCCTTGCGAACTAAGTACGTTGTGGCCCACACAAAGCGAGATCACGCTCGGCGCAGAACACATTGCTGTAAAGGCCTGCGATCCACTGCCGCCCCCTCGAGGTCACATTCAGGTACCGAATGGCGGTCCGGATATGTGGCGAAATGCTGCTCCAAAAAAACTGCGGGTATGAATCCGTGAGATCGGCAGGCGAGGTGTAGCCAAGCTGTCTGTTCATGCCAACTTCTTCGAATTCCTGGTAAAGCGCATTGGCCTTGCGCAGGTGATGCGGATCTCCGAGTTGTCCGATCAGATCGGCGGCCCGCAACAGCAAACCGTCTTCCTTGTCCCCTTCATCCAATTCGAGCGGTGGAAAGCGGGTGAATTCAATGGCGCGGGCGATCCTGGCGGCGTCAACGACATTACTGTTTGCAAGGCGATCCATCACAAATAACTTTGAGCGGTCGACGTGGTAGGGCATAAGCGCCGCGTCCGAAGCGCCGCGCGGAAGTCTCGTTTTGCGACCCTTTCTGTCGACAACATAGCCATCTGGGCTGTCGCCTTTGAGAATACCGCGGACATAGCCAATATCGTGAAACAGGCAGGCAATGATTACATGCGCAAAATCATTTGCATCCGTGCGCATTAGGAGTGCTCGTCCTGTCATGATGTCGTAGCCGGCGAGCGTGACCAGCATCGTGTGTTCAACGTTGTGATAGAGCGCATCGCTGTTGCCGATGCAGTCAAGAGCAAGCCTAGCGGCTAAGGGGATCACTTCCGTCAAGCTGGCGTTCGTCGACCCAAAACGCCGAGTCATATCCTCGGCGAGAAAGGACCCCAATGCTTCTGCGGCTAGTTCTGGAACGGTTATCAGGGCCGACCCCCGCTTAGGACAAGGAACCGTTCCGGGCTCCAAATTAGGTCAAAGCCCCAGGAAGCGACGCTACCGAGTAGTTCGATGAAATTGCCTCGCCTCATTTGACAACTTCATCAGCGATGGAGAGCAAGGTGGGCGGAATGGCGAGGCCAAGCGTGGTCGCCGTTTTGATGTTAATGACAAAATCGAATTTGGTCGGCTGCTCGACTGGAATATCGCCGGGTTTTGTCCCGTTCAGAATCTTATCGACCATGTCGGCGGCTCGTCGGAACAGATCGGTGAAATCCGGTCCATAAGACATGAGGCCACCGGCTTCAACATAATCGCCGTAGCTCAGAATGGTCGGCAAACGTGCGCCGAGAGCCAATTTAACGATCTGCATACGATTGGCGGCGATGAGGCCATCCGACACGACATAAAGCGCGTCCGCTTTGTTTCTAAGTACCTCGAAGACGGGTGCAATGTCTTGCGGTCGGGAGATTCCCAGCAGTGCCGCTTCAAGCCCGAGTCCTTGAGCCGTGGATTTAACCCGTTCCGCCTCGAGCATAGGTTCGGCATATCCAGCATTAGCCAGCACCGCCAATCGGCGGAGGTGGGGAATAGCTTCGCGCAAGAGTTCAAGCCGTTTGGCAACGAGATCGGGCTGCTGGATCGAGACTCCCGTGACGTTGCCACCTGGCTTGGTCAAGCTTTGAACGAGCCCGCCGCGGACGGGATCAAAGGCAACGGCAAAGACGATAGGAATGGTCGTTGTCGCCTGTTTTAGAGTGGTAACCGCGCTTCCATAGGTACCAATGACATCAACGTCTTGCCGCAGGAATTCAGCGGCGACTTCGCTAACGCGTTCGGAGCTTCCCTGCGCCCAGCGGTACTGGATCGCGACAGTCTCACCTTCAATCCAACCCAGTTCCCGCAGTCGAGTGGCAAAAGCGGCTATCCATGGACGCCAGACGGTCGCATCCGCGCCAAGAACTCCGATACGCCGTGGCTTCCCTATTTGCTGCGCGTACGCACCAAGCGGCCAGGCGGCAACACCGCTACAAAGACCTCTAATGAAGTGTCGCCGCTCCATGAGCTTTCCCCCTGCCGAGGGCCCACAACAGGCGTGCAACCGTAATGAAATTCTCGGGGTTAAGGCTGTTACCTAGGTCACACGCCAAGGTAAGCACCGATGTCCGCTTTGTGCCAAAAGCGAACGTGAGCAACCGCAGCAAAGCCAGGCAGCTATTCGATCACCTCGTCGACGGTGGCAAGCAGCAACGATATTGATAACCAGCTCAAATTTGGTTGCCTGCAACAACGGCAGGTCGGCCGGTTTCAGATTCATGTATAGCCCCCTGACTGCACCGGAAACACTCCGGTCCGTGGTAGCACAATTCGGATTTCGGTAAACTCGCCCGGTTCGCTGTCGACCTCAATCGTCCTGGCATGTTGCTTCACAATAATGTCGTGGCTGATTTAGAGCCCGAGTCCAGTGCCTTCTCCAGCCGGTTTCGTTGTAAAGAACGAATTGAACATTTCCTCTCTCACCTCAGCTGGAATGCCTGTACCGTTGTCGCGGATTCTGATCTCCACCCGATCGCCAAGGTTTTTAGTGCTGGCTGCAAGGATCGGTTCATATTTACCACGAGCGCTCCAAGGTGATTGTAAAGCCCTGCTTTTCGGCTCGGGCACCGTGATAGGCAAGATTGAGGCTTTCCTCGACGAGCGCATTGATAGTGACAGACCGACTCTCACCTGAGCCTTCGCGTGAGTGCAGCAACATATTCTTCACGATAGGATCGGCCCGCTTGCCGTGCTGCGCGATCTTTTCGAGGTTCTAACACAGCGTTGCGGTCAGTTCAGTGATTTCATTATGAGCCTTAGGATCTAAGCTGACTCCGTCCAAAGCGGTCTGCAACACGTTAGACTTTACTCGCACGTCACTGACACGATTCAAGGCGAGGCTGGGGCGAAGCTTGACTCAGCGATGCAGGTTGCGAAAAGTCGCCTGGTCAGCGAGAAATAGGGAGCTGCGGTAGCAAATTCGGTAGCATTCAGCGTTTCGGTACTTGGTTGTGCTACCAGCTTCTCTTAAATATCAATGAGATACGGCCACGTGGCGGAGTGGTTACGCAGCGGTCTGCAAAACCGTTTACCCCGGTTCAATTCCGGGCGTGGCCTCCACGACTTAGCAAAATAGGTCCAGGAAGAGTCAGTGAAATGTCAGCAAATGGCCAGAAGTGGCCGTCCGCTCGATTTTCCGTGTCGTGCTGACTGGAAAAACCCGCCATAGCGGACATTTCGCGGCGATCGATCAATGTCCGCTATTCCCCCGAAAGCAGACATTGGTTGAGCGTGTTGGGATGTCCGCTTTGTGCCAAAAGCGGACATCGATCGCGCTATCAGGACGTCAGCTTCGGGCCAATTCCTCCCATTCAGGCAAGGGACGACTTCGCCGTTCGGTCTCTCCACGCTAGGATAGCTGACGAGCACCACCGCGGGGGGATTTGGCGGTATGAGGACCAGGGTGCTGGCCGTAGGCGGTGGCCCGGTGGGACTGACACTGGCGATGGATCTGGCCTGGCGAGGCATTGATGTCATCGTCGCCGAGCGCCGCCCTCCGAACGACCCGCCGAACGTGAAGTGCGGGCAGATCGGCGCCCGCTCCATGGAGATCTTCCGGCGGCTTGGCGTGGCCGACAAGCTGCGTGGCATCGGTCTCCCTGCGGCCTATCCCAACGACATCGTCTCGGCGACGAGCGTCACGGGCATCGAGCTCTCCCGCGTACTTATTCCCGGGCGTGGCGCGCGTGGCACCCCTGCCGCAGCTGGGCCGGACACTACCTGGCCGACGCCCGAGCATACGCATCGCTGCAATCAGAAGTTTTTCGAGCCGGTGCTGTTCGCGCACGCTACGGAGCAGCCGCGCATCCGCATCCTGCATCGCACCGAGATCACAGACCTGGCCCAGAGCGAAGAGGGTGTGACCGCGAGCGCCGTCGACCTAGATGGCGGCACACGTTCAAGGATTGAATGCGACTACCTCGTCGGCTGCGACGGAGCGAGTTCGTTTGTGCGCAAGTCGATCGGGTCAGAATTCGTCGGCACTCCGGTGCTGCAATACGCGCAATCGTTCCACGTCCGGGCACCGCAACTCATTAGACTGCTGCCTGGTAAGCCGGCCTGGCTCTATTTCTCGCTCAATCCGCGCCGCTGCGGCGTGACAATGGCCATTGATGGGCGGGAGACCTGGAACATGCAGAATTACTCCTCTCCCGGAGAAACCGGGCTGAGTCACCTCGATCGCGACTGGGTGATCCGCTCGATTCTTGGTGTCAGGCCTGACTTCGAGTACGAGGTCCTATCCCACGAGGATTGGATCGCCCGCCGGCTCGTCGCGAGCAAGTTTCGCGACCGGCGCGTCTTCATCTGCGGCGACGCCGCGCACGTTTGGATGCCGCTCGGGGGCTTCGGCATGAGTGCCGGAATTGCGGACGCGGCCAACCTCGCCTGGAAGCTCGCCGGTGTCCTCCACGGCTGGGCCGCGCCCGAGATTCTGGATGCCTACGAAGCAGAGCGCCAGCCGATCACGGACCAAGCCTCGCGCATCATCTCTGACATCGGATACCAGGTGATGATGCAGCGCAACGAGTTGTCGCCGGAAATCGAACGGCTAGATACAATCGGCGAAGCCGCGCGCACCGCCGCCGGACAACTCGCCTACGCGCTCGACGTGGAGCAGCAATGCTGCGGCGGCCTGAACTTCGGCTACTTCTACGATCGATCGCCGATCATCGCCTACGACGGGGAGCAGGCGCCCCCCTATACGATGGGCACATTTACCTCGACCACCGTGCCCGGCTGCCGCGTGCCCCACGTCTGGTTCGAAGGGCGGCGCTCGCTCTACGACGCGATGGGGCCCGATTATACGCTATTGCGGCTCGACCCCACAGTGCGTGTCGACGGCATCGTGGCGGCGGCAGCGCAGCGCGGTCTTCCACTTGCGGTGCTCGACTTGAGATCGCGTGAGGCATTGGAGCTCTATCGCCACAGGCTCGTGCTTGTGCGCCCGGACCAGCACGTCGCCTGGCGCGGTGACGCGGAGCTGCCCGACCCAATCAGTCTCGTCGATCTCGTCCGGGGCGTGGCGCAGAGGACGATGGCGAGATTGGCGTGAGCGCAAGAGCATACTCTCGGACGAGGCTACTCGCAGGGGATCACGGTGCATAGACCCAGGTTTCAATCATCACCGTCGCGCCCGGTACTGGGAGAGGCCCTGGCACTTCCGCCGCCGAGAATGGGAGCGGACGCCCACCGAGATGGCGCTCCCATACCTTGTAGACTGGGTAGAACTCGCCAATGTCTGTGTGGAACAGCATCACGCGCACCACATTGTCGAGTGAAGTCCCGGCGGCCTCGCAGAGCCCCGCGACGTTACCGATAATCGTTTCGGCCTGTGCCTCTGGCGATGACGAGAAATACGGTTGTCGCGGATCTAGGACGGCCGAAGGCATTAGCCCATCGCGGCCGGCCGCCATCAACGCAGGGATGAACAAAAGATCGCCCGCCTTCACGGCTTGAGGCTGATAGCGAAATGCAGTCGCAACTCCGGCGTTAACGTGTCGCTTGGTGGCTTCGCTATTGGGCTTGGCCGCAATCACGTTGATTTCGATCTTGCCATCATAGGGCGCAAGTCCATGCTCGATACACGGAATAATGGACACGCTCGGGCCCGTCTCGCCGAAATGTCGCGTCCAAGCTTCGTTAAAGGCCGAATAGTCCTCGCGATCCGTGAGATAGACTTGCGCGTGGACTACATTCTCGAGTCGCGCGCCAGCGAGTGCGAGCGATGCCACCATCCGCTTGGTTATGATGAATTCTGTTTCGAGCTTGATCGGTTGGCCACCCCATTGTGTGCCTTCGGCCATCAACGCGGCCGTGGCGACTCCATTGCGCCGCGGCTCTTCGCCGATCGCGAGCGACGTGATGCCTGGAATGAAGATAAAGTCGCCAACCGTGAGCGCCGGAGAGTAGCCTGAGGTCGGGCGGCCTTTGAGTTGCGCGTGGCTGAGGTGCTCGACCTCGAATCCCTTTTTGGGGATGGCAGCCACGGCTTGGACGTTCATATCAGCGCCCGGTAGCAGCAGGGCCTTCTGGGCTATCGAGGTCGAAGGTGGAATGCGCCCGCGGAGAAATTCGCGCCGAACTTGCTGATACGGCGGCACTGCCTTGACGGTCGTGTAATACTGGTCAGTGCGGACAAGGCGGGTACAATCGGTGCCGGCGGCGTGCAGTATGGCCTCGAGATTTGCAAAGATGAGAAGAGCTTCTTTCTCTCGCTTCGGCAGTCCTGAGTGCGGCGCGTGCTCTGAAAGCACATGCGGGGAAATGCCGTTGATGAAGTCTTGTGCCATCAAGCCGGTTGCGAAGACCCAGCGATCGGCCTTCACGCCCTGCGCAAATTTGATCTTGCCTTGACCGAGCTCGACCGGAAGCAGCGGCTCTACGGCGCAATTTGCTTTCCTGGTCATCGGATCTCTTTGGTGATGCTATGGTGCGATTGTTCGACGAAGCCTGAACTGTGGCACTGCGGCGCCACGCTGGGAAGATGGCACACAGGAACAACACATGGCTATTTCGTTGCGGCATGGTCTTATTGTGGTTTGGGCGCTGGTGAGCGGCGCGGTCTTGCCAGCCGATTCCCCGGCTCAGGACTACCCGAAGCGTCCAATCACCGTGATCGTGCCGTTCGCTGTGGGTGGCTTGACCGATGTCCCGGTGCGCGTGCTTACCGGGATGTTACAGGAGCGCATCGGCCAGACCATCGTGGTTGAGAACAAGCCGGGGGGGTCCGGCACGCTGGGCGGAGCGTATGCGGCTCGGGCCGCGCCAGATGGCTACACACTGTTCGCGAATTCGATCGCCGACGCGCAAAATCTATATTTTCTTCCGGTGCCATATAGCGCAATCGACGATTTCGCGATGATTGGGATGGTCGTCGAAGGTCCACCGCTGGTCCTTATCATTGATGCAGAGCTTCCATACAGATTGCTCCGCGAATTGCTTGCCGATGCCAAAACCTATCCGAACAAGATCAGCTTCGGCACGTCCGGACCGGCGACGTCACCAGCGATGGCGCTCGCGCAACTTAATGCTCTTGCCAAGACCGAAATCGCGGGCGTGCCCTATGCCGGCTCGGGCGAGGCTGCCCGCAATGTATCGCCAAGCGGAGTCCAAGGAGCATTCGCCTTCTACGCTCAGGCCAAACCACTGGCAGATGGCGGCAAGGTGCGTGCGCTCGCCATCGCGATGCCGCAACGAATCGCGACCTGGCCCGAGGTGCCGACCATGCAGGAATTGGGTTTTCCTAATTTTGACTATCGTGGCTTTGTGGGCCTGGCGGCACCCGCAAAGACTCCTGCATCGATCATCGCGTACCTCAACAGAGAGCTTAATGAAGTAGTCCAATCACCGGAGTTTCGCAGGCGCATGGGGGTACTAGGCATGACCGTACCCGCCGAGAACACCCCAGAACTCCTTATCGACTACATGCGGCGCGAAACTAAACGTCAGGGTGAGTTAGCGGCGCTCACCGGCATTACGATGACCAAGCCGAAGTGACAGGGCGTGTGTAAAGCCATTGTGGTCGAAGTCTTAGCCTAGGAGTTCGCGATCCGGCGGTGACCACAAAAAACAGGGAAATTTCAACCAATGACAGCAGACCGCACTGTGACCCATCTTGAAGGGACAGATTTTCAGAAATCGCGCGCTTTCTCGCCGGCCGTCATAACGCAAGGTGGCAAGATCGTCTGGCTGGCGGGGCAAACCGCCCTAACCGATTTGGGCGGAAAATCAATTGCGCACGATTTCGAGGCTCAGGCTCGGACCTGCTTCGCCCTCATCGACCGGACACTCAATCGCGCGGGCGGTAAGCTTGCCGACCTTGTCACCATGACGGTCTCGATCAACGATCCGCGACACGGCGACCGTTTCATCAAAATCCGGCACGAAATATTTTCCGACGGAAAGTTTCCGTGCAGCGCCCTGATCACGGTGTCCAACTTTGCCCATCCTGGAATTCTGATCGAAATTCAGGGCGTCGCGGTGGTTTGACTGGGCCCACGGTTTGCAAACGAGCTGTCACTTCCAATGCAGTGCACTGCAAAATTCCGGTCGCTGGCCGCGGTTTCGCGAGAGTTCAGCCGATGTCGCTTTGGGTCAAAAGCAGACATCGCGGCACCTCCGAGCAATGTCCGCTTTACCCCCAAAAGCGGACATTGCTGACGCGATGAGGAATGTCGGCTTTGTGCCAAAAGCGGACATTCTACCCCAAATCAATTCTTCAATGGGTTACGTTGTAGACCCGGCCCAAATCGCGCGATTGAAATCAAACGACATTTGGCGCGTGTGTCAAACCCTGCGGCGCGTAGCGAGGCCGCATGATCGACCGCACGAACATCAAACAATATTTGCTTGACCATTCAATCGAGAAAGCCGGCCCGCTTGCTACGCCTTGTTTGGTGTGGACTGGCAACTGCAATTTCGAAGGCTATGGCCTCGTGCGTTATGAAGGTCGCACACAAAAAGTACATCGCGTTGCCTACAAGGTAGCTGTTGGCCCGATCCCCGAGGGCAAATTCATCTGCCACCACTGCGATATCTTCTGTCCGATGACTACTTGCCTCCACCGGGGGAGGAGTGGCCGCCCACAGGCCGCACCGCTGATGGCAAGCTAATACTGTTTCCAGATAAGAAAGAGCGGGGCTGACAACGCCGAACAAACAGGACGGCGCAAACATGAACGAGGCAACCCAACTTTTGTTCCTTCGGTATCAAACACTAATTTGTACCATCGAGACGGATAAAACCCGCATGAGAGGGGTTGGTATCGTCGGTGACAATGACAACACGCATTACGCATATCCTTGCCGTCGCCATCGTGATCGGACCGTCACTAGCTTATGGCTCGTCAACTTGCATGACGGAAAGCGAGGCACGTGCCAAGTTTCCCAAGGCGCATCTTGTTTGGGTCGGCACCAATCATTGCTGGACATTCGGGACAGTGCACGTGCATTCGCAACCCTCACTTGCGGCAGAACCCGTACCTTCCACGCGACCCGCACTCACGGCGGAGCCGGTGCCTTCCTCCCGACCCAAAATCGATAGCGGCGGCAACGGAGCGCAATGTCGTTATGCGCCATGCGAGTAGAGAGATCGTTGGCCGTAATCCGCCGCGCCTCATCTTTGCTGAGCAGCTTGGCCGCGCGGATTGTTCGCACCTTTCGAAATTCCCAAAAAAGTACACGCATTTTGCACAAAATGGTCACAAACAAATAAAACGGTTAAAAACTGCAAGTATCGTGGGAGAACTAAAGAGAGATGGCGCAGGAGCTGCTCTGGCTCACGATCCCTCTGATCGCGTTAACAATGGCGGTATATATGGCATATTGGCTCATTACTAAAATCAGGCAAATGATAGAAACCACCAAAAAAGTATCGCCCGGCGGTGTTGTAAAGCGTGATTGGCTCCCCACTGGTCGTGTCGACTTCACGACACGATTGAATGGAGCTGACGATCAAAACAAAGAACAACCAGGTGAATTCAAGTTACTCGTAGAAGAGTGGAGAGTTGTCGAAAGCCTTGCTGGAAATGAAAACCTCGAGATCCAATGGAGGCTTGCAACGTTGAGCGAGGCTAAAGCTGTCGTAAGCCATTACCACAAACACTTATCCGAGAATGGGCTCATCAAATCACCCGAGCTTTCCGCACCCTCATTCTCCGTTAAACGCGAATTGAGTTATCGTCCCACCAATGGCGGCTCAGAAGCGGTTTCGCAATCAACCTAGTCGGACGGACAAGATAGATCTCGTTCTGTTTGATTGGTGGCCCGTGGCGATGCCGGGACACCGGGCCACGCGATCCACGGGCCGTTTTAGGGCGCGGCGACCGATCCGAAATCGCCACGCCGCCCGTTAGCCTTTCCAGAACTCTTTGAACGGTCGCGCACTCAGTTCGCTGTAATGCGCAGTGTGCTTGATATCGACATGACCAAGCCACAGTTGCAACCGCCGAGTGTCTGCCCCGCATCGGTCAGCAGATGCCCACACGTGTGCCTCAACATATGAGGGTGCGAATACAGTAACCCTGCGCGTTCGCCCGCCGCCTCGATCATCTTTGAAACGTTGAAGCGTGTCATGGGCCGCCACGCTCGGACGCGAATACGAATGCTCCCTCGGTTTGTCGGCGCAGTTCACGCGGTGCCCTAAGCTCGTCGCCCTGGATCGGATGCACCGACGCAATCCCACCCTTCAGGCGTCGAACGTGGAGATGGGCGCGGGTGAAGTCGATTTGATCCCATTCCAAATCAACCGCCTCAGTAACCCGCAGCCCATGCCGCGCCATGATGAGGATCAGGGTCGCGTCACGATGGCCGTAGCGGCCTTTACGGGCGGCGCTGATTAGTTTGCCGATCATGTGACTTTCCACCTTTCGCCCATTGGCGACCATTCGCCCCGCGACTCCGGACCGTTGATTTATCGGCCGGCTCGATTGGGACTTTCAACACAAAGCTCTAATTGTGGAATGTTTCAAGCGCTGCTTGGTGAGTCATTTTGACTCAGGCTTCGACTGACTGCGCGGCGCATGTTGGTGTTCGGATCAGCGCGCGCGAGCATCTTGAAAAGCGGGGCGCGCGAGGCGGGGGTGGGGCCAAAATCGAGTCTCGCCGTGAAACGTAAACCCCCCTCGCAAATTGTGTTAGAGATTTTGAAGGTATGCCTCTTCCACTGCGGACATTCGTCCGAGGCGGTCTAGAGGCGATACCTTGACGGACAACAACAACCGGACGCCCCGCTTGCTATCCGTTCCAAGATGAAACATTCCTATGTGCGCGAGAGCCAATCGCTTGGGGGCAAGCTCAGATAGAATTTGTCGTGCTGAGGCAGGGCCCGCCAGGCTTCGACACAGTCGGTCAACAGATTGAGATGCGAGGTTGCCGGTGCCGAGCAGCCGAACGGGTTTCGTTAGGGGAGCGCAACCACGATTTTTGTGGAGGAACAAAGATCAAAAAAAGCAATTTGATTTAGATCAATGTCGCGGCCTTTTTGCCTAGCAAAAAGTACAACCTTCATTTTTCGGATCTAGGAGACCAAAGCATGAATAGGCGAAGGCGAACCTGGACAGCGAAAGATGTTCGTACCTTGAAGAAGCTTGCAAACAAAAGGGCGCGAGCGGCAAACATCGCCCGAACGTTGAGGAGAACCGAGGGGGCAACGCGGCAAAAAGCCTTTAGTCTTGGACTATCGCTCGAAACGCGTGCTGCAAGGCTCTGACAAAAGAAACAGTCTGAACTAAAAAAGGGCCCTGCCCAAAACCGTTCTGAAGGATTTGAAGGACAGGGCCGTATCTACAAGCCAACACGCTCCGCGTTCTTCGGCGCGGCAACCAAATAAATACCACGTCACGCTAATTTTTGCCTCGACCCACAAGTTTTCCACTGATGATCCACTTGTTTTCCACCGGAAACCTCACAAGCTCCGAGGCGACGGTGGCGCAAAGCACAGAGGTAAAAATGCTGAGGCTGATCCCTGCCGCCATTGGATTCAGCTTGCTATGTGGAGCGACTCCGACCTTTGCCGCGCAGTCGTGCGAGGATTGGTGTCAACATCGGTGCGCGCACCGTATCCTCAGTCAGGGTGCGTGTATAAACAAATGTGTCCCTACGTGTCAGCGGAAACGCGGACAGGACCCGCGCGTCAAGGCACTGCCGCAGTAACATCTGACGGCCTCGTCACAATTGCCGCATAGTGTGAGCGAGACCATGGCGGTTTATCGCGAACGTGAGCGCCGATGGAGCCGATAGCGCCATTTAATTGTGCCGTTGTATCTGCTGGAACCCCAACCTCGTGCGGCTTTGCCCCCAGGGGTCGCTTGCTAGTCACGCGCGCTTGTTTGTTGCGGAGCACAAAAAAAGAGGCCGCCTTTGTGTGGCGGCCTCATCAATATTTGGTCCCCCGTCCCCTTTATCCCCATCCTCGCGGGGGTATCGAAATCCTACCGAGAATTGTGTGTACGCAAGGGCCAATCAGATGCGGCAAGTTGAATTTCTTGGACTGTTGTAAGTTCGCCACTATCGGGGCATTTTTGCAGCGTATTGTTGTTAGTTCGCTGCTATCAGCGCATCATTACTCCATTAGGCCAAAGGTCGGGCGGCCATCCCCATCCCCCGACACCCCTTGGTTGCTCCACCTTTAGAAGCCTAAGTGAAAGTCAGATTACGGACTAACCCCAAGTGCGTACGCTGCTTGGGGTTCGTTTTTGTGGCGCGCTTTGACCCAAACGCATCGCCAAGCCCTCGTGACCGCACGGTTTGTTGAGAGTTTTAAGACAGCGCGTTCTTATTTCTTGTCGGGGTCGGCACCGAAAATCGAGCCAGATTTAAGGGTTGAAGAAGACGAGCAGGTTGCCGGTGATTTCAGTCGAGTGTTCTGGTGCCGTTTGTTTGCTACGGCGCACGCAAGAAGCTAGATGCTGCACGAATCTCAGCGTCGGTCATTTTTGGCTCAAGCGAACGACGAATCTTGTATAGCTCAGCCTCAATATCCTTGAACTTATCAGCGAGCCCCTCGATGTCAGGCACCGTATACTCGCGGTTCCCAGGTGGTAGCTCTAGCCGCTCCCATCTCAAGCCGCCGCGAACCTCAACGGTTTTTGTCCGAAGGTTGAAACACCACCATGTGCCGTGAGCGAGAAAATTGCGCTCCCTACACAGATGAACGGCCTCGTCCAGAAGATTTCTGATTTGCTCAATCTGCGGCAGCCTGCAGCCACAATGCCTCATGATCAGGACGATAAACCTCGCCGTACCACTCTCTGATGCCGTCCATTGATTCTCGCGTCGCTCGCCAAAACCGGGTTCCTCCGGTTTGAGGGCGTCTACCAATGAGCGGATTCCACGCTCGAACTCCGCGTGAGCAAACATCATCCGTGCGAACGCGAGGGCGTGCGGCGCGATTTCATTAGCGTCGGGGAACGCCACATCGTCGCAGTCCATTGAACATCTCCGGCAGAACAGCGCCGCGCGCTTAAGGCGCAACGGTTCCGGTAACTTAGCGATGTTCGCAGCGATTCGCCCGGCCTGGTGCGAGGGGCTGGCGTTAGCGCGCTCGGCCGCCATGGTCTGATTAATCGCCGCCCCTCGTGGCCTGTCGGGAGATTCCTGCCGCGTCAAAGCGCGAGTTGCTGCCAATCTTCGCGTGTTATTTTCTGCCAGCAGGCCGTCTGCTCTAAGTTCTTCTATGAGCAACTTGAATTCACTTGGTTGATCAGCGTCTGCGGCCGCGGCGTGGCAATTCATAGTAGTATTGTGGGGACGGCGATCGGGGTGTTGCGATGAGCGCCGAATTGAAATCGCGGTTTCGTGCCGGCGCAAAAGTTTGCAGCGGGGTCATTATAATCCTGCTTTTAGTGGCCGCCCTCGGCCCGGCCAGTTGGGCTCCCCGCACCGAGCTTGGTTGGCGATTCGACCACTTCATTGGCTATTTCGGAATCACGCTGTTTTTCTGCTTCGCCTGGCCGCGGCCGTTGCTGGTCGGGGCAATCATTATGGCCCTCGGGGCATCACTCGAAAGTCTGCAAGCTCTGACACCGGATCGATCAGCTAATCTCGAGGCCGCGCTCTGGGGCGCAGGCGGGGCACTAGCGGCGGCTCTCGTTGCTGAGCTCTTCATTCGAGCATGGAGATGGCGTCTTAAGAGCGCTCGGTCTGGCAAAAACCCCCCTCGCAAAAATGCAATGTGATTTTCAGACTTCAGGACGGGTCCTCTTTCTTTAATAGGCTTTCGTCAGAGGCCCCAAGTACCTTCCATCTGCACTTTCTCTATATGCGCTTCTCAGGGGCCCCATCCTCGCCTTTGGCTCGGATAGAGCTAAAGCTTCGCGACGCCCACGCGGCTTATTTGCTGCGGCCGCTGCGAGCGCGTAGCGAGCAGTCACTTAGCGCGGCTGGACCCGTGACGTTCTAGTTCTTGATGTATTAGGTGGGCGGCGAGGCAATAGAGCAGGAAGATGATGAGTGCTTCGGCGTCGCTCGGTATCATGGCTTTTCCAGCCTGAACGATCCGAACACCCAATGAAAAGTATAGCGGCGAAAGGGTTGCCCTCAAGCCGCTTTATTGAGCAACAAGACGCCAAAACGTTCAGCAGCCGACAGCTATATGGATCCTTACAGGGGCCCCAAGTACCGACTTCTGCATATTCTTATTAAACAGCGAACAATTGCCATACTTGCCCGCTCTAGTCTCTGGCGAATCGGGTGGAGGGGCGGATGTCAAAAGACAAGGCCAGACAAGCGGTCCTTAGCGAATACGACAGCTGGGTGAAAAAACACCCCGACGACGCCAGGATGATGGGCGGCTTTCTCTTCTTCCGATACTTACAGACAGACAAGTCGGACCTTCTCGATTTCCGTGCGGCTGGCAGCAAGTGGCCAATCGTTCACGGCTGGCTTCAAGATCGGTTGCAAGATTAGGGCCCTCGCAAAAGTGCAACGTGATTTTAAAACCGGGTGCTTTTCTCTAATGGCATTTCCGAAGGGTGGTCACACGTCCCTTTTGCTACGCTCCATATACTGGGCCCATCCAACCTGCTTTCGTAGATTGTCCTGAGTTGGCTGGCCCAAGCTGCCCTTGTTCAGTAAATGAGGGCTGCAAGGATCGCGGCAAGTAGCCCATTCGTTATCATTAAGCTTCCAAAGATGTTTGCTATGTCTTGGCGAGTGCCTAGGGCTCTTTCGTCTGTGCTCTCTCTTCACGCACCCCTGCCTGTGATAACGAGCGCCGATATGACCGTCACTATGTAAGCGGCGACAAACGCTATAACGACCGCAGCCTGCTTGTTCATCTGAGCCCCCGTTTGAGTGCAGCTTTGGCGCTGCACTCCGGTCTATTTCACATTGTTCGGCCAGCGGCCAGGGATGGGTGGGAGCCAAAGTCGTCGCCCAGCCCCCTTTTTATTGCCGCCTCATCTGGGTGTGAGACTGCCTCACTTTATTCAGCGCACGTTCAGAGACGCGATCCTCAAATGGATTGGGGGTCATGACATTCGAATAAGGAGTTTGTGAAATGAGTGAAAAAAATGACATAATCTCGCGTCGGCGAGTATTTTCCCTCCTTGGTTTAGCGGCCGCATTGGGCTTCGCACTACCAGCAGAGGTGCTAACGCCCTCGGATGCTGAGGCCCAGGCACCGACACCCGCTCCAGCACCGTCACCCGCTCCAGCACCGTCCGGCGGGACGAGCGGCACGGAGCGCCGTCAGGAACGTCGTACAGGTCGCACGGAACGGCGGACGAAGCGACGAACAGGCCGCACCGAGCGCCGTCAGAAACGCCGCACGAGTCGCACGGAACGGCGAACGAAGCGTCGCTCAACCCGCACCGAGCGACGGACGAAGCGGCGCGGAGGTGGCGAAACCAAACAACAGTAGTTCAGCCTCCTATAATGCATGGCCCACCGGGCGCAGAACTCGGTGGGCCTGTTCTTTTAGCAGTCATTAGCTCCGGCAGCTTCGACGATATTCACCGCGATCCGCTGCGCTCTCACCGCGTGAGCAGCTTGGCCTCAATGTCCGCTTTACCCCCAAAAGCGGACATGAATACGGTGAGGCGCTGTTCGCGCCAGCTATTTAATCTCTGATGGGGGTGCCAATGGTAACCAGTCCAGGCTTCGCAGCAGCGCTGGTTCGATGGCCGTGTACGTCACCAGCGGCCGTCTTGGGCGGAGAAGAGGTCAATGCGGCCTGGATGTCTCTCATCACCATGTTCTGCACCGCTCTATCCTTGTCAATATTGAAATGACCGACATCAGACATATGGTGCAGGTCAACATTTTGCAGCACGCCACTGAATTGCGGGCCCTTGACGACACGATCACCAAATCCATTAGCGATATAGTAATTTACATAGCGGTCGACGTGTCCTGACGCAGTCATGTGCGAGGTCGGATCCAGGCCAATTGCCAATTTGACAGGGACACCGAGTTCGCTCAGGCGTGCGGCCATTTCGGTGACTGCTGTCGCGCCTGACGAGTGCCCGACTAAAATAATTGTCCGCACCCGCCCACTTTTGTACTCCGCGGCGGCTTCTTTCGCGAGCGTCGGCCAAGACAAGTAGTTGTCTACAGTCGTATCAATGCCCTGGTGCTGCAGCTTGGTCGCAATTTGGTCCATGCCCAATGAGAACACGTTGGCGAAGCCGCGGAGCAGATAAACGTGGTCACGAGGCTTCGGATTTGAAGGCGCTTGCGCCAAACTGACGCCGGTCGAGAACGCCAGCATCAAAAACGATAATGTCGCGGCCCGCAGCGGATACCAACACCGCTGGAGCGGCAACCCACAAAATCTAATGGCGCCACGACAAGGGTTCACTAGTTTTCCCCCGACAGATCCGACATCAGGTCGAGGCCGGGACGCCAAGCAAAACCAACCACTGGGCTTTTTCGACTGCGCCTCGCCGCTCGGCGGATTCGCCGTAATTTATGGAGTTGGCTCTCGACACTCCGCCCGTCAGCAGAAACACAAAGCGGCGATGGCGACAAAAGAACCCCACACCCAGCCCTTGATGCTGCCCAACGCTATCTCCCCTCTTCCAAATTCTGAGGGTGTCTCTTGCGCGTGGCAAATATTCGGCAAATTTCTGAATTCCTGATTGTGCGGCATAACTACAACAGCCGCTTCGAGCGGCAGTGCTTGCTCTTCAGAGTATCGCCGGCTGCGCGCAGTACTTGGGCAATGGCAAAGCCCGCCGCCAGTTGTTACCAAAGGCTAATTGGCGGGGCCGGCTATCGCCATATATCGGCCACAAGGTCGGTAAATCCGGGTTGCCTAAATCAACCATCATTGCTAACGGGCTCGATTCGGGCGATTTGGGCAACGATCCATGCGGCAAGCACTCGTTACAGGTGGCAGCGGCTTTATTGGGCAACATCTGGTGACGACCCTTCTCGCGCACGATCGTCGCGTGCGTGTTCTTGATCTTCGACCTCCGCGATGTGCGGCCACGGCAGTGCAGTATGTCCGGGGCTCGGTACTTGATCCGGAATTGCTGCAAGCAGCGCTCGGTGATGTGGAGGAGGTCTACCATCTCGCCGGCTTGCCGGGGATGTGGACTCAACATAAGAATGACTTTCACGCTGTTAACGCCCAAGGTACTGCAACCGTAATCGCTGCCGCCCGCAAACGAGGCGTTTCCCGCTTACTGCACTGCTCGACAGAATCCATTCTTTTCCAGCCTTCGTGTACGGCATCTGCCCTCGCCGAAGACGTCTCCGTCACGCTTGACCAAATGCCGGGGCCCTACACGCGCTCGAAAATGCTGGGCGAACAGCATGCTTTGCAAGCTGCGGCGTCCGGCTTTCCCGTGGTTATTGCTAATCCGACGATGCCGATCGGACCACACAACGGGAATCTCACGCCCCCGACCTTGATGCTGCAATATTTTCTTAGCCGACGTGTTCAGATCTACCTGGATTTCATCATGAACCTTGTCGACGTGCGTGATGTCGGCGCCGGTTTGATGTTGGTCATGGAACGCGGGCAAACTGGGCAACGCTACATTCTCGGCGGTGAAAACATCTCGCTTAAAAAACTCCTGGCCATCGTCGGCGTGATCAGCGGCCGTAAGGCGCTGCGCATTCCAATTCCTGCTGTAATGGCGCAAACCACCGCCGCAGTATTGGAATTTATCGCCGATCATGTGACCCATAAGGCGCCGGCCGGCACGATTGAGGGCGTGCGGATCGCGTCACGGTCCCAAGCGTTGTCAATCGAAAAAGCGCGCCGGGAACTCGGCTATGCACCACGTCCAATCGGAGGAGCCTTGGAGGAGGCGATACAATCTGTTCTAAACAAGTCGCAAGAGTCGACCAACCGCAACATGATGAACATACGGGCTTACAGCGGGTTAGCTGATGAGAGTTAGCCCGTGGAAGATGGTGCCCGGCTTCTAGTGTAAAGCATCACGGTCGTGATTGTTCACGCAAGCGAAGCCTTCGAAGTTATCTGGATCGGATGGGTTGTCAGCTGGGTAGCGGCGTCATTGTGGTCAGGCCGCACGGAAAAACGCGCCGCAACACGTGAAACTTGGATCTACCGTATCATGATTTTTGCCGGAGCGATTCTTATTGCGCCCTGGACAGCGCAGGCCCTGGGCGAGAGGCCAACCTGGCAAGTCGGCCATTACGCCGCTTATGCCCTCGTCGCTGTGATGTTGGTGGGCCTCGCGCTGACCTGGTGGGCGCGAATCTATCTTGGCGCCTTTTGGTCAAGCGCGATTACGCGCAAGGAAGAACATCGATTGATTGACAGCGGCCCCTATGCCTTCGTGCGTCATCCGATTTACGCGGGCCTCATCATCGCGTTGCTGGCGACAGCAGCCACTGAGGCAACCCTAGTAGCTCTCTTAGGCGCGGTGCTTGTAGCGCTCGGCCTGCGGTTGAAAGCCCGTACCGAGGAGCGCTTTCTGTTGACTGAGCTTGGTCCTGACGCCTACGAGTCTTACCGTCGGCGCGTCCCGATGCTCGTTCCATTCCTACCCCACCACTGATTTCCAATCGACAGTCCGAGCAGCACGAGCGACACCGAACGCGGCCGATGCCAACTCCGCCGAGCCAGACACGAAATCACCTGGGCCGTCAGACACTCTCCATGGTGGGTGTTTGCATTGCAGATCCCAAATAGGGCTCATTGGTTACTGGCTCGCCTTCAAGGGAACCGACACGCGAGAAAACAGGGGCAAGCAAATGTCGTCCTCGCACCAGCGTGGCCCGCGCCGCGAGCGCGTCGAAAGCCGTTTGAAAAAGCGCCGGTATTTCACCCGGCCTCATCAGCACCCCACGGATCATGGCGCCGATATTGGTGGTTCCGTTCGGGCGCATGGCGGCGACCGCGGATGAAGGCAGCGCGCGCTCGGCTGGATCGGTGATAACTCGCATTGCCGCCACCGGTAATCCGTGCGCGGCACCCACTGTAGCGACGACATGGGATTCCATATCGACGGCAATTGCGCCCGTGTTCACGTGAAGCGCACGTTTATCGCCCGGATCACAAATAGGGGCTGACACACCCAGGAGCATACCGGAGACAGCGTCCGGGAATGTCTGCAGTAATTGCTGAGACCATTTTTGATTCGTCGGCATCCGATTCGATCCAGAGAGAATCGCAGAACCGATAACGCAGGTTCCAGGCCGCAGCTGCGGCGCAAGCCCGCCCGCCACGCCAAAGCTGATAAGCCCGGGGCAATCACCGAATAATATACGGGCTTCTGCGATCGCTGCTGTAAGCGTGGCCGTCAGATTCCTGCCGTCGCCACCGCAAACAACGTGGATTCCCGGGCCCGCTGCGATGCGAGCCTCAAACGCTAGTCCAACGACGATGATCAAGAGCTCCCCTCAGCCTCCTCCGTTTTGCGGAACAGATCGTACATTGGTGCCCCAAACAACGTCAAACCATTCGCGACGCCGACTCACCTACTACGACCAACTATTTCTGTTTGAACGAACCACGCCAGCTGTGTCGTTTTCCCAAATCAGCTGCAGATCAATCCTAATGACATGCTGCTGATCCTGGGCTGTCTAAAGACGAACCGGCCCAAGATCAGCCGCGCCTTGCCAGCAGGTACTGGCGAACCACGGTCGATAGCCAACCCTTAATCAGCGTGTGTTCGACGCGGCGTGCGAAGAGACCGCGCTCGGCGCGGCCATCGGGACAAGATAGCGCGGGACAATGATGCGCGCGCCTTTGGTCAGCGCTGCGTCCTCCGACAAGTTGTTGACCTGGGTTAGCGCCCAAAGCGGCACATGGTACGTCGCTGCAAGAGTTGGTAGCGTATCGCCGGCATGAGCCGATACCGGCAAGCCGCTATCCCATAGTTCGATCGTAGCATTGGCCGGAATGTCAATGCGCAGCGGTATGGCTTCACCTCCGACACTCGCAGGTGTCGCTGCGAGCGCAGCAATCTTGCTGACTAATTGGTCGTGGATATCTCCAAACTTTTCCATATTGGTGTGGAACATTCCGCGGCGGTCTTTGAGATCGAAGCTAGCATAGTGGCCATGGAAGCCGCGGCCCTGCACAACGTCGCCGCCGCCGCCAAGAATGTTAGAGGACTGATAAAGGTTGACATAGCGCTCGACGTTCGGCGGTACACTGTGGGCAAATCGCGTGGGGTCGTAGGTGACCAGTAGGCTCACCGGAATACCAACGGCGTCGAGGCGTTCGGCAAATTTCACGGCGGCATCGCCGCCCAGGGAGTGGCCGATAACGGTAATCGGTTCAGGGTCGCGGCGGTAATCACTCATCGCTTGATCGGCGAGCCCGCGCCACATCAGATAGGAGTTGACGTCTGCGGTAACGCCGGTGCGGTTGATGCGCTCCGTCAGTTTATCCATGCCCCTATCAGTTAGCAGGCCGATAAAGCCACGGAATAGGTAGGCGCGTCCGCGCGGCTGGATGGTCATCTTTTCGGCGGCGCCAGGCGGTTCGAGCCGCGACGCGGCGTCCCCGGTACTGGCGAGACACATCGCGATCAAGACGGCTGCAATATGCTTCGGGTGAAACATGTGGCTTCGAGTGTTTGGAGAAAAAGCTGGAACCCGCCAACCAACCCACAAACCGATACACCGCTTGGATAATGTTCGGCACCGAGATAAATTGGCTTCCGAGTGAATGGCCCCGACCCTCCCGCTTTGGCAGTATGCCATGAATTAAGGCACCTTGCGGGCAGATTTGATCTCAGCACTGCATAGCTCGGTGGCATCAGCCGCACGGTGTAACGACGGAATCGAAGCAGGCACGCGCCTTTTCGACGTCAGGAAGCGGCGAGCAGATAACGCGATGCTACCCGCTCAAATCGATGTCGCATTCGCCGGTAGGTAAGCTAGTCGCCATTGTTCGCGATGGTTTTCGCGCTGTTATTTGGGCGCGGTAACGGCTCCGGCAGGCGTCCGGCCGCGCGGATCGTCCCGATCCTCCATGCATTTCTTGAGGAAAGCACCACGCGCCACACCTTGCAGTCGTTGCTGATCCGCCCCGAACTGGCAGGTCGCCATTTGCTGCTTCGCATCGACTGCAAAGCAAGGCCGCGCCGGCAAGAGCACAATCAGAGCGGCAGCCAGAAACGCGCAACGAGACATGCTGAATCCCCTGGACCCTTAAAACTACCAGCAGGCTGGACCTTCACCGCCGTGACTAGCCCGACGATCGGTAGTAACCTCGGGGTCCGTTGTAAGAGGGAGCGCCAAAGGGATTAAAGGGAGTGCCAAATGATGGCCAGAAAAAGCCCCACCCCGGATCGGCCGTCTGAGCCCTCGCGAACTTAAACTCGCCACCCGGAGTAACGCCGGTCAGCACAACTTGCGTTTTCTCTAAGCCATTCTCCTCCACCAGTGCATAAAGCGTGGTGGCATTATCAGGCGAGATGCGCACGTTTGGCTGATATCGTGTCGGGCGATTGGCTCAGATATCGTTTCCCAGGTGATGCTCCCTCAGTTCGGTCCGGCATCGACCGTCGCCACGCGCGCAGCCACTATCATGATAGCACGGATGAACCCCACTCAAATTATCAGTTTATCCGATACCGAGCGCCGAAAACCCTCAGTGCCTTGCTGCGCGATTTGGATGCTGTGCTCGCTTCGGCGCTCACGTCATTAGCCTCCGATCCTAGAGCGCGCGGCGGTCAGCAACCACTTACCTACCGGCACAACGTCCTTGTGAATCTCTGCGAAATTTGGGAGCGAATTGGCAAAAAGGTTGCCGGAATCCCCAAGTCAGATTTTGTGGAGTTCTGTCATTACATTGTCGAGGCCATGGGGTGGCACACTGGTGGATTAGACGCGGCAAATCCCCCCGGGCCAGCTCAGCGCTGCGATCACCGCAATCAAAGAAAAGGGCGTTCAGTCTGGCAAGCGCATCGAGCGATCTGAGATCGGCGCGCCCGGCGAGTTTGATACGATGACTGATGATGAGCTTGAGCGCGCGGTCGTTGAGCGTTTTGCGCGGCTCGGTTTTGCGGCGAAGCTTGCGATCAGCGACGGATCGGTCGCTCACCCGGCGTTCTCCCTAGTTTTTCGAAACAATCGAAAATCAAGGTTACTAAAATCAAAAACTCTTAAAGATCAACGTTCAATGTGGCCACCGCTCGTGCAGATTAGGCGGCCACGCTAAATGCTTAAAGTAAATGTTAAAGCATAATATTCCGTAATGCGACGGCCTGCCTTGACATGCCCAGAGCGGAAGACGGTGAGGCTTGCGCTTAAAACACATCGTATCTGTTTTTACGAAAGCTATTGTCCTCGCAGCCGCCGTGGCAAGTCTTGTTGGTTGTTCAAGCCCACATTACAGGACGGCATCGATAGCGAGAACCGGCATCGTGCGAACGTCGACGCTGAGTCGCATGGAAAGCCTCAACATGGACCGCGATGCATCGATCCTGATCCGGATCTTTAAGGAAGAAAGCACGTTGGAGGTCTGGAAGGAGGATCGCACCGGTAAGTTTGCGCTACTCAACACATATCCAATTTGCAAATTTTCAGGAAAGCTCGGCCCGAAGCTTGCCCAGGGCGATTACCAAGCGCCTGAAGGATTTTATGACATTACTCCAAATCAGATGAACCCATGGTCGCAGGAGTATCTTGCCTTTAATACTGGTTTTCCCAACGCCTTTGATCGATCCCTTGGGCGGACTGGTAGTTTTCTTATGGTGCATGGTGGCTGCGAGTCAGTCGGCTGTTACGCCATGACGGATTATGAAATGGAAGAGATCTATGGTCTTGCTGACGAAGCATTCAAAGGCGGTCAAAATAAAATCCAGCTAGAGGCCTTTCCCTTCCAAATGACAGCGGAAAACCTGGAGAGCCACGCGGACGATCCTAATGCGCCATTTTGGGACATGCTCAAGAAGGGCAGTGATGCATTCTTGGCGATGGGGCGACCACCGACGGTGGGTGTCTGCGGTCAGCACTATGTGTTCAACCCGGTTCTGGCTGACAACAATCTCGATCCACGCGCGCCTTGCCCGCCCGGCATCGAATCAACACCTGTTGCGGGCGCGCCCCAATTGACGCCCGCTATCGCAATCCAATCAGACCTTATGGCCTATCAAGGCGATGATCCGATCGCTCGTGAACTAAAGAAAAACTTTCGAGCTGTTCACTGACGGGTAGAGGATTAAACTACGCAAAGCCGGTTGAATTCGCGCCGGTTCAGCAATCGCATTTTTACTCACTATACGGTTCAGGCCACGTTGCCGACGATTTAATCGGTAGCAGTGACGCATGTGAGCCTGTGACTTGTATCGCCTGTGGGGCCACTCACCTCAGTACGCGAGTGTGCCGTCTAACTGGCTGATAAGCGTAAGCAATTGAGGCGGCAACTCCCGCCGAGCTTGAGAAGCGAATCCGGACCGCCCTGAACGAGCGTAAGCGCACCGGTGAAGGTGTACGCGGGATTGCCAAACGCTTTGGCCTTGACCCGTCCACTGTGCAGCGGATCGCCCGCCCTTTCGTCGGCGCGGTCGCGTGAGGCCGACAGCACAGAAATGATGCTAAGCGCCCTCCACCCCGATGTCCGCTTTGCCCCCAAAAGCGGACATTGGTTGAGTGTGCCGGGATGTCCGCTTTGGGTGAAAAGCACCGAGGAGCAGCGCAAAACGGAAGTTTAACACGGTGGTCGCGGGCAGGACCGCTGCGCCGGCCGCGCGCGGAAGCGGACCCGTCGCAACGTTACTTCCCGTTTACGCCCAGGTCGCGAAACTCAATCCTGTTCCAGTTCCCGCCGGCGTCCGATAGCCGGGCACATATTCGAACCAGTTGAGGTCGAGGTGCTCGACCGCGCCCGCGACGGCGACCCAGTTGAGGATCTCTGAGGAGCCCGCGTGCAGCTTGTTGCGCGGCAGCGTCTTGAGAAACTCCGCGTTCTTGTCGGCGCAGGCCCTCAGGATGGCACGGTCGAAATCCTCGTCGACCAGGAAGTGGCTCAAGCCACCGGAAGCGAGCACGCCGACGCGCAGGTCCTCGCCGTAGGCTTCCACCGACTTGCGGATCGCCTGGCCGAATTCATAGCAGCGGCGCGGCCGCGGCTGGTTGGGTGGAAAGTAGGTGTTGAGAAAGACCGGCACGGCCGCGACCGGCTTATCGGGCTCCATGACGCGCCGATGCACATAGGCGATGGCGTGACCTTCGCCCTCGCCCCCGGGCAGCCGCTCCGATGCCCCGAGGTCGAAGCTTAAGTCCATCAGCGTCTCGATCAGGTGGATGGCGAGGCCGGAATGCACCGGATAATCGCGCGGCTTCTCGTCCTCGAAGAAAGCCTGCCGGTTCTGCACATACCATTCGGGAAAGCGCCGGCGATATTCCTCGTGCTGCTCGTTGCTGTTGCGGATGGTGTCGCCGTAATAGATCGCGAAGGCCGGGCGGCAGTCCTCCTTGTAGCTCTCGTTCTGATCGTCGCCGATCACGATCAGCGCATCGACCTTGGCGCCGGCGAGCGTCTGCGCCACATGCTTGATCGCCGAGCGGGCGATGTTCTGGCGCGCGACCAGGTGCTCGGGCGCCACCATTTGCGCGAGCTTGGGGTCGGCCTTCTCCAGAAGATCGCCGTATGTGATAGGCCGGCCCTCCTTGTCACGGTGATTAATGTGCCGGTCGGTCTCGACAAAGCGTTGCAACGTCTCGTCGGAGGCGAGCAGCATCGGCGTGTGAGATGTTCCGAGCCCGAGCACGATTTTGGCCATCGGTTGGTCCTTCTACGTTCCTTCCGCCCTCTCTGTTGTCGCTTGCGCAGGGACGACAGTGTAAAGGGCCTCGTTCAATCGATCTTCACATTGGCGGCCTTGCCGACAGCGGTCCATTTCTCAAACTGCGACGCGATGAAAGCCCCAAACTCGCCCGGCGTGCCTGGATTGGTCACCGCGCCAAGCGGTGTGATGATGGTTTGCATCTCTTCAGTACGCAGGCCTTCGTTGATCGCGGCGTTGAGCCGGTTGACGATCGCGGCAGGCGTGCGCGCGGGCGCCACGATGCCGTTGAAGGTCAAGACTTCATAGTCGGGCACACCCGATTCCCCGATGGTCGGAAGGTCGGGCGCGAGCGGCGAGCGCGTGCGGCTCGTCACCCCAAATGCGCGCAGCTTGCCCTCGCGGATGAGCGGCAGCAGGATGGTGATGCTCTCGAATGTGAAGTGCACCGCGTCGCTCAATACGGCCGTGACCGATTCCGCGCCGCTCCGGTACGACACGCCGACGACATCGACGCCGGTGCGCGTCTTGAAGAGCTCGGCGGTGAGATGCGGCAGGGCACCGACTCCGGTATGGGCATAGTTGAGCTTGCCGGGGTTGGCCTTGGCGTAATCGATGAACTCCTTGAGCGTCTTGGCTGGGAATGACGGGCGTACCACCAGGATTTGGAAGCTCTCCGAGATCTTGGCGACCGGCACATAGTCCTTGACTGGATCGTAGCCGGCGCTCGCGGAGACCGCTGGGATGACCGCGAGCACGCTGGTGTTACCTGCTAGTAGTGTATAGCCGTCGGGAGCTGCGGTCGCGACCGCCTTGGCTCCGATCGCGCCGCCCACGCCGGGCCGGTACTCGATCACGATCGGCTGGCCTAGCCGCGGCGGCAGGATCTGTGAGGCAAGCCGCGCCGGCACGTCGGTCGGGCCGCCCGCTGTCGCCGGTACGATGATCTTTATCAGCTTGTCCGGATAGTTCTGCGCTGGGGCGCCCGTGTTGAGCCCAAAGAGCAGGATCAGCGCGGCCGCAACACCAATCAGCACGGCAATGCGCCGTGCATGTTCACTCTGCTGCGCGTCCACAGCAAGCGGATACGCCGCCAATGCATCGCCTATAAATGTAATGAACTGGCGCCGCCTCATGGGTTTCTCCAAGGGCCGACGATGGAAATCTAGCACATTCTTTGTGCTGCGCGTTACGCGGCAAGGGGCAGTTCATATCCGCTTTGGGTCAAAAGCAGACATTGAGGCACCTCGGCGTCATGTCCGCTTTACGCCCAAAAGGAGACATTGGGAGTCAGCGGTGAAATGTCCGCTTTGTGCCAAAAGCGGACATCAAAGCGAAGTAGTCGCCACTAGTGGTCATACTCGGCAGACACATCCTTGCCGGTATAGTCCTTCAAGAATGCAGTTGCCGCGATCGAAATAATCGCAGTTACGAGAATGTAGATCGCAATCGGTGTGCCCGATTTGTAAGTAGCAAACAAGGCGGTTGCGATCAGCGGCGCGGGTCCGCCCGCGGTGATCGAGGCGAGCTGATAACCGATCGAAGCCCCGCTATAGCGCAGTCGGGGCGTAAAGCTTTCGGCGATGAGTGCCGCCTGCGGTCCGTACTGCATATCGTGCGGGATCAATGACAACACCATCGCTATAAAGATCAACACCGATGAGCCGGTGTCGATCATCCCAAAATAAATGAAGCCAAACACCCCCATTGTCGCAGCGCCGATGATGTACATCTTCTTGCGCCCGATCCGGTCGGACATATAGCCGCTGAGCGGAATGGTAATCGCCGACAGACACACTGCTGCCAGGACGCCCGCCAGAAGAAGATCGCGGGACGCATGCAGCACCGTGATGCCATAGGCGAAGATGAAAGCGGTGAAGATGTAGAATGGCGCTTGCTCTGAGGTGCGAGCGAGCGCTGTTAGGATGATCGTGCCCCATTGCTTGCGACACACTTCGATGATCGGTGCCCGCTCAATCTTGCGCTCGGCGACAAGGTTACGGAACACCGGCGTTTCGAGGATTCGAAGCCGGATCCACAAGCCAATACCAACAAGCACGATGCTGAATGCAAATGGGATGCGCCAGCCCCAGCTCAGAAAGGCATCGCCCGAGATCGTGCTGAAGATGAGAACGGCAAGGTTGGCCAAAAACAAGCCGGCCGGACCACCAAACTGCGGCCAAGACGAAAGGAAACCGCGTTCGTGATTATGCCGCGCCCATTCCATAGAAAGGAGCACGGACCCGCCCCATTCGCCGCCCACGCCGATACCCTGCAGAAGCCGCAAAATGGTCAGGAGCACCGCTCCCCACAGGCCAATCGTCGCGTAGCCGGGCAGAAATGCGACTAAGAAAGTCGAAACTCCCATCAGTACCAAAGTGATGATGAGGGTAGACTTGCGTCCTACACGGTCGCCGTAATGGCCGAAGATGAAGGCGCCGATCGGTCGTGCGACAAAGCCAACGAAATAAATGCCGAAGGAGTTGAGTGTCGCGGTCAGTGGGTCTTCGTTAGGAAAAAACAGCTTGCCGAACACCAGGCCGGCCATCGTGCTGTACAGGAGAAAATCATACCACTCGATCGTCGTTCCCACGGTTGCAGCGATAACGGCACGACGGAGTTCTCGACTATGCTGGTCAGGTGTAAGCGCATAGTTGGTGTCGGTCACGGCTACCATTTGTGTTTCCTCCCTGGGAAAGAGATCACGCCGGATTGATGTTGGCAGTCCGAATCACGTTGCCCCATTTTGCGATTTCGTCGCTGATGAGCTTGTGAAAATCAGCGGTCGAACCACCTAGCGGTACACCACCAACATCGGCAAACCGCTCTTTCACCTTAGGATCGGTCAGCACGGCGTTGATCTGATGGTTGAGCGTATTGATAATCGCTTCTGGTGTTTTCTTTGGTGCGCCAATTCCGTGCCAAATGGATGCTTCAAACCCTGGCACGAATTCTGCGACAGCTGGAACGTCCGGTAGAGCGTCTGAGCGCGTCGCGCTGGTTACAGCAAGGGCCCGCAGCTTGCCGGCTCGTATGTTCGCGATCGCCAGAGGGATGGGTGGAAAAGCACATTGGACCTGACCGCTAAGCAGATCAGGCAGGAGACTTCCACTGTAAGGGACGTGCATCAGATCAACGCCAGCCATCATTTTGAACAGCTCGGCATTCACGTTGGGCGCGCTGCCATAGCCTGCTGAAGCATAGTTGATCTTGCCCGGATTGGTCTTGGCATAGGCGATAAACTCAGGAAGTGTTTTGGCTGGAAGCGCCGGCGTCACCACTAGGACATTGGGCGATCGGAACGTAGCCACAACCGGCGCGATGTCGTGGACGATGTTGAATTTCAAATTCTTGTAGAGAGTTGCGTTGACCGCGTTGGTCACAGTCATCGCCAAGAGCGTATAGCCGTCGGGAACCGCTTTAACGGCCTCTTCGGCAGCAATATTAGTGGCGGCCCCCGGATGGTTCTCCACAAAAACTTGCTGTCCCAGTCGCTCCGACAACGATTGTGCAATCAGCCGGGCAACAATATCGGTGGCGTATCCAGCTGGGAAACCGACGATGAGACGAACCGGCCTCGAAGGATAGCTATCCGCCGTTGCGAGGCGCGGAATAGCTATGACGGAACTGGCAGCTGCAGATAAATGCAAGAACTCTCGACGGGGAAGTTTCATGGCGACCCCACGAGTTTGCGAACTCCTGCGGTAATCGCCACAGGCGGTTCAATCCAATATCGTTTTATCGTCGAGTTTTTGCCTGCCGCAGGCACAACCGCTGCCTTTGATTTCAGGGATTGGCGGCATGTCCCGTTGACAGCTCAAAACAATGTTACGCCAATTGCTAAGCATTGGATAGCGATGTGACGTCTTAATCCCAAAATTTTGGGCTAGCTGAGGATCCTGAGGTGCTCATGTCCGCTTTAGCTCCCAAAAGCGGACATTGAGCCGCTTA
>Ga0306925_10000347_pt1 | contig 32501 bp, 40 predicted proteins | sample flu12Cox44000176_FD_203755 | JGI IMG/M metagenome (GOLD analysis project Ga0306925, IMG submission 203755) | Lab enrichment of tropical soil microbial communities from Luquillo Experimental Forest, Puerto Rico - flux8day.12C.oxic.44.000.176 (v2)... | ecosystem: Environmental > Terrestrial >... | reverse complement strand
GCGGTAGCCGCAGTGGTTGGATTCAGCTTCGACCCGTTGGAGACCGTGCCCGCGGTCAAGCTTGCGCGTGATCCCGGCGCAACAGCAGGCGCGACCGCGAATGCGCCCGTTGGCAATCCATTATGGGCGGTCCCGCTGAACGCCTTGTCCGCTACCGGGGATCGTCCAATCTTTTTCCCATCTCGCCGCCCGCGGGCGCCGCCCGTGATCGCCGCGCCACCACCAACACCAAGACCGCCTCCGCCGCCAGTGGCGCAGGAGGCAGATCGTCCCGCGCTAGTGCTGGTCGGAACGGCGGTTGGCGGATCCAGAAGGCTCGGAGTTTTCCTCGAGGAGGCGACGAAGAAGTTGGTCCGTCTCGAGCCGGGCAACGGCCATGACGGCTGGTCTCTGCGGCGGGTGGAGAGGCGAGAAGCGCAGTTCGAGAAAGCGCCGCGGATCGCGGTCCTCGCGCTGCGGCCGGCGTCGGCTCCAGAGGCAGCGGCAAGCGCCTTGGGTGCTTCAGTGCCAGCGGCACCGCCGGTCGGTCCACAACCAGCGACTGGCTCCGTCGCTGCGCCCGCCGCTCCCCGACCGCCGCCGACTCCAGAGGCGGCGACAGCGTCCCTGGGTGCGTCGGCAACGGAACCAGTTTCTCCCGTTTACCACCGAAAACGGTGATCGGCAGACCTCCGTTTGCAGCGAAACGATCGATGCAGCCGTCCGGCCGCTAATGGTCAAATAGCTGGGAGAAACTTCATGGCACAGATCAGACACACTCTTCTAAGCATCTTCGCATTGACAGCTGGTGTCGCGGTCTTCGGCGCTGAAGGAGCGCGGCACGCGGCATGGGCGCAGGCGATCCCGCGCCTCGACGCCCGTGTGATCGCGTTAAACATCCCCGGCGCGTCGGCGGTGTCGCAGGTCGGTGCGTTTCTCAACAACCCGGTGCCGCCGGCATGCGCGCACCCGATACCCACCCTGTTCCTCTCTTACATCCAACCGGGCGCGGTGCTGGATTCGAACCGAGTGCTGGTCGGCAGCCGGTCGAACTTCGGCGCGCCGCTCGCCAACGGCGTTGGCCAGGAGGGTTCGTTCCTGTCGATCGACCCGAGCGCGTCGGGCATCCTGAGCGTGCCGCCGAATTTCGCAGCAAGCGGCACACAGGCCTCAACCTTGGGCGGCGCCGTGCAGATGTTCAGCGCGAACAGCCCCACCTGGTTGAACGGCAACAACAACCCGAATGCGAAGACTGCTGCGTTCACCGGGGTGAGCAATCCGCTCGGCCTGTCCAACAATAATGCCTTCGGCCGGCTCTGGCCGGCGAACGCACCGTTCGCGGCATCGGTTCATCGACGATTCTCGATCCGACCGGGCTGCCGCTGCACGGCGCGCCCAACCCCCGGATCGGCGGGGTCTACGCGGGCGGCGCGACCAATCGCAACGTCGTCTTCTCGCCGCAGATGCAGGTCATTCCCGGCTCGCTGAGCACCGGCGCGGTGGGGACGGCCTTCCTCGGCCCGTCGCCGGATGGCACCTGCAAGGCGGTATTTTCCGTTGTCACCGCGGACGGCGCCATCGTCCAGGAGCACACGGTCAAGGGGCTCGATGGCATCGCGCCGGCAGGCACGGTTCAGCCGCTCCTCGGCCGCATCTGGGATCCTCCCAGTGACGAGCCGCGGCTCGGCGTGCTCATGAACCCGTACACGGGGACGTCGGGAGTACAGCAACTGTTTGTCAGCGAGCCGTTCAACAACACGATCGCGGTCATCAACCTCGCACCGTCCGGAACCGCCCCCAACCAGGTCTTTGGTCCGGTCTCGGTTACTCGTCTCAGCTCGCCTTTGCTGAAATTCCCGGTCGATCTTGCAGCCGCTCACCGAGACGTGGACAATATCAATTGGGCAAGCAACACGACGCTCGACGAGGGTTCCGACTTCTTCGTCGCCAATCGCGGCGACAACACGATCGTTCGCATGCGCCAGGACGGGACCGCCGTGGCGATCGTTCGTGTTACCATCGACAGCCTTCCGCTCGACAACTTCACCATCAACGGCATCGCCACTTCCACCGACGGAACCAAAATCTACGTGACATTCACAACCCCGACCAACGTACAGGGTGGCCTCCTCGAACTGCCGGCGTTCGGCGGCTAGAGCTTGATCCGGCCCCGGAAATGGGCAGGGAAGAGCAAATCAATGGCAGCTGATAGCAACACGGCGTTCTTCCAGCAATCTACGATGCGCGGGATCCGGGCGGGTTAGGAGTGTGGCGCTGTTCGCTGAGCGGAACGGCGCGCCTTTGCTCGTTCTGATTGCCGCTCAATTCTTGGACTTCGTTTGCGGCAGGAATTGGAATTGCTTTCCTGCGTGCGCGAGCTGCTGGCCAGGTAGTGTTGGAAAAAGCGACGGAGCAAACGTTGGAAGATCGAAGGTCCCGGTTCGGGCGGTGAACCTATTGTGCGCGTCGAGCGACCCATAACCACGGCCCGTAAAAGTAGATCAACGGCGGCAGACAGCGACCCGTGAACCTGCAGCAAATCAGATATTTCCTCGCGGTCTGCGAAACACGAGGATTTACCCGCGCGGCCGCGATCTGCGGCGTTTCTCAACCATCGCTTTCGATGGCTATTCGCCAGCTCGAGCGGAAATTGGGCGGCGCATTGTTCGAGCGCGGACCGCCCGTGCGGCTTTCGCCGCTCGGCGAGGCGGTCGAACCGCATTTCAAGATGATCGCGCTGACCATCGACGAGATACGGCGGATTAGCGCTCCGACTTTGCAAGACGCCGCCAGCCCGGAAATAGCCAAAACGAGCTCCACGTCGTGTGGCGCGTTTCCGCCTTTCCATCGCGCTGTTGTCGAATAGCTCCGCGTAGGCTCCCGCATCAATCATCCACGCGGTTGAAAGGTCGGACTGATGCCTGTTCGCGGTGTTTACCGCATCAAAAACGCGCCGCCGCATGAGGACGGCGTCTGGGTCAGCGATGGCACGGCGGGATACGAGATAAGCGAATCCAGATACCGCGAGCGGGGATATCAACCGCCCATTGAAACGCTGCCCTGGCGCTTAGCCCCGAGACGACGCGACGACGATGACACGGTTGCGTAGGGCGGATCAGCCGAAGGCGTAATCCGCCGTTGCGCCAAAGACGGCGGAATACGCTTCGCAGGATGCGGTCAGGCGCCGGTTGTGCTGAGCTGGCCGTTCCCGGCGTGCCGCTAACGGCCCGTCGCCGCCGACCTGCGGCGCCTGCCGCGCGGTTTGGCCGAAGTCGGGCGCCGCCGCCGCGGCGCGAAGGTGAACGATGCGGACGTTCGGCCAACTGATCTGCGGCTATGGCGCCGTCCTCGTGGCGACGGCGGCTTTGGCTGGTGCAGCGGATCGCGTCCGCCGCGACATGCCTTATGCCGATGCCAGAAAGGCGCTGCTGGCCGACGGTTTCTTGCCGGCGCGCGTTGGCATCTGCAATGCGCCGGGACGCGAGGAGATTTGCACCGCTCTCCCCGAATCGCAAATGTGCGCCGGCACCGGATTTGCTGAATGCGTGTTCGCCTTTCGCCGGCCGGATGGCGCAACGGTCCGGATCGTCTCGCGGGGCGAAGCGCTCAAGGATCTGATCGTGTATCGGGTGATACGGGGCCGATCCGGCAGCCGCCGTTGAACGCGCTGTGCGTCAGCGAGTGGGAGCGCACCGAGATTGTGGCTGGATGTGATCATGATATCCGCAACGAGTTACAATCGGTTGCGCCACGCCACGTTGGTTGCAGTTCTCTTTTCTCTGGCTTCGCTATTCGCGGTCCTGCCGTTGCGCGCCCAGGGTAGCGTCAACGATCGGCCCGCCCCCGCCCGCGTCCTCTACCTCACCCATTCCGCCGGTTACCGCCACGCGGTCATTCCAGCGTCGCGCGAAATCCTGCAGCGCATCGGCGCCAAGGCGGGCTTCGAGGTTACGGCATCCGAGGATGTCGCCGTGTTCTCGGCCGCGAACCTGCAACGCACTGGCGCCGTCATGTTCTTCACCTCCGGCGAGCTGCCGATGAGCGCGGCGCAGAAAGCGGCGTTCACGGATTTCGTCCGCGCCGGCGGCGGCTTTCTCGGCGTGCACTCGGCGACCGACACGTTCTACCGCTGGCCGGAATATGGAAAGCTCATCGGCGGCTATTTTGATGAGCATCCGTGGCACCAGGCCGTCACCGTCGACGTGGCGGAGCGCGCCGACCCGCTGGTCGCCTCCCTCGGCGCATCGCTCGCCGTTACCGACGAGATCTATCAGATCCGCGATTTCGACGCGGCCGGCTCGCGCGTGCTGCTGCGCCTCGATCCCAATTCGGTCGATCTCACGCGGCCCAATGTGCACCGGCACGCTTACGGGTGGCCGCTCGCCTGGACGCGTGCCTACGGCAGCGGCCGCGTGTTCTACACCGCGCTCGGCCATGAGGAAGGCGTGTGGCGCGATCCGCGCTTCCAGCAACTGCTCGGCAACGCCGCGCTGTGGGCGCTGCGGCGGTCGCCGTAGCCCGGGGTTAGAGCCCTCACCACGTCGTCATGGCCGGGCTTGTCCCGGCCATCCACGTCTTGCTCACAAATCAAAGAAAGACGTGGATGCCCGGCACGAGGCCGGGCATGACGAGGATGGGTCCGAGTCAAGGTCGTGCGGCCCGCCCCAAATCACGGAATCCCTTTGAAAGACAACTTGCTGCCCGTTGGCGGCCTTCAATCCGCTCCAATGTCGGCAATTACAATTGGTGCGTCATTATAAAGGGTTGGGGAGAGCGGCCATGAAAGCGCGCGTCGCAATATTTGCTTCAGTCGTTTTGTGCGGAAATGCAATGGCTGAATCAGCTCAATACGCCGTCGACGGACTGCCCGTCGGCGCGAAGCTCAACTTCGACAGCGCGTCGTATCGGGAATTCAAATGTACGCCGAGCGAGCAGTTCGACGGGCTGACCTGGTGCCAGAAGACACGCACCGAGATCGGGCGACGCGGCCCTTACGCCGCAGGCTATTCGATCCTGCACTCGGGGGAAGGCAACGTCTTCTACGTCAACCGCTCGCAGGAAGCCTCGTTCTTCAACCAGGCTGAAGTGCAAGCCGATATCAACCGATATTCGCGCAGCATCGGTCAGTCGCCGCAAATCATGAAGATGCCGCACCGCAACGGCCTTCCCGATGGGATGATCGCGACCTGGGGCGGGCTCACGCTCAAGCCGCTGGACCCGCAGAGCGCCAGGATCCTGGCGGAGGGAAAAAGCCCGAAGAAGGGATTGCTCATCGATTTCCTCGGCGACCTCACTCGCTCGGCGAAGGAAGGCTTGCCGGTCTACCGCATCGAGGGCGGTCCGGGCTTTGTCTGGGCGGCAAGTTTCGGACTGAGGACACGCGGGACGCTGCGCGTGGTCGCGGCAGATACGACGGGATTTAACGTCCCGGCATCGGAGCAACAAGCGACAGCGGAATCGACCACGATTGTTGCGGCGGCGGGAACTAATCCGGTGGAAGCGGCACCGAGCATCGACACGCTGCAATCCGAAATAACGAATCTCAACGGCAGGATCGCGGACCTGGAAACCGCGGCGGAAACGGCGCGCGGCGAAGCGGCGCAGGCGCGCGCCGCTGCCGAGCAAACCGCAGCGACGGGCAAAGCCCAACTGGAAGCAACGATCGCGCAGCTGCAGGCGGATCGGGCTGCGGCCGATGCCAAAGCCGGCTGGTGGCAAAAAGCCTCGCTCGGAGCAATCGGTGGCTTGCTGGTTGTGCTGACAGGTTCGGCGATCGGGTTCTTCACCAACCGGCGCAAGGCAAGCGTCGCGAACCAACCAGCCGCGCAGCCTGCAGCGGAGCCGATCGGGCTCCCGGCCCAATCTCAAAGTGCCGCGCGCCCGAGCGGCCTCTCGGCTCAATCTCAGAACGGAGCACAGGCGGTCAGCGTCTCGGCCCAAGCTCAAACCGCCACGCAGCCGATCGAGCTACCGGCCCAATCTCAGAACGGCGCGCAGGAATTCGTGCCGCATGTTGCATCGCCTGAGATTGCCGCCGCGGTAGCTGCGGTTGGCGTTGCGTTGGAAGAACAGGTCAACGCCACGTCGGCCTCCGCTCCAGCAGCGGTGTCCACCCCTGCTGGTGAGAAGCTCAACGGCGGCGCCGAGGTTTCCGCTCCTCGATCCTGACTACTCGCTCTGATACATCCGCGTCGTCATGGCCGGGCTTGTCCCGGCCATCCACGTCTTGCTTGCACAATGAAAGAAAGACGTGGATGCCCGGCCCAAGGCCGGGCATGACGAAGGGTGGGCCGGCGTCAAAACCCGTTGATATCACGCCCGCCCGGCGACGATTGTCTGCAACAGCGCAGAGAGCGCTTGGCTGGCAATCGTGGATGCTTATCGCACCGGTGTGAACACGTCGGTGACGATTGTGTCATCGGCGATGCCGATGCCGGCCGCATTGGGTTGCTGGGCGCCCGACTTCGGCAGCCCATACATCGCCTCGATGGTACGCAAGATGTTCACATGCGTGAGGCCTCTGCCTTCGCTGTACGAACCGGGCCTGATGTGCGCACCTGCGAAGATGGTGACGATTCGATTGCGCAGATCGAGCATGAGCTGATCGTGTTGATTTGCCGCCGGATAGGTTGAGATAGCGCGTGCCGCCGGATTGGTGAGCCCGAAGTAGCTCGCTTTGTCGTCATTCTCGTCGAACGTCACGATCAGAAGACTGTTGTGCGTCTTGGCCCATTGATAATAGCCGTCGAGGTTGTCGCGTAGCCAGGCATCGCCCGCGGCAACGCTCTGCGGCAGTTGGCCGTTGTGCATGTCGTGATCGAGGTTCGGAATCACGAACGCGACGGTCGGCAGTTTCGAATAGTCGCTGGGAAAGTCCGCAAAGCGCAGGTTCGAGGACGTCTCGACCGTCGTTCCGTTGGGGACGTTCGCGAAGCTGATCCAGGGCACATGCTTGCGGCCGTAAACGCATTCGACCCCGCGGCAGTTCGCGGGATCAAACACGACCTGCGAGCCGATCGCGGGCAGGCTCTCCGCATATCCCTTGAACAAGAGCCCTTTCTTGATCAGCTGCGCGCCAAGGTTGCTCGCCTGGAACGGATAATCAGGATGGTTCGCGGCGCTCGGAACCCGATCGAAAAAACCGACATTCTGATTGCTGCCGGAGAACAGCCAGAAGTAGTTGCCTTGACTGAAGTGCTCCTCGCCGAACATGCGCTCGAAGCTCGCCCCCTCCGCTGCGAGCTTTTGCAGATACGGCGCGTCGTGGCCGCCGAGGATCTGTTCGTAATCTTTGTTCTCTTCGACCACGATTACGATATGGTCATAGACCGGCAGCGTCGAAGGCCAGGATAGCTGATCGGCTGCCGCCGCAGCGCACGCCCGGCAGATGACGAGCCCAATCACGCACGCATGCAACAGCTTCGGCATTTTCCGGCTCTCCGGTCCTCGAGATCTTAAAGTCATGAGCTGCCAACCTATCCATATCGGCACGGTGCCGTGCAATGGTGTCGCTCTACGCCCGTTGACGATGACGGCGATCAGCGGAACCAGCAAGAGAACGCGGGACACGATGGGCAGGAACGGCATGCTGGTGTTGGCCGTGGTCGCGGCGCTGTGCGCAGGATCAAGCGCAAATGCCGTTGCGCAGAGCTACCCGGACAGGCCGATCCGGATCGTGGTGCCGGCCGCGCCGGGTGGCCCGACCGATCTGCCGGCGCGGCTCGCTTCGCAGATCCTGCCGCCCCGGCTTGGCCAGCCGGTCGTTGTCGAGAATCGTCCCGGCGCGGCGGGAGCGATCGGCGCCCGCGCGGTCGCGAGCGCGCCGCCCGATGGCTATCTGCTGCTTGCCGGCAACACCAGTGTGTTTGCGGTGCTGCCGTCGGTCTCCGCCAGCGCCGGCTACGATCCAATGGAAAACTTTGCGCCCGTCGCCAAGGTTTCCGAGAGCTACCAGATCCTGGTCGTGCATCCGTCATCGCCCTGGACGTCGGTCAAGGCGTTCGTCGACGAGGCCAGGGCCAATCCGGGCAAGATCAATTACGCGCATACCGGGCCTGGCGGCCTGCCGCACCTTACCGCCGAGCTGTTCCGGGCGCGCACAGGGGTGGACATCGTCGGCGTGGCGTACAAGAGCGGCGGCGAGGCGGTAACCGGCGTGCTGGGCCGGCAAGTCGACGCCACATTCGAAAGCATCACGATTCTTCTGCCGCTCATCCGCGACGGCAAACTGCGTGCGCTGGCAATCACCAGCGCCAAACGCACGAACCTGGCGCCCGACCTTCCGACCATGATGGAGGCGGGCGTCCCCGACTACGAAGTGATCACCTTCAACGGGATCGTGGCGCCGGCCGGAACTCCGCCGGCGATCGTGGGCAAGCTCAACGGCGCGCTCAACGAGGGGCTCGGCACGCCCGAAATGCGCGCGACCATTGCCGGGCTTGGCGCCGTATCGCCGCTCGGAACGCCGCAGGAGTTTGCGGCATTCATCGCTGCGCAAAACGAGAAGTGGCGCGCCGTGGCGCGCGCAGCGAATATCAAAGTGGACTAAAGGCGGGATGAGTTTGAGTCGTCATGGCCGCGGATGGGTTGAGCGAAGCGAAACCCATCGTTTCTTGTGCGAGCGGCACTCTCCCCCGTCGTCCCGGCCGAGCGCGCCAGCGCGAGAGCCGGGACCCATGACCACAGGCCACAAAATTTGGCGCAGTCCCCCGCTTTCGCAAGGGCAGGCGAGAGGCCTGTGGTTATGGGTCCCCGCTTTCGCGGGGACGACACGGCGAGTCTATGGCTAGCGTGCTGCGCTTTCTTACACCCGCTCTGCCGCGATCGCCTGCAGCAGCGCGGCTAGCGCGTCGGGCGCGGTGACGTGCGGCGAATGGCTGGCGTCGATCTCGTAATAGCGCCACCCGGCTTCGCTCTTGGCGCGCTCGGCGAATTGGCGGAACGGGTCGCCGGGTGCAATCCGCGTGCAGTAGATGTAGCTGCGCGGCAGCGCGATGTCGGCATTGCTCAGCCGAACCGGCATCTCGAACGTCTTGAACGATTGCGGCAGCCGGCGCTCGGCGATCCATTTCACGTCGGCTTCCGAAGTGTCGGGCGGCGTCGGGTTGGGCGCCACGCGCCAGCCGTCGCCGGCCTTCACCCGCTCCTGCATCTGCTGGCGCGCCGGCGGCGGCAGCAGATCGAGCAGCGACTGTCCGATTCTCGGCACGAACGCGTCCATATAAATGAGCTGCGCGATCCGCTCGCGCGCGCGATCGGCGACGCCGGTCGCGACCATGCCGCCGTAGCTGTGGCCGATCAGCACGAAGTTGCGCAGGTCTTCGTATTTGATGACGTTGAGCACGTCGGCGATGTGCGTCTCGAGGTCGTTCGCCGGGCTTGCCAGATGCTCGCGTTCGCCCAGCCCGGTATAGGTGGGCGTGACCAGGCGGTGCCCGGCGGCGCGCATCAGCGGATGCATCTTCTTCCACGCCCAACCCGCCGACCAGGCGCCATGGGCGACGAGAAACGTCGTGCCTGATGACTGCGCGACCGCGGTCGCGGCGGCGCTCGAGGCGACAACGCCGGCGCCCGCCGCTTTCAGCAAATCTCGCCGTTTCATGACGTCCCTCCCTTTGCGCGGCATTCCGGAGATGGCCGGCTCTCGTCGGCAGGATAGGCGCTTTTCGCCGCCGGAAACAGCAGCGGCTCACGGCCTCATGCTGAGGAGCCGCTCCGCCCTCATCCTGAGGAGCGAGCCATAAGCGCGTTTACGCGCGTCCATAGCTCGTCGAAGACGAGCGTAATCGCTCTTACGGACGCGCTATGGCGAGCGTCTCGAAGGATGGGGGCGGCCCACCGATCTCGGGTTTACCCGAGATCGGCAATATTAAGTGCGCAAGTCGGGTAAACCCGACTTGCGGTGCTTCGAGACGCATTGCTTCGCAATGCTTCTCAGCATGAGGTCGGGAGAGAGCGCGTCGCGCTACGGCGAAATCCGGCAGATTCAGGCTTGCGTTAAGCGGCTTTGCTCCGCCAGCGCTCGGTTGCCGCTTGTTGCTCGGCTTGCTCGGCGACCTTGAGCCATTGGCGCGCGAGCGCCTCGTACTGCGACCTGATCAGGCCGTCGAACTGCTTTGCCAGACTCTGGCATTCTGACGCGCGGGCGCGAAATTCGTCGGATCGCGTTTGCATGGGATACTCTCAGTATTACTCAACGCCCAGCCAACGTGACGCCACACAAATAGGGCGGTGGCGGCCCTCCGCCATGTGATGGCCGTCACAGAATCGCGCTTTCTCCTTCCCTTGACGGAGATTTGATCCGCAGGCCGCGGGCGAGCGCACGTTATCGGCCATGGCATGAAGGCAGATCTTCGCTTCGGCGCAAGATTTCCTCAAACACAGCAATCCCGGCAAAAAAATTGATTGCCGGTGGAGAAATGATACCCGCGAGCTGCTCGGCTGATCGGTCCGCCGCGCGTGCTCTTGCATCCACGATCTGTGTTCCGGGGATCGGGCTACGGAGGATCAGGTCATGTACAAGACACTTGGCGGAATTGCAGCCGCGGCCATGCTGGTGATGGTCGCTGCTCCTGGTGCGGCAGCGGCGCAGCGGCAGGAAACCGGCATTCACAAGCAAGCCGTGGGCGAGGAATTCAGCTCACAAAAACGCCGCGTCTCGCGCCGAGCTTCGGTGCGCAGGCCTGCAGCGCGCTACTCATATAGTTACGGGTACCCGTACCTCGCCGGCTACGGCAGCTCCCCATATCCAGCTGCCTGGGAGAGCACCCGGGGCTATCGATATTCGGCACGCGACAATCAGGCGTCCTTTTCCTGGGGCGGTCCATACTATGCCGGCTACGGCAGCTCCCCATATCCGGCTGCCTGGGAGAGCACCCGGGGCTATCGGTATTCAGCACGGGATAATCAGGCGTCCTTTTCCTGGGGCGGCCCGTACTACGCCGGCTACGGCACCTCTCCATACCCGGCACCCTTCGAAACACGCCCGCGGTGATCGAGTAGCGAACCGTCGCCGGGGTTTCGCTTCGCTCAAATCCGGACCGTTTACTCTGGCACATCCGCACCGTCATGGCCGGGCTTGTCCCGGCCATCCACGTCTTTGTGGCACAATGAAGCAAGACGTGGATGCCCGGCACAAGGCCGGGCATGACGAGGATGGGTAAGTGCGCAGGGCGGACTAGCCGAAGGCGTAATCCGCCCCGTCCTGCGCGAGTCGACACAATAGCGCTTCGCTATTGCGCCCTGCGAACTGACTGCACTTAGGGACAATATCGCTTTGGCTGACCGTACAGTAAAGGGTCGCCGATCAAAGACCCGTGGTGCGCGTCCATGCTGCGATTTTTTCGGCGACATAAAAGCGGCACGGCGGTGGCGCTCGGCATTTGCGATGGTCGACATTGGCTCGAATACGATTCCTTTGCCCTCGCTATACTGTTGATCAGTATTGGATTTGTTGAGTTGATCGTGTTGAGCATTTGAAACGGCAGCGCCGCGAGCCGGAGCTGTTTCGGCTGCTTCGCTTTCACACAAAGATTGTACGCGCGGCGCCAGGAGGGTGCCGCCTGCCATGGTTTCGCCGTTAACGGGCGAAACGGTATCCCCTTACGCCAAATGAGACAGGGGGGGTAGAAAATGGCGAGGATCACGGCATTCGTCCTGAGCGCGGTATTTGCAGGCATGTGGGCCGCCGGCGCCGCGGCGGAAAGCAGCAGCAAGACGAACAGCAGCAGCCCGGCTCCGAAGACTACGACGAGCAGCGCCCCGACGCCGAGTGCTCCGCGCCCCGCCGCCCCCGCCGCGCCAACGCCCGCGCAGAAAATCAATAACATCGTCAACTACGGCGCGGTAAAGACCAACCAGAATCCGGGTCCGGTGAACCGCGTGACCCCGACGGGCACGCAGCCGATGACACCGAACGCGGCGCAAGCCAATCGCGGGCTGCACACCAATGCCGTGCCGGCACCGAAAAACCCCAACGCACGTACCAATACTCAGGGCCGCAACGTGAATCCGACCGGCGACAAGGCGATTGCCGCCGGCTACGATCGAAACCAGCAGCGATATCAGGCCAATCAGCCGAAACCCAAGCCCGTCACCACCCCGACCGCATCGACTGCGCGGTCGTGGCCAGGCCCGGCGCGTCCCGCCACAACTCCGGCAATCAGGCCAAGCACCACAACGGTGTCGGCGTCCGCACGGCCCGCGGCGACAACGGTCGCACGGCCGGCTTCGCCTCCGCCTCCGCCGCCCGCGCGCAGCAGTTACACCGCCGCATCGAGTTCATCGACGGCAAAGTCAACGTCCAGCAAGAAGTGATAACGCCGCCACCCGCGATTTTTTAATTGGCGCGGGATCTCGGTCCTCACCGCGCCGAGATACGGCACTCGATGGCCCACCATAGCCCGGATTTCGCGGAGCTCAATCCGGGCTACTTGCTACTTGCCACTTGCTACAAGCGTTGCACGCGAAAATAGACCAATGCCTGCTCGCAAAGTCGATCAGGATCGGTCTCGCCGGCTTGGGCGAGCTCGATCACCTTCCTGGCGATGATCTCGTTGAGCCGATCGTTGCGGTCGACAATGCCAAGCGCGGCGCGGACCTTTTGGTAAGCGACGCCCATGGCGGAGATCGCGCCAGAATCGAACTTGAGGCCACCCAGAAATGGCGTGATTGGCATGGTCCTGCCCCTTTGCTGAACTTGGGGCGTTAACGGCTCGTGGAACACCTCTGTTCGAAAGGCATAGCTGCCTAAATATCGGAACCAATCATCGCCCGGGTTTGGTTCCGCAGCGCCGCTCAAATTTTGTTACCGGATAGCGATCCCGGATTTCGTGGAGCCTGTCATCGGGTGGCGCTTCGCGCCGACCCGTTGGCTCATCCGGGCTACTTGCTTTGCACCAGGTCCGCCGAAGCTCTAGAGGTGGGCGCAGCACGGTAGCCACACACTCACATGTCGTCCCCGCGAAAGCGGGGACCCATGACCACAGGCCTCTCGCCTGCCCTCGCGAAAGCGGGGGATTGCGCCAAATTTCGTGGCCTGTGGTCATGCGTCCCGGCTCTCGCGCCATAGCGCATCGAAGACGCGCGTAAACGCGCTTGAGGCGCTCGGCCGGGACGACGGCGGAGGGTGTGGCGCGCAGCTCATGACATCGGCGCGGCGGACGCGGCGTTCTCTCAATCGTCATCGCCGGCATGGGCGCACGTGGGCCACATCAACGCCGAGCAGAGACGTCGCACGATGCGACAAAGGCCGCAATCTGCCGTATCAGCTTCGGTTCGGCCAGCAACGGCGCGTGACCCTGATCCGGCACCACGGCGATTTCGAGGTTGCCGCGTCGAGCCAGCATGGCATCCAGAGTGGTCGAAGCGAGCATGTCTGAATTGGCGCCGCGAATAATCATGAGCGGCACGCGCTCCAGCACGTCAAATTGCTTCCACAACTTTGGAAGACGCTCCAGACTGGCTCGTTGCAGCATTCGAGCGAGCTTGGGATCGTACTCGGGCACGAGTCTGCCGCGGTGCTCGCGCCAAGTGCGTCGCGCGAACGCGATCCAATCCTGCGATGTCAGCTTCGGGAACGCCGCGCCGAACCACCGGCGCAGGAATTCCGCACCCTCCTCGAAGTTGCGCGGGACAGAGGGCTTTTCCACGTAGGTCTTCACCCGCAAGAAGCCCTGCGGCTCGATGACGGGACCGATGTCGTTGAGGATGACACCGGCGATGACCGTGGGCCGCGATAGCGCCAGCATCAGTGCGAGCAGGCCGCCGTAAGAGGTGCCGACGAATATGGCAGGCGCGATCGCGAGCGCGACCAGGACTGCCGAGAGGTCGGCGAGCGCGACGGGAAGCGTGTAGTGGTCGGGATTGCGATCGTATTCGGACCGGCCGTGGCCGCGATAATCGAGCGCCAACAGATGCCGGGGCTTGGCAGGGTCGGTCGCCAGCGCCGTTGCCAGCGGATCAAAGTCGGCTGCAGTTCGGGCGAGAGCAGGCAGGCACACAACGGGAAGCGCAGAAGCGAGGCGCGACCCATAGCAGCGCACATGCAGTCTCAGCCCGTCCGGGGCCGTCACGAAGACGCTCGCGGGGCCCCGGGCCACGTGGTTGGCCTCTTAATTGATCACGCGCTGGACCGGCTGCTTGACCGCACGGAGCCGCGCCTTTCCGGCGCGGCACAATGCGGCGATGCATTGCGCGACCTTCACAAGGCAGCGCGTATGCTCCTGGCTGGCATCGCTACCCAGATGCGCGCCCTAGTGTCCCGATTCCGAAGTTCGCACGCGCCGCGGCACTAGTGCTTCGGCTCGACCGTCGCCTCGGACCACTCAGTCGATGCCGAATCTTCAACGCGCTGCAAATACGGGGCCAGGGCCGAGTTCTCCCGATCGACTTTCTGGGAGCGTTTGGCGTCGGCGGGGGACGATAGGTCCATCGGATTCTCGACCCGCCGCGATGATCCTTCAAACAGAGAGTTCTCGTCGATCGACAATGACCGATTAAAAATGTCACCTTCGACCGCACCGCCCTCCTGCAGTTTGACGCGGACGGCGCGGATAGTGCCTTTGACACGGCCGCGGACCGTGACGTCCTGCGCAATAATGTTGCCGTCCACCTGTGCGCCGTCGCCGATCAGGAGATCCGAAGCGCGCAATTCGCCTTCGATTCGCCCGAACACCTGCGCTGGACCGTTGCATTCAATTTTGCCGACGATCGACATGCCCGAGCCGATGCAAGAGGCCGTTGCCGCTTTCGTCGGCTCCGGCCTTGCCGGCGGCGCCGGGATCTGTTCAACCACCGGGCGTTGCGGCTGCTCCATCTTCTCGATGACTTCAGCCGCATTTGCCGCTGCATCCGTACCCTTCTCGGGTGTCTTGCCCTTGAAACCACTCAACATGTCCACCTCCCATTTTGCGCTCGCATGACGATCGACCAGTATCTACCCACGCATTGGCCGGCTTCGCGGATCATCCCGCAGTTCACACAGCTAGTTCGACTGAGGAAAGAACGGACCCGGCAGTGGCGAATTGTGCCAACCTACGCGTCCGCCGGTATTGGTGACTACATCCAGCGTCGTATGGGTCGGCGAAAACGCGTAATCAAGGAACTTGCGTTCACCCGGCATCACCTCGGTGCCGGCGTCGAGGAATGAGCGCGGCACAACGACCACCCGCGACCGCGGGCGCTTCGCTTTGGCGACGATGGCCGTCGCAACCTTCGGTTCTTTCGCAGCCTCCGGAGTCTCGTGAGCGGGTCGTGTGGAAGGTTGCGTGGAAGGTTGCCCGTTAGGAAAGCGCTCTTTGAACGTGGCGGTAGGTTGCTCGGAGTCCTGCGCAAAGGCTCCAGCCGGGGCGGCGAGCATGAGGGCAAAAGCCATGTTCGTCACGAGACGGGCGAAACGAGAACCAGGCATAACGGGCTCTGCGAAACATGGACTTGGCGGAGCGCTGCTGATCCCCAATGGTGAGCGCAGACGGCGCGCCATGTTGCGAGCATGATACTGCGCATCGGACCTTATGGCCTGGCAGCTTGGGCGCAAGGTTAACGGAAAAAGGTCACGCGTCGTTTGTTGGCAGCATTTTTCCGGTAGCCCGTTCCGCTTTTCCATACGCTGCTACCGCCTAGTGCCGCGAACCCGAAGTTCGCACGGTCGGGCGGCAAGGGTGTTTGCGAACTTCGGGTTCAAAAGCGGCACTAGAATCATAACGTTGCTGGTGTCCCTTTGATTCCGAAGTTTGCATCGAGACTGCCGCGAGCGCGTGCGAACTTCGGAATCGGGACACCCGCGACCCATGGACCCTTGAGGGGCTTCCAGCCGGAAACGACAAGCCAAAAGGCGCAACTCATTAGTCGCGCTTGCGGCGATTCGGTTCGATAAACGACACAAACAATATTGATGCCGAACGGCGGACAGCCTCGCACCGTTTCGCTGCGGTGCCGGTGTGGCTGATGAGTTATGGGGCGAGCCTCGCAGAGGCCTACCGTCAGATAGGCGTCTATGCCGGCCGTCTTGTCAAAGGCACTCAGCCGGCAGAGCTCCGGTCTTGCGCGCAACTGCTCTCAACATCTAAAGATATCTACGGATATTTTCCTTAGATGAAAGATTGGGATGAGGGTGTTGGATAATGTCACCAAGGCGCGATCCGACAAACTCGCCGTCAACTTACTTGATCGTTCAGCTAACATCGATTGGGTGGCGCTGCACGCTAATGAGTTCGTCTAGTGGGTAGGCGAGGTTAGAAAATGTTAGAGCACTGGCTCATCGAGCTCATCGGCCACGTTTCCGGCCTTAGCCACGCACAACTTGAGCAAATTGAGAAATCCTTGCCAGCAACCAAGGCGCTGGTCGACCTTCTCAATAGAGCACGACCGATCATCGAGCAGGCGGAAAAACTGTACACTGAAGCCGAACCGCTGATCGATGAAGCGAAAAAGGAGTGGGAGACTGTCGGCCCTGCAGCGCAAATTTTGATCGATGTCATTTCGCATCATGTCAACCGGGGTAACACCCCGGCAGAAGCCGCCGAAACAGTGCGTGCCGCGCTTGACGGGTCAATCAATAGCATCCCGGAAGGTCATTTGTCGGATCGCGGAATGAACTGCGTCACCGTATTTGGGGGGACCGGCTTTGTTGGCCGTCGTGTCGTGCGGCATTTGCGCGAGGCCGGCACCAGGGTCCGCATAGTCTCGCGCCATCGCGGGTTGGGCGAGGATGAAAGTGTCGAACAAATCGCCGCGGACGCACATGACCAACGCTCCGTGGAGGCAGCCGTTGCCAGTGCCGACGGTGTTGTCAACGCGATCAGTCTCTACGTTGAGCACGGAGGTGACACTTTTCATTCGGTGCACGTGGAAGCGGCCGCCAAGATTGCAAGAGCGGCGAGGCAGGCGGGGATTAGGCGGTTTGTGCACGTATCAGGGATCGGCGCCAATTCGGCGTCGCCTTCGCTTTATATTCGCAGCCGCGGTGAAGGTGAAGCGGCCGTGCAGACCGCATTTCCCGGCGCAGTCATTGTCCGCCCGGCAGCAATGTTTGCGCCGGATGATGTATTTCTTACGACAATTCTCCAGCTGCTGCGATCCCTGCCAGCCTATCCGATATTCGGCGACGGCAGGACCAGACTCCAGCCGGTCTACGTGGATGACGTGGCGACGGCGATCGCACAAATTTTGCGGCAGAGCCAGGAACCATATCCTATCTACGAACTAGCCGGGCCGCAGGTCTACTCCTACGAGGAGTTGTTGCAAACCGTTGCTCGTATCGCAGGATTGCGGCCAGTGTTGATGCGCATGCCATTTACCTTTTGGAACGCAATGGCCCGTGTTGCTGAGATGCTGCCGCGGCCGCCACTCACCCGCAATCAGGTCGAACTTATGCAGATCGACACCACGGCCTCGGAACGCCTGCCGGGATTTCGCGCGCTTGGAATTTCGCCGCGATCGCTCGAAGACGAACTCGAAGCAATACTCAGGCAAAATAAACAAGGAGTCCTCCTACGGTGAATGCACCGATCGTCCTCCCTTGGCCGTTACGGAGCGGTTTTGAGGCTGCGACGCGGGCGCTGTTTGATCTCGGCGACCAATCTTCCACCGATTTCTTGCGACCTGCTGGCGAGGCCGCACTGGTGCCGCCCGACTCCGTGTCGTGGCGCGTGTTCAAGAACCCGCTCTCGCTTTTTATCGGCGGCGTCGCGGCTGTCATAATGGAACTTGCTGAGCCGCGTGTGCGGACCGGGGTGTGGGAGCGCACTACGTTCCGCATCGATCCGATTGGACGACTGCGGCGGACAGGACTCGCCGCCATGGTCACGATTTATGGCGCTCGCAGCACGGCCGAGGGCATGATTGCCCGCGTTCGCCGAATGCACGATAGAATCGTCGGCTTGACGCCGGCAGGCAAAGCTTACCGTGCCAATGACCCGGAGCTTCTAAATTGGGTTCAGGGTACGGCCGCATACGGCTTTTTGCAGGCCTATCACTCATATGTGCGACCGCTCTCGGACTTGGAGCGCGATCGTTATTATGCGGAAGCAACTTTAGCTGCCAGTCTTTACGGGGCCAGCGCACCGACATCGGAAGCAGCCCTTGAAATGCGTTTTGAGGCGATTGCCAATCAATTGGAGCGCTCGGAAATTTTGTTCGAGTTCCTAGCGATCATGCGCTCGGCGCCCATTTTGCCATCGCCGCTGAGGCCGGTGCAGCCTTTGCTGATCCGGGCCGCGATTGATCTGACGCCTCATTGGCTGCGGAAGATTGTGGGACTAACCGATCACGGCTTAAATGCTTTGGAGGCTGGGCTGGTGTGGCAAATCGGAGCGTTCGCGGATCGCCTTGTTCTTGACACCAATCCAGCCGTGCAGGCCTGTCGACGCATGGGGCTTTCGGCCAATTATTTGTATTCCCGATAACGTATTCTGATTGAACCTCGATAGAACAACGAAGTCGCCCATTGATGCTGTGGACGGTTCCTCCACCGGCACGTGAGCGCCCGAGAGCTGGCCTAAGTGAACGGATATCCGCTCCATCCCAGCAAGCAAGACATGATGTCCGCCGCCGACATTTAAGGATCAGGAGTTGACCATAATTGTGTCGATGCGATGATATTGATTGAACTCGTCCTTTTATGCTTGACCCGCGTTTTTCAAGCGCCTTGAACTGCTTGACACGCAAGGGCGCCACTCCGCGATCTATCTATGATCGCCGAACCTACACGCCGTTCCTGGCGCAGATGAAAACGTTCTTGCCTCAGCGGGTCTCGGGTCGAGAGCCTTGGCGTATTTGCAGCTAGTTTCGAAGACATGTCGATGACTTCACCTACCTGGCGAGCGCTAGGTCAGATCGTCTTGGTCTATTTCGCGGTTGGCGGTGCTGCAGTCACGGCGCAGGATACGCAGCCTGGTCGCGCAACCTTTGCTGAAATGATCGCCTTTGCCAGACTTGCTTCCGTCCCCTGCCAGCGGCTGGCGCCGGACGCGGATACCTTTCACGCGCTGGCGCTCCGGAGGCTTATTCAACCGCCGATCACCGAGGAAGAGATTGCTGCCAAAGAAAAAGACATCAAGCGACTTCGAGTTCGTCTCGGGCTTAGCAGATGGTGCAAGCGATATGCCGGCCAAATGGAGCAGGCCCGTATTCTCGTTCAGGTTCTACGAAGGCAAAATTAGCTGTGCGCTCATTGTAATCCAGCATCTTGGCGGTCAGCACAATGCGCGGGCGCCTTGACAAAATCTTGCAGCCCTTCGACCGACGTGTTTTCAAAGCCAGTTTGCTGCGGTGCCATAAGCCGCTAATGGCACGAAGTGGCGTTCTGCTGCTACGCATTGACATGTCCGGTATTGGAGCGAAGCGGGCATGCACAGAAACCAAATCCGCACCTGAGCAATCGGGAGTGCTGGAACCCCCTAATACCCGGACTTGATCTCCGCAAATTTGGGCGGCAGCCCCGCTATACGTTCGGCACGATGAACGCGCAGATCGAGCGGTGATCACGGCCGTGACCGAGGCACACATGGCAATGGTGGTCCTGACTCGGCTGCACTTGCTCGCGCTTGAACTGGTTGCCGGTCGGGACGTAGAGCCAGCCGGAAACCGTTTCCACCAACTGATCGCAGGCTATCGGAAAGCAATCCATATCGCCGCAGCAGGATAGCGGATACCACGAATGGGCCATCGCCGGGATGGCGACAACCAGCACCGCAACAATAAGCAATGCCAATCGCATCACTGGAACTCGGCGAGCGTGGCCGAGGCCGCCGAAAAGTCGGTGCCGTATCAGCCGACGTAAGCGGCGCGCGCTTGAGGTTCTGCTGCAGCCAACATCTTGGGCTGTGCCGGCAACTGCAACACCGTCGCGTGCTGGCCTTCGCATAGCGAGGTTAGGAACACGATCTTCCCGTTTGGAAATTCCAGCGCGTCATGATGCGCATACGGCTGATTCTTATTGATTTGGCGGAACCGAGCCACTCTTTCGCCTAGCGTCTGCTTCTTGCGAAAGAGCCCGGGCTTCCACTGCACTTTGCCCTCGAACGCAACTTCCGTGCCGGATAAAAGGCATACCACCACGTTCGGCTCTCCGACTGCAGAGAACCCGCGCGTGCTGGATGCGTCAAATTGTGTCGTAACTAGCTTGTCTCCGACCTTCGCAGGTCGCGACTTAACGTTGTGTAGGCTGTAGTCGCACATGGCAGAGGAGCTCCTCTTTTGAAGCCCCGCAGCCCCTAATCTAACTAGCACAAAAGTGGCGCACCGCCCATTACCCTAGTATCTAGCACTACTCCAATACTTCAGCTCACCACGTCCTTAATGGCAGAAAAATTGCCGTGCGACAGCCCGCTACACGTTAGGCACGATGAACGCACAGACCGAGCGGTGGTCAGGCGTCTTCAGGCCGCTGAACAAGCTTGTAAGTTGGAACGTCGGTTGAATCCCACGTGTCCATGGTTTGCAGGCAGACCACACATTTCGCGACGTTGCTCTCCCGTTTGAAAAACCTCGCATGCGTCACCGAATAAAGCGCTCCGCAATGAGGACAAAAGAAAGTCCTGCCCTTGAGGATTGGCCCGGTTTGAGGCATGGCGGCGCCTCCGCACTACGAACCAAATATGCGCCCCGAAGCGGATGAATTCCAGCGACAGTCACGTCTGCTTTTGGGGTGCTGCGGAAATCAGCTAAATACCGCTGCTGATGGTCCCTGACGCGGTTGACCCGAAGCGGACATGAGCGCGCCGCTTTTGCTGCGATGCACGGCTCTGACCTGCTATATTTAAGGTCGCGATCCTTGGCCTTGGGGTAAGCCCGTGAGGCGACGCGATTTGATCAAAGTGATTGGGGGTACGGTGGCGTGGCCACTTGCGGCGCGCGCGCAGCAGGCGGGCCGCACCTATCGGCTCGGTGCCTTGTACCCTACTCCACGAACTTCGCCGCAATATGTAGCGCTGTTCGACCAACTGCAGCGGCTGGGCTTCGTCGAGGGGCGAAATCTCTCGGTCGATGGGCGTGGTTATGGGCTGGGCGCCGAGCAGTTTGCGCAGCATGCGTCAGAGCTAGTCAAAGCCCAGGTCGATGTCATCCTTTGCGCCGGAGATGCGGCCATCCGCGCCGCACAGCAGGCGACCAAAACAATTCCAATCCTTGCGGTAACGGACGATATGGTCGGATCGGGCTTGGTGCGCTCGCTTGCCAAGCCTGATGGCAACACAACGGGTGTGAGCCTGCTCGCTACCGAGCTTGACGGCAAGCGGCAAGAAATCCTGTTGGAAGCCGTACCCTGGGTACGCCGCATCGCGGCCCTGGCTGATCTCAACACCACCTCGCCGCAACAACTCCACCAGCTGCAGGATGCTGCGCACGCGGGCGGGGTTGACCTTTCAATCTATCCTGCGGCAACACCGGAAGAGATTGCAGAGGCAATTGAAACCGCGAAAAGCTACGGTGAGTCGGCGGTCAACGTGCTGGCGTCACCGTTCCTGTTCGCCCATCGCCAAGTCATCTTGCAGCGCGTTGCGACCCTGCGTCTGCCAGCCATGTATCAGTGGCCGGAAACGGCAGAGGAAGGTGGCCTCATTGGCTACGGGCCGCGCTTAGTCCAAATCTATAGGGAGATCATGGCCCGACAGGTCGCCGAGCTGCTGCGCGGCGCCAAGCCCGCCGATCTTCCGATCGAACAGCCGACCCGGTTCGTGCTCGTCATCAATTTGCGAACCGCGAAGGCTCTCGATCACGAAATTCCAGCCGGGCTCGTGTTGCGCGCCGACGAGGTGATCGAATAGGGTTGCCGATAGAAAGATCAAAACGATGTTTGATCTGGATCAGTTTGTCGCCGACTGTCGTGCCGCTCTCGTTGGGGATGCAACACACAAATCCGTCCGAGAGGTCGTCGCTCGTGCGGTTTCTGACCCTCGGGCCGTTCTCAAAGGATTGGGTGAGCCGCAACGCTCCGGAGTACAGAAAATCTACCAGTCGCACGATCTCACTATTCTCAATGTTATCTGGGGACCGCGCATGACCATCTGGCCCCACAACCATCAAATGTGGGCCGTGATCGGCATATACACTGGCCGCGAAGACAATATCTTTTGGCGTCGGGTTCCAGGCGGCAAGGTTGAAGCAGCGGGCGCGAGGGCGCTTTGCGAAAAGGATGCGGAGCCTCTCGGACACAACATCATTCATTCAGTGACCAATCCGGTCTCACGCCTGACCGGCGCCATTCACGTTTACGGAGGCGATTTCTTCTCCGCTGACCGAAGCGAGTGGGATCCCGAAACCCTGAGGGAGCAGCCATACGACGTGGAAAAGACCTTGCGCCTATTCGAAGAAGCAAACCGACAGTAAATTTATTACTTTGAATGATGTTTTGAGTGACGTTCTTTGTTGCAGTGCATGAGTCCGCTTCTGGCACATCGCGACACGCAGCGATGCTGTGACTTCGCTTCCGCTTTGGGGACAGAACCGGAAATGAGCGGCTGTGCGGGCTTGGCCGTCTCGGTAGCGAACGACCCATCTCGGACATAAGACATCGCTTTTTGTTGCGATGCACGCCACCGCCTCGCTCCCGACCTGCTATAATTAGTCGGCGATCCTTGACCTTGGGGTACGTCCCCATGAGACGACGCGCGTTCATCACGCTTCTTGGCGGCGCGGCGGCGTGGCCGCTCGCGGCGCGCGCGCAGCAGCCAATGCCGGTGATCGGGTTTCTCAACAGCGTGTCGGCCGGCCAGTTCGGGCACTTCCTCGACATGTTTCGGAGCGGCCTTAATGAAACCGGCTTCGTCGAGGGTCGAAATGTGAGGATCGAATACCGCTGGGCGGAGGGCCACTTCGACCGTCTGCCGGCGCTTGCCGCCGATCTGGTAGGTCGCAACGCGGCGGTGATCGCTGCGACCGGCGGCCCGGCGTCGGGATTGGCCGCCAAGGCGGTGACTGCAACAACGCCCATTGTCTTCGTCAGCGGCGGCGATCCGGTCAAGGAGGGCTTCGTCGCCAGCTTCAACCGGCCCGGCGGCAACGCCACCGGGATAAACTTGCTGCTGAGCGCGATGGAGGGAAAGCGGCTGGGGCTCCTCCGAGAGCTCCTTCCGAGCGCCACGCTCATCGGGGTTCTGCTCAACCCGGCCATGCCGACGTATGCTGATCAGTTGAACGAAATTCAAGAAGCAGCTCGAGCCCTGACCCAACAGATACACGTCTTGCATGTAAGCGATGAACGCGAGATCGATGCCGCCTTCGCGAGCGCGGCTCAATTGCGCGCCGCGGCGCTTCTTGTCACCGCCGATCCATTCATGTTCAGCCGGCTCGATCAACTCGTTGCGCTGGCGAAACGATATTCAGTTCCCGTTTTTTATTTTGCCAGAGAGTTTACAGCCGCCGGCGGCCTGATCAGCTACGGAATCAGTCTCGCCGAGGCCTACCGTATGGTCGGCGTCTACACCGGCCGGATCCTCAAAGGTGAGAAGCCTGCGGACCTGCCGGTCCAGCAATTGACCAAATTTGAAATGGTCATCAATCTCAAAACCGCCAAGGCACTCGGCCTCGAAGTGCCGCCTAGCCTGTCCGCGCGCGCCGACGAGGTGATCGAATAGGCACGCTATTTGCTGCACTGCATATGTCCGCTGTTGGCACATCGCGACATTTCGCTGTGACGCATCAATCCGGTCGCTATTGGGGGTAAAGCGGACATTGCGCGGGCGGCGCCGGCGTGTCGATCTGTAGCGATTGACCCTGAGCGGAGATAACCGGCCCGCTTTTGCTGCAATGCACGGGCGTGGCCCGCTATACCAGTCTGGCGCGCGGCATCTAAGAGCAAATGAATGGCAGCAAATAACAAAACGGCCGCCCGCCTTTTATATTTCCTTCGGCCGTCGCTCGTTTGAGCAAGAGGAGCGCGATGGCACCGCGCTCCCCAATCCGAGAGGGGCTGTCCCGGATACGCTGCAGTGGGTTTGGCCTATCAATAGCGGACTGGAATGAAAGAGGCGCTAATTATTGCGACCATTCGGCTCGTCAGCCCCGCAATAGCGTGGGCGATAAATCGATTGATCTTCAGGTTTGTCGATCCCAAAAAATCGCGCCGGTTTCTTTTCCAACGGCCCCCCTTTTTTAGCTCGCCGCCCTCCGCATCCGAGCGCGTTGTTGACCCAAACCGGAAATGACACGGCCGCTTTTGCTGCAATGCACGGTCGTGACCCGCTATACTCGGGCGTGGTCATTTGGTTGGGGTCAGCGATGAAACGCCGCGAGTTCATCATGCTGGTCGGCGGCGCGGCGGTGGCGTGGCCAAAGCGGCGTTTTATTGCGACGCGCCAATTCGGTCGGTTTTGGAGCAAAGCGGACATTACCTAGTCCTGTAGCGTCGAAGCTCTTTGGTTACGCAATCACCCGATCGCGGCCCGCTGTCACGTAACGCGTCTTATTTACGTTCCCAGCTCTTCTTAAACGCCGCCATCGCCGCTTCGCGTGAGTTGGGTTTCGATCCCGGTGATAGCCATAAGCAAGCGTCCAGAACCATGGCGAGCCCACCGGTGCGGCGATGGCTTTCATGATGCGACCGACTACGGCGTCGTCCGCTGACACGTCGTAATCGTCCTCGCTCCACTTGCCAGACGGACGGCTTGCCGATGCTCGTTTGAGGATCAGCGTTGCCACGGCACGCTGCCTTATCCTTTTAGCGCCACCCCTTCTTGCCCCAATCCTCTTCGATGTCGCGCGTGGCGGCCGACGCCGCTGGATTTTTTATCTTGACCCAATCGCGCGAGCAGCCAGAGCGATAGCGTGAACTCTTGCGTTTCGAGACGATACCCTCGCAGGCGAGTAGGCAGGCATGTCGGAAATCCGACTGAAGAATGGAACCCGACCAACCCGCGCGCGTTACGCAGCAACCCTACAAACGCCTGCAAGGTAAATCCTTCCGGAGGACGACGATGACGAAGCTGAGCCTATCTGCTGTTTCCGTTGGCGCAGCTTTAGTATGCGCCGCGCTGCCATTTTCGCTGCATTGGGTACCAATGAAAACGCCATCGGTCTCGCTTGACCAAGCCCACGCCCAGTTTGTGGGACAGCAGCCCTCTGTGGCAAGGAATGTTGCTGGCGTTAGCCGGCCGGTTCAGCGGCGCACATACCGCCGAGCAGCGGTAGACCGCCGAGCGGCAGTAGGCCGCCGAGCAGCAGTAGGCCGCCGAGCGGCAGTAGGAGCTGCTGCGGTCGGGGCTACGACGACTGTTGGTGTCGCCGCCACAGGTGCATTTGTCGCAGGCTCTGCGCCGCCGCCGTACTATGGGCCGGGATACGGATATGGATACGGAGCAGTGGGTGTGGACTATCCCGGACCTGCACCGGCCGCCTACGGTCCGTATGGCTACGGAGGTCCGGAGGTCGGATATGTCGTGGAACCTGGCGGGTATGGAAGGTGGTGCGCGGTCTATCCGAGCGGCTTCCGGTGGTGCTGGACGCAAACTTAACGCTTTTGCGAGATCGCTCATCATTTTTATGGCTGTCGGCCTCGCGGCGTGCGGGCAAGGCAACCCTGGTCCGCAAGGTGATCCTGGACCACGGGGACCTCAAGGGCCAGCAGGACCAGCAGGGTCTCCCGGTCAAGCAGGACCTCCGGGCCAATCCGGTCTGAGGATTTCGAGTGCGCCATGCGATGCCACGAACTGCTCGGCGCGATGCAATCCTGACGAGGTTCTATGGATCGCCTATTGTGGGAGCGCGAGAAACGCTGCTGAATATCCGAATGACGGCAGCGCGACCTGCCGTAGCCGCGCTCCCGCAAACAATCCTCTGGTCGTCGCCTGCGTGAAATCTTCGCCACGGTGACACGCGCGGGGGAGGGACATCGCGCGCGCAAAATCATCTAGACTGCGCTACTACGGAAAATCACGGAAGAATTGGGGAAGGCACACGATGAGCGTTGCGCAACGTTGGCCGGTTGTCTTGATCCTTTGCATTCTGGCCGTCGGCCTGGCGACGTATTTCCTCGAATATCGGACGGAAGACAAAAAGGAGAAAGCGTTTGCGTTATACGGTCTCATCCTTCCCATCAACGAGGGATTACGCGAGCCTGATGCATCCGATCGGCCGTCGCCTCCTGCCGGATACAAAATTGCCATCCAGGGGGGAATCTATACGCGTCGCGATTACCCGATTGGCGTCGGCGTGATCGGGGGCGTGCTGATCCCATTTCTTTTTCTGGCTGGAGCGGGCTATTTGGTGCTCGGCGGCCGCAGGATTTCAAAGTGACGTTCGCAATCGACAAGTCGCTAGAGGTCTTGATTATTAGGCGCAGAAGCTCTCGCACGACGTGAGGCTGGTGAGAGCCGTACCGACATTGGGAGAACCTACGGAATTTCGCACTCAACGATCTCACGTCTCCAGCCGGATAAAGAAAGCCCCGAAGCGGGCCATTTGGCTTCGGGGCTAGTGATGAAGTTGGCTTTGGAGGTTTGGATGTTACTCTTGATGTTACTCTTGGAGATTGCGGGTGCAATCTCGTTGACTTGTCGATTTGTGCGGTGAGCCGGTAATGTGATGGTGAAAAGAGCATCGAGACACCGTCGCTGTTAGTCATATCAAGCGATCGTGACCACCGGCCCGCTGAAATCGTCGAGCCCCCATGCAATTCGCGCTATCGGCTGCTGCCGCTAGCAGCAAATTAGAAGCCTTTTTTCGCTGATATGCCGATATTCGTGCGGCAGGCCACCCAAACGCACTTGCCGCGTTCACTGGCCCGAGCGTCCCATCGGCTCGGGCCATATTTTTGAGCGCCGATCGGCGTAGTGGCAGAAAAGCGTGGTCAGACGCGCTGGGCATCATTTCAATGCAGCAGTTCCAAAACCCGCAGAGACAGCATTGAGAGCGCCGTCGCCAAGAAAAGCAGTTGTGCCCATGAGTATGGCAGCATCGCCGCTCGATCCACGTCCTGATAGTGGAGCGAATTTTACGGGCCAAAGGTTAAAAGCGCCTTCTCGTGCGTTGCCGCAAGTCACCGCGCGACGAAAAAGCCATTAGCTTCGCGGGGCCAGAAGTGGAATCTTTGTGCTCTATGCGATGCGCGCTTCTTCATGATGGTGGCGAGTTTGAAAACGAACTGCCTGCTCCAGCTCTTCTGCCCGCTCAAAGTATCGATTGGCCATCAACAGTAGCTGCATACGTTGTGTGCGATCCGAGCATGCCCGTGATAAGGCGAGACATCTTTGCGCCTGAACGCGATAGTATGTGCTCATCGACATAGCTCCCCCTGAAGAAGGAGATTTTGCCGTTTCCCGGGCTAACGATGCGTGAACGTCAGACCCGTTACAAAAATTGGGTTAATCAATCTACGACCGAAATTTCAGCAATTCGATTGCGCAAGATTGGAATCATTGCGCACTTCGGTGCACTGCGGGTAACCGGTCACCGCGAGATCGCGGTATCCATCATGAGCCCGAAGCCTAGCGAAGGCATTCGATCGCCACGAACTCATCGCGCTCGCTGGAGCCGGTGGTCGCCGGGACAATGCCGGTGATCTCCTCGCGCTCTATCTTGCGGAAGGATTCCGCTCGCGCATAGTTGCGCGACTGACAATAGGCGCTGGCCGCCGCGGCTCCGCAACTCGCACCGGTCGCCAAGCATCGGTCGACGCCGTAAGCGTCAGAATTGTTGGCAATGATGAACGTTCGCTTTTCCGCTTGCGCGGCGCTGGCAAGGATGACGCCGGCAAATAGCAGCATGGCAAGGCACCGCATCGTCACTCTCCCCTTCCCCCGAACCGAGCGCGCGCGCAAAAAGGTGCAAATCATTGGTCGTGGCTCGAGCCAAACTGGTTCAGTAGTTGCCGGTACGAAGGCACCCATGCGCTGCATTTCTGTTCGATCGGCTCTACGTGGAGTGCTTCGATCTGAACTACCGGTGAGTATCGCGCTACCGGACATCGCGCGTTGGGCGAGGTACGCCACCGCTTGAATCGCCGGGCGGCGACTACGCAGCCGGAATGCGACCGAGCCTTACCTCGGCATGGAGTGATGCTGAAAAATCACACCAGACAGATTTTTCGCGACGCGTGTGCGAGTACCGAAGAGCGGCGCAAGGGGGATGGTAGCCTCAACTCGTTCAGGCCCGATATCGGCTCCCGGTCGTCACCGACTCATCGGTGAGGACGCACACGGCGGCGGAGCGATCTTCCGTACCGGTGCTCCGCGAACCGAAAGAAAGGCGCTGATCTCAATCTCGGTCAGAGCTAACGCTTAGGACCAGAGCGTTACAGCAGGACGTGGAGATCTGCTATGTACCGGATGCTTCGTCTCATCGCTGCCACTACGGCCATCGCGTTCGCCAGCTTCCCGACCAGCGCGTCGGCGAACCCGGAGACACTGCAAATCGAACTCACAGAGAAGCAGATCGAAGCTTTCATCGCCGCGCTGAAGGGCCTGTCGGCGATAGTGGAAAAGATGCATGGCGCAGTATTTTCAGATCCTGCCCAGGCCAAATACGAAGCCGAGCTCGAGCGGATTGTTAGGAAACAAGGTTTCAAGAACTTCGCCGAGTACGAGGTGGTCTCGGCTAACATATCTCTGGTGATGGCGGCGATCGACCAGCAGACAAAGGCGTTCATCGACCCGCACGCGGCAATCAAGAAAGAGATTGAAAACGTGCGGGTAGATAAGACGCTTCCGGATCGGCAAAAGAAACAATTGCTTCTGGAGCTCAATGAGGCGCTCAAATCGGTGCAGCCCATCGAGTTTCCGACCAATATCGAGCTGGTGAGGAAATACTACGACAGGATCGATGTGACGATCATCGCTGCCTATGACGGCGAGAACGGTCCAACTTCCACGATCGTGCGCACAATCAGCGAATGACGGGAAATTGAGTCGATCCGGCTGCAGCGACTCCATTCCCTACGGCCACGGCCTCCGAGATCGTCGGATAAGAGGTCATGCGGCGGCTTCGGCCGCGTCGTGGGCGCTGTCGCGATCATCGAGCACTTGGCGCGGTGGCCAGGGAGCGCGGTTTATCCTGCGGCACCCCGGCGGCTTTTCGTTCTGAAAGTTGGCGACCTGAAGCGCCGTTCAGCCTTGCAGCAGTGTCGCGGCCGCGAGCACGATCCCGGTGATGAGCGCGAATATGAAGGAGAACAGCAGGGCTTCGTTCAGAATGCTGCTGGTCATGGCACGTCCCCCGTGCACCGCCTCCTCATGCCGCACAGGCAGCGCACTCCAGTACCGTGGCTAAAACACGACCGCGGAGTGTCGCGAACTAGGCGCCGATCTTCCGACCCGACCAGAATTCGAGGCGCCAAACTCTCGTGAATGATTGAGGGTTGGGAGCGGAGGCGTCAATTAGATACCTTTATTACTTCTTCCGCATTCATCAGAAGAAGGACCCGTGCCCAGCACCGGTCCAGAGGCAGGAGAATACGGCCTCTGTTGCAGCGACTATGAACCTGAAACGCGCATCTTGCGATCGGCCCAGCTTCTAAGATCGGCGACTGTGAAGCGTTCGAGGAATGGGTTGGCCTTGATGATCTTTTCGCGTCTGGTACGGCCGGTCGCGTCTGCCCTAGCCATAGCCGACGCGGCATCGGCATGCTCCGGTGCTGACAAGATCGCTACTGCTCCCGCGCTACCAGCAAAGTGTGCCAAGTAAAGCGTCCCAGGCGTTACAGGTAGCCCCTTTTTTCTCAGCATCTCGGCGTTGTGCTCGGCAAATCGTGTTGTGATCTCACGAGCAACTTTGGCATCGCGCCGCAGTTCGAGGGTCTCGTCTTCGCTGCGCCCCCTCGCCAAATCAGGCCGGTGGATCCGAATTAACTCGAGCCACGTTTGGTCCAGAAATTGACCGGGTCCGGTTGCGCTGGGGCGCTTACTTTTCTTGTTTGGATCGCCGTCGGATTCAATGTCGATGATACGCTCGACCACAGTCTCGATGGTGATTTCACGGGTCGGGGGGGCTGGCCTGACATCGCGAAGCCAAATTGAGTTGCCGCCATACCAGCCTAAGCCAAACGCTATCAAAAGCATGCCCTTTATCATCAGAGGGCGAAGGTAGGAGATCCAGCGAATGGAAGAATCTTGCAGGCTGATGACCAATCTTGCCGCGCTGCGGATCAGGAAACACAAACACAGAATGACTGCCACATAGGCGTACCAACATTGATGACGAATCGAGCGGTATGCATTCTGATTTAACGTGGACAGCTTCGATAAAGCGCACCGTGCCGAGACCATTAAACAGCGAATTGATACGTCTGAGACAGGCGGGCTGATCCCGCTCAATAAACTTCTCGTCAAAAGTACAAGGAATCGAAGGCACTGTGCCGCAATCATTTCGCATAATGCGCTGCCGAGCGCCAACAGCCAACTTAAGACATGACCGGCCGCGTAGAATCCGGCCGCCGGTATCAAGCCAAGGAAAAACAAAACTTCAATTCGTTGCTCAATTGGTGCTGGGACATACGCAGCAAACCAAATGCCGAAGAGAAAACAGGAAGTAGCAAGAAAGTTGCAAGCCCTTGCAGCAGCTGGACCAAGCTGCCCCTCTTTCTGCGCCTTTGACGACCAGAAACAGGGTTGATCAGTTAGCCCGTAAAGAGATGTTCGCGTCATGTCGCGGCCCTTGAGTGAATACAAGTGCTCGCTCTCTGGGTCGCTAACGCTGACGGAAATCTCGTTACGAATTTATTTAAAGTAGCCCTTGTCAAACCCGTTCGGGCATTAAGCTTAACGCTGCCTCACACGGCTCAAGCCGACCGCAGTTGGAGGATCCAGACTGAGTGGCATGCTCATACCTATCGAAAAATTTGGCCGGAGACGGTCCGCGACCATTGCGCCGGGCTTCAGGGCGCTACGCAGTCCGCGATACGACCATCAAACATCGCTCGCGCGTTGCTCAGGATGCGCTCGAATGTGGCGCGATCTGGCTCTGTAATCGCTTCGGAGTCGCGTCCTCTCTGCACGGTTCCACCGACGACAATGTCGCTGTGACGGCAGAACACGTACATGATTCTCCCATTCCAGCAGCCGCCGCTGAAGAAATAGAACTGTTTGGGCAACGTCTTTCTCAGCACCACGAGATGCCCGCGTTTTGCGATGACCCTGTTGTCGTTCATCAACGCTTTGGCACCGTAACCAGTGCAATTGACGATGATGTTTTCTCTCAGTTCCGCGAAATCGTCTTTGCTTTTGAATTCTCTCCTGCGAAATCGCACGGCGTTTCGCCGCAAGTCAGCGACGAGTTGCGGCAACAAGATTGTCGGATTGATCAGCCAAGTCCGGTATTCGCGACCCGCCATGTTGAGTCGGCGGAAGGGAAGCGTGCCAGACCTGTACTGCGGCACCACGTCGAAGGGCGTGCAGTCATCGTATGCGGGATTTCTATGGTCCAGTGTGTAGTCTCTTCTGAGCGCGATGCCATAAAGGTGCCGTCGCGATGAATTCTGGATTTCGACAATTCTATTGCGCGAACGCCGAAGATAATCGGCAAGGATCTTCTGTTCGTCTTCGGTCTCATATTCCTCACAGATGCCTGACGGCTCGAACTGACCAGCGGCAATAAAGGAAGTCGTCTTACGAACATCGAGCTCCTTCGCGTAGATGGTGATTGGCAAATGCCGCCATCTGCGGCGCAGCTCGGTTGCGACTGTCAAGCCAATGACGCCGCTGCCGATCACGGCGATGGAGGGGTGCGTCCTGCGCCGGCGCATATCTTGTGCGAGCCTTTGGACATGGTCCGCGACGACACTGGCACAGCCAAAGCTCAAAGTAATCCCAGCACCGCCATGCCCATAGTTGTGAATCAGGGATTTGGATCCGTGCCGACTCGCGATCGCTTCGTTTTCAAGCTTGAGGCAGACGCCGCCCTCTCGGTGCGGACGAATACCGACAAGATATGGGTTGAGCGGCCTCAGAAGCGAGAAATCCGGATCTGGCAGTATTTCTCCGGAACGCAAAGGTGGAGTGATGACGTCGGCAAGAGCCCGGGTCAAACCCGTGGGCATGCTCACAAGACCCACCGATGACATGGCCCCATGCAACACGAAGCGTCTCGTAACGGGCATCGATGCAGTCGGTGATCTAGAGGAACCGCCCGAAGCGGCCGGCGTCCACGGGGTCATTCGCAGTCCCGAATTGATTTCCGCGCGCAAAGACCAGAGACGCCATCAGAGGATATCGCTCTTGCAGTTCCGCTTCGGCAAAGCTTACCGGGAAGACGAGGAGCAGATTCGACGCGTCGGCGGTAGTTAGATAAGCGCAGGCCGAAGCCGAACGGCAAAAGAATGGTGGCAATGAACCGGGACTTCGCCATCGCTGATCTCTGCTCCGTCAACGCACCTCAATCCAGGCCACTTGCCGTCACTGCATCCCCAGCTGGAGCAGTAGCCGTAGCCCGGGGTGATGCCGCCGCGAATTTTGCTCCGCCCTCATCCTGAGGAGCGAGCCATCAGCGCGTTTACGCGCGTCCATAGCCCGTCGAAGACGGGCGTAAACGCCCTTATGGACGCGCTATGGCGAGCGTCTCGAAGGATGGGGGCGGCCGGGCACCCCAAAAACTCGCGC
>Ga0306925_10000346_pt1 | contig 32510 bp, 24 predicted proteins | sample flu12Cox44000176_FD_203755 | JGI IMG/M metagenome (GOLD analysis project Ga0306925, IMG submission 203755) | Lab enrichment of tropical soil microbial communities from Luquillo Experimental Forest, Puerto Rico - flux8day.12C.oxic.44.000.176 (v2)... | ecosystem: Environmental > Terrestrial >... | reverse complement strand
CGACTCGATGTCCCTGCCCTCATGCTTGCCGAATTTGCTGTGCGCCCAACCGACGATGCAACCGCTCATGCCGCCCTCCGACCGTCTGCGGACCATACCAAGACCGCCCGCTCTGCTCTATCCTGATATGGTGCGGGTTTGAGCCTGCCGCGATGATGCAAAGACATTCCTCGCCACGGGGCGAGGCAGCGGCTTGGGTTGAGAGTCGACAAAGGTGAGATGGTTCGAAACGAGGCAGGGGCCCCGGGATTTACCGCGGACCAAGCTCGCTCTCACCGACCATCCGCTCGTGTCCGTCCACCTCGTGTTTGATGCGATACCGAGGGCTATTGCCTCCCCGAGGAACAGACCATCCCGCTGGGCACGCTGCAGTTGGAGCTTAGTAATCCATGCCGCCCATGCCGCCCATGCCGCCCGGTGGCATAGCGGGCGCACTCTTCGGTTCCGGCCGGTCGCCGACCATCGCCTCGGTCGTGATCAACAGCCCCGCGACGGAGGCAGCATCTTGCAATGCGACCCGCACGACTTTGGTCGGATCGATGATCCCAGCGGCCACCATGTCCTTGTAGTCGCCCGACTGCGCGTCATAGCCGAAATTCGGGTCGCCCTTGTCGGTGAGCTTGCCGACCACGATCGAGCCGTCGGCACCGGAATTCTCGGCGATCTGCCGCACCGGCCATTGGATGGCCTTGCGGACGATCTCGATACCGACCTTCTGGTCGTTGTTCGCGGGGTTGAGCCCGGCCAGGACCTTGCTCGCAAACAGCAGCGCCACCCCGCCGCCCGCCACGACACCTTCCTCGACCGCAGCCTTTGTCGCGTGCATCGCGTCGTCGACCCGGTCCTTGCGCTCCTTGACCTCGACCTCGCTGCTGCCGCCGACGCGGATGACCGCGACGCCGCCCGCCAGCTTGGCAAGACGCTCCTCCAGCTTCTCGCGATCGTAATCGGAGGTGGTCTCCTCGATCTGCGCCCGGATCTGATTTGTGCGGGCGAGGATGTCCTCCTTGCCGCCAGCGCCGTCAATGATTGTCGTGTTCTCCTTGTCGATGCGCACGCGCTTGGCACGGCCGAGCATGTCGAGCGTCACGTTCTCGAGCTTGATGCCGAGGTCTTCCGAGATGACCTGACCGCCGGTCAGGGTCGCGATGTCCTCGAGCATGGCCTTGCGGCGATCGCCAAAACCGGGCGCCTTGACCGCCGCCACCTTGAGGCCGCCGCGCAGCTTGTTGACGACGAGGGTGGCAAGTGCCTCGCCCTCGATGTCCTCGGCGACGATCAGCAACGGCCGGGCGCTCTGCACGACGGCTTCGAGAATGGGCAGCAACGTCTGCAGGCTGGAGAGCTTCTTCTCGTGCAGCAGAATGTATGGATCTTCGAGTTCGGCCAGCATCTTCTCGGCATTGGTGACGAAATAGGCGCTCAGATAGCCGCGGTCGAACTGCATTCCCTCAACGACGTCGAGCTCGGTTTCGAGCGACTTGGCCTCCTCGACGGTGATGACGCCCTCGTTGCCAACCTTCTTCATAGCCTCGGCCAGCATTCGGCCGATCTCGGTGTCGCCATTGGCCGAGACGGTGCCGACCTGCGCGATCTCGTCGTTGGTCGAGACCTTCTTCGAGCGCTTCTGGATGTCGCTGACGATGGCATTGACTGCCATGTCGACGCCGCGCCTGAGATCCATCGGGTTCATCCCGGCGGCCACCGCCTTAACGCCCTCGCGCACCATCGCGTGGGCAAGAATGGTCGCGGTCGTGGTGCCGTCGCCGGCGACCGTGCTCGTCTTGCTCGCCACTTCGCGCACCATTTGCACGCCCATGTTTTCGAACTTGTCGCTAAGCTCGATCTCTTTGGCGACGGTGACGCCGTCCTTGGTGATCCGCGGTGCGCCCCAGCTCTTGTCCAGAACGACGTTGCGGCCTTTGGGCCCCAAGGTCACCCTGACTGCGTCGGCGAGGATGTCGATGCCGTGCAGCATGCGCTCGCGCGCATCGGTGCCGAGCCGTATCTCTTTAGCAGCCATGATTATTGTCCTTTCAGCTGGTCTTTACAGCGGCGGCGCCGCGTTCGAGGATGCCCATGACGTCGGATTCCTTCATGATCATCAGTTCCTCGCCGTCGAGGCGAATCTCGGTGCCCGACCATTTGCCGAACAGCACGCGGTCGCCGGGCTTGAGGTCGAGCGGGTGCACCTTGCCGTCCTCGCCCCGGGCACCCGGCCCGGCCGCGATGACATCGCCCTCCATAGGCTTCTCCTGGGCGGTGTCGGGAATGAAGATCCCGCCCGTCGTCTTCGCTTCCTGCTCCACTCGCCGGATCACCACACGGTCGTGCAAAGGTCTGAATTTCATGAAAATCCTCCCTTGATTGCCCACTGGAATCGGGGTGCCCTCGCAAGGAGAGCGAAAGCAAACGAGGAATATCCCGATGACAGGATTAGCACTCTTCGTTCGAGAGTGCTATCCACATCGGGCGCGGTGCCGTCTTTTACAAGGGCATTTCATAGATTTCGATGGCTTGAAGAGGTCATGAGATATGGCAGAAAGCATCGAAACGATCACCTTGCTGCGTCCGGATGACTGGCATGTGCACCTGCGCGACGGGGAAATGCTCGTCACGGTTCTCCCCTTCACCGCGCGCCAATTCGCCCGCGCGATCGTGATGCCGAATTTGCTGCCAGCGGTCACGACCGTCGCCGCGGCGCAGGCCTATCGCAGACGCATTCTCGCCGCGCTCCCCGCCGGGACGAATTTCACGCCGCTGATGACCTGCTATCTCACCGATAAGACCGACCCCGCAGAGGTCGCGCGCGGGTATGACGAAGGGGTTTTCTCGGCGGTCAAACTCTACCCGGCGCGGGCGACCACCAATTCGGCCGAAGGCGTTACCGACTACGACCAAATTTGCCCAGTGCTCGAGCGCATGGCGGGGCTTGGGATGCCGCTGTTGATCCATGGTGAGGTGACCGACCCCGCCGTCGATGTTTTCGACCGCGAGGTGGTGTTCATCGACCGCGTTCTCGACCCACTGCGTCGCCGCCTACCGGAATTGCGGATCGTGCTCGAGCACATCACGACCGAAGAGGCCGTCGACTACGTTTCGGCCACCGGCGCGAACCTGTCGGCGACGATTACCGCACATCACCTCGTGATCAACCGCAACGCCCTCTTCGCCGGCGGGATCCACCCACATCTTTATTGCCTGCCGATCGCCAAGCGCGAGAAGCATCGTCGCGCTCTGCGCCGAGCCGCGACCTCCGGCGATCACCGGTTCTTCCTCGGTACCGACAGCGCACCGCACGCCATTCCAGCCAAGGAGGCGGCCTGCGGCTGCGCCGGCATCTTCACTGCTCCGTGCGCCCTCGAGATTTATGCCGAGGTTTTCGAGGAGGAAGCGGCGCTCGACCGGCTCGAAGCTTTCGCCTCGCTGAACGGCCCGGCATTCTATCGACTGCCGCCAAACGAAACGCGGGTCACCCTGACGCGAGAACCCTTTCCCGTGCCGGAGCGGATTGGCGAGGGCGAAATTACGGTCGTCCCCTTCCGTGCCGGCGAAACTCTGCGCTGGCGCCTCGCCGTCTGAAAAGGGCTGCCCTTCCCCGTGGCCGGGCTTGATGGGGTGGATGGCCCCCTCACGGCATCTGTGTGCCAAAGTTGGGTTGTCGAAAACGCCAACGGACGGGAGCCATCCATGGCAGAGGTTACAACGATCGGGCTGGATTTGGCCAAGCGGGTCTTTCAGGTGCATGGGGTTGATGCAGCGGGGGTGGTAATGGTGCGGCGGGCGCTGCGTCGCCAGCAGGTCTTGGCGTTCTTTGCCAAGCTGCCGCGTTGCCTGGTCGGCATCGAAGCCTGTGCGACGGCACATTATTGGGCGCGCGAGCTCGCCAGCTTGGGTCACGACGTGCGGCTGATCCCGCCGCCCTACGCCAAGGCCTATGTGCGGCGGAACAAGAACGATCCGGCCGATGCGGCGGCGATTTGCGAGGCGGTGAGCCGCCCATCGATGCGCTTTGTCGCGGTCAAGACCGAGGCGCAGCAGGCCGCCGCGGGCATTCACAAGGTGCGCGAACTGCTGATCAAGCAACGCACGATGCTGATCAACACCTTGCGCGGGCTGATGGCGGAGTTCGGCATCATTGTCGCCGAGGGGCCGCGCCACGTCAGCGAGTTGGTGGCGATCCTGGCCGATCCAGCGGATGCACGCATTCCGGCACCGTCGCACCACGGCCTGATGGCGATCGTCGAAACCTTGCGCGGTCTCGAGCAACGTATTGAACGGGTCGAGAAGCAGATCGTTGGCTGGGGCCGCGCCAATGCCACCTGCCGCCACCTGATCACCATCCCCGGCTACGGGCCGATCCTGTCCAGCGCCATGACGGCGATGGTTGTCAACCCGGCGGGGTTCACTAGTGCGCGGCATTTTGCGGCCTCGCTCGGCCTGGTGCCACGCCAGGACGGCACCGGCGGAAAGGCCAAGCTCGGGCCGATCAGCAAGCGCGGCAACGGCTATCTGCGCCGGCTGCTCGTCAATGGCGCGATGTCGGTGTTGGGCAGCAGGCGGGCCAAGGACGATGCGTGGCTGGTCAAATTGCTGCAACGCAAGGAGCGCAAAGTCGTCGCCTGTGCGCTCGCCAACAAACTGGCGCGCACCGGGTGGGCGCTGATGATGCGCCAGCAAGACTATCGCCGGCCGCGGCAGGATCAGCTGTGCCCCGACCTGGCCTGAGCCTGACGCCGTGCTCACCGCCATCAAGACCGCTTCGCGCCGCCTGCGGCGGTGGCCTGCGGCCAGCCTTGACCGCGGCGCCATGCGGAACTCAGGTCGGGACGGGGAAACGGCGCGGTGATCGAACAAAGAAACTGGTCTTTGAACCAACAAGACTTGCGAGGGTGAAGACGCGTGATGGCATCGTCGGTCGACCGACGGATCGAGACAGACCTACGCCGGGCCATGGGGCAATGCGACCTCGCGGGCTTGATTAGGCCTCGATCCACGGATCCCATCAGGGCCTGCGGCCACTGGCCGCGACGACAGGCCGGACACATGACCGCAAGCGACCTTCAGTTGCCGACACGCGGAAAAGTCCTTGCGAGCCGGGGGCCATCCACACATGACCCGGCCACCCACGAAGCGTTTGCGAGCGATGCGATCCTCGACAACACTGGCACGATGAAGGGCGGCTGGGTTTACATCATGACCAATCGGCCTAACGGCACGCTCTATGTCGGGACCACGGCCGACCTCGCTCGACGCGCCTGGGAGCATCGGAACGGAGTTGTCGAGGGGTTCACGAAGCAAGGAGGCTTGAGCCGCCTCGTCTATGCCGAGCGATACGAGGACATTTTGATCGCGAAGCAACATGAGAGGAATATCAAGCACTGGCCGCGCGCTTGGAAGGTGCGACTGATCCTGCGCGACAATCCAAACTGGGATGATCTTTACGGCCGACTTGCCTGAAGGCGTGGGTGGCCGGGTCAAGCCCGGCCACGGGGAACTCAACGTTTGGTAACGTGGAGCAAGAGATGAGAAGAGGGGCGGAGTATCGCGAGTCGTTACGGGACGGCAGGCGAGTTTGGGTGATGGGCGAGGGGTTCGTCGACGACGTGACAAAGCACCCTGCGACGCGGGCCATGGTCGACGAATACGTCGCCTGGTACGATTTGCATTTCGATCCCGAATGGGCCGATATCCTTCTCGCGCCGGCCAACGCTCAGGGCAAACGGTGGCCGTGGGCCTATGTCGTCCCGCAGAGTTCCGAGGATCTCCGCGGGATGGGTCGGAGCTTTTCGAAGACGACATTTTTGAGCGCGGGCAACATCACTCACACCCCGGCCTATGGCCATCTGATCGCGCTCGGTATCGTGACGGCCGTGCAGGACTGCAACGCCTCGCCGCAGCACATCGCTAACGCGCTGGCCTATCGCGAGCAGATCGCTACCACGGGCCGGTTTCTGACATTCTGCGGCGGCGCCGCGACGATCGGCTATCGGCTCCGCGAAGACCCGCAGCAGCGCAATGCGTTGCGGCTCGTCCGCGAGACCGATGCCGGCATTGTGATCAGCGGCAAGATCGGCATGCATACGAGCCCGGCCTATGCCGAGGATGTCTATGTCGGCGCCCTCAACGGCATCGAAATCGGCGGGCATCATGTCAGCTTTATCGTACCGATCGCCGGCACCGGTGTTACGACTTTGTGCCGCAAGGTTGCTGTGCGCGATGCAAATCCCTTCGTCGCCCCGCTCAGCAGCCGCTACGACGAACTCGACGGCCAGATGTGGCTGGATGAGGTCTTCATCCCATGGGAGCAGGTCTTCTTCGTCGAAGCAACGCCCGAACCGATCGCCCGGTGGCTCTTATGGCATCATCTTTATGGCTGGCTCGCGAAATCCGAGTTCACCCTGGGCCTCGCTCTCGCCTTGACGGACGCGATGGGCCTCAAGGGGCACGAGCCGACGATAGAATATCTCGTCGATCTGATCGCCGAGGTGCAGACGGCACGGAGCTGCCAGACGGCTGCCGAGCTCGACCCGCAATTCACCCCCGCCGGCTATTGCATGCCGAACCACACGCATCTGATGCCGGGCGGGCTCGCGCTCCTAAAGGCGCGCCAGCGTTTGGCTGAAATCCTGCGGATTGTGCCGGGCTCCTCGCTCGTCGTCGCGCCGTCGGACCGCGATCTCGCAACACCCGAATTAGCCTCGGGACTTGAGGAGTCCTTCGCCGGCGGCGGCTACACCGCACAGCAGCGGGCAGCGCTATTACAGCTGGCCTGGGACCATGTCTCCTCGGCGCTCGACGGCCGCGAGTCGGCATTTGAATTGCACGCCAGCGGCGGCGTCGCCGCCTGGCGGGGCCGGCTGCGCCGCAGTTTCGACCGCTACAACGAGCTCGCCAACGGGGTGCTGCGCGCCCTCGACCTGCCGATGCCCGAAATCGACCTGACGAGCATCCCTGCCGCCCCGATGGCGCCGCGCCGGACGGTCGGCCCACCGGCCGGCACGCGATAGCGGTTCAATCGTCCAGCATTGCGGATGGGGGTCGTCTGTGTCGCGACCGCATCCCACACCACCAAAGGATGAACTCACGATCTGCGGCAAGGTCATGGGCTTCGCTGATCGCTCGTCGCGCCCGTTGGTAGAGCTCCGCCAGCTCGATATGGAGCAAGGCAGCAGGCGTTTCTTTCGGCATCTTTTCTTCCTAATATGCTGAACGGAACCGCTAAAATGCTATCCATTAACCGTCAAAAGGCCGTCCGGACCCGGACGCTCCGGTGTTCGGGTGCAATTGGGACTAACGAATCGTGAAGACGGATTTCCTAATCGGCGGAACACGAATTAAATCGCCACGGCAGCGCGGCAAATCGCCGTTGTAAAACGAAGATTAGGGTAACGGGACTCAATCCTCGTTTTTGTCCGACAGATGACGGCCTGTTTGCGGGGCCGTGTCGACGCTCCACTCTATCGATCCGTTTACCGAGCGCGCTTCTCCCCGGCCCGCTCGCGACAGCTCCCGCCCTCGTTCGGCTTCGCGGCGGGCGATGTCGGTGAGGCGATGGGCCTCGAGTGCTTGCCGATGAACACGTTCAGCCGTCAGCCGCACCTGCTCGGCGAGTTCGCGTGCCTTCGCCAAGACGCAGCCATGGGCCGATTGGGAATTGGTTGGTGGTTCGGTCATGCGTGCCTCCGGGATGCTAATCAAGCAAACTACGCGGCTTCTCCGGCGTTCCTATTATGGGTATTGGAAATCGCGGAGCTTTCGTCGTTAAATGACGGTTAACCATAATATGAACAGCCGGCGGGTGAGAAATTTGGCGCCCAATCTTCCAATCGTCGGCATCGGTGCCTCAGCAGGCGGCGTCGAGGCGCTGGAGCAGTTCTTCAAATCGGTTTCAGCCGATAACGGGTTGGCTTTTGTCGTCGTCACCCACCTTCCGCCGGACCGCGACAGCATGCTTTCCGAGATCTTGGGCCGCGCCACCCGAATGCCGGTTGTCGAGGCTCAAGACGGCGACAGGGTCGAAGCAGAGCATGTCTACGTCCTGCCGCCCAGCGCCATCCTGACCATTCGCGACGCACGCCTTCAGCTTCGGCGCACCGGGCGTGCCGATCGGGAGCGCGCGCCGATCGATGTCTTTTTCAACTCATTGGCAGACGATCAGGCCGAGTACGCGATCGGGGTCGTGTTGTCGGGTGGCGGGACTGACGGCACTCTCGGCCTCAAAGCCATCAAGGAGCATGGGGGACTAACCATCGCGCAGGGGTCGAACGTGACCCGGCCGCGTTTTGCGGAGATGCCGTTGAGCGCGGTGGCTTCCGGTTTTGTCGATCTGGAGTTGCCGGTCGAGGACATTGCTGAGCGGATCATAGCCTATGTCCGAAATTGGGGCGCCTTCGATCCGGAGCGTCCCGGCGATGCCCTGACAAAGATCCACGCGCTACTGCGTAACCGAACCGGGCACGATTTCAGCGACTACAAGGAGCGAACCTTTCAGCGCCGCGTTCAGCGGCGCATGCAGGTGCTCCAAACCACAAAACTGGAGGAATACACCGAGCGGCTGGAAAAGCAGCCTGATGAAGTCAACGCCTTATTTCGCGACCTCTTGATCGGCGTCACCGATTTCTTTCGCGATGCGGCAGCGTTTCGCGCCCTGGAGACATTGGTCGTCCCAAAACTGTTCGAGGGGAAGGGCGCGGACGACGAGGTGCGGGTTTGGGTCGCCGGTTGTTCGACCGGAGAGGAAGCCTACTCGATCGCGATCCTATTGCGCGAATATTGTGAAACACTGATAGCCGCGCCCAAAGTGCAGGTGTTTGCCACCGATATCGACGAGGTGGCGATGGGCGTAGCCCGTGCGGCGCGCTATCCGGCAAGCGTCGTGAAAGAAGTCTCTCCCGAGCGGCTGAGGCGCTTTTTTGTCCACGAAGCCGGCGCCTATCGCGTGGTCAAGGAGTTGCGCGACATGTGCATCTTCTCGACCCACAACGTTATTCGCGACCCGCCGTTCTCGCGCCTCGACCTGATCTCCTGCCGGAATTTGTTAATTTACTTAAAGCCCGCACTACAGACGCAGATCATTCCTTTGTTTCACTACTCGTTGCGGCCGGGAGGATATCTGTTCCTCGGAAGCTCGGAGAATCTTTCACGGCATACAGAGCTTTTCGTCTCGCTAGACAGAAAAAACCGTGTCTTTCGCCGCCGCGACTTGGTCGCGCGCCCATCCCTGCCATTGCGTCAGTTCATGCCGCACTCTCGGCGCGAGTGGACGGGGTCCGCGGAGGGTCAGAGCACTTTGCTGCAGCGCTCCGACATGCTGCGGACGATTGCAAATACGATAGTGGAGCGGTTTGCCCCGACCTACGTCGTCGTCGATGAAGCCGGCCAGACACTCTATTTTTCATCGGGGACGGGGAAATATCTTCAGGCTGCCGCGGGCCCGCCCGATCGCGATGTCGTCGCTATGGCCCGTTCGGGCTTGCGTGCCGATTTGCGGGCCGCGCTTCACCGCGCGAAGGCGACGGGACAGCGGGTCGTGCGCGATCGCGTCCCCGTGCAGTTCAATGGCGGGACGCAGATGATCAGCCTCGCGGTCGAACCGATCAGCGAAGAAAAAGAGACCGTCTACGGCATCGTATTCATCGATCGGGGTCCTCCCAGAACGCAGGACGAAGCAGCCACGCCGGGGCTACCGGACCCTGAGGACGCGACCGTCCGGCAGATCGAGGCGGAGCTGCAGGAGACCAAAGAGCGGTTGCAATCCACGATCGAGGAGCTCGAAACGGCAAACGAGGAGTTTCGCTCGTCCAATGAGGAGCTGCTCTCGGTCAACGAGGAGCTGCAATCGACAAACGAAGAGCTCGAAACTTCGAAGGAGGAGCTGCAGTCGGTCAACGAGGAATTGCAGACCGTCAATAGCGAGCTGAGCAACAAGGTCGACGAGCTGGACCAGGCTAACAGCGACCTCAGTAATCTATTTCAGAGTACCCAGATCGCGACGATCTTCTTGGATAAGCACTTGGTGATCCGCAGCTTCACGCCGGTAGTTACCAAATTGTTCAATCTCATTCCCGGCGACCAGGGTCGGCCGCTGACCGACCTCTCCGGGCGGCTCGCCTACCCGGATCTCGAAGACGATATCCGCATGGTATTCAACGGCCAAATGATCGAGCGCCCGTTAAGCCTGCCGGACGGTAGCGAACATTACCTCGCGCGGCTCCTACCTTATCGGACCGCCAATGATGTAATCGATGGTGTGCTTCTGACTTTCGTCGATGTGACAAATATTGTGGCAGCGGAGGAGCAGCATAAGGTGTTGACCTCCGAGCTCAGCCACCGCGTCAAGAACACGCTCGCGGTAGTCTCGTCGATCGCCGAACGCGCTTTGCCCGATGGTGAGGAGAAAACTCACCTGCTCGGCCGCTTTCACGCCCTCGGCCATACTCACGACTTGCTGTCGGAAGCCGGCTGGACTGAGGCGGGATTGCGTGAGTTAATTTTGACGGAGCTGGCCCCGCATACCGCAGACGACAGCGCCAATGTGACCGTGGACGGGCCGACGGTCATGCTGAAACCGCAAGCAGCTGTGTTTCTGGCGCTGGTTATTCACGAGCTCGCGACAAATGCGGCAAAATATGGCGCGCTGTCGGTGGCTGGCGGCCGGGTCGATGTCGCTTGGACCATTGCCGGCGACCAACCGACACGCCTTGAATTGACCTGGGCTGAGCAGGACGGACCAAAAATCGACGAGTTGCCGAAACGCGGCGTTGGTACGGAACTCATCGAACGCGGCATTCGTTTCGAATTACAAGGAGAAGCAAAGCTCGATGTAGTCGATGGCGGCCTTCATTGTCGGATCGTGATTCCGGGACATCCTCAATACATGACCTTCGGGTCGCCACCCGAGAGACCGTTAAGAGAGGAAGCTGCGTCATGACCGCGGCGCTCGAAGGGATCAGAGTATTGGTGGTCGAAGACGAGTTTCTTGTTGCGGCCTTGATTGAAGACATGCTCGAAGCCGCGGGTTGCGTGGTGTCGGGCCCCATTCCGCGACTTGCGGAAGCTCTCGATGCCGTCGATCATGGGATCTATGACGCCGCCGTCCTCGACGTCAATCTGGCGGGCGACCGGATTGATCCGGTCGCCGACGCCCTGTTTCGGCGCAACGTCCCGTTCGCATTCGTCACCGGCTACGGCGCGGGCGGACTGCCGCACGCGTACGCCGACCGGCCGCGCCTCTGTAAACCATTCAAGATGGCAGAGCTACACTGACGCTGCAGGGGACGGTTGGTGAGGTATAGGCCCCTCCTCGACCACAGCTGCAGAGGCCAGAACGGTCTTCACGGTAATTCCCGGTTAGGCGAGTTATTTTCCCGATTAGGCCGGAATAAATTCCCGTTTCGCACCGCTACGGGAATTGTCTGCAAGGAACTGATTTACCTACCGTTTTTCGCAGCCGAACGGTGCTGTCGGAGGAGAAATCGAAGAAATTCCCGGTTCAACGGGAAAAACCGGGAAATCTTATCCGCCCCCCGCCAGCGCTTCCGCAATATCCGGCGGCAGCACGGCGCGTTCGATGTGGCGACGGTGCCAGAGAGCGTAAAATAGGAGGTTCCAGGCGGCGCGAGCGGCGCGTTTGTTGGCGGCGGCGGCGAATAGGCGCTCGACGGCGTCGGGCTGGCAGATTTCGCGCACGCCGGCTGAGCGCGCGACGAGCGGCCCGATCTCATCCGCGCGCCGGCTGATCCAGCGCGCGATCGGCACAGTGAAGCCGCGCTTGCGGGCGAGCGGCTGGGAGTCGGGAAGACGCTCGGCGAGCCAACGGCGCAACAGCCACTTCCCTAGACCCCGCCTGACCTTGAGATCGTCGGGCAGGCGAAACGCCAGCGCCGCCACTTCGCTGTCAAGATAGGGTGTGCGGCCTTCGATGCTGTGGGCCATCAAGCAGCGATCGAGCTTGACCAGCAGATCGTTCGGCAACCAATCGGCGCAGTCGACCGCCTGCGCAGTTTGCAGAAGGGTACGGTGGTGGCCGCTGTTGCGCGCCTCCGCCGCAGCGATGCCGTCGCGCCAGCCGGCAATCTCGCGGCGCAGTATGCCGAGGCCGTCCAGCACGCCGCGGGCGCGCGGTGTGCGGCCGCCCACCCACCACGGGCGCATCGCACTGCGATAGCGGCCGTATCCGCCGAACAGCTCGTCGCCACCCTCGCCCGAGAGAATGACCTTGATCCCGGCTTCGTGCGCCGCACGGGCAAGCATCCAAGTCGGCAGGATTGCGTAGTCGGCTGCGGGATCGTCGACCGCCGAGACGATTTCAGGCAGCAATCGCCAGAAATCCGCCTCGTCAAACAGAATTTCGACATGGTCGGCCCCGACCGCCCGGGCTGCGGCGCGGGCAGCTGGCCGCTCGTCGGGGACGTCGTCTGCAGCGAAACCGATCGTGAACGCCTTAACCGGACGCTCGGCCAGCCGCGCCATTGTCAGCAGCACGGCGGTCGAATCGATGCCGGCGGAGAGGAACATTCCAAACGGCACATCGGAACGCTGATGAATGCGAACACTCTCCGCAAGGGCGGTGTCCAGCCGGGCCAACGCTTCCTCTTCGTCGATCGCCAAAGGCCCTCCCTCGGGCAGCGCAGCGCAGCGCCGGCGTTCGACGATCCGCCCCTGGCGCACTACCACTGTCTCTCCCGGCAGGACCCGATTGATTCCTTCAAAAATCGTCTCGCGACCAGTAGTGAACTGCATTTCCACGAGCTCGTTACGCGCCGACCTGACGAGCTGCGGTGCGACAAGGCCAGCTTCGATGAGCGCGCTCGGCTCAGAGGCGAAGGCAAAGACGCGCGGCGTTTCCGTGTAATAGAGCGGCTTGATGCCAAACGGGTCGCGCGCCAGAATGAGCCGCCCCGCACCTGGATCATGCAGCGCGATTGCATACATGCCACGCAGGTGCGCGGTGAAGTCGAGCCCATACTTGCGGTAAAGGTGCAAGGGCGGCTCGCAGTCCGATTGGGTCGTGAAGGCCACGCGGCGCGCGCAGGCAAGTTCACTGCGCAACTCGATGTAATTGTAGATCTCGGCATTGGCGATCAGCGCAGCACCGCCCGGCTCATAGAGCGGTTGATCGCCCGTCGCCAAGTCGATGATGGCGAGCCGGGTCTGCGCCATCCCGACATCGCCCGATCGGTATCGGCCATCGCCATCCGGACCGCGGTGACGCAGTGCCGCGGCCATCGCACGTAACGGCGCGGCGGGAGCGGACGCGCCGTCGTGGGTCATCAATCCCGCGATACCGCACATCAGGGTGAGACCCGGTCGAAAAACTCGCGGTAGCGCGCGACAACGGTTACTTCGGTGAATTCGGCTTCATAGGCACGCCGCCCGGCTTTCCCGAGCCGGGCGCGTAGGTCGGGATCTTCGCACACGCGCTCGATCGCGCGGGCGAGCGCCCGGGGACCACCGGCGCGATCGCCAGGGAGCGGCACCAGAATGCCGCTTTCGCCATCCTCGATCAGTCCGACGGGGCCGTCGCTCGCAGTTGCGACAACCGGCAATCCGGCGGACCAGGCTTCGATTACGACGTTGCCGAGCGGCTCATGCAGTGACGGGCAAACGAAGAGATCGGCGCAGGCCAGCAAGTTGGGTACATCATCGCGCCAACCGAGAAAACGCACCCGCTCGCTGACGCCGAGCCGAGTGGCGAGCCGTTCGAGCTGAGGCCGCAGCGGACCGTCGCCGGCAATCCACAGATGAACTTCCCGAATGGCTGCGAGCGCTTCGAGCAACAGGTCGAACCCCTTATTGGGGTGGAGACGGCCGAGAGCCAACACGAGCGGCGCTCGGGGGTGCAATCGACAATTTTCGCCCGGCGCCTCGACGACCGGAACAGCCGCATCAGGAACAAAATTTGGAAGATAATCGATGCGCTCGCGCGGCCAACCTTTGGCGATGGCGTAGTCGACAATGCCGCGCGTGTTGCCGATCAGATGATCGCACCGCCTGTAATATTTCAAATCGTAGTAACCTCCGAGCCGGGCGACATGCACAAAGTCGCCGCGTGGACAAAGCCGTGTCGCCCGGCTCATCCAAGTCAGGACAATGTCCGGACGCCATTCGGCGATCTCATGCCGAAATGCGAGCCGGGTAGCCCAATCCAAGGCACCGCCGAAGGCGAGTTCGGCGACGGTGATCCCAGCCTCCCGCAGTGTTCGTGCACGGGCGGGATCGCGGCGGATCAGCACGCGCTGCGGTTCACCGGCGCGCTGCAAGGCTTCAGCGAGCCTCAGAAAAAAAATCTCCGCTCCTCCATGCGGAGCTCCGGCAATCGCCTGCAGCAACCGCCGCTTCATTTCATCAGCGCCTCGAACCGGGCCGCAACCGCATCCCAACTCAATCCGCGCTGATTGCTAAGAGCACCCAGATGCCAGCGCCGCCATGTTTTGTCGTTGCGTAGGGCGGCGATCGCCGCGGCGACGAAGCCATCGTCGTCCTCCGCAATTCGGCCCGTCTTGCGGTCGATGACCCGTTCGCCGGCCGAGCCAAGTGGTTTGACGACCGCCGGCACCCCGACTGCCTGCGCCTCAGCGAGCGCGAGACAAAACGTTTCCCCGGGATCTCCGCGATAGAGCATGACACGCGCACCCAGAAGCGCGGTGGCCAGCTCCTTGCGCCCGACCGGCGCGAACCGGCGTACCCCGTGCGCGGCAAGTGTATCAGCGTAGGCCAGAACCGCTTCCATCTCCGGTGCGGCGCCTCTGCCGTATACAGCAGCACCGGAATATATGTGCAGCTCGGCCTGCGGCAGTGCAGGTGCAATGCGCGCGACCCAGAGAGCAAGGAGCCAGTCCAGCCCGCGTAGAGGGTTCGAGGTGAAGATCGCCCGAGGCGGCGGAGGCTCCCGCGGTGTCGCATCACGGAAGCGATCCAAAATGCCATAGGGGATGATCTCTCGCCCACCGCAGGGAAGCCAGGATGGGATCGTCGCCGCGTGATAGGTTCCCGAGGCGATCAAGGTCGGGCGGTACCGGGCGAGTCGCCATAAATTGCGCGGCTTCTTCAAATAGCCTGCGGGATTGTGCAGCCAAAACAGCCGGCGTCCCACCTTTCGAGCGAGGCCGATGACCCGATGGCCGCGATTGCCGATGTAGAGGTCGCACGCGGTCGGGACTCCGCCGGATAGCGGCGCCCAGCACACGCCCTTGTGACAGAGCGCGGTGTGGCATCGATTGCGCACGGCTACCTGGTGGCCGCGCTGCGCCAGCGCCTCGGCTAGCGCGACAAAGGCTGTCTCGGCGCCGCCGAGCGGCCCCTCCTCCGCCATCGCCCCATCGAACGCGACGCCATCATCGGCCATCACCACCCTAGCCATTGCCCGCTATTACCTGCTCCTTCTCTCTGGCCGCCGAGAGAGAATCGGTCGGAGGGGCGCTCCCGGGCGGAGGGTCGAGCCGGGCTTTTAGGTAGGAGAGAATCGGGTATAACGCCGCGCAGAGCGCGATCAAGAAGCCAAAGGGCCCTTCGCGGTAGCCCCTGCGGCCGACGTAGCACTTCCAGAAGCGCGAGCCGATGCGGCGCAGGTTTCGGCCGTAACCACCAATATCGCCGCTGTCGCGCAGATCCTGGGCCCGGGCGCTGGTGTAGCGGTCGAGCCGCCGGAGCATTTCGGAGATATCGCGATCGACGTAATGGATGAGGCGCGACGACAGCGTATGACCCTGCTGACCCGCAAACGAGACGACCGGGTGCACCCGTTCTTTGCCCCAGTGCTTGACCCCTTTGCAGAACAGCGCGGCATGCGCGGATCTGCCAAACGAGGCGCCCCAGCCCCAGCGCACCAGCCGTGTACCGACATAGTTGTCGACCGGGATCAGGTGCCAGGCGGCGGCGGAGGTCGCGACGACCCGCCGGATTTCGGCCGCCAGCTCGGCTGTCACCCGTTCGTCGGCGTCGACCTCAAGGATCCATTCGCTTCGGCAGGCCTCGATGCCGGCATGGCGCCGCGGCCCCTCCCGTTCCCAGGCTCCTTCGACAAGGCGTGTGGTGAAACGGAGCGCGATTTCACGGGATCGATCATCGCAGCGGTCGAGCACGACGACAATCTCGTCGGCAAAACCGAGACAGATGAGACACTCGGCGAGCTGACACTCCTCGTCGTGGGCGACGACGAGGGCGGATAGCTGCGGCCCATTCATGCCGCGGCACTCGCCACCGAGCGCCACAGCTGGTTGGCAGCCGACTCCGCGGCATCGATCGAGAGACCATCCATCAAAGTGTCGGTGGTGCGGTGGTCGAAGCCGGGGCCGAACATTGCGTCGGGCCGGTCTGCCGATAGCGCACAGGCGGTGTACTGCCCCCATGGCGCATACTGAGCGACAGGGCTGGGCCCGAAAAGGCCGAGGGTCGGCGCGCCCGACGCTGCCGCGATGTGCATGAGCCCAGTGTCGTTACCGATAAACATCGCGCACTGGCTCAGGACTGCGGCGGCCGTTAGCAGATCAACCCGGCCAACGAGGTCGATGCGATGCTTGAGCGGTATCGCCGCCAGGAGCGGCTCGGCCTGGCTGCGCTCATGGTCTGCGGCCAGCACCGCGACTCGAAACCCCGCGAGCGCGCCGCCCGTTGCGGTGAGCCTCAAGGCAAGCTCAGCAAAACGGTCGGCTCGCCACTGCTTGCCGCGCCAATTGGCAGCAGGGCCGATCGCCAATACCGGAGGGCCCGGAGCAATCACCCCGCTTGCTGCCCGCTCATGGCGCGGGGCGGTCCAAAGCCGCGGGCCCGGGGGCGGATCGAGATCGAACAAACGAGCGAGCTGGCGTACCCGGTGTTCACGCGGATCTCCCTTTGCCATGACCTTGCGTTCGCGCGCGCGCAACAGCCAGGCGAGCGCCGAGCCGCGCAGATCGACGACGAGATCCCAGCGCGGGCTCGCCACAGCGTAATAAAACGGCAGCCAATGCAAGGACCAGCGCCGCTTTTCGATGACGAGGAGCCGTTCGAGCCCAGGTACCGCCTCGAAGAGCGGTGCCGCCACCGGTCCTGCGGCAACAACTAGCCGCGCCCCAGGATGGCGCTCGATCAGATAATCCAAAAGACCGGTCGACAGCACGGCATCGCCGATACGCGTCGCGGTAACAAATAGGATGTGCATTTCGCCGATCCGCGGGCTTTATATCTCCTCGCCCCGCTGCTTGCCAAGCCAGCGATCCGGGCCTAACTCTAACCCGCCATGGCCAATGCCGCCTTCGTCATGCTCCCAGATCGCGGTGTTCTCGCCGTCTCGGGGCTTGACCGTCGCCCCTTTCTGCAAGGGCTCGTCTCGAACGACGTCGAAAAGGTCGGGCCCACGGCGGCGCGCTACGCGGCGTTCCTCACGCCGCAAGGGAAATATCTGCACGATTTTATGATGATCGAAGTGGGCGAATCGCTCTGGCTCGACGCAGAAGCTGCCCGCCTCGGCGACCTGAAAAAGCGCCTCTCGATTTACCGTTTGCGCGCCAAGGCCGCGCTCGACGAAAAGTCGGACATCGCTGTGGCCGCCGTGTTTGGCGCAGGGGCGGCCGTCACCTTCGGTCTGCCGAGTGCGCCGGGGGCCGCACGGCCTTTTGGCGACGGCATAATCTTTGTCGATCCGCGCCTTGCGACCCTCGGCGTGCGCGCCATCCTGCCTCGCGAGACCGCGCGCGCGCTGCTTACGGATGCCGGGCTCGCCGAAGTCGATTTCGGCGCGTACGACCGCCTGCGCCTTTCGCTCGGCATCCCCGATGGTAGCCGCGATCTCGTGCTCGAAAAATCGATCCTTCTCGAATCGGGCTTCGACGAGTTGAACGGTGTTGACTGGGAGAAAGGCTGCTACATCGGCCAGGAGCTGACCGCCCGGACCAAATATCGCGGGCTCATCAAGAAGCGGCTGATGCCGGTTCAGATCGAGGGCCCCGCCCCTTCTTCGGGAACAATCATTACGGCGGACGGGCGGGAGGTCGGTGAAATGCGGTCCAGCCGCGACGGCATGGGTCTCGCGCTGTTACGAATCGAGCCCATAATCGCAGACAAGGGGTTAACTGCCGGCGAGGCAGCGATCACGCCAATGAGGCCCGATTGGATGCATTTCGAGAGCGAAGACGCTGCAACCGATTAGGCAGCCAAACCTTTTGGGGGAGCTATTTCGGGGCAGGCAGGTTGAGCTGCTGCTGGATTTCACGGCTGCGTTCACTGTCGGGGCTAACACTATTCCGTTCGAGTTGCCACTGTTGGCTGTTGAGGCTGTTCCGGTAGGATTGCAGATTCTGCTGGCCGACCGGGCCCGGCAGTTGCGGAGACGGGTAAACCGGCATCAACCGTTCGGGCATCGGGTAGATGGGTCCCGGCTCCGTCAATAGCGATGACAGTCCGGCGGGCGGCACAACCGCCGGGCCCGGATTGATCGGCGGAGCCAGCGGGGCGGGAGTTGGCGCCGAATAGATGGTTGGCGCCGCCGGCAGCAGGATCGGTCCCCTGGTCTGGCCCACTGCGGCGGGCACGCCCGCCACCATTGCCAGCAAAAGGGCTGGCAGTCCGTGTTTCACGCCGTCGCGCTTCCAGATTCGCCGGACAATGCCGCTTGCGCTGCGGCAAGCCGAGCGATCGGCACCCGGTATGGCGAGCACGAGACGTAATCGAGCCGAACCTCGTCGCAAAATGCAATCGAAGCCGGGTCACCACCATGTTCGCCGCAAATGCCGAGCTTCAACCCTGGCCGAGTCGCGCGTCCGCGCTCAGCAGCAATGCGCATCAGTTCACCGACGCCGTTCACATCGAGGCTAACGAACGGATCATGCTCAAATATCCCGAGCTTCTGATATGCCCCGACAAAGCTCGCAGCGTCATCGCGCGACAATCCGAAGACCGTCTGTGTCAGATCGTTGGTGCCAAAGCTGAAGAACTCGGCCGTTTCAGCAATTTTGTTCGCCAACAGTGCGGCGCGCGGCAGTTCGATCATTGTGCCGACAAGATAAGGTACGATGACCCCCTCCCGCTCCATGACCTCTCCGCCGATGCGGTCGATCATCGCCTTCAGAATATCGAATTCCTTTTTGGTCGCGATCAGCGGGATCATGATCTCGGGCTCGACCCCCTCGCCGTTCTCCCTGATGACAGTGACGGCTGCCTCGAAGATCGCTGCGGCTTGCATCTCGTAGATCTCAGGGTAGGTGATGCCGAGTCGGCAACCGCGGTGGCCGAGCATCGGGTTGGTCTCGTGCAAGACGACCGCTCGATGGCGGATCGCCGCGACGTCCTTGCCGGTCAGGCGCGCCATCTCGCTGAACTCGGCCTCGGTCTTGGGTAGGAATTCGTGGAGCGGCGGATCTAAGAGCCGGATGGTCACCGGCAATCCCTTCATAATCCGGAAGATTTCGGCAAAATCCTCGCGCTGTATCGGCAGTAACTCGGCAAGTCCTGTGCGGCGTCCGGTCTCGTCCTCGGCCATGATCACTCGACGCATAGCGCCGATGCGGTCGGCCTCGAAAAACATGTGCTCGGTGCGGCTCAATCCGATGCCCTCGGCGCCGAACCGGCGAGCCATACGGGCGTCAATCGCAGTCTCGGCGTTGGTGCGGATTTTCAACCGGCGGATCGCGTCAGCCCAGCCCATCAGGGTCGCGAAATCACCGGAAAGCTCCGGCTGGATCGTCGGGACCTCCCCGATCATCACCTCGCCAGTGGACCCGTCGATCGTGATGATTTCGCCCGCTCTAACCAATGTGTTGCGAGCGGTCATCGTCCGCGCCTCGTAATCGACCCGGAGATCGCCGGCCCCGGCAACGCAGGGGCGCCCCATGCCGCGCGCTACGACTGCGGCGTGGCTCGTCATCCCGCCTCGGGTGGTGAGGACACCCTTCGCTGCGTGCATGCCATGAATGTCCTCGGGGCTCGTCTCGATGCGGACCAGGATCACCGCCTCGCCGCGTACGGCGAGTGATTCCGCCTCATCGGCCGAGAAGACCACCTTGCCCGAGGCGGCTCCGGGCGAAGCCGGCAGGCCTTGAGCGAGGACCGTCGTTTTTGCCTTTGGGTCCAGCATCGGATGGAGCAGCTGGTCGAGCGAAGCCGGTTCGATGCGGCGGATGGCCTCTTCCCGGTCGATTACCCCCTCTTCGACCAGCGATACGGCAATTTTCAGTGCGGCCTGCGCGGTGCGCTTGCCGGTGCGAGTTTGCAGCATCCAAAGCTTGCCGCGCTGCACCGTGAACTCGATGTCCTGCATGTCGCGGTAATGGTCTTCTAGTGTCCGCCGCGCCTTGGAGAGCTCGGCCAGGACCTCCGGCATCACCTCTTCCATCGCGGGCAGCGACGAGTTGTTCGCCTTTTTGCCGTTGATCGTCAGATGCTGCGGCGTGCGTATTCCGGCCACGACATCCTCGCCTTGGGCGTTGACGAGGTATTCGCCGTAGAACTCGTTCTCGCCGGTCGAAGGGTTGCGGGTAAAGGCGACGCCGGTCGCGCAATCCCCCCCCATATTGCCGAACACCATCGCCTGCACATTGACCGCTGTCCCCCAATCCGCAGGGATGTCATGGAGCCGGCGGTAGGTCACTGCGCGAGGGTTCATCCAGGACCCAAAGACTGCACCAATCGCGCCCCACAGCTGCTCCTCGGGATCTTGCGGGAAGGGGTGGCCGTGTTCCTGAGCGACAACGTCCTTGAAACCAGAGACGATGGTCCTCCAATCCTTGGCGGAGAGATCGGTGTCGAGCGCGATATCGCTATCGAGCTTGTGGCTTTCTAGAAGTTCCTCGAAATGATGGTGGTCGATCCCGAGCACGACCTGGCCATACATCTGGATAAAGCGGCGATAGCTGTCATAAGCAAACCGCTCGTCGCCACTCTTGCGCGCCAGCCCTTCGACAGCCCGGTCGTTGAGCCCGAGGTTCAGCACGGTGTCCATCATTCCCGGCATCGAGACGCGGGCCCCGGAGCGGACCGAGACCAGCAGGGGGTTGCTGGCGTCGCCAAACCGGGCCGCGAGCGAATTCTCGAGTGCAGCAAGCGCGTCGGCGACCTGCTCCCGCAAGTCCGACGGATAAGATTTGCCGTGCGAATAGTAGTGGGTGCAGACCTCGGTCGTGATCGTGAAGCCGGGCGGCACCGGCAGTCGCAGATTGCTCATCTCAGCCAGCCCGGCGCCTTTACCGCCGAGCAGGTTCTTCATATCGACGCGGCCCTCGGCGGCCCCGTTGCCAAACTGGTACACCCACTTCGTCATCGGCCGCTCACCCTTCGATTTGCGAAAAATCTGCGACCCGGTTCATGGTCGCGCGGATGCGCGAGAGCAGGCGCAGCCGGTTCTCTCGCAATGTTGGCGCATCGGTGTTAACAGTGACTTTAGCGAAAAATTCGTCGACCGGGCGACGCAGCGTCGCAAGCCAGCTCATCGCCTGATCGAACCGCCCACGAATGACCGCTTCGCCGACTACACCGCCAATCTCCGGCAGGGCGCGGGCGAGCGTATTTTCAGCCGGCTCAAGTAAGTGCGTCCAATCGGGCTCATCGTCATACGAACGGTGGTCGCGCCGTTCCTCGATCGCAACTATGTTCGCGGCGCGACGGTAGGCGGTTAGCAGGTTCGCGCCATCCTCCGACTGGAGGAATTTACCGAGCGCGTCGACCCGCGCTAGCAGCCGAACGAGATCGTCCTCGTCAACGGCGAATACCGCGGCGATCAGATCGTGGCGGACGCCCTGGTCGCGGAGATGCACCTTCACGCGATCCGCAATAAAATGAAGCAGCAGGTCCTTCACAGAACCCTGTTCCGGCGTGCCGCCGCCAAGTTGTTGGACTACAGCCACCGCACCAAGGGCAAAAGACTGTCCGAGGGAAAGCCGAATGTTGTTCTCCAGAACAAGGCGGACGATGCCGATTGCGGCGCGGCGCAACGCATACGGGTCACGCGACCCAGTCGGCGGTTCGCCTATCGCAAAGAACGCGGCCAAGGTGTCGATCCTCTCGGCGAGGGCGGCGACGACGCTGTCGGGTGCAGAGGGGCATGTGTCGTTGGGGCCCAGGGGCTTGTAGTGTTCCGCAATCGCATTGGCGACCCCTTTGACCTCGCCATCGTGGAGCGCATAGTGACGCCCCATGATCCCTTGCAATTCGGGGAACTCGCCGACCATGCCGGTCGAAAGGTCTGCCTTGGCGAGCCAAACGGCACGGTGCGACCTTACGCGTTCGGCACCCGGGACATGGTCGACCAAAAAATCGACCAGCCGACCCATGCGCTCAACCTTGTCGAAGACGCTGCCGAGCCTCTCGTGGTAGATGCGGTCTTTCAGTGCCCCGACGCGATCCTCAAGCCGAACCTTCCGGTCCTGGTCCCAGAAAAAACGCGCGTCAGCAAGGCGCGCACGCAGGACGCGCTCGTTGCCGGCGACGATGGTCTTGCCGCCATCCGCCGCTACGTTGTCGGCGACGAACAGGAAATGCGGCGCCGGCCTGCCATCGAAATAAACACAAGAAAAATATCTCTGATGCGTCCGCATTGCTGTTGCCAGCACTTCGGGCGGCAAGCTCATGAAATCCGGGTCGACTGCGCCAGCCAGCACGACTGGAAATTCGGCCAGGCCGGTGAGCTCGTGGAGCAGACCGGGATCGGGTTTGAGGGCAACCCCCAATTCCGCCGCCCGCTGGTCGAGCTCGGTGCGGATCACCTCCCGGCGGCGGTCCTTATCGAGGATGACGTGAGCATGTCGCATCTTTTCGACGTACGCTTCCGTACCGTCGACGCAAATCGCGCCGGGCGCCATGCAACGATGGCCGCGAGTCGTGCGGATGACCGTCATGCCGTCGAGCGCAAGCGGCACCACCTCACCGTCGAACAGGCAGATAACTGAACTGAGCGGCCGCACCCAGCGCAGCGATGAGCCTGGCCAACGCATCGATTTCGGCCACGGGATCCCGGTTATTGCGCCCGGAACTATTTCGCGCAGGACCTCGTTGGTGGCTACTCCGCGATGCTTCAGCTGGGCAAAATAGAAGCGGCCGCCTGGCAGCTCCCCTTCCGTTAATTCCTCGAACGATAGGAGCCCCGAAGATCGAAGAAACCCCTCTACCGCCGACTTTGGAGCCCCCACACGTGGGCCGCGTCGCTCCTCGATTTGATCGGGCTGCCTGTCAGGAACCCCATGCGCAATGATCACCATCCGGCGTGGTGTCACGTAGCTTTCGATAGGCTCGGCTGCCGGGATGTTTGCGGCTAGCAGGCGCTGCCGGATGATCCCTTCCAGGAATCCAATTCCAGCGTCCTGCATCCGCGCCGGGATTTCCTCGGAGAGCAATTCGAGCAGCAACTCGCCCATGTCAGCCACCGCTGCCGGCGAGCCAGGTCTCGCAACATGCCTTGGCGAGTGCCCTCACCCGCAGGATGTACGCCGCGCGTTCGGTCACGCTGATCGCACCACGGGCGTCGAGCAGGTTGAAGAGATGACTCGCCTTCAGGCACTGGTCATAGGCCGGCAGCGCCAGCCCTCGGTCGACCAGCATCCGACACTCGCTCTCGGCGTCGGCGAAGTGGGCGACGAGGCGGTCGGTGTCGGCGAGTTCGAAATTATAGGTCGAGAATTCCCGCTCGGCACGCTTGAAGACCTGACCATAGGTGATGCGGTCGGCGCCCGGCGCGCCATTGTAGTCGAGATCGAAGATACTCTCGACACCTTGGATAAACATCGCTAGCCGCTCGAGCCCATAGGTCAGCTCGGTCGAAACCGGGTCGCAGTCGATCCCGCCGACCTGCTGGAAATAGGTGAATTGGCTGATTTCCATACCGTCGAGCCAGACCTCCCAGCCGAGCCCCCAAGCCCCCAAAGTGGGGCTCTCCCAATCATCCTCGACAAAGCGGATATCATGGAGCGTGGAGTCGATGCCTATTGCCCGGAGGCTCGCGAGATAGAGCTCCTGGCTGTCAGCCGGAGCCGGCTTGAGAATGACCTGAAATTGATAGAAATGCTGCAGCCGGTTGGGGTTTTCGCCGTAGCGACCGTCGGTCGGCCGGCGCGACGGCTGGACGTAGGCGGCGCGCCAGGGCTCGGGTCCGAGCGCCCGCAACGCGGTCGCGGGATGGAAGGTCCCCGCGCCGACCTCGACATCGTAAGGCTGCAGGATCACGCAGCCCTGCTTCGCCCAAAAGCTCTGCAAGTCGAGAATGAGCGACTGGAAGCTCAAAAGCAGCTCTCGATCACCGCCTGTTCACCTCGGCCGGGGGCAGTCGGGTCTGCCGCAGCCCCGCGCGCGAGCGGCGACGTAGGCGCCGCAGACCCCGCAAGGTGCTAAATCCTCGGCGTGGATCGCCGGACGCACCGGTGCCGCGCGGCGGCGCGGCAGTTCGCGCGCCGGCCCGTTCAGCCAGCGATACCCGATCCACACGGCGCCGGCGACCAAGATTAATAGGAAAAGTTTCGGAAAGGCGAACATCGGTGAGGTTTACTGGCAGTCTAAAAGTCGGGTCAAGGAATGGCCTCCAATCACAATTGTTACAGTCCGAATCTGGCCCACAGCAGGCGCGCCTCGATCCAATCGGCGAGTTCGGCTATCCGCGAAACGGGTTCCCGCCCGATAAAGGGTACGCGGTTTAGGACAGTCCAGCGCCGCCTTTCGGCGGTGACGGGACGAAGCTTGACCTTGTCACCATAGCGAGCGCGCATTACCGCGCGTAGTTCGCCGATACCGTCGATAAGGCCGCGGTCCAATGCCATGCGCCCGGTCAGAACGTCACCGGTAAACAGGCTTTCGTCCCCGTCATTGATCTTGCCGGCGCGGCGAGCGCGCACATGATCCTTGAAGGATTGATGGATGTCCTGTTGCAACGCCCTCAGACGTTCGATATCGGCAGCGTCTTCGGGAAGAAACGGGTCGAGCAGGGATTTCCGCTCGCCGGCAGTGTGCAGGCGCCGCTCGATGCCGAGCCGCCCGATCAGCTGGTAAAGGCCGAAGCCTGCACTGATCACGCCGATTGAGCCAAGCAGCGAGGTCTCCTCGCTGAAAATCTCATCACCGGCGAGTGCCAACCAGTAACCGCCAGATGCGGCGACGTCTTCGGCGAACGCGACAACGGGGACCCGCTTTTCGTCGGCGAGCTGTCGGATACGGCGGTAGAGCAGCGCCGACTGAACCGGCGAGCCGCCTGGCGAATTGATCACGATAGCCACCGCGGCGAGCCTGGAGACGCGAAACGCTTTTTCAATCGCCGCTGCGTGACTAGCGAGCGAAACTCCGCCGCGCCGCGACCGCGGCATGATGACACCCTCGAAACGCAGAACCGAAACGACCGGGGGCCGCTGCCATAGCCGCTCGACATTCAGATAATCGTGGAAGTTCATGCGATCCCAGATGGGGAGCCGCCTCCGCCTCGGCTACTAGCTGCACAACCCCCTCGTCAGAGCTCGATCCCGCGGCCCTCGCGCAGCACCCCGTCTGCGGCCGTGGTCAGTCGGCCTTCGGCTTCGTGCAACACGAGACCGGCGGCAAGGCGGGCGGGAGCGGCGACCTGCTTGCGCATGCGGACGAGAATGCGGCTCGCTGGTTTGTCTTGCCCCGGCCACAGCGGGAACACTACGACCTCGCCCGCCCGTCCGGCGATATGCCCGAGCAGCGCATCGATCCGGTCGGCGCGGTGGATGATCGTGACGGTGCCATTAGGACGCACCATCGCCAAGGAGAAGCGAACCCAGTCGCCGAGGTTCGCATCGCCCTCGACCGTCGCCACCGATTTGCCGGCGGTCGCGGACGGGGTCGCGTGGCCGCGTTCGGCGTAGGGCGGATTGCCCATGACATGATGGAAGGCGCCCGGAGAGAGGCGCGGCGGCGGATGCAAGAGATCTCCGATCATGACCGATGCCCGCGCCTCGAGCCCATTCAAAATCACGTTATCGCCGGCGAGCCGGACGAGATCGCGCTGCATTTCCAGGCCGACGACGCGGGAATGCGGCACGCGAGCAGCAAGACACAACATCGCAGCGCCTGCCCCGCATCCGACATCGAGGATGAGCTGATGCGGCTCCGCTGGAACTGCGGCGGCGAGGAAAACCGGGTCGATCGCTACCCGATACCCGATCGTCGGCTGTTTCAGGCGGATGCGGCCGCCGAGGAGGCGGTCCTCGGTAAAGGAAGGCTCGGCGGCTTCGAGCTCGCTCATCCTGCCTCCTCGCCGGCCGCGGCAAGGACCAAGCGGGCACGATGGTAATCGCGCTCCTGCACCATTAACCGGCGCGGAATCGCGCCAATGCTGCCTTCGACGAGGCTCGTGTGATGATCGAGCACGAGGCTGTCGATCCCCGAATCCCTGAGCAACACCTCCAAAAACGAGAGGCGTACAAAATCGTTGGTGCGCAGCAGCTCCTTCATGATCTCTACGTTTCGCGAGCTGTGACCGAGTGCGCGACGGCGCGGCTCTTGACCGGTTTCTTCCGCAATCTATGCTCGTTGGGGTTCGGGCGCGTCAAGCTGATCGGGCCAGCCGACCGCTCCGAACCGCGAAACAGGCAGGAGAATTGGGTGGCGGTACGGCCGAGTGTCGATCGCGTGCGGGCGGGCCGGAAGCCCTCTCTCGACCCGTTGTCCCAGCTTCTCGGAAGCGAGCTCGATAGCGTCAACCAGCTGATTGTTGAGCGCATGCAGAGCCCGGTGGCACTGATCCCGCAGCTCGCAGGCCATATTGTCGCGAGCGGCGGCAAACGCTTGCGTCCGATGCTGACCCTCGGCTGTGCCCGGCTCTGTGGATATAGCGGGAGCCGGCACATCGGGCTGGCTGCGGCCGTCGAATTCATCCACACCGCAACCCTGCTGCATGACGATGTCGTCGACGCCAGCAACCTGCGCCGCGGCCGCGATACCGCCAATGCAGTCTGGGGCAACAAACCGCCGATCCTCGTCGGTGATTTTTTGTTCAGCCGCTCTTTCGAGCTGATGGTAGCTGACGGCTCGCTGCGCATCCTCGAGATACTCTCGCGCGCTTCCTCGGTCATCGCCGAAGGAGAAGTGCTGCAACTGATGACGCAAAACGATTTGGAGACGACCGAAGCGTCTTATCTCGAGGTCATCCAGGCGAAGACCGCCGAGCTGTTTGCAGCAGCGAGCCGCATCGGGGCGGTGCTGGCCGAGCGGCCGCATGACGAGGAGGAGGCACTCGATCGCTTTGGCCGCAACCTCGGGATTGCCTTCCAGCTGGTCGACGACATGCTCGACTTCTCGGCGCGGCAGGCCGAGCTCGGCAAGAGCATCGGGGACGATTTCCGAGACGGCAAAGTTACGCTGCCCATCCTCATCGCCTTTGCGCGCGGCAATCAAGATGAGCGCACATTCTGGCATCGCGCGCTCGAAGACATGGATCAGCGGGCGGGTGATCTCGAGCACGCGATTGCGCTCGTCGAATGCCACGGCGCCCTTGCCGAGACCCTTTCTCGCGCCCGCGTCTATGCGGCGGCGGCGATCGATTCTCTGTCGATATTTGGCGATGGGATCGCGCGGCGGGCGCTGATCGAGGCGGCAAGTTTTGCCACCGAGCGCAGCTCGTGACGGAATTCTGACTGCGAGGGCCCGATATTGCTTCGCGGCGGTGCCTTCGCTATATGTCCGGCGCGGTCGGCGGAGTGTAGCTCAGCCTGGTAGAGCACTGCTTTCGGGAGGCAGGGGCCGGAGGTTCAAATCCTCTCACTCCGACCATCACTACAATCTTTTATATCAATGTGTTCTTCGGCGGTCACTCAAGGTATCTCAACTAATAGGTACCGTATAGGTACCGACACTGCCGAAATTTTGCCTTTGCCGGGGTACGGCTGCCACGGTCGTCAGCAAAATATCCTGAGTTCCCCGAGGCAGCCAAGATACCTCGATCGTGTCTGATATCCGATCATGCAAATTATTGAGTAAACTAGCGTTTGTGCTGCTAAGGCGGATGTCGCTTCAACCAGCTGGCGCCACATCGCCTTCCACCATCGGTGATGCGTCACCGGCATGCTGCCAGCCGTGCTTCGGCGGCTCCTTGCCCGTAAAACTCAGCAGCAGGTGTCCTGAAGCAATTGCCGATGCAGCGTCGAGTTTTACACTAGTGGGGTTCTCGGTAAAACCACTCGCCGCGAAGGCCGCGCGGTCGGCCTGTAAAACTGCACGCATTACGGCCTGACGTGGTTGGTCGGGCTTGGTAAACTCAGCGCCGGATCCTCAGGGGCGATATCAAGCACGCGCGAACCCAATTCAACGGAATCATTTAACGTGTCCACCCCGCGTGCGATCTCAGGCTGCGGTCATGACAGAAGCGACCTCGGTGCTATGCCAATGGTGCGAAAAGCCCTTTCGGGCGCGGCGGGGCGGCTCGCCACAACGGTTCTGCGGGCCTAAGTGCAGGAGCGCGTTCTGGTCTGGGCTGCGGCGGTGGGGAGAAAGGGCCATCTCCGCAGGTATCCTGACTATCGGCGACATCAGAAACGGCGATCCCGCAGCCGCAGCGTGCACGCTTCTCCTACGGGCCACTTCCGCCACGCCGGAAGGTGAGTTGCCCTCGCTGTATTCCAGGCTAGTAACGCCTCGCGCGGATGGCCGCCCCACTTGCCAGCAAAATCTTGAGCGGGCGATGGCGAAGGCGATCCTATGGGCAATTTGTCCGGCGTAAATCGGGTTGGAGAGCAGCCGGTAGAGGTGCCCGCGCGCGAACGGCTGGCCGCCGCGCTCGATGCCTCTCGCCGTCGTCCTACGCTTCGTCTGAGCCCGAGGCGGTCGGCCTCGTCCTTGACCCGGCGCACGCAGCCCAGCTCGCGATAGAGCGCGAAGATATGCCGGACGGTTTTTGGCCTCGGCGGGGTTGATGACGAGGATCTGCTCGCTCGCGTGAAGGTCGATTGCGCCGCCTGTCACCACGTGGCGCTGCTAACGCTGCGGGCGCTATAACGGCCGGATTGAGCCGTGCCGCCACGCTTCTCGACCTCAAAGGGCGGTTCCGGTGCCGCGGGCGCCGAAAGAAGGAGCAAGCGGTCGTTTAATTGAGCGCGGGAGAAGGGTGCGTGCGAGCGGCGGACCACCCCAACTCGTCCAGCAGCGCCTTTGCCTCTTTGAGATCGGGTGTGTCGAAGCCCTCGGTGAACCAGCCATAGACTGGCGCAAGGAGGTCGAGGGCTTGGGTGCGGCGGCCCTGGTCGCGGCGCAAGCGGCCGAGGCTTACCGCGGCTCGCAATTCCCAGAGCTTGGCCTCCTGCTCCGCAGCGATGCTGAGGGCTTTGCAATACAGTTCCTCGGCAGCCTCGGGATGCCCCTGCCGCAGCAGCAGCTTGCCCTTGTGCCTATTCAGCTCCGCTGCGAACCAGCGCTCGCCTGTCCTTTCGACAATCTGCAACGCCTCATCCACCAGTAATGCGGCCTCTTCGACTTGCCCTGCAATCTCGACTGCCCTGGCCTGGAGACCGAGGTGAAAGGGAGCCCACGCCGCCGCCCCGGTGGCTCCGTAGGCAGTCGAACCGCTGCGCAATAGGAATACGCCCTCCGTCACCTCTCCATAATTGATCTTGGCCCAGCCGCGGTAAATCGTCCCGAGCGCCCGCCAATACTCGAAACTTTGCTCGGTCGATACCGCGATCAACTGTGCCGCCCGCTCACCCAGGACTGAGTTGTCTCCAATGAGCAAAAGTAGCCTCGCGCCAAATGCCAAAGTGACCGCCAGAGACGGCTGATGGCCGAGCGTTCGAGCCTCAGAAATGGCGGCATTGCTCCGCGCCAATGCCTGGTCGGGATAGCCAAGACAGAATAGAACACTTCCCAAAATCGCCTGTGAGTTTGCGTAAGGATCGACCCCGGCCTGATCGACGAGCGGCCCCTGTGAACCCGGAGCATGCAGCGCCAGCGCCTCTTCCAGATGCGATCGGGATGACGACAGACTACCGGTAAACATAAGAGTACGGCCGGTGGAGTAATGAGCCAGAACGAGCCTGGCGATATCGTTGCGCTGGCGGCTGAGATGCAACAAATCCTCGTCCATGCGCAGCGCTAATTCGAATTGGCCGCGGGTCGCGTAGTAAACCGATTGTCCGCGCGGGATGTGGAGGAACTGGGAGGGAGCCCCCAACTGCTCCCAGAGTTCTCGTGCACGCGCATAGGCCTGGCCGGTCTCCGGCGCGGAGAAACCTTTGACGGCTTGCAGCACGGCCCCCAAGGCAGCACAAAACTCTAGCTCCTGGCGGTGGCGTGCGACCTGGTCGGGTAACAGCGCCAACTGGTCCAGCCCTTTTTGAAATTGTACGGCCGCTTCTGCCATTGCCGAACGCGCGACGGATCTCCGAGCGGCCTTGCCCCAATAGAAAACGGATTTTTCGACCAGCCTAGCCTCCGTGTAGTGGCGTGCGAAGAGCTCAGGCTGGCTCTCCATCAACTCCGGGAGTTGAGCCTCCAGCGCCTCGGCGATCCGCCGGTGCAATTGCTGACGAGCATTGCGCAATAGGGTTTCGTAGGCGGTTTCCTGGACCAGTGCGTGCTTGAAGGTATAGACCGCATCGGGCGGAGTGCCGCTCTGAAATACCAGCTCGGAAGCGGCGAGGCGAGCGAGATCGGCTTGGAGCTCTTCCTCCGGCAGACCGGAGACCGCGCGCAACAGCGTATAACGAAACCAGCGCCCGAAGGCCGCGCCGATCTGTGCCACATGTCGCGCCGACGCCAAACGATCTAGCCGCGCCATCAACGAAGCGTGCAAGCTCGTCGGGATCGCGAATGCCGGCAGGGGGTCTTCGAGCACGTAGTGACCCTCTTGCTCGCGTATAAGCCCGCTCTCCAGCACGTTCTTGGTCAATTCCTCGACAAACAACGGCACGCCGTCGGTGCGCTCGACGATCTGGGCAATGACGCCATCCGGCAATGCGTTGCCGCCAGCGATCTGGGTCACAAGAGCGGTTCGGTCGAGCCGATCCAGGCGATGAAGCACCAAGATCGTCACATGCGGCTCGCCGGTCCAGGACTGCTGAAACTCGGGGCGGAAAGTGACGATCAATAGCACCGGGAGATTGCGGACCCGCGCAATAATGAGGTCGAGCAATTCGCGCGAGGTCGGGTCGATCCAATGCGCATCCTCTAAAACCATCACCACAGGCTGCCGATGCGCCAAGCCCTCCAGCCCGTGGATCAGTGCCTCCAATGTCCGTTCCTTCTTCCGCTGTGGACTGAGATTGGGCAGAGGATGACGCTCTAAGCTCGGCAGTGACAGCAGATCGGCGAGGAATGCCACATCCTCTTCCGGCAATGGCCGGCGGGCGAGCAAGGCCTCGAATTTCTCCAGCTTGAAAGCGGGCGGATCGGTGGGCGCGAAACCGGCGGCCCGCCCCATCTGGTCGATGAACGGAAACAGCGCGCTGTCCTGGCGATAGGGCGAGCAGAAATGGCGCAGTTGAATATGCGGCTCGGCGTATAGGCGCCCTTCTAATTCTGCGGTGACGCGCGATTTGCCGAAGCCGGGGTCACCCGAGACAAGTACGACCTGGCCGTCCCCCGCCTTGGCGCGCGTCCAGCGGCGCAACAGCAACTCAATCTCCTCGTCACGGCCGACCAGTGGGGTCAATGCCGAGCCGCGCAGTGCCTCGAAACGGCTGGCAACACCGCTAGGCCGGAGCACCTGCCAGGCCGGCAGCCGCGCAGCGAGCCCCTTGATGACGACGTCGCCCAGGCTCTCATATTCGAAGAGATCGCCGACCAGTCGGCGTGTGCTCCCGGCAATGACGACCGTATCTGGCTCGGCTAAGGCTTGCAGTCGCGCGGCCAGGTTCGGCGTCTCGCCAAAGACTGATTGCTCCTGTGCTGAGCCTTCGCCGATCAGATCGCCGACGACCACCAACCCGGTAGCGATCCCGACGCGCGCTTGGAGCTCGACGGATTTGATACCAACGCGACTGACAGCCTCGATCGCGCCCAGGCCCGCTCGCACGGCGCGCTCGGCATCATCCTCATGCGCCTGCGGATAGCCGAAATAGGCGAGCACCCCGTCGCCCATGTATTTGGCGACGAACCCGTCGTATTGCCCGATCACCTCGGCAACGCACTTGTGGTAAGCGCCGATCACCTCGCGCAGATCCTCGGGATCGAGCCGCGAGGCCAGCGCTGTCGAGCCCACCAGGTCACAGAACATCACCGTGAGCTGGCGGCGTTCGGCGCTCGACGATGCCAAGCCGCTCGGGTCTCCTTTCGCGACTGGCACAGTGATCGGGACAATTTTCTCCCTTCTCGAAGTGGGCTTCTCACGCAGGGCTGCAATCGCGGCGAGCAGTTTTCGGCGATGACCAATTGAGGTCACCCCCAGACCAATCAAGTCTTCAGCCGTGAGCTCCGGTAATACCTCGGCGTCGACATCGTTCTCGCGAAACGCCTGCTCGTATTGTTCGAGACCCAGAGCTTTTAGCCAGCGCATTATGTCCATCGCTGCCGTCTCGCCTGCGAGTCGCGTCAACTCGGGGTGTGACGCCGGCACTCGACGCGCCCACTATATCACCGGCGCCTTACACCCTTCCCCGGGCGGCGGCATGTGA
>Ga0306925_10000345_pt1 | contig 32523 bp, 25 predicted proteins | sample flu12Cox44000176_FD_203755 | JGI IMG/M metagenome (GOLD analysis project Ga0306925, IMG submission 203755) | Lab enrichment of tropical soil microbial communities from Luquillo Experimental Forest, Puerto Rico - flux8day.12C.oxic.44.000.176 (v2)... | ecosystem: Environmental > Terrestrial >... | reverse complement strand
GCCCAATCCCTTGCTTCGAGGTTCCTTTCCTCGGCTCGCGTTCTTGCTGTTCTCCATCTACACCGCTTTTACGGAAGTTGTCCCATTTATGGGTAAGCTGCGGCCGCAACTGATTCTCGCCATATTGGGGCTGCACGCCGTGTTTGGCGCTGGGCAGTTTATGAAGGAGAGGCAATGACGCCTGCCGACTCCACGCTCCAACCCGTTCCTGTTGGGACCTATTAGCCCATGTGTGGCATCGCTGGCTTTCTACACACCGATCGTGTTTCTGCCGACGAGCGCATCGTGCGCCGAATGACCGACCTCATTGCGCATCGCGGGCCTGACGCTTCCGGCTTTTGCGTTCGCGGCGAGGTTGCTCTCGGACACCGCCGCCTCAGCATCATCGATCTTTCTACCGGCGGCCAGCCCATGTCCAATGAAGACGATTCGGTCTGGATTACCTATAACGGCGAAATCTTCAACCACGCCGATGTTCGGCTTGAGCTCGAATCCGCGGGGCATCGTTACAAGAGCCGCTGCGACACCGAGACGATTATTCACGCCTACGAACAATGGGGTGACCGGTCGCCGCTGCGCTATCGCGGGATGTTCGCCTACGTCATCTGGGATGAGAACAAACGGCAGCTCTTCTGCGTTCGCGACCGGCTCGGTATCAAGCCGTTTTATTACTTCTGGAATGGGCGGCTTTTCGCGTTTGCGTCTGAAATCAAGGCCCTGCTGGAGCATCCGGAGATCAGCGCCGGTTTCAATGATGCGCTTCTGCCCGAGTATCTCGCCTTCGGGTACACAAGCGGCGACCAGACGTTGTTTACCGGCATTCATCGGCTGCTGCCGGGGCGTACACTCACTGTGAGGTGCGGGCCCGATGCGCGCATAGAGATTAAGCAATACTGGGAGGCCCCCTGCCCGACCTCATTTGACGATCGTCCAGACCACGAGTGGATCGCCGAATGCCGCTCGCAGCTTGAGCAGGTCGTCCGTATGCGCCTGATGTCGGACGTCCCTCTCGGCATGTTCTTAAGTGGAGGAGTCGATTCGAGCGCGATAGCGGCCATCATCAAGCGCCACGCTGACGGGCCGGTGAAGACGTTCTCGGTCGGATACACCGAGTCGCGTTACAGTGAGCTCTCTGAGGCTCGTCAGGTTGCCGAACGGATTGGTACCGACCATCACGAAGTCTTCGTCTCTATGGAGGACTTCTTTAACGCATTACCGCGCCTGGTTTGGCACGAAGACGAGCCGATCGCTTGGCCCTCCAGCGTTTCGCTCTATTTTGTTTCCCGGCTCGCGCGCCGGGAAGTCAAGGTCGTTCTTACCGGTGAGGGCAGCGACGAGCTCTTCGCGGGATACAGCCGCTATCGCTTCTATCAGCTCAACTCGGAATGGATGCGCTCCTACAGCGTGCTTCCCGCGAGCCTGCGTAGAGCGATCCAGAGTGGCGTGAACGACTGGCCTCTGCTTTCCGCGGATCTCCGCCGCAAGCTCGGGCACACGTTTCTTGGACGCGGCGCCGAAATTGAATCGCTCTATCTCAACAATTTCTATAGCGCCTTTGGCCTGGATGAGCAGCAGAAGTTGCTGAACCGGTCTTTTCAGCAGGACCCCTATGCGACCTTCCTCGATCGCTGGAATTCTGTATCAAGCTCTCCAACGTTGCCTCGACTGCTCTTCTCGGATCAGAAGACCTACTTGGTCGAGTTGCTGATGAAGCAGGACCAGATGAGCATGGCAACCAGCATCGAGAGCCGCGTTCCCTTCCTCGATCACAAGTTCGTGGAGTTCGCAGCCTCAGTACCACCGCACATGAAGCTCCGAGGCAAACAGGGCAAATACATCGTCAAAAAAGCCGTCGAGGACCTCATCCCCCGCGACATTATTTATCGCAAGAAGATGGGCTTCCCCACGCCGATCACAGCATGGTTGCTGCGCGAGGAGGCTGGCACCATTCGCGATTACCTCCGCGATCCTGAAGGTGTTCTCGCTGCCTACGCCAACTCGAGTTATGTGAGCGAACTGCTCGACAAGCACGTGCGCGGCATACACGATGCCACAGATCGCATCTGGCGGCTGCTTAACCTCCAACTTTGGGGAGACATATACCTAACTGGCCGCCGCCAACGTTTGTGGGAGGGCCTGATGCCCGCCGCAGTTAGCGCGTAGCTCGCCCAGGGCCATTCGCCCTTGAACCATCCCAACAACTCCGCGCTTGTTTGTTCTCTTGAAACTTGAAACTCGAAACTTGAAACTGGATTCATGCGCATTCTATGGGTCAAAACTGACTTTCTCCACCCCACTACGCGCGGTGGGCAGATCCGTACGCTCGAAACAATCAAACGGTTGCATGCGCGTCACGAGGTCCACTACGTCGCCTATGATAATCCGGCGCAACCGGAAGGGTTGCAGCGCGCGAAAGAATACTGCTCTTACGTTTATCCCCTTAGGCTCGATGTTCCACCGCGGCGCTCGCTGAAGTTCGCCGGCCAACTCTTGGGCAACCTGTTCGCGCCCTTGCCGCTTTCCATCACCCGTTATCGCTCGACCACGATGCGCAACAAAATCTGGGAACTCACGACGAAGATCAACTTCGATAGCCTGGTTTGCGATTTTCTTACACCTGCGCCGAATTTTCCCGACATAAGCAAGGCAGTTATCTTCCAGCACAACGTCGAAACCGTGATCTGGCGCCGCCACGCCGAGCAAGCCCCTGACCCGCTGCGCCGCGCCTACTTCAAAATGCAGGCCGACCGCATGTTCAATTGTGAGCGCGACTATTGCCAGGCGGCCATGAGAGTGATTGCCGTGTCACCGCAGGATGCCGCAATGTTCGAGAAAACGTTCGGGGTAAAGTCCTATCCCGTGCCCACCGGTGTGGATCTCGACTACTTTCGTCGCCCTGCGGACGCGCTGCGCACTAGCGATCTCGTATTCGTTGGCTCGATGGATTGGCTACCCAATTGCGATGGCGTCAACTATTTCGTCCGTGAAGTGATGCCACTTATCTGGAAGAGCAAGCCCGATTGCAGCTTGGCCATCGTCGGTCGCACGCCGGCGCCCAATATCAAAGCGCTTGCCGAGCAGGACTCACGCATTAAGGTCACGGGCACAGTTCCCGACGTGCGCCCATATCTGTGGGGCGCGAGTGTCTCTATCGTTCCCTTGCGCATAGGCGGTGGCACCCGCCTGAAGATTTACGAAGCCATGGCCGCTGGTACAGCCACTGTTTCGACCACCATCGGCGCCGAAGGTCTCGATGTTTCGCACCCGGAGAACATTCGCCTGGCCGACACGTCTCAGGCCTTCGCCGACCGGTGTCTCGCGCTACTCAACGATCGTGCGGAACGCGAATCTGTCGCTGCCTACGCGCTCCACCTCGTGACCTCTCGCTATTCGTGGGATGCCATCACAGATGCATTCGAGAGTCTGATTAAAGCGCAGTAGAGGTATATCTCCATCTCCGGTCTCTCAGCGGATTTTTCTTCGCGGATTGGGACAGGAATTCTGCTATTGTTCTGCTGGCGACGGACCACTAGCTACTGACCATTTCTTTAATCACTCGTGCCGGATTGCCCACAGCCACGCAATCGTCCGGTATCGGCTTAGTCACTACCGACCCGGCGCCGACTGTTGTTCTCGAACCAACGTCAGCCATCACGGTTGCCGCCGCCCCTATCCAACTGTTAGATCCTATCGTTAGCTGTACGAACTCGCCTCCGGAAAAAGCTTGTCCTTCGGTATCTCGCGTGTGCTGGCGTCCGCCACTAAGCATCTGCACCCCTGAGGCCAGCAGAGTCCCATCGCCAATCGCCACCCGGCCAAGGATGCAGTAACTCCCCACGTACACGTTCTTGCCAATGCTAGCTTCGGGATGCGCAAAAAACGATCCGAAGGAAATCCTGCTGGACAGGTCGAAGGCTCGCAACGTGAGGTGGTAGTACGCTCCGCGCAGATAGTCGCCAATGCCTCCCGGCACGGTTGCGAACCCATGCGCGAAAAATGTGTACATCGGCTTCAGATGGCCAAAGCCCGCGAGCAGCGCAGGAACAAACGTCAGCACAAGGAACAGCGCGTGCACCCACCCCTTGAGGAATTTCCGCATAGCGATTTGGAGATACTTTACGCGATGAGCCCAATTACAGCTTGCGAAATACGAACTCGTTGCAACCAAGACTGCCGCCTACTGTCCTTAACCGTGTCATCTCAAATCCCCGCTGACGGTAGAAGTCGAAGATTTGCTCAGGCGTCGCGACCTCGAAAGGATACCCGCCCACCCAATCGATGACATCCTGCCAGAATGACATGCCGCGTCCACCCTTGCCGTAAGAACGGATCGACTTCAGAGGCTGCAGCTTCAGGGTGTCCTTTAGCAGATTGCGCCAGTTCAACACCAAAAATGAAGGCAAGACCACCAGAAAACGCAGCCCATTCGGCAACCGGTTGTACAGCCGCTTGGTCTCTTTCCAGCGGATGCTGGCTGTTCCCTGGTCGTTGTAGATTGCAATGAAGAGCTGGCCTCCGCTCCTAACAGGAATCGCAGCATTGGCGAGTGCCGTCCACATATCGCCTGTATGGTGCAGCACGCCCCACGAGTACACCACATCAAACTTGCCCACCGACCGCAGGTAATTGGAATCCAGCGCCGATCCCGATTCAATGATCCAACCAGGGTCATCGGGGAAAAAACGCTGCCGCAACTCCTGTGTGCAACCCACAGAATTGGGATCGTAGTCGAAGGAATGCACCCGTGCGCCCAGTCGTCGCGCCGCCAGGCTGAACAAGCCGCTGCCCGAACCTATGTCGAGGAATGATTTCCCCACCAGGCTGTCAGTCTCTAACATCTCGCACAGCGATTTCATCGCCTCGGAGATCCGGTCTTCGTTCAGCCCCTCCAGGAACCATGCCCAGTTCTTGCCGAATTCAAATCGTTGCCTGCTGGCGACTTCTGCCGCGTGCTGACCCGTGCCTGTAAAGCTCTCCGTCATGATGAAAGATGAAGGAACCCGGGGCCATGAGCCGGGTCGATGTTCGATTATCGCATGCAGTCAGCATGCGAGCGCGAATCCTCTCACGTGCGCCTGGCTCGGTGTCGAAGTGGTTAAACCCGCTTTCAACCCGGATGCAATGCAAGCATCCGGCGTTCTGCGGAATGATACGATTGAAAGACTATGTGTGGGATCGCGGGATTTGTGCTGCGCAACGGCCAAGCTCAACCCTCCGCTGTTCGCGCCATGACCGACGTCATCTGCCACCGCGGCCCCGACGATGAGGGCATTTATACCGAGGGCCCCTGCGGCATCGGCATGCGCCGGCTAAGCATTATTGACCTGAGCACAGGACATCAGCCCATTTCCAACGAGGATGGCACCATTTGGGTCGTTTTCAACGGCGAAATCTATAACTACCAGGAGCTCCGCCAGGATCTGATTGCTCGCGGCCATCGGTTTAGCACCAACAGCGACACCGAAACCCTCCTACACCTCTATGAGGAGAAGGGAGCTGATGGTCTTGCGCTTCTGCGCGGCATGTTTGTGTACTGCATCTGGGACGGCAATCGTCGCAAGCTCTTCATCGCCCGCGACCGCTTCGGCAAGAAGCCGCTTTACTACGCCAAAACTCCCGAGGGCTTCTTCTTCGGCAGTGAGCTGAAATGCCTGCGTGTCGCTGGTGTGCCTCTTGAACTCAACCAGGAGGCCCTGCGGCTTTATTTCCAGTTTGGTTATATTGCGGACCCCTATACGCCGTTTCGCGGCGTTCACAAACTGATGCCAGGATGCTGGCTCGAGTGCTCAGCCGATGGCGAAATCAAGCCAGGACGCTACTGGCGTCTGCCGCCTTTCCATGAAGACAACGAGACCGGGCTGACGCGGGAGCAGGCCAAAGAGAAGATTCGCGAGCTCTTCGATGAGTCCGTTCGAATTCGGATGATTGCCGACGTGCCTTTGGGAGCCTTTCTTAGCGGAGGCATCGACTCCAGCCTGGTAGTAGCATCAATGGCCTTGCAATCCAGTGCGCCTGTGAAGACGTTCTCTATCGGCTTCGAAGAAGCTGCCTACAACGAGCTCTATTACGCCCGGCTCGTGGCCAAGAAGTACAAGACCGAGCATCACGACATCGTCGTCCATCCCGATTCCGTTGAGCTCATCCAAAAGCTCGTTCATCACTACGATGAGCCATTTGCTGACTCCTCGGCGATCCCCACGTATATCGTTTCCGAGTTCGCGGTGCAGCACGTAAAGGTCGCCCTGAGCGGCGATGGCGGCGATGAGTTTTTTGCCGGCTACAACGTAATCGGCGATATGCAGCGCTATGCCTATGTGGATAGCATTCCGTCTCCGCTACGCAGGCTCATCAGCTCAATAGCACAGAGCTTGCCCTATGCTGCGTACGGCAAGAACACGCTGCGCTTGCTCGGCTCGCCTACCCAGCTGGATCGCTACTTCAATACCAATTACACGATGTACTTTCTGCGCAAGCGCATGCTCAATCCCGATTGGATGCTGCCCGCCGATGCTGCCTTCCTGGAGCAGATGCTGCCCGACAACTTCAATGCCGGGAATGACAGCATTCTTTCCAAGCTGATGTACTTTGAAGCCACGAATCTCCTGACTGGCGATTTCCTGGCCAAAGTTGATCGCGCCTCCATGGCAGCATCGCTGGAAGTCCGCTGTCCGATGCTGGATCACCTTTTCTGTGAGTTTGCGACGAAGATTCCTACGGCGTGGAAATGTCAGGACGGCAAAGGCAAGCGCATCCTGCTGGAAGCTCTAGGCGACCGCTTGCCACCCGAATTACTCACGCGCGGCAAGATGGGCTTTGGCGTGCCGCTCGATCAGTGGTTCCGCGGTCCTCTGCGCGAGCTTGTCCACGATAGCGTTCTGGGTAAGAAGTTTCTGGATCGCGATATCGTCTCGCCTGACTTCGCGCGTTATCTCATCGAAGAGCACGAGAGTGGCCGTCGCAATAACTATCACCAGATTTACGCGCTCCTGATGCTGGAACTCTGGTTCGAGAGCCTGCAGGAGCCCCTCGTGGCTCCCGGCCCAGCTTGCGTGGCGCGATAGCCGTTTGTTCTGCGGATGTTGATCCAGCGGCTGATGCGCCAACGCGCAGCTGAACACTGTCGTGCCTGCGACCGGCAGTGGCTGCTTTGCCTCGGTCTGCTTCGAGTGGATGGTGGCCAGAAATGTCCGTTAGCCGAGCCCGCACCGCAATCTCCGGATCACAGACAATTTGCTATGCCGCCCGCCCAGCGGTGATTACGAACTCGTACTACCCAAATGGACCAAGACCATTGATGGCAAATACGCCGGTGTGGATATGAAGTCTCTTAGCGCCGCGATAGAGGCGTCACTAGCCTTAGCCTAGACCACTAGAATCTGCTATGAGAATTTCAGATGAGTGAGCTGGAGTGCTAAGTGCTCTCTTCCTAGCTCTGCAGCGCAGGCGCAATGACAGAGTACGGCGTTAACTCTGCGGCCGTATCAACATCGAACCCTTCTTCAATCGCAGTGATCAACGTCGCTGAGGCGACCGAGTCCCATCCCTTCTCGGATTCCACGCTGGCGGATCTTATCTGCGCTTCCGGCAGATCAGAAAACACCGCCGCAAAGTACCGGTCAAGCCGGTCCTGAATTTCGTTCGCTCTATCGCTCCTGAATTTCGAGATACACTGCCGGACAGTTTGCATCCAGCTCTTGCTTGCTGAGGGACGAGACCTCAGTCTTCTTGAGCTCCCGAAAAAAGTCCAACACCGGCTGGTTACGCTCAGTCTTCACATAGTCGAAACTCGCCTCGCGTGCACCGAATTTGGCGAACACTTTCTGTATGCAGCCGTGTTCAATTCGGCGCGAAAATGCGCGGCAGCTCATGACCCAATGATCGATGGCTACCGTGCCGTCTTCAGCGCGGCCCGCCATTACCGCAATCTTCCCCAGCGGACCAAATTTGTCTTCGTATGCTGCCACCATGAGGAATGCGTTTGGATTCGCCAGATATTTTTGCCACGACGCCTCGGTGTGCCGTTTGCCGTTCAGGTTGAACTGGTTCGTCTTGTTGATCAATTCCAACGCGCGCGGATCCGGAGGATTCCTCACAAAGCTGATTGCTAACTTCCCACCCGCTTCCTGCAGAAAACGCTCCGGGGTGTGACCCTCACCCCTGCCGGCCATTGCAATTGCCGCGGAGGCACGTAAACTTTCCAGACGCAGTCCATCTTCTGCGGTTACCGCGGTCTTGCCAAACTTATCGCGCAACTGAAACAGCAGTTCGTACGCCGCCTTGTCGTCGTCCTTGGGGAACAGTATGCATTCGATGCCGGGGTGCGCCGCCTGCACTTCTGCCAGTTCCAGCGGGCTGTCGTCGACGAACACCACACTGTCGGTGCCAATGTTCCACGCTTCTATAATCCTCCGCACCGATTCCGACTTCGGACCCCAGTTCGCGACAATTGGGAAGATTTGCTCCTGTGCCAGTACCGGCTGACGCTGGCGAAATGCTTCTTCCACCAGCGCCGGATCATTTTTGCTGGCGATTCCGATCAAAACCCCCGATTCTGCCAGGGATGCCAGCAACTGCTGATAGAGCCCATGACGGAGCGTGTGATGGTCCAGGTCCCAACTGACGCCCTCTGGGCTTACCTCGCCGAGGATGCCAAACCAGAACGTATTATCAAGGTCGGTAATCAGTCCCTTTTTAGGCTGTGGATTGTTGACTAGACTAGCGAGTAATCCAGATAGCTTATCAGCATGTACCAGGCTATAGGGAAACCCGGTATTCAGCTCAGCTTTGGCATCGAATCTATCGGCGATCGGCGAAACCACATCCAGTTTCTGCTGGCTGGCTATTCTAACTCCCGATAGATTCGATAGCCTGCTGGATAGGCTGGCGCGGGATCCCAGTAGCTCACTTTCTAATTGGCTCATGCACCAACCCGGCGTGAAAGCAACTGGAGGTATCGGAAGAGTAGGAAGCGCAAGGGCGACTGTATTCTTGCCCGCCAGTATTTCGATTGCCGCCAGCAGGCGCTCTGCGTGAGCATGTACCGTCTCGGCAAATTCGTTGAGCTGACTCGGTTTCCAACCTCCGAGAATCCGAATCCCCAGGCGGGGATCGAGGTCCTTCCACTCGACCACTGCCGCGACGGTACCACCTTTCAGCTGTGACAGACGCTCGAGATTGCCCGTCAGGTCGCCGAATGCTCCGGTAGTGATACTTACCCGATGCTTAGGGAATAACCGTCGCAGATGCGCTCCCAAGAAAGTCTGCAAATGTAAGGGAGTAAACCCGCAGGCAAGTTGAATTTCAAGGAGCGGCGATTCCGCAGGAGGGCTGTTCCTCAGGACTTCAAGCGCTTCAACCAGTTTCATTCCCGTGGTAGCTTCCGAGCCGATGATAGCACAGAGATTAGGCCCGCTCCGCGACACGAAGGTCGCTGAAGTAACTGTGTATTGACATTGGTTTAAACTGCCATGCAGGCGATACGTTGCATCCCGGTGACCAACAACTCGGACTGATATTCGCTCCTCCCCAGCGCAGAGTGTATGCGGTGCGCGAACTCGTGGCCGCTCTGCGCACCGAGATCGAGCGCTCGTTCACTGATGTTTATGTAGAAGGAGAAGTTTCCAACTACCGGCCGGTCGAATCGGGTCACCTGTATTTTACGCTGAAGGACGGTTCGGCCCAGTTGCGTGTTGTGATGTGGCGCACCCAGGCTCGGCTGTTGCGATTCCGTCCCGAGAACGGCCTCGTCATCATCGTGCGAGGTCGCGTGACGGTGTACGACGAACGTGGCGACCTGCAGATGCAGGCCGAAATGCTTGAGCCCAAGGGAGCCGGCGCGCTCCAGTTGGCTTTCGAGCAATTGAAGGCCAAGCTTGCCGCCGAAGGACTGTTCAACGCCGACCGCAAGAAGCCCATACCCGCCTTGCCCATGCGCATCGGAGTAGTGACTTCGGCACGGGGCGCTGCGTTGCACGATATCCTGAATGTGTTGCGACGGCGCCATGAGTCCGTATCCGTGCTCATCTATGATGCTCGTGTTCAGGGCGATACCGCGGCGGCCGAGGTCGCGCAAGGTGTCCGCTACTTCCACCGGGCTGGCAACGTGGATGTCATCCTGGTTGCCCGCGGCGGCGGATCCTTCGAGGATCTCTTTCCCTTCAACGCAGAAGGGCTGGCGCGCATCATCGCGGCCTCCAATATTCCGGTTATTTCCGCCGTTGGCCATGAAACCGACTTCACTATCTGCGATTTCGTTGCCGATTTGCGTGCGCCGACACCTTCCGCGGCAGCCGAGCTGGTAATTCAGTCGAAACAGGAACTGGCCGCGAGGCTCACGACACTCTTCGGCCGGCTGCGACAGGCAGTTCAGCACAAGCTGGAGCGTGCCAATCATGTGCTGACGAGACTCGGACAACATCCTGCGTTTGTGCGCATGCCGGACGCCATTGCCCGCCGCCAGCAACGGATCGATGACATGGCCTACCGTCTGGTGCAGGCCGAACGGCACACCCTGGGCACATTCCGACGACGTTACGAGCTGCTCGATACCCGCTTGCGTCACCAGGACATGCGGGTGCGTCTCGGGGAAACTCGCCGTCGCCTCGAGCGGCTCGAAAACGACCTTCGAACCCAGGAGGGGAATCTGCTGACCATCAAGCAATCGCAGCTCGTCACCGCGAATTTCGCTTTCGTCCGCGCCGCTGAAAACGTGCTGCTTTCCCGCCGTTCACATATCGAAAGTCTTCACGGTAGATTGCAGGCACTCTCGCCCACGGCGATACTTTCCCGTGGCTACGCGCTCGTCTTTGATGCCTCGGGAAGGCTCGTCAAGGACGCCTCCCAACTCAAGCTCGGCGATAGTGTCCGCGCGCGACTCGGTCATGGCGAATTCTCTGCCGAGGTAAAGAGCATATCTCGAGATCGTCCTACGGAGTAGGACTGGCGAGCTGTGCGCAAGGCTGCCCTAATCATCCAAAGCAGTCGGTCCTCTCCATCCCCTGATTTAGAATGGAGATAATCGCAGGCTCTACTCTGCGAAGAACCCCATGCTCCAGAGCCTTGGCCACATGCCGGTGTTATCACTGAGCTCCATCATCGACATTCTTTTTGTGGCGCTGATTGTATACGGGTTTCTGAAGCTGTTGAAGTGGACGCACGCAATGCCCGCCTTACTCGGCGTAGCCCTGGTCGTGCTGCTAGTGTACTGGGCGCATTTCAAGGGGCTGAACACCATGGATTGGATGGTGACAGCCGTAGCGCCCCTGACCATCTTTGCCCTCATCGTGGTGTTCGCGGCGGAAATCAGGCATTCCCTGGTGCGTCTGGGACGCACGCTCTCGATGTCCCGACTCAGCGGTCGCCGAGTCGAGACCTACGACGACATCGTGATGGCCGCGACCTTGTTCGCAAAGAACAAAACCGGTGCGCTCATCATCATCGAGCGGCAGGATGATCTCGGTACCTACATTGATAGCGGAGTTCCTCTTGATGCCAATTTGTCCTATGACTTGCTGGCTACGCTTTTCCTGCCGAAAGCTCCGTTGCATGACGGCGCTGTGATCGTGCAGAAAGATAAGATTGCGGCTGCAGCCTGCTTCCTTCCCTTGGCCACCGATCCGCAGCTTTCTGCGCAGATGGGCACCCGACACCGCGCCGGTATTGGCATCACCGAGGAGACCGACGCTATAGCCGTAATCATCTCGGAGGAAACCGGCGGCATTAGCATCGCTCATCGCGGAGCCATCGAGCGTGATCTTACTCCCGAGCACTTGCGGGAGCGTATCAGCGAGCTGCTACGTCGCTACATCCCACGTACCACGTTACCCACTGCTGAAACCGATCGGGAGCTTGCTAGCATGCCACCTGCGCGCGAAGCCGCCAGGCGTGAAGATCACATTCCTGATGGAGCCGAGCTCTAGCCATGCGCGACCTCTTCCGCCGCTACGTGTTCTCTGATCTGGATTTGAAGGCGCTCGCACTGGTCATTGCCGTCGGCCTGTGGTGGATGATCGGCCGTGATCCTATCGTGGAATCCATCGTGACCGCGCCCGTAGAGTTCCGCCATCCTCCCGAGAGCCTTATCATGAGCTCCGAGAGCCCGTTTGAAGTGCAAGTATCGGTCAGCGGTCCAGAGGGCATCGTGCGCTCTTTACGACCCTCGGAAGTCAGCGCCGTGCTCGACCTTTCCGGGGTTAACCCTGGCGAGCGCACGTTTGATCTCGGGCCCAGGCAAGTGCATGTGCCGCGTGGTCTCAGTGTCACTCGAGTCGTCCCTTCACAAATTCACATCGAGTTCAATCCCAGCGCCACGCGTAAGGTGGATGTGCGTCCTCGTATCATTGGCTCGTTTATCGCGGGATACGGCATCACAGACGTTACAGTCGACCCCGCGCAAATCACTATCGAGGGCCCGCAGAATCGCGTCAATTCCATTGACACCGCCATCACCGATCCCGTGGATGCAACCGGCGTCGTGGGTAAAGCGACCTTTACGACGCACGCGTATGTCGCTGATCCGCTGGTACGGGTTCAGCGTCCCGGGCCTATTCACGTTACTGTAACCACGGGGAGACCATCCCGAGGAGCAGGCGATCCTTGAGCGCTATCTCGCAGCAGAACTTACAACGGCAGCTTTTTGGGACCGATGGAATCCGCGGTGTTGCCGGTGAGTATCCTCTCGATCGGCCTACTGTGTACGCTATCGGACGCGCCCTCGGACAACGCCTCGGCGAGCGTGGCGCCGACGCTCGTGTCGTCATCGGTCAAGACACCCGCGAATCCAGTGCTTGGATCAGCCAGGTGCTTGCCACTGGACTCGAAGCGTCGAATGTGAGGGTTATAAGTGCTGGGGTCATTACCACTCCGGGCGTCGCCTACCTCACGAGACAAAATGGCTACTCGGCTGGCATCGTCATCTCAGCCTCGCACAATCCCTGGTACGACAATGGCATTAAGGTATTCGGTTCGGACGGCTACAAGCTTTCCGATGACCTCGAGCACGCCATCGAGGCCGATATCTTTGCTCATATCGAGCAGCTCGCGAACGGCGCCTCGCAGGCCGACCATGCTGGATACAGCATGTTGCCCGGCCAAGCCCCGCTGCGTGGGCAGTACGCCGAGTGGCTGGCGTCGCTTGTCGGCCCGGGCCGCTTCGGAAAGCTCCGCGTGCTCGTTGACTGCGCTAATGGCGCCGCCAGCGCCATCGCGCCCATGGTATTTAGGGATTGCGACATTAACGCCGACTTCCTGCATATCGACCCCAATGGCCGTAACATCAATGCCGGATGCGGGGCTCTACATCCCGAGCACGTCGCTGCCGAAGTCGCCAAATCAAATGGCAAGTATGACCTTGGTATTACATTTGACGGCGATGCCGATCGCGCCATGTTCTCTGACGCTCAAGGCAAGGTTGTCAACGGCGATGGCGTGCTGCTGATGGCAGCGCGCGACATGAAGGCCCACGTGTTGCTACACAATGACACAGTCGTTTCCACCACGATGTCGAACATGGGATTCGAAGCTGCGCTTAAGCGAAGCGGCATCCGCTTGCTACGCGCTCCTGTCGGAGACAAGTACGTGCTGGAAGAGATGATCAACACCGGCGCTACGCTAGGCGGCGAGCAGTCCGGCCATATCCTCTTCCGCGACATGGATACCACAACTGGCGACGGCATCCTTACCGCACTGCGCGTCATGGAAGTGATGGCGCGGGCCGGCAAGCCCATAGCTGAACTGGTTGGCGAGATGAAGGTCTTCCCTCAGCGCATCGAGAACGTGAACGTACGTGAGAAAGTCCCGCTGGATCAACTACTGGAGGTTATGCAGACTATTCACACCGCAGAGGCCGAACTCGACGGCAACGGTCGCGTGGTCGTGCGCTATTCGGGGACGGAAAAGCTGGCTCGGGTGATGGTCGAGGCCGAATCGGAAGAAGCCATGGAGCGCCACGTAAGGATCATCGCTGTCGCGCTGCAGAGGGCAATCGGGGTGTGAAGTTCTACCGGATCGCAATCGCGCCGAAATAATCTACGGCTGCCAGGGTCAGAATAAATACCGTGCCAATGGCCATCCAGACTAGAACCGGTGCGCCGCGTTCCCGTTTATCGTCTCGAACTGCCAGCGCCATAACAACCTCCAAAGGGGGAATCCATGTGCTTTGGCCCGGCATTTTTATACCTACGGCGCTGGCCGCCTGTGCGGTGCGTCTCACCGGAACGTGATAAGCCAATGCTAGATTTATAACCTTTTAGGCCAATACCTATCCCCGCCATAACTCTCGCTTCCTCAATAGTTTGAGAGAGTTACTCCGGCCGTCAGCCCCACTTTCTCGTTAAGCAGAGACAAACGGGGGCCCACAGAATTTAGTTCACAATTTGTTGCAATTTGTTGCTTCGCCTTGACACTTGCCTGAACCGACTACTCTATGCTCACCTCGATGGGGTTGCGGGTAGGTTGCCGCAAAGTCTCGCATGATGACACTGCAAATTCGGCGCTGGTCGGAACGGACTCGGATGATGGTCCTGATGCTTGCAGTCGTCCTGCCGGCGGCGGGACTCGTCGTGGCCTTTGGGTACCACTTGAGATCGGTTCAGCGCGAGAAAGCCGTCGAAGCCATCCTTGAGAGGGACTATCAACACGTCCTCGCCATCGCAGAAAAACGTATCGCCGAGCGTGCCTTTGAAGTGAATGAGGCGGCCAGGGCGAAGTTCCCAGACGCCGACCATCCTGAACAACTTGACAGCTTTCTTGAGGCGCATCCTGATATTGCCCATGCATTTCTGTGGAAGAGTCAAGGCAAACTGATATTTCAATCGCAGCCGCGGCGAGCGAATGATCCTGAGTTCCGCGAGGAGGGCAGGAGACTCGCATCCAGTGTTCAAAACTGGTTTGACCTGGGTTCGAAGGAATATGCGCTCAAGCTGAAGAAATTCGAAGCGAGCGCCGGGCGCAAGGTCTTCATCACTTCAAACTGGATAGCCAAGGGGGACAAGATGCAATACCAATCCGTGGTGCTGTTCGTTCCCCGAGGTAGCACGTCTGATCATCTCGCGTTGGCGGGCTTCGCTTACGATGCCGATTATCTTGCGAATACGTTCTTTCCCCAAGCCCTGAACACCGTGCTGCCAGACCAGGATCCAAATGATACGTCGCATCCGCAAACGGCAATCATGGTGCGCACCGCCAAGGACCAAAGCCCGCTGGCGGCTTCCGTATGTTGGGATGGTGGGGGGCCGGAAGTCGAACGCAGCTTTGAGACGGTTTTCCCGGGCCTGATTCTCGGCATAAAGCTTCGTGGAACCACCATCGAGAGCATCAGCAACAAGTTTCTTAGAACCAGCTACATGATTCTGGGTGCTCTTTCGCTGCTACTGGCTGCGGGTGTGTGGCTCACCTATCGCAATGTGTCGCGCGAGCTTGCGCTGGCCAAGTTGAAGTCGGATTTTGTCTCGAACGTGTCGCACGAGCTCAGGACACCCCTCGCTCTGATTCGCCTCTATGCCGAAACTCTTGAATTGGGACGCCTTCCCAATCCCATGAAACAGCATGAGTACCACGAGATCATTCGCAAGGAGAGCGAACGCCTGACAGGATTGATCAATAACATTCTCGATTTCTCGCGCATTGAGGCGGGAAAGAAGGAATACACCTTTCGCCAGACTGATGTGGCTGATCTGGTGCGCAGCACACTGGAATCGTACCGTTTCGAAATCGAGCAGAATGGGTTTCACTTCGAGGAAAAGATCGAGAACAACCTGCCACCACTGCAGGTAGACCGCGAGGCTATCGCACGCTCACTCCTGAACCTGGTGAACAACGCGGTGAAGTATTCGGACTCGGACAGGTACCTGGGGGTGAGTCTCTATCGGCACAACGGCAGCGTCAACCTGGAGGTCGTTGACCACGGGATTGGCATTCCCGCGAACGAGCAACCGAAGATCTTCGACAAGTTCTATCGCGTGTGCGATCCACTGGTACACAACACGAAAGGAAGCGGATTAGGGCTCTCGCTGGTGCGCCATATTGTGCAGGCCCACGGCGGCGAGGTTGTGGTAGAAAGCGCGCCGGGCAAAGGCAGCAAATTTACCATCACACTTCCGGTCCTAAATCCTGCGGTTCAACAGCAAACACAGGAGACGCCAGCATGAAAGCGGAGGGGCGAGTGAAGTCGAATGCAGGACAAGTCACTGCCAAGATTCTGGTGGTCGAAGATGAGCCCAACATGGTCGCCGGTTTGCGGGACAACTTCGAATTTGAGGGATACCAGGTCATTACTGCGCGCGACGGCGTGGAAGGTCTTCAGCGCGCGCTGGAGGAATCTCCCGACTTGGTGGTGCTCGATGTAATGATGCCCCGCATGAGCGGGCTCGAAGTCTGCAAACAACTACGCGCGAAGAGGGGCTCGATCCCGATCATCATGCTGACGGCGCGCGGCCAGGAAGTCGACAAGGTCGTCGGCCTCGAGCTGGGTGCAGATGATTATGTAACCAAGCCCTTTTCCATTCGCGAGTTGCTGGCACGAGTGAAGGCCGTTCTACGGCGAACCTCCGTCCTTCCCAAGGACCAGGACCGTCGCAGCTTTGGTGAGGTGGAAGTCGATTTGCGTAAATGTCGGGTCCTCAGGTCAGGTAAGCCGATTGATATCTCTTCCAAGGAATTTGAACTGCTCAAATATTTCATCGTCCACTCGGGCGAAACGCTGAGCCGCGATCGCCTGCTGGAAGATGTTTGGGGTTATGACAACTACCCGACTACCCGAACGGTGGATACGCACCTGGTGCGTCTGCGTCAGAAGCTCGAGCCCGATCCGGAGCAACCGCAGTACTTTCTCACCGTGCATGGCACGGGATACAGGTTTGTGGGCTAGCACTGTCGCAACCGCCAATTAACAATGGGACCGCTTTTGAACATGGAGAGCTGTATGCCGAGGAGTCGAGTCAAGCCGCGTGAAGGTAGCCACTATCGCAATCGTGATCTGGTAACGGGAGCCGAGGCCGCAACTGTGGCCGTTAATGTGCCCCTGCTGGAAGAAATGGACTCGCTAGTACGCGAACGTCTCGATCTGCATGCGCAATTATTCGAAGCGGCGCAGATCCAGCGCAAGCTGAGCGGCCCGCGGTCGGTGCAATGCGGAAGTATGGAATTCGCCAGCGAAGTTTTTGCGGCACGATATCTCTCCGGTGATTTCGCCGTCCTCTCGCAGAATGGTTCCAAGGTGCTCGCGACGCTCGGTGACATTGCCGGTAAGGGGTTCGCGGCCGGCATGTGGTTCACCAATCTTGCCGGACTGTTACAGAGTTACGGTCATCCCGATTCCGACCCTGCGGAAGCCGTTAAGGAAATGAATCGCCATCTCTGCTATTTGCGTCCCGCAGCGCCGTTTGTGACGGCTTTTCTCGCACAGATCGATTGCAATTCAGGGCAGGTGGCGTACTGCAACGCCGGACACTTTCCACCGATTTTGCTGCGTGCCGAGGGCCAGGTCGAACTGCTGGAGGCCGGCGGCCCGCTTCTCGGCGCAATGGACGACGCCACGTTTCAGTCGGGTCAGGTGCGGCTCGAACCAGGGGACACGCTGCTGGCTTACTCCGATGGCGTGCTGGAGTGCCGCAATGTAGCGGGTGAGGAATTCGGCTCGGCTCGGTTATTAACAGCTTTGCAGCAGACGAAGCAGTTGACTGCACCGAACGCGCTTGTGGCGTTGCTCGCTGCCGTGCAGGATTTCGCGAATGGCAAGCCATTGTCGGACGATGTCAGCCTGACCGTAATTCGGCGCAACTGGTAGAAATTTAAGGCTTTGCAACCCAGTTTTTAGGTGCTTGGAAGTGGCACAAGGGACCAATTTCGAGGGATTTGGCTTCAGCCTCCGATCAGGAGATCTGAGCGGCTCCCAATTGATGCTCGCAGCGCAACGTGGTGACGCGGCCGCGTTTCAAGAACTGGTCCGCTCCTACGATGCGATGGTGATGCGGGTTGTCCTTGCGCTGACGGGCTCCGAAGACACGGCGCAGGTCATCTACAAACAGATATTCCTTGATGCATTTGCTTCCATGAATAAGCTGGACCGCGGAAGTTCGGTCTTTATCTGGTTGTATCGAATCCTAGTTAAGCACTGTCTTGAATACTGCCGGCTCAACCAGCCTGCGGCGACGGATTGTCAGGAACGAGGCGCTTTGCCCACCCTCGCTGCAAGCTTGCGCTGTCTCCCACCCGCTGAGCGTGTCGTTGTTCTGCTGAAACACTCTCAAGGGCTGAAAATCCGCACGCTAGCAGAGATCTTTGCTTGTCCCCAGGAATACATCGCCGAAGTCTTGCGAAAAGGCACTCATAGCCTCAGAACGCTGGTGGCTTTGCGCGCTCGTCAAATCGCGTAACGGCTCGGAAACCTTGTTTGGTTCAAAAGGTTCTAATTGTTGGTGACCAATGAACTCGGAGCGTTCGAAATTCTGTGTGCCTGCGCTTGCGATGATTCTATTGCCCAGACCCCCAACTGCCAAGCCGACCGCACCTCCGCCCCAGGGTCGAACAGACAGTCGAAGCAGTCTCCGGATATTGGGTCGGACAAATGACCGCGTCGTTGCCTGGGTTCAAACCCGAATCCTTTTCCTGGGAAATGGCTTGGCAACTCAGCCGCACTTGACACCAGCTCAATCATCACGACCCAGGACGGACCATGATGAGCTTCAAATTCGACGGCGCCAGAGATTGCGGTGTCAGGCAAGATTGACTCGCCTAGGCCAGATCGGATCGATGCCCTGCCTATTCTACGTCCCGCCAGTTGGGGCCGACGCCTAAATCGACCTTCAGGGGCACCTTGAGTTTGTGGACCTTTTCCATTTCCTCGATAACGAGCGGCTTGATCGTATCGAGTTCGCCCTTGGGAGCTTCGAAAACCAGCTCGTCATGGACCTGCAAGAGCATGCGTGAGCGCAGGTTGCGGCGGCGAATTTCGTCGTCGATGCGGATCATCGCCAGCTTAATGAGGTCGGCGGCGGTGCCTTGCAGCGGCGTATTCACGGCCGTGCGCTCGGCGAAGCCGCGCAGGTTCCAGTTCTTGCTGAGCATGTCCGGCAGTGGACGGATGCGACCAAAGAGCGTCGCGACCCTCAGCTCGGCACGCGCCTGCTCGAGCGTGCGGTCGATGAAGCGGCGCACTCCGGCGTACTTCTCGAAGTAGGCTTCGATGAAGCGCTTAGCCTCTTTCTGGTCGATGCCGATCTGCTGCGACAGGCCAAAAGCCGATAGGCCGTAAACGATGCCGAAGTTGACGGCCTTGGCGCGGCGGCGGTGCTCAGCGTTGATTTCGCCGGCGGGCACGCCAAAGACCTGCTGCGCGGTGAGAGAGTGGATATCGTCGCCACGACGATAGGCCTCGACCAGCAACGGGTCTTCGGAGAAGTGCGCGAGCAGGCGCAGCTCGATTTGCGAGTAGTCGGCCTTAACCAGTACGCTGTCGGGCTCGGCGACAAAGGCGGCGCGAATTTCGCGGCCGAGCTCGGTACGGATCGGGATGTTCTGCAGGTTGGGATTGATGGAAGAGAGGCGTCCGGTGGCCGAACCTGCCATGTTGAAGGTGGTGTGCACCCGCCCGGTGCGTGGATTAACCATAGCAGGGAGGGCGTCGACATAGGTCGATTTCAGCTTGGTGAGCTGACGGTACTCCAGAACCAGGCGGGGGACGTCATGCTCGGCGGCAAGGCCTTCCAGGACATCGACGGCGGTAGAGATGGTCTTGCCTTTGCCGTACTTTACAGGTTTGGGCAGGTTCAGCTTGTTAAAGAGCACGTCGCCAAGCTGGCGCGGCGAGTTGATGTTGAACTCGGTACCGCATTTTTCCCAGATTTCGTGCGAGATTAAATTTGCGTCGCGCTCGAGGGTCTTCGACATTTCGCCGAGCACGACGGTATCGATGCGAATGCCGGCGTCCTCCATCCGCGCGAGAACGGGCGACATCGGGAGATCGATTTCGTCGTAAACGTTGCGTAGATTCTTGCCGGCAACTTCATCGCGGAGCTTGGCCGCGAGGCGCTGGGTGAGGTCGGCAGCTTCGCCCAGCGAGTCGGACATTTTCAAATTGAAAACGCGAAAGGCCACGTCGGCCAGGGCATAACGCGAGTAGGTCGGATCGAGCAGGTAAGCGTAAAGGAGCGTGTCGTCCTGCACGCCGGCAGGCGCGATGCCGTACTGATCGAGTACGTGCTGCGCAGCCTTGGAATCGTGGATGGTTTTGGGGACATTTGGATCGGCGAGAGCTTGCTTGAGGGCCTGCGCGGTGCTGGAGCTGTCGAGCGCCAGGGAAAGCGCGGATCCAGGCTTGGCAGAAATCGCGACACGAAGATGTAAAGGTGCCGATTCAGTGGCTGCGCTGAGCCGGAGCTGCGGCTCGGGCTCGGGTTCTTCGGCGCCTTCTGGTTCGGTAGCGACGGACTCGTCCACGAGTCGGCCGGAGCTTTCGAGAGCGACGGCAAGGACTTTGTCGGCCGACTTGCGAACTTCTTTGAGGAGCGCGGTGATCTCGTCGGGCGATTTTGCTTCGCGATAATCCGTCTCGCCGAGCTCGATGGATTCGATAAGGAAGTCCTTCACCAGCGTGGTGAACTCCAGCTCGGTGAAGAGAACGCGCGCAGCTGCGGGATCGGGCTCCCGCGCCTGCATCTTTTCCGGCTCAAAATCCACGACGACGTCAGAGTCGATGGTGACGAGCTTCTTGCTAAGCAGGACCATGTCGCGATTGGTCTGCAGTGACTCGCGATAGGTCTTGCGTTCGATTTCCGCAGCTCGCTTGATGGCGTTCTCAACCGAACCGAAGCGTTGAATGAGGTCGACGGAACCCTTGTCGCCAATGCCGGGCGCGCCGGGAATGTTGTCGATGGAGTCGCCGCGAAGCGCCATGACATCGATAACACGCGTGGGCGGAACGCCAAGGATTTCTTCGACCTTGGCGGGATCGCAGATGAGGTTGTTCTTGGGAGGGTTAAGGATCCAGATGCGGTCATTGACCAGCTGCATCATGTCCTTGTCGCTGGAGACGACGAAGACCGAGTAGCCCTGGTCGGCGGCCTTCTTTGCGAGCGTACCGATAACGTCGTCAGCTTCAAAGCCGGGCATCTCAAGTATGGGAATGCGATAGGCATTGAGCGCGCGGCGGATGTAGGGAATCTGCTGCGCGAGATCGGGCGGCATCGCAACGCGATTGGCCTTGTAGCCGGCATACTCAACCTCAACGTAGGTCTGGGTTTTCGTGTCGAACTTCTTAAAGCTAGGCATGGCCGCGGCCTGCTGGTCGCGGAAGGTAGGCGCGGCGACGTCGAAGACGGTGGCCAGATACTGCGGATGGAAGTCGTCGCGCAACTTGCGCAGCATATTCACAAACACGTAGGTCGCACTGGTGGGAATCCCAGTCTTCGTCGACATCGGGCGCTGCGCCGCCATGGCGTGGTAGGCGCGGAAGATGAACGACATGGCGTCAACGAGGAAAATGGGGCCCTTGGTACCTTGCGGCTTACGGGAGGCGTCAGCGGGCCTTGCTGCAGCGGCTACGGGCCTGGCGGTAGCAGAGAGGGAGGGTGATCTCGGAGTTTTCTTCGTCGAGGGCAAGAGGAGATTTTATCAAGAGAAGAGTTTCGAGTTCCGGGTTTCAAGGCCGGAGTGTAGGAAAAGTGCCACGGGCTCGCAGTGTGAAGGCGGATCGGTTGGCATTCACAAAAGGTAGGTACGCACTCGCGGCCAATACACAGGTCTGCAAGCACCAGCCAGTTCGCTACGCTGCGCGCGCTTCCAGCACAGCGTGTTTGAGGTCAATTATGCTGGGACCGTCCCCTTCACGTATGTGGCGTAGACGGCGCCCGCGCTTACCAGCTGCCGATGCCCTTCTGGACTGACAACGGCGACGGCAAAATGACGCGAATCAACCAGGCAGCCCGCCACTCACGCCTGGCGCCAACCCTGGAGGCGATTGGCGCCAGATTTGTTTGCCGATGATTGCGTACCCGGGAAGACGCGTCTTGATACCATCACCCTGACCGATTCTTCTTCTCGAGGCACGCTCTCATGCAATACCGCACCTTCGGACGCACGGGCTGGAACGTTAGCGACATTGGCTGTGGATTGTGGGGAATGTCGGGCTGGACCGGCTCGGACGACCGGCAATCCGCAGCCTCACTGCAACAAGCGGCCGATGCCGGTTGCAACTTTTTCGACTCCGCCTGGGCTTACGGATCGGGCAAGAGCGATCAACTGCTCGGGCAGCTCATCCGAGATGATTTGGGAAAGCGGCTGTATGCGGCCTCGAAGATCCCGCCGAAGAACTTCCGGTGGCCGGCGTTGCCATCCTACAAGTACGCTGACGTCTTCTCTCCCGACCACGTCTTTCGCTTCGCCAACCTGATTCGCAAAAATCTCGGCGCCGACACCATCGACCTGCTGCAATTTCACGTGTGGGATGACTCCTGGACTGACGATCCTGATTTTCGCAAGACGGTCGAGCAACTCAAGCGCGACAACGCCATTCGCGCCTTCGGTCTCAGCCTCAATCGCTGGGAGCCCTGGAACGGGATCAAGGTTATTCGGACTGGGCTCGTTGATGCTGTGCAGGTGATCTACAACATCTTCGACCAAGCCCCGGAAGACGAGCTCTTTCCGCTGTGCCGTGAAATGAACATCGGCACCATAGCCCGCGTGCCCCTCGACGAAGGAAGTCTTGGCGGCAAGATGACGACAGAGACCAGGTTCCCAGAAGGCGATTGGCGCGGGCGCTATTTCTCGCCCGAGAACCTCGCGCCGACCATCGAGCGCGTCGAGCGCCTCAAGCACATCCTGCCTGAGAGCATGACTCTTCCCGAACTGGCGATACGATTCGTGCTGTCGAATCCCACCGTGAGCACGACGATCGTCGGCATGCGCAAACCCGAACACGTTGCCGCCGATGTGAGCTACAGCGACAAGGGTCCGCTGCCCGCAGATTTGATTGCACAGCTGCGGCACCACCGCTGGGACCGCAGGCCCGCCGAGTGGTCGGACTGATCTTAGGTGTCCCAAAATTGCCCTGCCCACCGCGGGAGGGGTCACAATTGCCCGCTGCTTTTGGCAATTGTGAATTTCGTGGCTGTCCCAGCAATCCCTGTATTCGCCTCTGAAAGACCGCCGCCCATCACTCCACCAGCTAACCCTCTACCCATCGCTGAGTCAAAATGTCGCTCACCTCCATCGGGTTAGGTGACCGCATCTGCACGTCTATTCCGATGCAGAAAATCTCAGCACGTAAAGGAGTTGCGCATGTACGAACGTCGCTCTCTGCTTCTCGCCGTCTCTCTCGTATTGCTCACTGGCATTTGCTACGCTCAGTCCGCTCTACTCGACCTGCCGCGCAAAAGCCAGAATGCCGAAGTCAGCCAGACCATCGGTATTACTAACGTGACCGTGAAGTACAGCCGTCCGCTGGTCAATGATCGCAAGGTCTGGGGAGGTCTGGTGCCCTATGGCGAAGTTTGGCGCACCGGCGCGAACGAGAATACCACCATCACCTTTTCCACTCCGGTCAACATCGAAGGTAAGCCACTGGAGCAGGGCACTTACGGCCTGTTCATGATTCCCGCGGAGAACGATTGGACCGTCATCTTCTCCAAGACCAATACCGCTTGGGGAGCTTTCACCTACAAACAGGACGAAGACGTTCTGCGCGTCACTGTGAAGCCCACGGCGTCGGACTTCCACAACGCGCTGGTGTACGACTTCGATCAGCTTACCCCAGACTCCGCGCTCGTTACGCTGCGTTGGGACAAGCTCGGGGTGCCATTCAAGGTTTCGGTGAACGTTCCGCAGACCGTCGAGGCGAGCCTGCAGAAGCAGTTTCGCGGCCTCGTTCAGTACACCTGGCAGAGCTATGACGATGCCGCAAACTACTTCCTTGATGCCAAGGTTGACCTGCCGCAGGGCCTGAAGTACGCCGACCAGTCGATCCAGCAAGAAGAGCGTTACGACAACCTCATGACCAAATCGAAAATACTGGCTGCGATGGGTAAGGCCGAGGAGGCGCAGAAATACTCGGCCATGGCGTTGGCGAAGGCTGACGCGCCTCAGTCCTACCAATACGCCAGGCAGTTACAGCGCGAACACAAACAAGACGAAGCTTTTGCTATCTATCGCGCGATGGCCAACAAGTACCCGACAAACATGTTCACCTACGCCGGGCTGGCACGCGTCGCGGTTGGATCAGGCAACTATGACGAAGCCCTTAAGCAGATGAAGCTCTGCCAAGGGGCCGCCCCTGACAACGCCAAGTCACAAATCCAGACGCTGATTAACCGCCTGGAGAAGAGGGAGAACATCAATCAGTAGAGGTTCCGATCGGGAACGACGAATGCGGGCGACCTACTCGCACGTCGGGTGCCCAAGTTCGCGGGTGACCACTCGGCCGTCTTTTGGCCGGGTGGGTTGTTCGTGGGGTGCCCAGTATTGGGCTTGTGTGGGCCCTTTCGCCACAAATCACTAATGGGTGGGTGCCACCTTTTTCGCTTTTCCTTTGGCGAAAATGGGTAGGAATAAGTAGTGTCCCGATCCACAGCAGGCGACCGAGCCCACAATTGGGTGCTCCAGAACTCGTCCTGAGCTTGCCCAAGGATTCACGCCCTTCTGTGGGGCGCTAACCTGACTCAGCCATCGATCACGATCCCGTCGGTTCGTTTTTTCCTTCTCTTTATCTTTTGGCTTCTCGCACGGTTTGTGCTGCGCTTCGGCCGGCTCACCCGGCTTCAGCTCCCATTTTTGCCGTCAATTTGTCAGCTGCGTTGCTCTTGCCTTCGATCTTCAAATCTGATTTCCGCAAGATGGAATCGTGGCCCTTGATCGACCGATGCTTCAAGGGGCCCAGGCTTCTCCTTCGCTAGTGGATCAACGGGGACATCTTAAAGGTCGCTATCTCGGCATCAAATACCCGCGCCGCTGAAACTCGTATTTAAATGTAGTCGCCGGCTATCTCGTCGTCCGCCATGGTCATGGAAACCAGTTTGTTGCTGATTTCACTGAGCTGCCCGAAACTCAGAGTCGCATTACCGGAGATGACGACTTCCTGCACCACGAATCGATCGGCGGAACTGGGCTGCTTGGGCTCAACGTTCTGTGCGGGCAGCAGATAGCAGCCGCCAGCGAAAACAACAAGGCTTTGGGGAAGAGATGCACTAAAAGCTCCAGCGATGGCTCAATGATAACGCCGGTTCAGCGCATTACTTCGCCGGCGTGTACCAGATCGGCGACGTCCACGCCCTCTGCTGCACGAATGCCGGAACATTCGGGTTGGGCGGCAGATTCAGCTTAGCTGACCAGTAGGTTGACCAGCGTGGCGTGGGTATCTCGAGTACCCGCGCGTAATAAGTCGTATAAGCGTTGGGGTCGAACGAGGGATCAGTCCATTCGCCCAGCAGCTCCACCGCGCCGATATTGTTGGCGTAGGTCGCAGTTTTCAAATCCACGATGTTGCCCACAGCCGGAACCGTGCCCGTTTTCGGATCGGGCTTGCGATCGCCACTCCACACCGCATCGAAAATCTTCTCCGTGCTCTTGCCGTTCTTAGTAGTGATTTTGATGACCTGGATGCGATCAAGATTGCCGCTCTGCGGGTCCTTCACGGCATGCAGCAAAAAGGTCGGACCACCGGTGCCGGTCGCTGCCGACAAGTCGCCGCCCATGGGCATACCATCCGCATAAGCTGTCTTGACCCAGTTAGCACTCTTCACCAAGTCCTTGGGATACTTCCATCCGGCGAACATTCGTATCTGGATCCGTACACCCGATGTTCCGAAAGTCTCCTTCCGTTTGAATGCTGCAAAGATCGATGCCCGCGTGTTCTCCTCGGCCCACACGCCAGTCAGGCCGCCTGATGAGAGCGCGGTCGGAGGTTCTCCGACCACGGACTTCGTAGCTGTGACGACCGCCCGCGGATCGGCGTCCTGGTTGCCATGCGAACCGGCATAGTTGCTAGGTTCCGTCGAGTCGATGCCGGAATGGAAATCGGTTCTGGCTTCGATCCCATATTTGAAGGGATTCACCCCGAGCTTTGCCTGAAGTTCTTGCCCTACGCCATAGGCCTGTCGAATGTAACTGGCGGTTGCGGATTTCGCGACGCCCGAGCCATCGAGGAGGTACTTCCAGATTTCGAAATCAGCGAACTCGTCGTTGGGAGAGAGGGCCGGATCCGTGTCGGATTGTCCCTTGGCCTGAATGATCTCGACCAGCGGCTCGTTGGCCATTCGGCGCTCAGCGTACTCTCGTGTAAGCGGCTTACCGGACAAGTTCCTGGTTGCGAACATTAAGCCATTGCTGACGTTGCCATTGTGCGGAACGGCAATTACGTCGACGCCGAGCTTGCGCTCGCCCTCCAGGTAGCGCCAAAGATCTTCGGGGTCTACCGACTGGAACGCGGTATAGGGCAACGCCGGACCCTTGTCGGCAAAGATGACGCAGCGGTGCAGGTTCTGCGCCTGCGGCATCGAAGTCCACTCAAAGCCGACGAACGATGTAAACTTACCCGGCGTGTAGTACCGGTCGGGAATGGCTGCGTAGCTCTCCCAGGCAGCCGCCCGCAAGTCGGGATTGTTGAACTCTGGAATCGGGCTTGTTCGCCATAGTCGAGCCGAGCAACTTCTGAAAAGCCTGGCCGCTGACCTTGGGGTCCGAGCTGGTCATCGCGGTGTACCATTCGCTTTTCGCGAAAGGGCCGTTGGGATTGATGCTCTCCCGCACTGTGCCTAGGTATTCGGCATGATCGGTGACCGCCAGGAAATCCAGCGGCGCCAGCCGCTTCCACTGCTTGCCGAAGTACTCTACCGGCTCGCCCATAGCATACCGATACGAGTCTTCCGGAGTGGTGCGCGTCCCGAAAGCGAATGCATCCATGGAGTAGCTGGTGTGCAGATGCAGATCGCCAAAGTAGGCATTGCGCAACGGATTCGGCGCGGGCCGGGGGTCCGCAATCGTCTGCCTCGAAGCCGCGGCCGGCAGGCTTGCCTTATTCTCTGAGTTCTTTGAGTTACAACCGGAAAGGAAGACAACAGCCGAGACAAACCAAACGGTTGGGATTCTGAGTCTCTCAGGTCCTCTGGGAGCCTAAATTTTGGGCGTTACGCGAAGTGTACCCCAACGCTGTCGGGAGACTAAACTACAAAGGAGCGGTGCCCAAAGCATGTCCTCAGCTTGTCGAAGGATTCGCCGGGTCCTCCACAATTCTTTGGCAATCGTGGGGTAACGCCTACACCGTCTCGCGATCCAACTCTTCGACATCGTTCGAGATCGACGACGACTCGCTCGGACTTGCGACTTCTTCCGGCTCGCCGCCCTCTCCTGGCGCGAGAAACAGATTCTGCGCCACACCGTGCTGTTTGGTGTAGAGCTCGAAGTATCGTCCACCCAACTCGTACAGCGACTCGTGTGTCCCGCGCTCCACAATCTGTCCCGCTTCTACCACAAGGATCTGGTCGGCGCGACGAATGGTCGACAGCCGGTGTGCGATGACGAACGTTGTCCTCCCCTGCATCAGATATCCGAGCCCAGCCTGAATCAGTGCCTCGGACTCCGAGTCCAAACTCGATGTTGCCTCATCCAGGATGAGGATTCTCGGATTGGCTAGGATCGCTCGTGCAATCGACACTCTCTGTCGCTGACCGCCGGAAAGCTTCACTCCGCGTTCACCAATCACAGTCTCGTACTTCAGCTCGAATTTCTCCGCGAATTCGTCCACTCGCGCGATCTGGCACGCCTGCAGGATTTCTTCCTCCGTGGCGTCTGGTTTCGAAAACGCCACATTTTCGCGAATCGTTCCGTCAAACAGGAACGAATCCTGAAGCACCATACCAAGCTGAGTACGGTATGAATCGAGTCGGAGGGCCGCCAAATCCACTCCATCCACCAAGACTCTGCCTGACTGAGGCTTATGGAACGCCGCGACCAGCCCGATAATGGTCGACTTTCCCGAACCCGACGACCCTACCAGTGCCGTCACCGTTCCCGGTTGCGAGTGGAACGAGATACCATGCAATACTGTCTTCTTCGCTTCGTACGCGAATTCTACGTTCTCGAACTCTACAGCGCCGCGAATCGTGGGCAGCGTCACACTACGTTCCGGGTCTTCGTCCTCCGGAGTCTCGCTAAGCACCTCGCGCGTGCGCTCCAATCCTGCGATGGCCTCCGTGATTTGCGTGCCGATGTTCACTACCTGAAACAGCGGCGCCGCCAGATAGCCCAGGAACATCGTGTAAGTGAAAAATCCACCCAGGGTCAAGGTGCCGGCTAGAATCTGCCGCGTGCCGATGAACATTACGATCGCCCCGACCACTCCCATCAGCGAAGAAGAAGTCAGGCTCATCAGCGAAGTAGCTGTCAGTGTCTTAAAAACGTTCTGGAGCAGCCGTTCCACGCCTGCGCTGAAGACGCGATGCTCGCGCTCCTCGGCGTGATAGCCCTTCACAACTCGCACCCCGCCTAGCGACTCCGTCAGACGGCCGGTAACCTCTGCATTGATCTTGGAACGTTCCTTGAAAATTGGCCGGATAGTTTTGAACGCATTGCGTAACCCCACCCCGAAAACCAGTAGGAAGCTAAAGGCGATCATGGTCATCAACGTGCTGATGCGCATGAGCACCACAAACGCTATGACCGCAGTCAACAGTCCACCCACGAAATCCACCAGGCCCGTACCTACCAGGTTGCGCACTCCCTCAACGTCGCTCATGATGCGCGATACCATGGTGCCCGTCTTGTTCGAGTCGTAATACGAAACCGAGAGTCTCCCGATGTGCTCCTGCACTCGCCGGCGCAACTCCGCGATCATCCTCTGCGCTGCCTTCGAGAGGGTCTGGGTCAGCGTGAATGACGTCATTCCCTGTACGAGAGTTGCCGTAAGGACAATCCCCACTAGCAAGGGCAGCATTCGCAACTGACGCTTACCGATGATGTTGTCCACCAGGAACTTGGTCGATGCAGGTAACACCAAGCCCGATACCCGGTTGATCACCATCAACACGAATCCCATTGCCAACAGTCCTCGGCGCGGACGAATGAGCTGCCAGATTTCCGGAAGCGCTTTAAACGAGGGCGCCTTCTTCGGAAGCTTCTTAGGTTCGTTGGTGATGGCCATGAAATTACTTGGATTCCCCGACTCTACTCAAAGGTGCGTGCGCCACGATCAACATTCTTTGCGCTATCGCTGACTTATTTGCACTTAGAGCGATGCAATTCGATGCGATACGGCACCCAACCTATGGCCTTACGAACGAAAAGGCCGCCCGGCAACAGGGCGGCCTTCTCTTCAAGGGAGAATAGTTCCAACGGAGGCTAGACCGTCAAAACTTTCTGGAACAAATACTAGGTTCGCCCTACCCCCCTGTCAAGCAGTTTCTCTAACTTAAACTGCTGTATTTTCAACAACTTAACACTAATTGACCGTGACTGAGGAAATTGGCCGAAATTGACCGATTCCGCCTCTCTCAATCGGTAAGGCCTTCGTTTTCAGCTATTTACTCGGAGGTTGGATGATCGTCCAAGTGCAGTTGCAGGATTTCCGCATTCTCCGGCAAGTCGAGTACCGTACCCGGCATATATTTGCTGGCTAGCACGCGAATTCCGCCTAAGAACACCCCGAAGACAAGTCCGATCAAGAGCAGAATGCCGATTAGCGCAAAAATTGCCAGCAGCAGATTGCCGATGTTGTCTTTCTTGCTGACCGAGGTCGCTTCGTTCCACGTGACCTCAGCTTCGTAGTTCACGGAGTTGAGCAGCGTTCTCGCTTCATCACTACTTACATTGCCACTCTCGATGACGAGAATCGGGCCGGTTCGCCGCATAGCCAATGCGTTCGAAGTGTTTGCTGCCTGAAAGGCACGGAGCCGCTCGGTCGCAATTTGCGGTGTCGGATACTGAATCAGCATCAGGATAAGCGGCCCGTCACTTGTGGTGTAACTTTGCGCCAGAATCTCGGGCTCGAAGTTGAAGCCGACCGAGTCTGCCGGCAGCGGCGTCTTGTCCGCGGCTAGCGCCACCGGCCCCAGAATGTACTTTGCTGAATTCTCCTCCGCATCTTTCTTCGGCAGGTATTCGGGCAGATTCGGTAGATTCTCCGCGGTGCCTTTCGCTTCCGGCAGCATGCCGGCCAACTCGCGTAACTCCGCCGCAGACATTCCGGTAATTCGGTCGAACGCGGCATCCACCACGACGTTACTGCGGAAGAATAGAATGCGCTCGTTCGCCGAGGCCGCCTTGGTCCCGATCCGCTCCACCTTCATCTCCGGACCGCGATAGAAGGTAAATGCCCCGTACGCTCCCGTAGCGTCCTTGAACTCGGCAGCTTTAATCGTCAGCTTGCGCCCGTCTGGGCGAGCATAGGTAGCAGTTTCTCCCTTCCCGAATCCATATTCGTTGAGCACAGGGGCATTGGCGGAATCGAACTGTCGCGATTGTGAAATGACTGCGGGATTGCTCGCCTCGATCCATCCGGCAAATGATTTCGGAAGGATACTTTGGGCCGCTGCTGCGGAGACAGGGGCAGCGGCATACAAAATCATCAAGAAAACTGGTTTAAAAACTTGCTTCATGTGGGGAAAACTGCACGATCTACGGCCACGGACGGCCTCATGTCATTAGACTACTGTCCCCCGGGCAAAGTTTCCAATCGGTTAGCGCGGGAAACTGCCGGAACCGAGGATGGCGTCGTTTGTGGGTTTTCGGAAACACGAATGCGGTATTTTGCCATCTAACTTTGCGCGGTCGGACTTCAAGTTCAACCCGCCAGTGGAAATTGAGATGTTGAAGCCTGCGAAAATCGTTCAGGTCGTGTTGGCCATCGTGATCGTTTTGGCCGGTATCCGGCTGCTATTCAACCTGCGCGAGAGGAAGGTTACCTTTGTGGCGCCGGAGCGAAAGGAAGTGGCGCTTGATCCGGATTATTACGTAGTGCCGAAGAAGCTCCATCCTCAGGACTTAAAAGATGCGAAGGATCTGACAAAACAGCCGGTGTGGGTGCGAGAAGGATATCGCTCAGTGTACTTCCCGTACGGCCCGCCGGTGGACTTTGCGCATGAAGCAGGCCGGCTTGGGCCCATCGAGAAACTCGACATCAAGGATGTCGTCGTACAGCGCGAACCGAGTACCCCCGGACGGCAGGTGATGGCAGTGTTCGAGAAGGAAGGGAGACGGTATGCGTTTTCCATCGGCACTGAAGAAAACGGCAATTATCAGATCTATTCCGATGACATCCTTTTCATCCAGGACCCGCATGAGTTGTACAAGCATTGGCCTGCTGATGTGTGGAAGGCCATCGAAGAGCACCAAGTCAAACCCGGAATGAACGAACTCCAGGCATCGTTCGCGATCGGAGTCGGCGTGCCGGAGGGAACGGGCGCTTCTAACCCGAGGATTGTGGATTATCCCAACAATGGGCGCCCGATACACGTCACGTTTAACAATGGGAAGGCGACGGAAGTAAAGGCGGGAAGTTGACGGTCCGGTTGCTTGACATAGAATTACGACGGTAAGCGCGCAATCAGTCTTATGGCGCATTGTCTGGCGGACTCGTGGAGTCTGGCCGACGTTTGTGATTGTCGTGAGTGCATCCAACCGTGAACTCCGGGCCGCGGCCCGACACAACCGAAGGAGACAGCATGTCCAACGAGGTGCAAACATTCCTCAATACTTGGGAGAACGAATCGAAGGCCACGGTAGCCATGCTGAAGGCGCTGCCCGAGGGGCAGTACGATTTCCGGCCCGATCCCGGTGGCCGTTCGCTGGGAGAGTTAGCATGGCACATACCAGAAGCAGAAGCGCACATGGCGTTCGGAATTGAGCGGGGCAAATTTGAGATGGGCGTTCGCCCGCCGGGAATCGAGCGCCCAAAAACCGTCGCCGAGCTTGCGACTGGCTATGAGCGCGTCCACAAGCAAGCGGCAGAGTTCGTGCGGACGCTCACTCCGGCCGATCTTGATCGGAAGGTGACTTTCTTCACCGGCGACCAGCCGACCATTCGGGAGATTCTCTGGATTTACCTCCTGCACCATACGATTCACCATCGCGGGCAATTGTCCGTACTCTGTCGTTTGGCAGGAGGAACCGCACCAGCGCCTTACGGGCCGAATCGCGAGCAGATGGCGGCCATGCGCGAAAAGATGGCGACCCCAGCCAAGTAGCCCTGCAATGTGACCCACGTCACCTCAGACGAGGCTGCGTGGGTATTTCTATGTCAACAGACCACCCGCGGACAGTGAAGACTTTAAGATGGTGGGGTTCAATCCACGCCGGAGGTAGGAATGAAAGCAATTCGCGTTCATGAGTTTGGCGGACCTGAAGTTCTCAGGCTGGAAGATGCTCCCGATTTGCAGCCCGGCCCCGGGCAGGTGGTGGTGCAGGTGCACGCGATTGGCGTGAACCCAGTGGACAATTACATCCGTACCGGAACATATGCCATAAAACCGGCCCTTCCTTACACGCCGGGCGCAGATGCTGCGGGAGTTGTATTAGCAGCAGGTGCCGGAGTATCCGCCGTGAAAC
>Ga0306925_10000343_pt1 | contig 32570 bp, 26 predicted proteins | sample flu12Cox44000176_FD_203755 | JGI IMG/M metagenome (GOLD analysis project Ga0306925, IMG submission 203755) | Lab enrichment of tropical soil microbial communities from Luquillo Experimental Forest, Puerto Rico - flux8day.12C.oxic.44.000.176 (v2)... | ecosystem: Environmental > Terrestrial >... | reverse complement strand
CACCAACTCATTGATATTATTAACGATTCTACATGATTGCCTGGTTCAAGAAGAACAAGGTGCTGTCGTAATCATCAAGCATTCGTTGAATGGAGCGCGGCGTATCAGCGCCGCGCTCCGCTCATTCCCGCGCAAGCGGGAATTCAGGACCGCTTGCTCAAGACTCGTGATCTGGGTCCCCGCTATCCGGGTCCTCACGAAAATCGCCGGGCACAGCAGCAGAACGAGGATGGCGTCGCGTCGGCGATTTTCGTGGGTGCCCGGCGCGGGGACGGGCGGATGGGATTCGAGCGTGCCTGTTATTGCTTGGGAATCTGCACCAGCTCTTTGACCTGCTCCGCGGTGAGCGGCGCCGGAATGAACTTTCCGGCCACGGCATCAGCCATAATCTGATCAATCCCCTCCACGCGATCGGTGGCTAGGCTCTGCTTTGGGATGAGCTCGCGCACGCGCAACACGATCTTCTCCGGCAAATTGGAATACTCGGCATAATGCTTGAGCGCGGCGGGGTCGGCATACATCCAGTCGACCGTCTCTCGGTAAGCGCGATTGAAGCGCACGATCGCGTCGCGACGGTTCTGCAGCGTATTCACGTTGGTCAGATTCACGCGCACGGTGCGGGTGCGCAGCGAGGCCACGTCGTTGCCGGTGGCGATGATGCGCGCCTTACCGTCCTCCACGAGATCGAGCCCGAACGGCGCGGCGCCGAAGCCGACGTCGACCTGCCCTGTCATGGTCTGCGTGATCGTGGCCGCGATGTTACCGGTCGAGGTCGGCTTGGCGGTGAGCTTGTACTGCGCAATGAGCGCCAGCAGCCCGCCATGGCTCGACGAACCGGTCAGCGAGAAGGCAACCGTCTTGCCGTTGAAATCCTCGACCTTGCGAATTGGCGAGTTGGTCGGCACGTACCAATAGAGATCAGGCGCGCCGATCATTTCGCTGCCGATGATGCGAATCGGCGCACCCTTGGCGAACGTGCCGACCGCGGCCGAGACGCCGGCCGCGGTCGCGATGTCCATGCTGCCGCCGATCACCGCCTGGATCGATTCCGGGCCCGCCTGGACGTAGAGGATTTCGAGGTCGAGGCCGTGCTTCTTGAAGATGCCGCCGCGCTGACCGAGCTCGGCAATCCCGGCATCCCAGGCGCCACGCTGTGGGATCGCGACCTTCAGGGTCTCTTGCGCGCGGACACTTGTGTGCGCGCCGGCAGTCATGATCAAGGCAACGAGCGCAACGCCTGACAGTCTCATGGCCGTCCTCCCTAGTGTCCCGATTCCGAAGTTCGCAAACCCTTGCGGCACCCTCTGATGCGAACTTCGGAATCAAAGGGACACTAGCAACATTATGATTCTAGTGCCGCTTTTGAACCCAAAGTTCGCAAACACACTTGCGGCACGATGTGTGCGAACTTCGGGTTCGCGGCACTAGCGTGCGGCGCGCGCCGGAAATTGGTGTAGCGCCGGTGTCGCTGCTGACATAAAGCAGAGGCGATCGAATGGCCATGGTCCAGAACGGCACTGGCGCAATGTCGCAACGTCGCACCCGAGGAGATCCGGCGCAGCTGCTCGAGCACGAGTTTGCCCAGGAGAAGGCCTCCGCGCTCGGACGCCTGGGGCGGGCACTCGAAGCGGCACTCCAAGCGCTCGCGCGATTCGACGCCGAGGATACGGACGCGGCGGCGTCTGGGGAACGGCGGCAAGCGCGGACCTCGCTGGCGGTGGAGGCGAGCGTCGCGCTTTGGGAATTCATCGTGCAGCGCGAGGCATGCGGGCTGCGCGACATGCGTGCGGTGCTGCGCGATTACCGGGTGCCGGCCGAGGTCGCGGCGCAGATGGGCGTTCTCTCCACGCCGATCAAGCGATCACAAAAGCGCGGGCGATAATCCGGGCACTCGTGAGGCGGCTGGCTCTGCCCGCCCGTGCTGGCGGTGGGCATCCCCGGTGCGCCGGTTGCATTCAACCGCCCCGCTCATTATCCCTTGCAGATCGGTGCGCACGCGAGTCGTCGCGTTTGCGTAAAGCGCCGACTAGACCTCCCCCACGGAAAGGGACCCGCATGAATGCCATCATCGGCGTGCTGATCACCTTCCTCGTGGTCATCCTGGTGCTCTATCTGGTCAACATGCTGCCCATGGATGGCCGCGCCAAGCAGATCGTGCGCGTGATCGTGATCGTCATCGGCGTGGTTTCGTTGCTCAAATATCTGGCCGTGTTCTGAGGCTACCCGGCCCAAGAACACCGGTTGCGCGTTATCGCGGGGCGCGGCGTTTGCGTGCCTGCCGCTCGATGTAGCGGGGGTTCTGCGCGCAGTAGTTGCTCAAGCCGCGTGCCGTCGCCATGCATTGCTCAAATGTATAATAGCTGCAGTCCCAGGCGCTGCCTCTGCCGCCCGTATCGGCGCACCACGGTGCCGCCTGGCTCTGGGCAAGCGCATCGCTGGTGCCGGCCCACGCGCCCATCAAGAGCACGATGCCGAGGATGAAGCCGAGCAGCGCTGAACGGTTCCCGGGCAGACAATCGATCGCCATGGTTAGCAGCTCCTGTTTCGACCAGTATGGTAACCTGATCTCTCATCCAGCTCCAATCGAACCCGATGCAGGACGGGCCGCCCAGCCGCTCGCAACGTCGCACGTAGTTCGCTAAGTTCATTCCACCAGGCGTTGCCGCCGAGCGGCAAGGGAGGAACAAATGAACATGAGGGTCGGTGTGCTCGATCACTACAACGTTTCCACTCGCAATCTCGGCGACACAGTCCGTTTCTACGAGGACGTGCTCGGGCTGGTGAACGGACCGCGGCCGCCCTTCGACTTCCCCGGCGCCTGGCTCTACAGCGAAGGCCATCCGGTGCTGCATCTCAACGACATCTCGCCGACCGACACGCCGCAGCGGGCGGATTCGGGCGTCATCGATCACATTGCGTTCGGCAGCCGCGGATTTGAGGCGACCAAACAGCACCTCACGGACAAGGGCGTCCAATTTCGCATCAATCAGGTGCCGAACAGCCGGCGTTGGCAGATTTTCCTGCGCGATCCGAACAACGTGCTGATCGAGCTCAACTTCGACGTCGCGAACGAATCCGCTTCCGCCTGACCTTGTGCGCCGGCGAACCCTGCGCCCGCAACCGAGCCGGTGCGCGAGGCTTTATTGCTTTCGCCACTTTGTCGGCGATGAAGCGCGGCAGCGCGAATGCGGCGACGTGCACTTCCGGGGTCCAATATTTGGTGGGAAAGCTGCCCGCTTTGCGATAGCGCGCGGCGATGGTTTTCACCGACGCACGACGCAGCCGCGCGTTGTCGGTGGCCCAACCCATCGCCAGGTGGCCGCCCACATAGGTTGGGATTGCCGCCACGTAGCAGTACCCGTCGGCCCATCGTTTGCGCAGCTTGTTGATCGCCGCGGTCAGTTCGTCCGTCTGGAAGACGGGAACGCCGTTCTGGGTGACCATCACGCCACCCTTTTTCATGCAGCGCCGGCAGCCGTCGTAGAACGTTTCGCTGAACAGGACTTCGCCGGGACCGAGCGGGTCGGTCGAGTCGACAATGATGGCGTCGAAACGCCGGTTCGTGGCCGCGACATAATTCATGCCGTCGTCGATGACGAGCTCGAAGCGCTTGTCGGCGAGAACGGGGCCGGTGAATTCCGGGAAGTGTTGCTTGGCGAACTCCACTACCGAGGCATCGATCTCCACTTGCGTCACGCGCTCGACGGAGGGGTGCCTGAGCACCTCTTCGGCGATCCCGCAGTCGCCGCCGCCGACGATCAACACGTCTTTCGCGCTGCCGTGGGTGAACAGCGGAACGTGGGTCATCATCTCGTGGTAGACGAACTCGTCCCGGCTGGTGACCTGGGTTGCCCCATCCAGCATCAATATTTTTCCGAAGAATTTGTGCTCGAACAGGAGGAGATGCTGGTGCTCGGTGCGCGTTTCGTGGAGCACCCGATCGACCTCGTAGGTCATGCGGAATCCGAGGTCGTCGAACAGCGTCTCGGGCATCCAGCGATTGCCGGCCATGGCGATCCAGAGGTCAGAGGTCAGAGGTCGGATGTCGGAGATCGAATGTCGGAGCTGACCTCTGATGTCCGACCTCTGTTCACGCGCCCTGCCCGCGCAAAATCTCGCTCACCTCCACGCGACTGGCTTTGAACGCCTGGCGCAGGACCGGGATGCACGCATCGGGCGTGGCGCGGCCGCACATGAAAATGTCGAGCGCAGCGTAGCCGGCATCCGGCCAGGTGTGGATCGAGATGTGGCTTTCGGCGAGCACCGCCACGCCGGAGACGCCGTTCGGCTGAAAGCGGTGCAGGTGAATATGAAGCAGCGTCGCGTTTGCCGCCTCCACGCAGCGGCGCAGCGTCGCCTCGATCAGGTCGATGTCGTCAAGTCCGTGCGCCCCGTGCAGGTCGACGATCAAATGCACGCCGGCGCAGCGTACGCCGTTGCGGATCGCGAAGTGATCCTCGCGCGGCGCGCGGCAGGTCTCGACCACGGCGACATGCGCGATCTTCTTGCGGGCGGTCGCTGGACTTGCCAGCCCCCTCCCCGATCGCAGCAGCGCACTCTGACGCATCGCCATCTTTCTCAAACCGATCCAGTCCCGAGCGGCTACACCATTAAGCGAATGCCGCTCGATCAGGCGCAAGCCGGGCCGGATCAACAGCGGCATTGCCCCAAATAAAGCCCATACCCCCGAAGTCAAGAAGATTCTGCACTACGAATGCTTAGCAAACTCTTGAGCGCATCGATCAGATCACGGTCGCATCCGCTCGTGCTCCTACTCGAGCGAACGGCCGCGAAGGTGGAAGAGCTTCGCAACAGCCGCTAAGGTTGCGCGGAGTTTGTGTCGCGGCTACGGCGTTAACGATTCATTTCGCGAGGACGCAATGCGTAACAGGTTCACTGGGGGGAAGTTTTTCCGCACGTGCCTCTGCTGCACGATGTCAGCCAGGCCGACAAATCCGAGACGCCGGCAGGTGCTCGCCGGAGGAGCCGCGACGCTGGCCCTGGCGGCGGCAGCGATCGGCCGGCCTACGCCGGCGGCAGCGCAGGCGCCTGCCGCAGGCCAGCGCATCGACGTGCATCATCACTTCATCCCGCAATTCCACGTCGACTCCATGATGGCGCCCGGCCGACGCGCCGGAGCGGCGCCCCCGAAGTGGTCCCCGGCGGCCTCGCTCGACGAGATGGACAAAAGCGGGATTGCCACCGCCGTCCTCTCTGCCGTCCAGCCCGGGGTTTGGTTCAGCGACAATCGCGACGAAGCGCGCACGCTGGCGCGAAAGCTCAATGAATACGGCGCCAAGCTGGTGGCCGACCATAAAGGCCGGTTCGGGCTGTTTGCCGTCATTGCGCTGCCCGACGTGCAAGGCAGCCTCGAGGAGATCGCGTATGCCTTGGACACGCTCAAGGCCGACGGCATCGGCCTTTACACCAGCTACCAGGACAAATACCTGGGCGACCCCTCATTCGCCCCGGTCTACGAGGAGCTCAACCGGCGCAAAGCCGTGGCGTACGTGCATCCGACCACGCCCGATTGCTGCCGCGGCCTCGTTCCCGGGATCCCCCCAAGTTCGATCGAATACGCGACCGATTCGACCCGCACCATCGCCCATCTCGTGTTCAGCGGAACGGCGACGCGCTTCCCCGACATGCGTTGGATTTTTTCCCACAGCGGCGGCACGCTGCCGTTCCTGACCGGCCGCTTCGTGCGTTTGGCACAGGAGCGCAAGCCGGCGCACCTGCCCAACGGGCCGCTGCCCGAATTCCGCAAGTTCTATTACGAGCTTGCCCAGGGCAACACGCCGGGCCAGATCGCGGCGCTGTTGAAGATGGTCTCGGTCTCGCAGGTGATGTACGGCACCGACTATCCATTCCGCGACGGCGCCGAGGTCAACGCGGGCATTGCGGATTGGGGCTTCACCCCGGCCGATCTGCGTGCCATCGAGCGCGAGACGGCGCTCAAGCTCTTGCCGCGCATCAAGGCGGGTTGATCTCGGACAGCGCGCCGGCATCCCTCTCCCCGCTCTTGCGGGGAGAGGGAAAAAGCATCACCCCGCGACCGCGCTCCAGTTGGCGGCGAGCTGCTCGGCGCCGCGCAGCGACAGCGCGAAAATCGTGTAGGTCGGGTTCGAGGCGCCGCCGGTCGCGAAGATGCCGGGTCCCGCCACATAGAGGTTGGGAATCTCGTGGGTCTGGCCGTAGCTGTTGACCACCGAGTTCTCCGCGCCGGCTCCCATGATCGTGCCGCCCATGAGATGGATCGTGGGAATGGCGCCGCGCCCCGACCACATCTCCTTGGCGCCGGCGGCCTTGGCGACCGCCAAGCCCTCCTCGAAGTTTGCATTCCACAGCTTCGGCACCTCGTCGTCATAGCTGTGGATGATGCGCCCGAGCGGCATGCCGAACTCGTCCTTGTCGCCGGCGAGCTCGATGCGGTTCTCGATGTTCGGCAATTCTTCGCCGAATGCGCCGATCCGGCTGAACCCGCGCGCGGCACGCTTCATGAAGGCGGCAAGCTCGGGACCGAACAGATCGACGCGCGCATTGGCAAAGCCGCCGAGGTCGCTGGTCTTGAGCGCGGTGCCGGCAACGATGAACGTGCTGCCAAACGCGCCCTTGTGCGCGGTCTTGCCGTAGCGCTCGTAGGACATGTACTGCGCGCCGGTGGTGCCCATGTGGTTTTCGACGTCCTCGTCGAAAATTGCGAGCGTGCCCGAGCTGAAGTGGGTCATGATGTATTTGCCCACCAGACCATTGCTGTTGGCCAGGCCCTTGGCGTGCTTGTCGGTGGCGGAGTTGAGCAGCAGACGCGGGTTCTGCGCCGCCCATGCTGCAAGAACCACCACGTTCGCTTCCTGCACCTGCCGCTGTTTTTGCCGGTCGTAATATTCGACGCCGGTGACCTTGGTGCCCTGCGCATTGGTCAACACGCGCGTGACCGTGCTCCACGGGCGCACCTCCGCGCCGGCTTTCTTCGCATCGCCGAGGTAGGTGACCAGCGGATTGGCAAGCGCGCCGATCGGGCACCCCACGTGACACCAGCCGTCGTAGATGCAGGCCGGGCGTCCCTTGAACTCGGTCGAGTTCATGCCGACCGCCGCCGGCACCATGCGGATGCCGACCGACTGAAAGCCCTTGAGCCAGATGTCGCCGTTGCGGAACGTCTTCATCGGCGGCATGGGATAGCGCTGTCCCGCCGGGCGCCAGATTTCCTCGGCCTTGGCGTCGCCGGAGACGCCGATATCCTGCGCGACCTTGTCGTAATAGGGCGCGACGTCCTGGTACGAGATCGGCCAATCGTGGGCGCGGTTGTGCTCGCTCTTGATCCGGAAATCGTTTGGCAGGAGGCGCGGGAAGTTGGCGAAGTAGTGCAGCGCCGCGCCGCCCACGCCCCAGCCGCCCTGATAGCCGTACGAGACGGGGTTCTTGCCCTCGAGCAGGAACGGGCCGCCGGCCGGTTTGATGCGCCGGCCCCAAAAATCCGAGCTGATGAGGTCAGAGAGCTGCCAGTCCGGTCCCTGCTCCAGCACCGCGACCTTCTTGCCGGCTTTCGCCAGCACCGCGGCAAACACCGAGCCCGACGCGCCCGAGCCGACGATGACGGCATCGACCTTTTCGTTGGCCATGTCACCACCTCTTGGTCGGCGCAATGTGGGGCATGTAAGGAATGCCGAGGCCGGCATAGCCTTCCATGGTGCCGTAGACGACGTCGACGGCATCGCTGCGCAGGATGAAGTAGACGAACGGCGCGGCCGGACCTTGCCAGCCCTCGGCCTTGTTCTGGCGGATATTGTCGACCAGGCTGCGCTGCTCCGTTTCGGTGAGCTGCGCAAAGGCGCGGCCGTTGTTGGCGGCCTCGCTCGCCTTATCGACCGCGGCGAGCGCGGCGCGGTAGAAGTTGGCATAGGGTGGCCGCACGTTGAGGATGCGCGCCTCGAGCAGCGCCTCGTCGGCCGGACCCGAAATCTGCTGATCGATAAAATGCGAGATTCCGGCCTGGCGCGCCCCGGGAACGAGCGTCTCGCCCAGCGCATCGAGGGCCGCAGCCTGCGCCGCCGTCAGCGTGCGCAGTGGCACGCCTTGCGCACGCGCTGCGGCGGGCGTGAGCAGCACCTCGGCGCCGCCCACGGTGAAGGCGAACGCGCCGAGCCCCGCGCCTTTCATGAAGGCGCGTCGTTCGATGTCCTGCATGGTTTCCTCCCCAGTGCCTCCCGGCACCGACGTTCTCGGCGGCGCGCCGCGGCTCGTGGCAACGAGTGGACCGCCGTCTTCTGGAGCAGTTCTAAAATTCAACGCCCAAACGCACAGGGAATCAAGCCGCGTCACGTCGGCTAGCGACTGTCCTTGTCCCGCAGATCCAATCGGATATGCAGCTCGCGCAATTGCTTCGGCGAAACCTCGGACGGCGCGCCCATCATCAGGTCTTCGGCGCGCTGGTTCGTCGGGAACAGGACGACTTCACGCAGATTTTCCTCGCCCGCGAGAAGCATCACGATGCGGTCGATGCCCGGCGCGATGCCGCCGTGCGGCGGCGCGCCGAGCGACAGCGCACGCAACATGCCGCCGAATTTTTGTTCCAGCACGTGCTCGGGATAGCCGGCGATCGCGAAGGCCTTGCGCATCACATCCGAACGATGATTGCGGATAGCGCCCGACGACAGTTCGAGGCCGTTGCAGACGATGTCGTACTGAATCGCTTTGATCGACAGAATCTTGTCACGATCCGCCGGATCGAGCGCGAGAAATTCCTCCACCTCCATGTTCGGCATGGAGAATGGGTTGTGGGAGAAGTCGATCTTCTTCTCCTCCTCGTTCCATTCGTACATCGGGAAATCGACCACCCAGCAGAACTCGAAACGGTCCTTGGCGACCAGGCCAAGCTCCTCGCCGAACTTGCTGCGCACCGCTGCAGCAAGCCTGGCCGCGGCAGCGGGCTTGTCGGCGGCGAAGAACAGTGCATCGCCAGCCGCAACACCAGCCTTGGCCATCATCTTCATCTGGATGTCGGCTGGAATGAATTTCGCGATCGGTCCTTTGCCGCCGTCCGCTTCGAACACGATGTAGCCCAACCCCGGCGCGCCCATGTCCTGGCGCGCCCAATCATTGAGCCTGTCAAACCAGGAGCGCGGCTGCTTTGCCGCTCCGGGCGCGGGAATGGCACGCACCACGCCGCCTGCCGCGATCACCCGCTTGAATGCATTGAACGTGACGCTCGCTTCGTTGAATTCATCGCTGAGATCGACAATCGCGAGAGGATTGCGAAGGTCCGGCTTGTCGGTGCCGTATCGGAGCATCGCCTCCCGATACGGTATTTGCGGAAATTTCTGCGTCACCGGCTTGCCGCCGGAAAATTCCTCGAACACGCCACGCATCACCGGCTCGACTGCGTCGAACACGTCCTGCTGCGTCACGAAGCTCATTTCCAGATCGAGCTGATAGAATTCGCCGGGCGAGCGATCGGCGCGCGCATCCTCGTCGCGAAAGCAGGGCGCGATCTGGAAGTAGCGGTCGAAGCCGGAGATCATGACCAGCTGCTTGAACTGCTGCGGCGCCTGCGGCAGCGCGTAAAATTTTCCCGGATGCAGACGCGACGGCACCAGATAATCGCGCGCTCCCTCGGGCGACGACGCGGTCAGGATCGGCGTCTGGAATTCGAAGAAGCCCTGCTCCTTCATGCGCCGCCGGATCGATTCGATCACCTCACCGCGCCGAATGATGTTCTGGTGCGGGCGCTCGCGGCGCAGATCGAGAAAGCGATACTTCAGCCGAATGTCTTCGGGATATTCCTGCTCGCCGAACACCGGCATCGGCAACTCGGCGGCCGGCCCAAGCACCTCGATCTCGCGGGCATAGACTTCGACCGCGCCGGTCGGCAGTTCGGGATTCTCCGTGCCCGTCGGACGTCGGCGCACCTTGCCGTCGACCCGCACCACCCATTCCGAACGAAGTTTTTCTGCATCCTTGAACGACGGCGAGTCGGGATCGGCCACCACCTGGGTGATGCCGTAGTGGTCGCGCAAATCAATGAACAACACACCGCCGTGGTCGCGAATGCGGTGGCACCATCCGGAAAGCCGCACCCCTTTGCCGATGTCGCCATCGCGCAGGGCGCCGCAGGTGTGGGAGCGATAGCGATGCATGCAATGGAGCCTCGATGCCGCGCGGAAAGGCACATGCGACGCCTCGCTTGTCAAGAACAGGACCGCTACTATGGCCGTCCGCCGCTGCCTCCAATCCGCCAGCGCCTCACGGCTGCAAGGAGCCTCCGATGCGTGCACGTCTTGGCCATGCGCTGCTGTCGCTGACCGCAGCACTCCTCGTGCTCACAGCGACCGCCCGAGCGGCCGAGGAGCCGGCGCTCGTGCCGCTGAAAGCTTTTTTCGCCAATCCGCGCGCGAGCTGGGGCTATCGGGTATCGCTGGACGGCAGTCGCCTCGCCTGGATTGCCATGCGCGATGGCCGCGCCACCTTGCATTTTCGCCGGCTCGACGAGACCGCCGCGCACGCGGTCGAGACGCCGCGCGAGGCGCGCGCGCCTTGGCCGGGCGGGCAAAGCTTTGCCTGGAGCCGCGACGGCAAGCGCCTGCTGTTTCTCATGGACGGCAACGGCGATGAGAACGCGCACCTTTTCGCCGTCGACATCGAAGCGGCGCAGCCTGTCGCCCGCGATCTGACCCCGCTCGACGGCGTTCGCGTCGAATTCGTGACCGCGATCAACGATGATCCCAACAGCGTCATCGTCGCTCACACCGGTCGCACCGGCCGCATGTTCGACCTCTACCGGCTCAACCTCGCTAACGGGCAACTCACATCATTTGCGGAAAATCCCGGCGATGTCTGCCGCTGGTCGGCCTGGCGCAACGGGCGCCTGCGCATGCGCTTCCATTGCCTGCCGGATGGCGGCTGGACGGCCGAGGTGCCCGATGGCGTGGGCGGTTGGCGCGAGATGATGCGCGGCGGCTATGGCGAATGGGTGAGCATTCTCGGCTATCCGCAGAACCCGCGTTACGCCTGGGCGCTGTCGAATCGCGGACGCGATCGGATGGCGCTGGTGCGCCTCGACCTGCGCGACGGTCGCGAGGATCTGCTTTACGAGCACCCGGCGGTCGACCTCAACGGCGGACGGGTACTAGGGACCGGGGCCTTGAGCTTCGTCTGGGCTTGGCCGGGTTTTCAGGAATGGCGCTTCTACGATGCGTTTCTGCAAGCCGATCTGATGCGCTTCCTCACGCGCGAACGCAGCGCGCTGCACGTTCTCAGCGAAGATCGCCAGCGTCGCTGGCTGACATTCGCGGTCGAGACCGATCGCGGCGGCGAGACCGTCTACCTTCTCGACCGCGCGACCGGGGAGGCCAAGGCGCTCGCCGAATCGCCGATCGCCTCGTATCGCGATCAGCTGGCCGCCACGGAGCCGGTGACGTTTTCCGCGCGCGACGGGCTCACCGTCCATGGCCTGCTCACGATTCCGCTTGGCAGGAGCGGACCCGGGCCGCTGGTCCTGCTGGTGCACGGCGGACCATGGGCGCAGGATCATTGGGGCTACGATCCGACGGTCCAGTTCCTCGCCTACCGCGGCTACGCCGTGCTGCAAGTCAATTACCGCGGCTCGACCGGATACGGACGCGAGTTCCTGCTCGCCGGCACGCGCGAGTTCGCCCGCAAGATGCACGACGACTTGATCGACGGCGTGCGTTGGGCGATCGAGCGCGGCATTGCCGATCCCAAACGCGTCGCGATCATGGGCGCGAGCTATGGCGGCTATTCGGCGCTCTCGGGCGCCGCGTTCACTCCCGACGTCTTCGTCGCCGCGATCGACCGGGTCGGCATTTCCGACATGGTGAGCCTGATCGAGGACTGGCCGAAATATTGGCGCGTCGGCGAGATGGGCTTCTGGTCGCGATTCTTCGGCGATCCGCGCAAGCCGGAGGAGCGCCTCGCGCTCGCCGAGCGGTCACCGCTCAACCACGCCGCAATCCGCGCGCCGCTGCTGGTGGTACAAGGCGCCAACGACATCCGCGTGCGCCGCAACCATTCCGATCGCATCGTGGCGGAACTGCGCGCGCGCAATCATGACGTGGAATATCTGCTGTTTGACGACGAAGGGCACGGCATCAACGGCACGCCGAACCGGCTTCGTTACATGCGTGCGGTCGAGCGGTTCCTGGCGCGCCATCTCGGCGGTCGCGACGGCGGTGACGCACAGGATTAGCTGACCAAAAGCATCACACCGACCGCATGGCGAACAACGCGCCGAGCACCGTGGCGAAGCCGGAACGGGCGGCTGAAAGGAAGCGTGCGTCCGCTGCGGCTGCGGCGCGTATGACAACCGCCGAAGCCACCGTCACGGCGCTCATCGCCCACGGCATCGACACGGTCTATGCGCTGCCCGGCGTGCACAACGACCACCTGTTCGATGCGCTCCACAAGGCGCAAGACCGCATCCGCACCGTCCATACGCGGCATGAGCAGGGCGCCGCCTATATGGCGCTCGGCGCGGCGCTCGCCACCGGCAAGCCGCAGGTCTATGCGGTAGTGCCCGGGCCGGGCCTGCTCAATTCTGCGACGCCGCTGCTCATGGCCCACAGCATGAATGCGCCGGTGTTGGCGCTGATCGGCCAGATTCCGCAGGCCGCCATTGGACGCGGGTTCGGCCATCTCCACGAAATTCGCGACCAAGCCGGCATCATCGCCCGGCTCACCGATTTCTGCGCGCGCATCCGCACGCCGGCGAATGCCGCGACGCTTGTCGGCGAAGCATTCCGCGCGATGGCCGGAGGACGACCAGGGCCGGCCGTGCTCGAATGCGCCATCGACGTGTGGGGCCGCAGCGCCCCGATCACGCCGGTCGCGCCGTCCTCACCGGTCGCGCTGCCACCGGTGGATGAAGACGCCGTCGCCGCGGCCGGCAAACGGCTTGCCGCCGCCCAGCGCCCGCTGATCGTCGCCGGCGGCGGTGCGCAGGATGCCGCCCTCGAGGTGAGCGAACTCTCGCGGATGTTGCAGGCGCCGGTCCTGGCTTATCGCCGCGGCCGCGGCGTGCTCGACAGCCGCGATCCGTTAAGCGTGACGCTGCCGCTCGGACACGAACTGTGGCGCGAAGCCGATGTGGTGCTGGCCGTGGGCACGCGCCTGTTCATCCCGCTGCTGCAGTGGGGCGTGGACGAGCACCTCAGCATCATCCGCGTCGACATTGATCCCGAGGAGCATGAGCGTTTCGCGCGCCCCGCGGCAGCACTGATCGGCGATGCCAAGCCGATCCTGCGTTCGCTGATCGATGCGCTCGGCAGTCACGCGCGCCCCTCGCGCCGCGCGGAAATGGAGCAGCGCCAGGCCAACATGCGCCAACGTCTCGGCAAGCTCGCGCCCCAGATCGGCTTTCTTGACGCGATCCGCGCCGAACTACCCGAGGACGGCATCTTCGTCGATGAGGTGACCCAGATCGGATTTGCCGCGCGGTTGCTGTTTCCGGTGTACAAGCCGCACACCTTCCTCTCGCCGGGTTATCAGGACAGCCTCGGTTGGGGCTTTGCCACTGCGCTCGGCGGGCAGTATGCGCGTCCGGACGTGCCGGTCCTGTCGATTTCCGGCGACGGCGGCTTTCTCTTTACTTCAAACGAGCTTGCCACGGCGGTGTGTCATCGTATTCCACTCACCACGATCGTGTTCAACGACGGTGCCTTCGGCAATGTGCGGCGCATCCAGCAGGAGCATTACGGAAACCGGCTGATCGCCAGCGATCTTGTCAATCCGGATTTCGTGCGCTACGCGCAGAGTTTCGGCGCCGAGGCGGAACGCGCCCGCAACCCGGTCGAATTGCGTGCGGCGCTCAAGCGCGCATTCAAACGCCGGGACGTGCCCACGGTCATCGAGGTGCCGGTTGGGCCGATGCCGTCGCCGTGGGAATTCATTCAAATGCCGCGCGTGCGCGGCGCGATCGAGACGACGCATGGACGTTCGCGCGGACCCTGAGGCGGAGATCGGCACGCGCCCGCCCCTAATCATTCGCCGGCTGGATGCCATTCCGGTCGCCCTCCCTCTGGCGAAGCCCGTCGCGATGGCAGGCGAGACGGTGAGGCGCGCGTTAAACATTCTGCTGCGCGTCGAGGCGGCGGACGGCACCGTGGGCTGGGGCGAAGCCGCCTCCGCTCCGACCATGACAGGCGACACGCTCGCCGGCCTGGTCGCGGCGGTACGCGAGCATCTCGCGCCATTGCTGATCGGTGCAGACGCATGGATGCGCCCGGCGCTGGGCCGCAAGCTCAAACGCGCGCTCTACGGCAATACCGGAGCGCATTCCGCGGTGGAGATGGCGCTGCTCGATCTTGCCGGCCGCTCATCCGGGCTGCCAGTCATCGACCTCATCGGCGGCGCCGCGCGCCGCGCGGTCACGCCCATGTGGCTGCTCGGCAATCCGACGCCGGAGCAGGACACCGCCGAGGCGCAGCGAAAGCGCGCCCAAGGTTTCGGCTTCTTCAAGCTCAAGATCGGCACCAAGCCGATCGATGCGGAAATCTCGGCCACACTGGCGCTGCGCAAAGCGCTGGGCGGCGCGATGCCGCTGTGCGCCGATGCCAACTGCGGGCTGAGCTTCGCCGATGCCCGCCGCTATGTCGAAGGCACGCGCGAGGCAAACCTCATGTTCGTCGAGCAGCCGTTGGCGCACGATGATCTTGACGGCCTGTGCCAGCTCACCCGGCTTTCGCCGACGCCGATCGGCGCCGACGAAGGCATTCACTCGCTTGCCGACATCGAGAGCCACCAACGCTGCGGTGCCGGCGGCGTCTCACTCAAGCTCATCAAGCTGGGCGGCGTCAGCGCCGCACTCGAAGCGGCGCGGTTGTGCGAGCGCCTCGATCTCCGCGTGAACCTCGCCGCCAAAATGGCGGAATCGAGCATCGCTTCGGCAGCAGCGATCCATCTTGCCTGCGCCGTACCCGCTGTCGATTGGGGCGTGAGCCTGACGCACTTTTGTCTTTCCGCCGACCTCGTCAAAAGCCCGCTGGCGATCACGGGCGGGGCCGTCGTGCGGCCCACCGGGCCGGGACTGGGCATTGAAGTCGACGAGCCCGCGGTGGAGCACTTCCGGATTGGCTAGATGCAGCACCTCATTCAGCTCGTGGAAAAGCAGCGGCTCGTCGAGCTCAGTTAGCGGGCAGACGGCAAGAATACCGCAATCGCAGCAAGCGATGACAGGCAACATTCTAATGAATGACTAGACTGGTGCGATGCCAATCGCGAATACCATCTCAGGCGTCCGCGCGCCCGACGCGATGGATATCTCGCCTTCCATCACGAGTCTAACCGGCCTTGACGCGATCAATTTCTTTCTCGCCGGGATGCAGGCGGGGTTCGGCCCGTTCGTTGCTGTTCTTCTCGCCGATGCCAGATGGAACCAGCAGAGCATTGGGTTCGTGTTGAGTGCCAACGCTCTCGCCGGTTTGTTGAGCCAGCTGCCGGGGGGTGAACTCCTCGATGCCAGTCGATCCAAACGGCTTCTCGTCGCACTCGCAGCGAGCACGGTCGGGCTGAGCGCACTCGCGATTGCACTCTGGCCGAGCTTTCCGGTCGTCATTATAGCCTTGATCTTGCAAGGGATGACTGGCGGGGTCCTTGGCCCCGCCATTGCATCGATCAGCCTGGGAATCGTCGGCCACGCAGCGCTTGCGGAACGACTCGGACGCAATCAACGCTTCGCCTCCGCTGGCGTATTGATCACCACTGGATTAATGGGCGCTGTCGGTTATTTTGCATCTTATCAGGCGATATTCCTTACCGCCGCCGCCCTTGCGATTCCGTTGCTCGCAGCCCTCGTTCATATCCGATCGGCGGATATTCATTTTGGGCGCTCATGTGGTCAACCGAATCACCATGCGCCTACGCCAGCCGCGAGAGCTAGGCGCTCCAGTCTTTGGACGAACTACAGCTTGCTCACATTTGCCGCTTGCTTGTTCCTGTTTCAGTTTGCAAACGCCTCCGTGTTGCCATTGGCAAGTGAGCAGTTGGCGTACCATGGTGGTACCAATGCCTCGATCGTCATCTCGGCACTCATCATCGTGCCGCAAATTGTCGTCGCACTAGCTGCCCCGTGGGTGGGACGGCAGGCTCAAATTTTGGGTCGCCGACCGTTGCTGTTGATAGGGTTCAGCGTGTTGACAATGCGCGCGTTGCTGTTCGCGCTGATCACTGATCCTTTCTGGCTCATTTGCGTCCAGCTGCTTGACGGAATTAGCGCAAGCGTCTTGGGTGTGCTCACGGCCCTGATCATCGCCGATCTCACTGAACGCAGCGGCCGATTCAATCTCGCTCAGGGCTTTGTTGGAATGATCGCAGGCATCGGCGCCTCGCTTAGCACCACATTTTTCAGCTATGTCGCCGCAGATTTCGGCAATGCCGTTGGGTTTGTCGGCGTGGCCGGGGTGGCATTAAGTGCGGTCGTGACCGCTTGGTTGTGGATCCCGGAAACGAAGCCGTCGAACAGGGAACGACAGGTACGCCTCGGAAAACCCAATCGGGCTAATACGGAGACACCGCGCTGAGTACAGCGCCGGAGTACACGATGTCGTTCAAGGTTCAGGTTGGCCCCTCGCAGATTGCAATCCACCAGGGCCAGACGGTGCTCGTCACTGAACCGGACGGGCAGATCAACTGGCCGAGCGATAAGGGTCTCTACTTTTTCGACACGCGAATCATCAGCAGTTGGGCCATTTACGCCAATGGTGAAAATTGGGACCTGCTGAGCGGCGGCCCAATCAGTTACTACGCAGCCCGTATCTTTCTAACCAACAAATCCATCCTCACGGAAGATGGCGTGCTTGCGGCGCACACGCTTGGCCTCACCATTAGCCGATCAATCAGCGACGGCCTACATGAGGATCTCGACATCACCAACAACAGCCGGGAGGCCATACGTTTTCAGCTCGAGGTCGCATTCCGATGCGACTTTGCCGATTTGTTCGAGGTGAGGTCAGGCAAAATCGTTCGCCGCGGCCAGATTACCACCAAGTGGTCGGAGCGGAAGCAACGGCTTCGGACCGCGTACTCAAACCGTGATTTTCATCGGGCGGTGACAACGTCTATTGCGAGTGCCTCTCGCAAGGCCGTTTACGCCAATGGCCGGCTCAGCTTCGAGGTAGCGCTTCGGCCGAGCGAGTCTTGGCACGCTTGCCTCCTTTATCGGCTTGAGGATAGCCATGCACTCTTCGATGCACCCGATGCTTGCGTTCACCAGAGCCACAAATCCCGTCATTCCGAGACGCTGTCGGAATGGTTGAGCACAGTGGCCAACATCGAAACAAGCAACGAGGAATTCTATCGTCTCTTTCGCCAAGCCCTGGAAGACATGGCCGCGCTTCGTTTGCCTCTTCAAGGCACCGACCATGTGGCCTTCCTGCCTGCAGCGGGATTGCCTTGGTTCGTCGCGCCTTTCGGTCGCGACAGCCTGATCGTTTCACTGCAGAATATGCTCATCTATCCGGAATTCTGCCGTGGGGCGCTGGAGATTCTCGGTTCGCTACAAGCCAAGGAAGATGATGCATACCGCGATGCCGAACCGGGGAAAATCCTTCATGAAATGCGCTATGGCGAGCTTGCGCATTTCAAGCTGATCCCGCACACGCCCTATTATGGGACCGCCGATGCGACACCGCTCTATTTGATTGCCCTGCATGCTGCATGGCGAGCAACAGGCGACAAAGGGCTGCTGGAGCGCCATTTGCAGACAGCCGAGGGTTGCCTGGGCTGGATCGACGCGTTCGGCGACCGCGACGGCGATGGATTTCAGGAATATCAGACTCGCTCCTCCGCCGGCTATGAAAACATGGGCTGGAAGGATTCCGGCGATGCAGTCATGTACCCTGATGGGTCGCCCGTTAAGGGGCCTAAAGCGCTCTGCGAGCTTCAGGGGTATGTCTATGACGCGTGGGTACGCATGGCGCAGGTGTTCGAAGCGCTCGGCAAGCCGGAGCGCGCCTTGGAATTGCGTGCCAAGGCTGCGGCTCTGTTTGTGCGATTCAATCAGAGTTTCTGGGACGAGGAACTCGGGTTTTATGCCTATGCCCTCGACGGCGACAAGAACAAAGTCCTGAGTGTGGCGTCAAATGCCGGGCACTGTCTGATGTCCGGTATCGTCCCCCCGAAGCGCGCAAAGAGAGTGGTGCACCGTTTGCTGGCCCCTGACATGTGGACCAAGTGGGGGATACGGACGCTGTCGACCGATCATCCGGCATTCAATCCCTTCAACTACCAGACCGGGTCGATATGGCCGCACGATAACGCCCTCATCGCGATGGGCTTTAAGCTCTCCGGATTTAGTGCAGAGGCGGCGCGAGTGGCGCGCGCTGTCAGTGAGGCGGGGAGTCACTTCCTGTATAATCAACTGCCGGAGCTTTACACTGCATCCGAAGGCAGCGACTCGAATTTCCCCTTGCAGTATCTCGGCGCGAACGTGCCCCAAGCTTGGGCGGCTGGCTCAGTTTTTATGCTCATGCAAGCGCTGTTGGGATTCCTGCCGGATGCGCCGCGCAATAAGCTGTATGTGGACCCGTCGCTTCCGGCGTGGTTGCCTGATCTTACCGTGCGTAATCTTCGTATCGGGAAACACAAGCTTGACATCCGGTTTTGGCGCGAGGGCAAGCAAACGCGGCTTGACGTGCTCAAAGGAGATCCCGAGGTGGTCGAGCACTGTGACGCCCAGTCCAAGGTCGCGGAGCTGAGAAATATCGGATGAGAAATATCGGATCTGTATCGCCCGGCTCGATCAATCGCGTGGCCGGCTAAACCACCCCAAAACGGGCAATCGCTTCTCGGAAACACGGCCGGCGGACTTTTCGTCCTGAAGTACCCGGAATTTTCGGACCGCATGCCTCCTCGCCAGCGACGATCCGTGCGGTCGCGACCCCGTAGAGCTGCTCGTGCCGCGAACAATTCTCCAACCGGCCAGAAATGCCGGCAGCAAGCCTTCAGTTCTTCTTGCCTTTGCCGAGTAGCTCCTTTGCGACCTCCATGACACGCTCCGGCTCGAATCCGTACTTTCGTTGCAGCTCCTTGAGTGGGGCCGACGCGCCGAATGTCTTCATACCGATGGTGCGGCCCAAACGGCGGCCAACGTAGCGCTCCCAGCCGAATGTCGAGGCTTCCTCCACCGCGACGCGCGCGGTCACGGCGGGCGGCAGAACCTCATCCTGATATGCCTGCGTCTGATGCTCGAAAATATCCCAGGAGGGCATCGAAACCACGCGCGAGCGGATCCCCTCCGCAACCAGCTTCTCGTGCGCCTGGACGCAGAGGCTGACCTCGCTGCCAGATGCGATGAGGATCAGTTCGGGCTTTCCCCCCGGCGGATCGGCAAGCACATACGCGCCGCGCGCCACTCCAGATGCCGGAGCGTATTTGTTGCGGTCCAATGTCGGCAATGGTTGTCGCGAGAGCGCCAGCACTGCCGGCCGGTGCCGCAGCTGCATGATGTAGCGATAAGCCTCGACGACCTCATTGGCGTCGGCCGGCCGCAGCACCACTAAGCCGGGTTCGGCGCGGAAGGATGCCAAGTGCTCCACTGGCTGGTGCGTCGGGCCGTCCTCCCCGTCGCCCATGGCATCGTGGGTGAACACGAAGATGGTGGGCAGTTCCATGAGTGCTGAGAGCCGAATGGCCGGCCGTGCGTAATCGCTGAAGATGAAGAAGGTGGCGCCGAAGGCGCGCAGCTTGGATACCGCGAGCCCATTGACGGCGGCGGCCATCGCATGCTCGCGAATGCCGAAATGGAGGTTGCGGCCGCCCCGAGCACCGGGCTCGAAGTCGCCGGCTCCCGGGAACGTCAAGATCGTCTTGTTGGACGGGCCGAGATCCGCCGATCCGCCGAGCAGCCAGGGGACGTTCTGCGCGAGCACGTTGAGCACCTTGCCCGACGCGTCCCGTCCGGCGATTCCCTTGGGATCTGCCGGAAAGACGGGAAGCCCACGGTCCCATCCGGCCGGCAGCTCACGCCGCTGCATCAGGTCGATCTCGGTCGCGAGTTCGGGATATTTCGAGCGATAAGCGGCAAACAGTTCGGTCCAACGGGCGCGGGCCTGCGCACCGCGCGCGCCGATGCCGGCGGCGAAATGGGCGCGCACCGCGTCGGGAACCAGGAATTTGGCGTCCTCTGGCCATCCGTAGTCGCGCTTGGCGAGGCGGACCTCCTCCTCGCCGAGCGGCTCGCCGTGGGCCGCAGCAGTGTCCTGCTTATGCGGCGAGCCATAGCCGATGTGACTATCCAGAATGATGAAAGTCGGGCGGTCCTTGGTCTGGTGAAAAATATCCAGGGCGTGCTCGATCCGCTCGATATCATTGGCGTCGCCCACGCGCAGAACGTTCCAGCCGTAACCGAGGAAGCGGGCGGCGATGTCTTCCGTGAATGCGATGCGCGTGTTGCCTTCGATCGTGATGTGGTTGTTGTCGTAGATCCAGCAGAGATTATCGAGGGCGAGATGGCCGGCCAGCGATGCCGCTTCCGAACCCACGCCCTCCATCATGCAGCCGTCACCGCAAACCGCATAGACGTTGTAGTTGAAGATTTCGAAGTCCGGGCGATTGTAGCGGTTGGCGAGCCAAGCCTCGGCAATTGCCATGCCGACGCTGGTGGCAACGCCTTGCCCCAGCGGTCCGGTCGTGGTCTCGACGCCGGACACCAGGTGGTACTCCGGATGACCCGGCGCCTTGCTGCCGAGTTGGCGGAAGTGGCGGATATCATCGAGTGAAACCGCGGGCTGTCCGAGCCGTTCGTAGTCGGCATTGACCGCGCGGGTGCCGGTGAGGTGAAGCACCGACCACAGCAGCATCGAGGCATGACCGTTGGAGAGCACGAACCGGTCGCGATTGGGCCAAATTGGGTCCTGCGGGTCGAAGCGCATGACGCGATTCCACAGCGTGTAGACGAGTGGCGCCAGCGCCATCGGCGTGCCGGGATGCCCGGACTTTGCTTGTTGGACCGCGTCAATTGACAGGGTGCGAATGCAATTGATCGATAATCGGTCCAATTCCGCGTTGGTCATCGGTCGGGGCGAATTCACCGCGGGGCTGACGAGAGCGCTCATATTTACGCCTCCAGTTTTTCGTTGCGGTCTAGCCGCTCGGCCGCTGCGCGATCAGCAAGCACGAGCGCGCGATCCTGACGCACGCGCGAGCCAGGAATGGATCGATCGCCGTCGCGCAGGTGCACGAGGGTTTGCGCCTTCTCGCCGCCGGTCACCAGCCACAGGATGAAGCGGGACCGATTGATGATGGGAAAGGTCAAGGTCATACGGCGCCGGCCCTGGTACGGACCAGTCACGGCGACATCCGCGTCGGTGACGTCGAGGACCGGATCTCCAGGCACCAGCGACGCGGTGTGGCCATCCGGTCCGAGGCCGAGGTGAATGAGGTCGAGCACTGGCGGCGAGCCCGCCAGGTCCCGTAGCGTCGCGGCGTATTGCGCGGCGGCGCGATCGAGGTCCGCTGCTTCGACCGGCATGGCGTGGATGTTGTCGGGGGAGAGAGGCGCATGATCGAGCAGGCTTGCGCGCAAATGCGCGAGGTTGCGGTCGGGGTCGGCCGCCGGCGCCACCCGCTCGTCCACTTGAACGACATGCACCTGCTGCCAAGGAAGCTTCTCATCGGCCAGCATCCGCAGCATTAGCCACGGGGTATGGCCGCCGCTGACCGCCATGATGAAGCGTCCGCGCGACGTCACCGCTCCTCGCGCGGCGTGAGCGATGACCGTTGCCGCCTTGCAGGCGACAACCTCGTCATCCGGATAGACTTCAATCTTCACGCGACGACCTCAAATTGCGCCGGCCCGCCTCGACGCATGCGTGCGCTCAGCCCGCGGATTTCTCCACGTGGCCGCCGAATTCGTAGCGCATCGCGGAAAGGAGCTTGTCGCCGAACGTTGCCTCGCCACGCGAGCTGAAACGTTCGTAGAGTGCCGTGGAAAGCACAGGAACCGGCACGGCGGCGTCGATCGCGGCTTTGATCGTCCAGCGCCCTTCCCCGGAGTCGGAGACTTTGCCAGCAAAATTCGTGAGGGCGGGATCTTTGGTCAGTGCGGCGGCAGTGAGGTCGAGCAGCCACGACGCGATGACGCTGCCGCGCCGCCACACTTCCGCAATGTCGCGCAGATTGAGATCGTATCGATAGAGCTCCGGGTTGCGCAGCGGCGTCGTTTCGGCGTCGATGGCATGCTGCTGCTCGCCGACATTGGCGTGGCGCAGAATGCTCATCCCTTCCGCATAAGCGGCCATGATGCCGTACTCGATGCCATTGTGGACCATCTTGACGAAGTGGCCCGCTCCGTTCGCCCCGCAATGCAAGTAGCCAAGCTCGGCAGTGCCGCCGATCCCCTCGCGTCCAGGCGTGCGCGGGATGTCCCCCGCACCAGGGGCGAGCGTCTTGAAAATCGGATCGAGATGGCGCACGGCCGGGTCCGGGCCGCCGATCATCATGCAGTAACCGCGCTCCAGACCCCACACGCCGCCGCTGGTTCCGACGTCCACGTAGTGGATTCCCCTCGACGCGAGCTCCTGGGCGCGGCGGATGTCATCGACATAGTAGGAATTGCCGCCGTCGATGAGGATATCGCCGCGCTCGAGATGAGGCGCGAGGTCGACGATGGTCTTGTCGACGACGGCTGCCGGCACCATCAGCCAGACCGCGCGCGGCTTCTCCAGCTTGCCCACGAGGTCCGCGAGCGAGGCGGCGGCGACCGCCTTCTCGCGCGCCAAATCCGCGACTGCTTTGGGCGACATGTCGAAGACCACGCACTGGTGGCCGCCTCTGATGAGTCGCCGCACCATATTGGCGCCCATCCGGCCCAATCCGATCATCGCGAGCTGCATGATACCCTTCTCCATTAACGCTCAAGCGGTCGTCACGTTGTGCCCTTGAGGCTGCGGTAGCGGCGGATCAGGTTGTTGGTCGAGCCGTCGTGATCGAGCCTGGGCTCGCCCTTGCTTTCGAGCTCCGGGATGATGCGTTGGGCCAGGACCTTGCCGAGCTCGACGCCCCATTGATCGAAGGAATCGATGTCCCAGATAGTGCCCTGGGTAAAAACGCTGTGCTCATACAACGCGACCAGCTTTCCGAGCGCTGCCGGGGTCAAACGGTCCATTAGAATGGTGTTTGAGGGCCGATTACCTTCGAACACGCGGTGCGGGACGAGCCAATCGGGCGTGGCTTCGGCCTTGACCTGCTCGCGCGTCTTCCCGAAAGCGAGCGCCTCGGTCTGCGCGAATACGTTCGCCAGCAGCATATCGTGATGGCGGCTGAGCCGGTTGAGCGGATGTGTGAAAGCGATGAAGTCGCAAGGGATGAGCCGCGTGCCCTGATGGATCAATTGATAGAACGAGTGCTGGCCGTTGGTTCCCGGCTCGCCCCAGTAGATCGGACCGGTCTGACAGTCCACCGGTGTTCCAGCGAGCGTTACGTGTTTGCCGTTGCTCTCCATCGTCAACTGCTGGAGATAGGCCGGGAAGCGCTTAAGGTATTGGTCGTAGGGCAGCACGGCGACTGTCTGCGCGCCGAAGAAATCGTTGTACCAGATGCCGAGGAGACCCATCAGCACCGGCAGGTTGAGCGCGAACGGCGCGCTGCGGAAATGTTCGTCGATTGCATGGAAGCCGTCGAGCATCTCCCGGAAATGATCGGGACCGATCGCGAGCATGGTCGAAAGCCCGATCGCGGAATCCATCGAGTAGCGCCCGCCGACCCAGTCCCAGAACTCGAACATGTTGGCGGTGTCGATGCCGAATTCCGCGACTTTTTCGGCGTTGGTAGAGACGGCGACGAAATGCTTGGCCACCGCCTTGGCATCGCCGCCGAGGCCGCGCAGCGACCAATCGCGCGCGCTTTGCGCGTTGGTCATCGTCTCCAGGGTAGTGAAGGTCTTCGAGGAGATGACGAACAATGTTTCCGCCGCATCGAGGTCGCGTGTCGCCTCGACGAAATCGGTGCCGTCGACATTGGACACGAAGCGGAACGTCATGGCGCGGTCGCTGTAGTATCTGAGCGCCTCATACGCCATCACTGGTCCGAGGTCGGAACCGCCGATACCGATATTGATGACGTTGCGAATGCGTTTGCCGGTGTGTCCTTTCCATTGACCGCTGCGGACGCGGTTCGCAAACGCGGCCATCTTGTCGAGCACGGCGTGAACCCCGGGAACGACGTTGTTGCCGTCCACGACAATCGACGCGCCCCGCGGCGCGCGCAACGCCACGTGGAGGACTGCCCGGTTTTCCGTGAGGTTGATTTTCTCACCTCGGAACATCGCGTCGATTCTCTCGCGCAGCCCCGATTGCTCTGCGAGGTCGATGAGCAACCTGAGCGTCTCGTCGTCGATGCGATTTTTCGAATAATCCAGGAAAACGCCGGCGGCTTCCGCTGTCATCCGCTCGCCGCGCGCCGGGTCATGCGCGAACAGGTCTCGCAGGTGGCGGCGCCGCATTGCCTCGTAATGATCTTCGAGGCCCCGCCATGCCCCGCGTTTGCTGCTCGATCGCGTGCGAGATATCTCGGATTGCGCGGCCATCTGCGTCACCCTTTAAGTCAATCGTTTCGAGAGCATCCGGGTGCTCGGGCCAGGGCGCTCCCACAGCCGAAATCCGCCGCAGAAGGCATTTTGGTTGTCGCCTGCGCGAGAACCGGGCGGTAGCCCGTCAAGCTTCCTGGCGTTGCCTCCCCCAATCACGGTGTCGTCGGGCTCGAGCGCGGCGATAAGGCGCGTCACGACATCGGCAACGTGACGCCGCCATTTCTTCTTGCCGTCGCGCTCCAGCCCGCGCCGCCCCACGTAGTCCTCATAGGTGCCCTTCTTGTAGGGCAGGTGACCAAGCTCCATGGGCTCCACGATACCGTTCACGATCATCGCCGAGCCAAATCCCGTTCCAAGGCCGAGAAAGAGCATCTTGCCGCCTCTGTAGCTGCCTAAGGCCTGCATGGCCGCGTCGTTGACGACCTTCACAGGGCGCCGGAATGCTGCCGTGAAATCGAACCCGACCCATCCGCGTCCGAGGTTATGCGGTTCGGCAACCGGCCGGCCTTGAAGGACCGGGCCGGGATAGCCGATCGAAACTGCTTCATACTTCCAATCCCGGCTGAGCTTCTTCACTCCGGACACCATCTGGCTTGGAGTTAACGTCGACCCGGATGGAAAAGATCGTTGCTCCTTTTGCCCGGTGGCAAGGATCTTGACCGAGGTTCCGCCCACATCGACTACCAATACTTTCCTTGCCGAGAGCGTCTTTGTGCCAGCTCGACGCTGTCGCCCTATCCTGCGCCGGGCGGCGGGCCGGGACCTTTTCACCGCGCTAGCTCGCTCGCTTGAGCATGGCGGATTTGGAACTGATCACGCCCATCAGGTCGTTCCAGGATTTGACGAAGGACTTGGCACCTTCATCTTGAAGCTGCCTCGACAGCGCCTGGACGTCGATCTTCGCGTTCGAGAACCGTGCCAGCTCCTCTTCAGAGTTGCCGCCCTCAGCGGGTAGCGCCGCGCCGATGTCGCCGTGATCGGCGAGGGCTTTCAGCGTGCTCTCGGGCATTGTGTTCACGGTGAACGGCGCGGCCAGGCTCTTGATGTAAAGGACATCCGATGCCTTCGGATCCTTGGTCCCCGTGCTGGCCCACAGCAAGCGTTGCGGGCGCGCGCCGGCATTGTACGCGCGCATCCATCGCGGCGAACTCAGCAAGCCGAGATAAGCCTTGTAGGTCCGCTTGGCGACAGCGATGCCAAGCCGATTGTTAAGCGCCTCCGGCACTTTGCCGGTCACCGCAACGTCCCACCGGCTGATGAAGAGTGACGCGACCGATGGGACGTCGGGTTGCAGCCCTGCTTCAATGCGCCGTTCGATGCCGCGCATGAATGCATTGGCGGCTGCCAGGTACTGGTCCTCGGAGAACAACAGCGTGACGTTGACTGGCACTCCCGCAAAGATCGCTTCTTCGATAGCGGGCAGGCCTTCAAGAGTGCCGGGAATCTTGATGAAGACGTTCGGACGCCGCGCCTGCGCGTGCAGGTTCTTGGCCTCGGTAATCGTCGATTTGGTGTCGTGCGCCAGCAAAGGCGAGACTTCCAGGGAAACCCAACCGTCCACGCCGCAGGTTCGCTCATAAATCGGCTGAAATAGATCGGCTGCCTGCGTGAGATCCTCCAGCGCAAGTTCGAAAAACAGTTTCTCCCCCGACTTGCCTTCCGCGAGTTTGCGTTTGATTCCGTCATCGTAGTCGCGGCTGTTCTTGATCGCGTGGTCGAAGATCGTCGGATTCGATGTCAACCCCGTCACCGAGAACTCGTCGATATAGTGGCGGAGCACGCCCGTGTTCAGCAGGTTGCGCGTGATGTTGTCGAGCCAGAGGCTCTGGCCCAGATCATGCAGGATGCGAGTGGCCTTCATGCTGTACCTCCGTCGCGCCCCCGACTTCGCTAAGTATCGTCCAACTACTTGGCGTTCACGGGCAGCGAGCGCAACGCCTGCGTAACTGGCCGAATTCGATCCCGACATTGCCTTGCATCGCCCGACGCCTTGAGAACGCGCCCATCGCCAAGCGGGAGCTCGATTTGGCAAGCTCGATCATGCGCCGCGCCCCGCGTCACGATGATCGGCCCTGATCGGCAGCCAGGTATGCCCATGTCGTGCGAGCAGGCGATCAGCGGCGGCAGGCCCCGCGCTGCCGGCGGTATAGTTCGGGAAATCGCCGGCAGGAGCGCGCGCCCAGGCGTCAATCAGTCCCTGAACGGCGCGCCAAGCTGCCTCGACCGTATCGGCCCGCTGGAACAAGGTGGCGTCACCGATCAAGCAATCGTAGATCAACGTCTCGTAACCGACCGATGCCAATGGTACGAAATAGTCCCGGTATGCGAAGTCCATTCGAACGCCGTCGATTTCAATCTCGGCGCCCGGGCGCTTGGCGCTGAAGCTGAGCGACAGCCCCTCATCCGGTTGGAGGCGAAGCATCAGGATATTCGCCGGCAGTCGCTCGATCGGGGTGTCGCGAAACAGCGCGTAGGGTGCCTGACGAAATTGCACCGCGATCTCGGTGGTGCGCGCGGTAAGGCACTTGCCGGTGCGGAGATAGAATGGCACGCCGGCCCAGCGCCAGCTATCGATGCCGAGCTTGAGCGCAACATAGGTTTCGGTTCCCGAAGTCGGCGCGACGTCGGGCTCGTGCCGGTAATCATGAACTTGCTTGCCGAGCACCATTCCGTCCCCGTACTGGCCGCGCACAGCGTCGGCCGGCGAGATGGGATGGATCGCCTGGAACAGCTCCGTCTTCTTGGCGCGCACGGCATCGGCATCAAATGAGACCGGCGGCTCCATTCCGATCATGGCAAGGAGCTGGAACAGATGGTTCGGCACCATGTCCCGCAACGCGCCGGTCGTTTCGTAGAAACGGCCGCGGGCCTCGACGCCTACCGTTTCGGCGGCCGTGATCTGAACGTGGTCGATGTGGTCGCGGTTCCACAGCGGTTCGAAGATGCCGTTTGCAAAACGCAACACCAGGATATTCTGGACCGTTTCTTTGCCGAGGAAGTGATCGATCCGATAGATCTGATCTTCGGACAGCACTTTCAGGATCTGCGCGTTGAGAGCCTCGGCCGATGCAAAGTCATGGCCGAACGGCTTTTCGACGATCACCCGCCGCCAAGCATTCTCCGACTGCCGGACAAGCGCGGCGCGTCCGATCTGCTCGATTATCGGACCAAAGAACCGATCGGCCACCGCCAAATAGAACAGCACGTTTGCCATACCGTCGTGCCGGCCGAATTGCTCGGTCAGCAGCTTCCCGAGCCGGCGGTAGGTTTCGGGCTCTGTGAAGTCTCCACGCACATAATGCATTCGACGGATGAGCCATGACAAAGCCTGCTCGTCGATCGCTTCGCCCCGCTTGCGGTCATTGGCGCGCGCGAAGGCCTGCGTCATCTCGGCCAGGTTCTGGCGCCATGCCTCGGTAGTCTCGTCGTTACGGTCGATGCCAATGACGGCGAATCCGTCCGGAAGCTTCCCTCCTCTCACGAGATTGTAGAGTGCCGGCACGATCAGACGCTTGGTGAGATCGCCAGCGGCGCCGAAGATCGTCATGGTGGCTGGCGAAGGCCGGCGATCGGGAAAACTCTTTGCGACCGTTGCCGCTTCTGCAGCAATTGTCGGTCTATCCCCCTTCCCAGCTGATGCGGTCGAGCGGCTGTTGCGAAGAGGACCGCTACCGTCTTGTTCCGGCGGGTTCATCGCATTCTCCTCGCTGCCTAGCTCCGCAATCAGAGACTGTTATCCTGCACTATGAAAGACTACTACGCTGCCGGCTAGGTCCGGCAGGACCAATTGCGTGACTCAAAAATGGGACACCAAAATCAGCCCGCGGAGACAGGGCTCCACAATAACGTTTTCAATACGCGATCTGGGACACGGAGACTGACCGCGCTGCGAGGAATGGCGCCCAATTCGGGGCATTTCGGAGGTCATGCCGTAAGCACCGCTCGAGACTGGACTGGCTGGCTGACGGTCGTCGACGCGGAGTGATGGTTTGCCTTCACACGAAAGCTCATCGGTTGAGGCGTTTTGTGACGGGAAGAAATCTCAATACGTCCGCAACCGGTTTCCGCACTCGTTCATTGACTCTGCGTGAGGCCAATCGCATGCGCGTGTCGGAACGACACTCAACTCTCCGGTATTTGCCAAGGCCTTATCCGGACCGTCCGGTTGCCGTAATAATCGCCCACCGGTAACCGCCAGTAAGAGGCCGCCAATGAGCGCCAAAGCCGCGTCCACGAGTATTCGCGACCCTGAGCCGCAGCGACAAAAGCTCGCTGACGATCAGCTCTGCATCAACACCATCCGCACCCTCGCCATGGATGCTGTACAGAAGGCGGTTTCCGGCCACCCCGGGACGCCGATGGCGCTCGCCCCGGTCGCTTACACGCTCTGGCAACAGTTCCTTCGCTACGACCCCGACGGGCCGCTTTGGCCGAACCGCGACCGCTTCGTGCTCTCGGCCGGGCACGCCTCGATGTTGCTCTACGCGATTCTGCATTTGGCCGGCGTGCGGCGGATGGACGGAAACCGGGTCACCGACCAACCGGCGGTCAGTCTCGAGGACATCAAGAACTTCCGTCAAATAGACAGCGTCACGCCGGGACACCCGGAATACGGCCTCACCACCGGGGTGGAGGTCACCACGGGCCCGCTCGGCCAAGGCTGCGGCAACAGCGTCGGCATGGCGATCGCCTCGCGCTGGCTCGCGGCGCATTACAACCGGCCGGATTTCACACTGTTCGATTACGACGTGTATGCGATCTGCAGCGACGGCGATTTCATGGAAGGCGTGGGAAGCGAAGCCGCCTCGCTCGCCGGCCATCTCGGACTGTCGAATCTGTGCTGGATCTACGACAACAACACCATCACCATTGAAGGTCACACGGAACTTGCCTTCAGCGAGGACGTGGAGACCCGGTTCAAGGGCTACCGCTGGAACGTGCTGCGCGTGAACGATGCCAACGACACGGCGCGGCTCGCCCAAGCCGTGCAGGCCTTTCGCCGCACCGGTGACCGGCCCACCCTCATCATTGTGAACAGCATCATCGGGTACGGCGCGCCCCACAAGCAGAACACCGCCGACGCGCACGGCGAGGCGCTGGGGCCCGACGAAGTGCGTTTGGCCAAGCGCGCTTATGGTTGGCCGGAGGATGCCCAATTCCTGGTGCCGGACGGAGTTCGCGAGCGCTTTGCCGAAGGTGTCGGTAAACGCGGCAGGGCGCTTCGCGAAACGTGGCAGAAGGCGTTCGAAGCCTACCGCCAAAAGCATCCCGAAGCCGCGGCTGAAATTGCGCAGCAGCTATCGCGGGAACTGCCGAAGGATTGGGACGCGGACCTGCCCATCTTTCCCGCAGACGAAAAAGGCATGGCCACGCGCGAGGCCTCGGGCAAAGTCCTCAACGCGATCGCCAAGCGCGTACCCTGGCTGATCGGCGGCGCCGGCGATCTCGCCCCCTCGACCAAGACCAAGCTGACTTTCGAAGGGGCGGGCAATCTTGAGCGTGGACAGCCCGGCGGCCGCAACATGCATTTCGGCATCCGTGAACACGCCATGGGAGCCGCGGTGAACGGGCTCGTGCTGTGCAACCTGCGCGCATTCGGCGCCACTTTCCTGATCTTCAGCGACTACATGCGGCCGTCGCTGCGGCTTTCAGCCTTGATGAAGCTTCCAGTGTTTCACGTGTTCACGCACGATTCGATCGGCCTGGGCGAGGACGGCCCCACCCACCAGTCGATCGAGCAGCTGGTCGGGTTGCGCGCGATTCCGGGCATGATCATGTTGCGGCCGGCTGATGCAAATGAGGTGCGCGAGGCTTATCGGGTCATTCTCGGCCTCAAGCATGAGCCCGCCTGCATCGCGCTCAGCAGACAGGCGCTACCGGTGTTCGATCGAACCCGGTATGCCTCGGCCGCCGGACTTGCGCGCGGCGCCTACATCATGGCCGACCCACCAGATGGGACGCCGGAGGTCATCCTCATCGGCACCGGCAGCGAGGTACAGATCTGCGCCGCCGTCTATGAGCAGCTCAGACGCGAAGGCGTCCCCGCGCGCATCGTGAGCATGCCATCGTGGGAGCTGTTCGAGCGCCAGGACGAGCAATATCGCAAGCGCGTGCTGCCGCCGCAGATCAGGGCGCGGGTCACCGTCGAAGCCGGCTCGGTGATCGGCTGGGATCGCTACGCCGGCGCTAGCGGCGCGATCATCGGCATGCGCAGCTTCGGGGCATCGGCGCCGTTCAAGGATGTTTTGAAGAAATTCGGTTTCACGCCGGAGAACGTGTTGGCAGCGGCAAAAGCCCAAATCGCAGCGAGCAAACACCAATGAATCCGATCAAGGCGTTGCAGGAGGAGGGGCAATCCGTTTGGCTCGACTTTCTGTCGCACGGCTTCGGCGGCAAAGGTTCCGGCGAGCACATCGAACCAAAGGCGTGACAGCCATGGCCGGCAACATCAGCGCGAGAGCCGTGCGTCCGGCAGACCCCTGCTGCTTCGTGATCTTCGGCGCGTCGGGCGACCTGACGCAGCGGCTCCTCGTTGCTGCGCTCTACAATCTGAGCGCGGCGGGAGCTTTGCCCGATGCGTTTTCGGTAATCGGCGTCGCCCGCACAGAAATGTCGGACGATGCATTCCGAACCGCATTGCAGGACGGCTTGCGCAAGTTCGCGACCCGGCAAGTCGACAGCGCCACCGCGGACAAGCTGCTCGCCTGCACCAGTTACGTGCAGGGCACGCCCGACGACCCGCGCACTTATCAATCGCTCGCTGACAAACTCCAGCGCGTTGAACGAACGCGCGCCACTCGAGGCAACCGGTTGTTCTATCTGGCTACCCCGCCTGCCGGCTTTGCGCCTATCGGATGCAATTTGGGTAAATCCGGTCTTGCCCGGGAGGAGGACGGCGCGTGGCGGCGCATCATCATCGAGAAGCCGTTCGGCACCGATCTTAATTCTGCACGCGCGCTTAATCAGAAGCTGCTCTCGGTTCTCAAGGAAGATCAGATTTACCGCATCGATCACTACCTCGGAAAGGAAACGGTGCAGAACATCCTCGTGATGCGCTTCGCCAACGGACTGTTCGAACCGATCTGGAACCGCGATCATATCGATCACGTGCAGATTACGGTGGCGGAGAAGCTCACGGTCGGACGCCGCGGCCGCTTCTATGACACGACCGGCGCCTTGCGCGACATGGTGCCGAACCACCTGTTCCAGCTTCTCTCGCTGGTGGCGATGGAGCCGCCCTCCTGCTTCGAGGCGAACGCCGTGCGCGCGGAGAAGGCCGAGCTTCTGGAGGCAACGCAGCTGCAGAACCCCGTGGAGGCGCTGCGCGACTCGGTGCGGGCGCAATACACGGCCGGATCTATCGGCAACGAGGCAGTCGAGGATTATCGCAAGACCAAGGACGTCAACCCCGACAGCACGACCGAGACTTACGTCGCCCTCAAGCTCATGATCGACAATTGGCGCTGGGCCGGCGTTCCCTTCTATTTGCGCACGGGAAAAGCGTTGCACGCGCAATTGACCGAGGTGGCGATCAAATTCAAGCAGGCCCCCTTCGCCATGTTCCGCGACACCCCTGTCGATCGTCTGGCAGACAATTTCCTGGTGCTGGGAATTCAACCGGACGAATGCATTAGCCTGCAGTTCAATGCCAAGGTTCCCGGGCCCTCGGTGGCGATCGCCGGTGTCGGGATGACCTTCAAGTACGAGGACTACTTCGAAGCCGCACCGAGCACCGGTTATGAGACCCTGATCTACGACTGCATGATCGGCGACGCGATGCTGTTCCAACGCGCCGATGGAATCGAAGCGGGTTGGCGCATCGTGCAGCCGTTCATGGACGCGTGGCGCAATGTTGGCGCCCACGATCTGGCAACGTACCAAGCGGGCAGCGAAGGCCCGCCGCAGGCCAACGAGCTGCTCGCCCGCGACGGCCGGCATTGGCGGCCGATCGATGGGGCGAGGCATGGCTGCCGATAAGCGCCGGCAGATCCTGATCGTTCCTGACGAGCAAGCACTGGCAGAGACCGCCGCC
>Ga0306925_10000340_pt1 | contig 32650 bp, 23 predicted proteins | sample flu12Cox44000176_FD_203755 | JGI IMG/M metagenome (GOLD analysis project Ga0306925, IMG submission 203755) | Lab enrichment of tropical soil microbial communities from Luquillo Experimental Forest, Puerto Rico - flux8day.12C.oxic.44.000.176 (v2)... | ecosystem: Environmental > Terrestrial >... | reverse complement strand
GACCTGCGACCGCTGGCTGGCCTCGGCGGTGTGGTTTGCCTTGCTCGCGTCCGGCTGCGCCACCGACAAGCCGCCGCAGCTTCCGGTGCCCCCACCCGCTACATTTGAGCATGCTACCGAGACCGCGAACGCCTCCTGGCCCGCCCAAGACTGGTATCGAGGGTTCGGTAGTGGGGAGCTGGATGCCTTCGTCGATCTCGCCGTGCGCGACAACACCGATCTGGCGAGCGCGCAGCAGCGCATCGCCCAGGCGGACGCACGGGCCCGTCAGGCGGGCGCTCCGATCCTGCCGAAGGTCAGCCTCGATGGAAACGCCACCTATCTTGCGGGGCACTCGCAGCAGGGCAGCGGCCACGAGCTCGACTGGTTCGCGATGCTCTCGGCGAGCTATGAAGTTGACTTCTGGGGGAAGAACCGCGCCGCCGCGAACGCGACACGACTCCAGGCCGGAGCCTCGCGGGTGGAGCGGGACACCGTCGCACTCACGCTGCTCTCTGGCGTCGCGAGTGAATATTTTCAGGTCCTCGCCCTGCGCGAGCGCCTGTCGATTGCACGCTCCAACCGCGACGCTGCCCGTAAGATTCTCGACGCGGTGCAGGCGCGCTACGACGCTGGCGTGGCCGGTCCCACCGAGCTCGCCGCGCAGAAAGCCGCCTGGTACACGGCGCAGATTGCGATCTCGGACCTCGAGCAGCTCGAGGTCGAGGCCCGCGCCGCGCTCGCTACGCTGCTCGGCCGTGCGCCGGAGAATTTCGAGGTGCGCGGCGACAATCTCGATGCCCTCAGTGAGCCCGTCGTCGCGGCCGGCCTTCCCGCGGAACTATTGACGCGACGGCCCGATGTCCTGGTGGCGGAGGCCAATCTGCAGGCCGCGCACGCGAACCTCACCGCGGCGCGCGCCGCGCTGTTCCCCAGCCTGACGCTGACCGCCGGCGCCGGTGTACAGAACCCGGCACTCCCGGCCACCGTGCTCACCATCCCGGGCGTCGGTCCCTCCTATCAGGCCATCGCAAGCCTCACGCAGCCGATTTTCGATCATGGGCGTTTGCGGGCGCAGCGCGACGAAGCGGCGGCGAAGGAGCTGGAGCTGCTCGCATCCTATCGCGCGGCAATCATCGCCTCGCTGGTCGATGTCGAGAAGACGCTCTCGGCTGTGCAGCATCTGAACGCCGTGCGCGAGTTCCAGCAAGGCAGCGTGGCGGAGAGCCAGCGCGCTTTCGAAGGCGCGCAGTTGCGCTATCAAAGGGGGTCGGGGGACTTCCTGACTCTGCTCGAATCACAGCGCACGCTCTATGCTGCCCGCGACCAGTTCGCGCAGTACCGGCTCGCGCGCCTGCAGGCTCTGGTGGCGCTGTGCAAGGCGCTCGGTGGCGGATGGAACGCCTCCTCTGACAGCTCGCTCCAGATAGCACCGGCTGCCGGAAGCCCGCGCGATGCCGCCTCCTAGACTCCTCGGCCACCTCCCCGCGTGCAAGGTCTATCGATGAACCGCGCCCGCCGCTGCCTGCGTGCTGCCTCGGTGCGCACCCGCCCGACGCCGGTGGTGCTGTCGATCGTCGCGGCTGTCGTGCTCGCCCTGCCTCTCGCGGGCTGCAGGCAGTCTCCGTCGCCGGCCGAAGCCTCGGCGGGTGATGCCAAAGACACGGAGAAGGCGGCACCAGAAGCAGAAGGCGTGACGCTCAAGTCCGAGGAGATCGAGAAGGCCGGCATTAAGACCACGGCGGTCATTGCCTCCAGCCACGCTCCGGAGAGTCAGGGCTACGCGCTAGTGATTACCCGCGAAACGATCGCACAGGTGGTTGCCGATCTCACCAGCGCCGCTGCGGTCGAGCGGCAGAGCCGCTCGGCGCTCCTTCGCGCCCGCAGTCTCGCCGGCACTCCGGGGGCCATGCCGATCGAGGCGCAGGAAGCCGCCGAGCGCCAGGCGGCTGTCGATCATGCAGCCTTCGTGCTCGGCGAGCGACGGCTGTCTGCAACCTATGGTCAGGATGCTCCCTGGAAGGAGAACTACGAGAGCCCGCTGCTGGCCTCACTCGCCCGGGGCGAGACCAAGCTGGTGCGCGTGACTTTCCCGCTGGGCGCCCTGGGGTCGGCGGTACCCACGAAGCTGCGGCTGACGCACATCGGTGCGGCTCAGGGCTCCCGCGGCATCGAAACGCAGGCGGTGTGGGGCGCACCGGCCGACGCCACGATTCCTGGCAGGAGCTTCTTCGCCATTCTGAAAGGGAGCGAGGTCAGCGAAGGAGAGCGCATGATCGCCCACGCGGCCGTCGGCGCGCCGGAAAATGGCGTCCTCGTGCCCTACTCGGCGGTCGTTATCAGTGCCGGCAAATACTGGTGCTACTTGGAGGCGAAGCCGGGGCAGTTCGTACGAGCAGAGGTCGATCCCAACATGCCGACGGATGTGGGCTACTTCGTCAAGGAGGGTATCGCGCCGGACGCGAAAATCGTCACGACGTCCGCGGGTCAATTGCTGGCGCGCGAAACCAACCCCGGCTCCGCGGCGGATTGATCCATGATGCACGCGCTGGTCGCATTATGCGTGCGGCATTTCGGCACCGTTACTGCGCTGACTGTGGTCGCTCTGGTGCTGGGCTCGTGGAGCACGCTGCGCGCACCGCTCGATGTGTTTCCGGAGTTCGTCCCATCGCAGGTCACCGTCCAGACGGAGGCTCCGGGCTTTGCCCCGCAACAGGTCGAGGAACTCGTCACGCGACCGATCGAAAACGCCGTCAACGGCGCCGCGGGACTTGCCACCCTGCGCTCCGAGTCCATCCCGGGCCTGTCGGTGGTGACGATCACCTTCAGCGGGGATGTCGATGTGCACGTGGCACGTCAGGGCATTTCCGAGCGCCTCTCGGAACTCGGCAGCACGCTACCGGCCGGGGTCGGCACCCCGAAGCTCTCGCCGCTGGTGTCGAGCACCATGGACCTCCTGAAAATCGGTCTGCTGTCCGACAAGGTCGACCCCTATACGTTGCGCGACACCGCGGACTGGGTGATCAAGCCACGGTTGCTCGCGGTGCCGGGAGTCGCGCACGTCATCGTGTTCGGCGGCCGGGTGCGCCAGATCCAGGTCCTGCCGGACACAGGCAAGCTCGCGAGCTACAACATCACCATGAGCGAGGTGGCGGATGCGGCGCGCACCGCGCTGTCGTTACGCGGCGCCGGCTTCATCGATCTCGCCGCGCAACGCGTGCTGATCAAGTCGCCCACCCCCGAGCCCGACGTCGCTGCGCTCGGCGAAGCCGTCGTTGCCGTACGCAACGACACGCCGGTGCTGCTGCGCGACATCGCAACCGTGGAACAGGCGCCGGCGTTGCGCTTCGGGGACGCGCTCGTCATGGGCAAACCCGGAGTGTTCCTTTCGCTCGCCAGCCAATATGGAGCCAACACACTCAACGTGACGCTGGCGGTCGAGCGTGCGCTCGCCGCGCTCGAACCCTCACTCAAGGCGCAGGGCATCACGGTATATCCGGCGTTACATCGCCCGGCGAACTTCATCGAGCGTGCGCTCGGCAACCTCAAGGAATCGCTGGCGCTCGCCGCGGTGCTGATCCTCGCGGTGCTGTACCTGTTCCTGCGCGATTGGCGTGCGGCGCTCATCGCCTTCACGGCAATACCGCTGTCGCTGCTCGCCGCGGTGGCTGTGCTGAACCACATGGGTCTCACGCTCAACACCATGACTCTCGGCGGTTTCGCGGTGGCGCTCGGCGTGCTGGTCGATGACGCCATCATCGGCATCGAGAACATCATGCGACGCCTGCGGGACAGCGGCCGCCTGCAAACCCCCAGGCCGCGACTCGAGATCATCCGCGACGCCTCGCTCGAGGTGCGGGGCCCAGTCATCTACGCCACCGCGGTAGTGATCGTGGTGTTCCTGCCGGTGCTGTTCACGTCAAGCGTGCAGGGACGCTTCGTCGGCCCGCTGGCGCTCTCCTTCATATTCGCGGTGGTCGCCTCGCTGATCGTCGCGCTCACCTCGACGCCGGCCCTGTGCGCTCTGCTGCTGCGCCACCATGACCAGCGCGCGGAAGCCGGCTGGCTGCAAACCCTCAAGCGCTGGCAGCGCCACTCAGTCCAGCGCATCAGCCTCCATCTTAAGCTGACGGTGCTCGTGCTCATCGGCCTCGCGGCGGCTGCGGTAGCAGCACTGCCCTTCCTCGGAGGCACCTTCATGCCGGACTTTCGCGAGGGACACTTCGTCATGCAGTTCTCGAGCTCGATCCCCGGCACTTCACTCGATGAGATGCTGGCGGTCGGTCGGCGCGTGAGCGCCGAGGTTCTGGCGCTTCCCTATGTAAAGACCATCGAGCAGCAGGTGGGCCGCGCCGAGCTGGGCGAGGACACTTGGGGTCCGCACCGCAGCGAGTTCCACGTCGAGCTCAAGCCCGACGCCAAGGTCGACCAGGGCGCGGCGCAGGAGGCGCTGCGCGCCATCCTCGAGCGCTATCCGGGTACCCAGGGCGAGGTCGTCACCTTTCTCGGTGATCGCATCAGCGAGAGTCTGAGCGGGGAGACGGCTCAGGTTGCCATCAAGGTGTTCGGCAACGATCTGGACGCGCTCGATGCAACCGGCGATAAAGTGGTCGCCGCCCTCGGTAAGGTCAAAGGCATCGTCGATCTGCAGTTCAAGCGGCAGGGCGGCACCCCCGCACTTGCGATCCAGCTCTCGCCGCAGGCGCTCGCGGTGACGGGGCTACGTGTCCAGGATGTCCTCGACACCATCGAGACCGCTTACGCGGGGGCACGCGTGGGTCAGACCTTCCAGGGAACGCGCACCGTCGATGTGGACGTACTGCTACCGGAGGCCGCGCGCCATCAGCCCGCGCAGCTCGCGCAGCTGATGATTGCGAGCCCGTTGGGTCCGGTGCCGCTCTCACAGGTCGCGCGCATCGATGTGAGCCAGGACCGTTACAGCATCGAGCACGACGGTGGGCAGCGCCGCATCAGCGTGACGTTCAATACGCGCGGAGCCCCGCTGCAGCGTGTGGTGCAGGAGGCGCAGCGCGTCATCGCCAGCTCCGTGGCGCTGCCTGCGGGCGTGTATCTTGAGTTCACCGGAGCCGCGGCGGCCGAACAGCAGACGCGTAACGAACTGATGCTGTACTCCGCGCTCGCACTGGCACTGATTCTGGTCATCCTGTTCGTCTCATTTCACTGGCGCGCCAACGCCTGGCTCGTGCTGGCAAATCTGCCCTTCAGTCTGATCGGCAGCGTGCTCGCGATCGCCGTTACCGGCCTCGGCATTTCGCTCGGCACCGTGGTCGGCCTGGTGACAGTCTTCGGGGTGAGTGCGCGCAACTCGATATTGCTGCTTGCCCACTACGAGCACCTGGTCGAATTCGAGGGTGCAGCCTGGAATTTGGAGCTCGTGCTGCGCGGCGCGAATGAGCGGCTGATTCCCATTCTCATGACCGCCGCCGTTACTGCGCTCGGCCTCGCGCCGCTCGCGTTCGGCCTCAACCGTCCCGGCATGGAGATTGAAGGGCCCATGGCGGTTACAGTGCTAGGCGGCCTGCTGTCCTCGACCATGCTGAACCTGCTGGTGCTGCCGGCATTGGCGCAGCACTACGTGCGCGTTGCGACGGCCGTCTCTGTCGCGACGCCGGCCTGAGCGACGCTGGCCAGTGAGCTCACCACCGCAATCGCCGGGGCGAGCGAGAGCAGCGAATCGCGCGCTGACTGAGTCATCCCCTGAGTAGCTGACTCAGGAATCCTGCCTCTACGAGATCTATCGACCAGTTCAGCGAAATTTCGAGGAGACGTAAAGGAGACAAGCGGTTTTCAGGGGGCCTAAGCGGTTGAACTGCTTTGGAAAACAGGAACCGTCGGTCCAGTCCATCATAGGGGCCATCGATATCTTTCGCGATATCGATTTTTATTGATCAAGAGTACCTGACACGCGACTGCGTGCATGCGCAGACAGAAGCCAGTCCAGTCGAGTTCCAAACTGGCCTCAAAATCGGGACTCAAGTCAATCTGCGCGTGATCTCGCCCCGCGAGGCACAGTCAGAGCGCGTGCACCTCGACCCGCGCGTCGTTGAAACAAGCACCATCGGCGATGTCAGCCTTATGGGTGGGAGCGAGCGCGGAGACAGTCTGCCCGGTAGGACTGGTGCGCAACCAGGCGCCCTTTTCCGAACAGACAACACCGGGGCGCACGGCCGCGGTTATGCGCAGCGGCAGGACTAATTCTCCTGCATCGTTCCAAACTCTCACCGACTGTCCGCTCGCCAACCCTCGATGTGCCGCGTCTTCCGGGTTCATCTCGAGCACAGGGGTAGCATCGCTCGCCGCCAGACCTCCGAACGTCGAAGTAATGCGCTTGTCAGAAGCCGGTGTGATCAGGGTCAGGGGGTAGCGCGACACGAGCGCTCGGTAGCTCGGGAGTGCGGCTCCGTAGCGATTGCCCAGTATCTCGGACTGCAGCTCTATTCGGCCGCTCGGCGTTTGCGGCCAGACGGTAGCGAATAGCACGGGCTCCGCACCGGCGTACTCCATTTTGAGCGCCCGATCGAGCGGGATTCGGCTGGGCCGGTAACCTTGCATGCGAGGATCATCCGCAGCCAGTGCCGCATCCATCAGTTCGGAGTCGCTCGCCCGGAATACGGGATCGTCGAAGGCGAATTTGCTGGCCAGTCGCCGAAAGATCTCAGTGTTTGGCAGACTCTCGCCGACGGGCGCAATCACCGGGTCGGCGCGCTGCAGATACTGCTGTCCATACGCGGCGTAGAGATCGGAGTGCTCAAAGTGGGTGCATGCCGGCAGGATCACATCCGCAAAGGCCATGGTGTCGGTCATCGCGACCTCGATGCCGACTGTAAATACGTCGTCGCGCGATAGCGCTTGTCTCATCAGATTCTGGTCTGGATGCACAATCAGGGGGTTGTGGTTATAGATGAACAAGGCTTTGATGGGCGGATCCAAATCCTCGTCGAGGATTAGCTGTGAGACATCCAGAATATTGATCGTCCTTGTATCCGCGGGCGCAAGATCGGGACGCGTCAGCTTGTCGGGTGTTTTCGGGAAGGCATAACCGGCGCCTCCCACCAGGCCACCGCCCGCCACGCCGAACTTACCCGCGAGCGCGGGCAGTGCCGCGATGGCGCGCAGTCCGGAGCCGCCGTTCTGATTGCGCTCGAGCCCGTTTCCCCACGCAATGACCGCCGGAGAGTCCTCTTTGTACCAGCGCGCCAGGACACGGATAGCGTCGACGCCAACACCGCAAATCTCCGCCGCCCGCTCAGGCGAGTACGCGCGGGCTGCTTCCATGAACGCGCTGAAGCCGAGCACGTGTTGCTCGATGAAATGGTGATCCAGGCCACCGATTCTCTCCAGCTCCACCGCAATCGCCCACGCCAGCACCACGTCGGTACCAGGACGAACCGGCAAATGCAGCCGGGCTTGTTCGGCCACCTTGGTGCGCCGGGGATCGATCACCACCAGCTTCGCTCCGTGACGCTTGGCAGCGTTGATCTGGCGCATCAGATGCAGATTGCACACGCTCGCATTGTTGCCCCAGACGATAACGAGCTTAGCGAGCGCCACTTGCTGCAGCGGTGTGCCCGGAGTCGCACCGAACGTGGCGGCGTAAGCGGCGCTGCGAATGCCGCCACATAGGGGGTTCCGTAGTAATAACGAGGCACCAAGTCTGTGAAAGAAGCGCAGCGACATCGAATCGCCGGCCAGCATCCCATGCGGTCCGGCGTAGTTGAACGGTAGCACGGCCTGAGCGCCGTAACGCTCGATGATGGCCGAGACGCGCTGGTGAATCAGCTCGAGCGCTTGCTCCCACGAGGTGCGTTCGAACTTCCCCTGACCTTTCGGACCGACGCGCCTCAGCGGATAACGCAAGCGGCTGGTGCCGTGAACAAAATCGGGATAGTAGTTAGCCACCTTGGCGCAGATGGCGCCATGGGTAACGGGATTGGCTTTTGTGCCTCGCACCGCGAGCACACGATCGTCGGAAACGGTGACCGCGAGACTGCACGTGTCCGGACAGTCGAGTGGGCAGACGCTCGGCTTTTGAACGCTCATAGGCGAACTCTACTATTCCCGGCGGCCGGGATCACGAGGCACGGGACTGCGGGGAAGGCCTGCCGGTCGTTGTGGATCGAGAGCCACGCGACACAATAAAACCCCAGCGCCAGCGCCGGCCATGCGCCAGCTAAAGGGCCGCTGACGGGAAACGAACAGGTCGAGGGACACTGTGGTAATGGGGAGCGTCGTCAGGCGGCGCCACATCGAGGTGCTGCAGATCAATAGTAAGCATAGCGCCAGCGCCTCGCTTAAACTGCAGCCCTCAACCGGTACGCGAGCCTCCAGAGCCGCCGCTCAAAAGGAACCACGTGCTCACGCTGCACGATTATCTCCCCTCGCTGAACGGCTGGAAGATCCGCGTCTTGCTTGGGCATCTCGGAATTCCCTACCGGACTAAGCCTGTAGCGATCTTTTCCGGCGGCAGTCGCACAGAAGACTTCCTTACACTCAATCCGGTGGGCGCAATTCCGGTCCTTGAGCTGGAGGATGGCCGCAGCTTAGCGGAATCGAATGCGATTCTCGTCTACCTCGCGTCAGGCACGCGCTTTCTGCCCGTCGACCGCTATCTCAACGCTAAGGTGATGCAGTGGCTCTTCTTCGAACAGTATTACGTCGAGCCGGCCATCGGCACGCTGCGTTTCTGGACTCTCACCGGCAGACTCGACCGGAACGCGGGCGGCATGGTCGATGCCCGGCGCGAGACCGGTGCTCGCGCGCTCGCTGCCATGGAGCGCTCCCTGCGGTCTGCTCACTTCCTAGTCAGTGACAGCCTGACCATCGCCGACATCGCAGTCTACGCATATAGCCACCGCGCCGAGGATTGCGGATTCGCACTGGAGGCTTATCCTGCGGTCTCTGACTGGATCACTCGAGTGGCAGCCCAAGTCGGCCCGGGCTATCCAGTGCATTCGTACGGCGCAGAGGCGCTCTTGACCTAACACAATGTCGAAGGTAGCGACTTGAGTTAGCCCGCAGCGCTCGCGTGGACCTCATGCTCGATGACGGATACAGCCGAAGAGGCCGTCAGCGCAGCATTGGTGCAGCGCAGTTTCCACATTCCAGTTAATCGAAGTGTCATTTTGCTGCTGTGCGAAATGCTCGGGCAATAGCGCTACGACCCCATGTGGCGCGGCGCGCTTTGCACGACTACCCAAACGACGCCGGCCAGGGCACCGAGCCCTTAACCATCAACCCGAGCGGGGCGATTGCGGGATTCGTCGTTGACCCGGTACGCGAGTGTCCGGAGGTGCGCGGATTGCTCAATGAGCTTAGATTGTGGATATGCCGGCCAATCTCTCTCCTGAGTACAAGAGGGCCGAGCAGGCCTTCCGCATGGCACGCGAACCACGCGAGCGGCTCGAATGCCTGAAGGAGATGCTGCGCACAATTCCAAGACATAAAGGGACGGAGCATCTGCAAGCGGACATTAAGTCCCGCATCCGAGAGCTGACCGACGAGATCGGCGCAACGCACGCGGGAGCCGCTCACCGGCACTCAGCGCATGCGGTGCGTTACGAAGGTGCGGCGCAGATCTGCCTGATCGGTCCGCCAAATTCAGGCAAATCCACATTGCATGCGATTCTGACCGGGTCCAAGGCTGCCGTCGGTGCGTTTCCTGGAACGACGCGGGAACCGCTCCCGGGGATGCTGCATTTCGAGGACATCGCGTTCCAGATCGTCGATCTGCCGCCGATCTCGTTCGGCCGCATGGAACCGTGGATGGCGGGGTTGCTGCAAACCGCCGACGCGGCTTGGCTCGTCGTAGATCTCGCGGACCCGGAATGCGCCGAACACGTGCTCGCAGTGTGTGCCGCGCTGGGGCAACGCAAGATTACGCTCACGGACCGGTGGCCCTGTCTCGGTAGCGAGCGTGTGTCCGAGGTCTCGCAGGGCTCAGCGGTGCACCCTCGCCCCGGAGTCAGCCCCCTCGACCCTCTCCGCACCGAACTACCCACCCTCCTGGTCGCGAACAAGAGTGACCTGGATCCAGGCGCCGACGAAGTGAGCGCGCTGGAAGAGCTCGCCGGTGTGCGATTCCCCGCCGTCGCGGTCTCGGCGAAGCGTGGCCAGGTGCTCGAGCAACTCGCGCCATTTGTGTTCGGCGCATTGGGGATCGTACGTGTGTATACGAAGCCGCCCGGCCATCCACCGGACCGAACGCGGCCATTCATCGTTCGTCGCGGCAACACAGTGTCCGATGTCGCTCGGCTTGTGCACGAAGATGTTGCCCGGTCGCTCAAGTTCGCCCGGCTGTGGGGAAGTGGGGCGTTCGATGGTCAACAAGTAGGACCAGATCATGCCGTCGCCGACGGCGACGTAGTGGAACTGCACGCCAGGTGAGGCGCTGGAGGAAGTGAGATGTTATTCGATTTCACCGAGGCGGAACGCAATACCATCCGCCATGCGCTCGAGATCTATGTGACTGATCTGCGAGAAGAGATCGTCAAGACCGAGAAGCACGAGTGGCGCGAGGCCTTGCACTTGGAAAAGCAGATCCTCGAAGGCGTGCTCGAGCAGCTGAGTGTGTAAAGCGCGCACTCAGTTCGCGAGAACTTGCTCAAGGTTATCGGCCGCGTCCCGGCCAAATCGACGAGCCACTGCGCGCACTAGATCCAGATCCACCCGGCCTTGCGCACTGCGATAGGCGGACCGCGCATCCAGGATGTCTTGCGGACCGCCTGCGAAGCACTTCATCGCAATAAAATCCTCGCGGCCGATGATGCGAAGGTTCAATTTCGCGACCAGCAAGCATCTGATCAGTAAGGATGTTCGCCGATGGTCCGTCCAGTCCACCCATAGGTGACATGTATAGAGAATGCGATATCGATGTTTCCTGTCTATTGATCATTTCTTCACCAGGCATCTACGCAGCCGCCTCACTGCGCGCACCGCCGCCTGACGGGAGTGTGCTGCGGTTCTCAAAGCTCAGCAGGCAGCGCATTCCGCGACGCAGTTCGCACCGCGGCGTACTCCCCACGCTACAGTTATCCGCTACATCCTTCCAGGGCGGCGCCGCTGTGGCCCGTGGCATCTGGAGTGACAATATGTGGAGATTGGATCGTAGGGCCCACGCGACGCTCGCCATGGTCGCCCTTGCCAGCCTTGCCGGTATCGGCGCCGTCGATGCGCGCGACGAAAATGCCCGGGAAAGATATGAGCACCGGCCCTCCGGGGGGCAGCGGCAGGCCGTGCGGCAGGAGCCCGAGGCGCGCCAAAGCCGCGGGTCTCATACAACCTACGCGCCGCGTGTTCAAGCCGCTGCACGCCGAGAGGCTTCCTACCCGCGCACGCAAGCGTTCATGAACGATCACCGGGAGCAGGTCGGTCGCAGCACGATGGAGCGGCGCTTCTCCGATGGCCGCGTGATGCGCGAAACCCATCTCGACGGTAGCAGCCGAGTGACCCAGGTCTCCCGTGGCCTCGCAGGCGGCCAGGTCCGTGTTGTCCGTTACGGCAACACTCTCAGCGGCACGGTCGAGCGCACTATCCGGCCGGGTCTGACGAGCCGCACCTTCGTCAGCGGCGGACAGGTCCTGTATACGCACGTATACCAACGCCAGGTTTGGTACCAAAACGGCAGAGCGTTCGCGTACGAGGCGTTCGTGCCAGCGGTGCGATACCCGGCGGTCTACTACGCCTGGGCGCTCGGCGCATGGCCGCGCCCGGTCATCTATACCTGGAGCTGGCAGATACAGCCGTGGTACCCGATATATGGTTCCCTGTTCACGCCGTATCCGGTGTACACGAGCCCCGACATGTGGATGACCGACTACATCATCGCTGGGAGCATGCAAAGGGCCTATCTGGCGCAGAGCGGCGCGTCCGAGCTGGCGACCTCACCTCGCGGCACGCCTGCGGCGCCCGCTCTGGATTCGAGCGCTGCGGAGCCCGCCGACCAACCCAGCGGCACCGCGTCCGCTTCCCAACCGAGTGATGGACCGCCAGCGCCGCAACCGAGCGATACGCCGTCCGCGCCAGTCGGTATGCCCCCGCCTGTCACGCCGCAAGTCAAGGCGCAGCTCAACGCCCAGATCAAAGTTCAGCTACGGGAGCGGCAGGCTGCGGTAGCAACGCCGCTGACTCTGACGACTCCGAGCACTCCGCCAGCGCTGAGGTCGAGCCACGTGTTCTTCCAGGTCGTGCAGCCGCTCGAGGTTCCCTCCGGTAGCGCCAACGGCTACTGCTCGTTGAGCGCCAACGATTACATCAAACGGATCGGCGGAATGAGCAATGACGACTGGATGGTTCCAGTGGTGGTCGAGCTGAGCGGACCCGCCGACTGCCCGCAGGGCCTGGAGACACGCATCGGGCTCAACGATCTCAACGCCATGGAGAACGAGCAGGAGGCCCAGGTCATGGAGGCGATGCAAGCGGCCTCCAAAAGCATGGGGCCGAATGGACCGCCCAGCGGCCCTGGGGTGCACCCGACCTTGATCGCGGACGGCAACGCGGCTCCCGATCCGAGAGCGCTGGACGCATTCCGCCAGACGCAGTGACCGACCGCCTGCTGATGCCACGCGGGAAAGCACTACGGTGTCGATGATGATCGGCGACCTGATAGACCACTATCGAGTTCTGGAACTGATCGGTCGCGGCGCGATGGGCGTCGTGTACAAGGCGCTCGACGTGAACATCGACCGGGCGGTCGCGATCAAGGTGATGAGCGCCGAGGCCCGTGGCGATCCTAACTTCGTCGAGCGCTTCCGTCAGGAAGCGCGCGCGCAAGGTGCGCTCAATCACCCGAACGTCGCGCTGCTCTTCGACTACTTCGTACACGAGGGCGCACCCGTTGCGGTGATGGAGTACATCGACGGCGAGAGCCTGGAGCAGTTGATCCGGCGTCGCGGGCCGATCCCGGCACACGAGTGCGTTCCGATCTTCAAGCAGGCGTTGTGCGGGGTCGCCGCTGCGCATCGCGCCGGCATCATCCATCGCGACCTGAAGCCGGCCAACCTGATGATCACCAAAGACGGCATCGTCAAGGTGATGGACTTCGGCATTGCCAAGCGGCAGGGTGCACCGAGCGCGACCCAGGTCAGCACCAGCATCGGCAGTCCGTTCTACATGGCGCCTGAACAGATCCTTGGTCGCCCTGTCGATTGCCGCACCGACGTCTACGCGCTCGGGATCACCCTCTACGAGCTGCTGGCCGGGCAGCGGCCGTTCAACTCGCGCGGCAAGCCCGAGTACCTGGTTCTGGACGCCCATGTGAACGAGTTACCGGAACCGCCGACCGTCTACCGTTACGGAATTCCACAGCCGATCGTGGACGCCGTGATGCGCTCGCTCGCCAAGGAGCCCGAAGCGCGCTTCCAGAGCGCGGATGAGTTCATGCGCGCTTTGCCGGATGTAGCCGCACCCACTGCGGCCACACCGCGGGTCGATCCGAGCCGCACGGTGGCGCTCGAGTACTCGCCGTCGATGAGTGGAGACTCGGCCGCCACTCGCGCGCCCAGCCGCACGATGGCGTTCGAGTACACATCGTCGACGGGCCAGGTCCCACGCGGCTCGATGGCCTTCGACTATTCGGCAGCCACGCTGCGGCAAGAGTCCTACCTGCGCGGGGCCGCACCGTCGCCGGCAGCTACAGCCTCACCAGCTTTGGTATCGAGTGTTGTGGCTGCTGAATCGCCAGGCCGAGGAAGCCTGGCCGACAACTCCAGGCCATCATCTCCTGCAGCATCTGCTGGAGCATCTACTGAGCCGTCTCCTGCGGCGCACGCGCTGCGTGGGTCACTGCGAGCCTATCGCCCTCTCATCGTAGCAATGCTCGTCGCGGTGCCCGTGCTCGGCACTCTGGTCCACTACTGGCCAAGGCTGGATGCGCCGCCGCCGAGTGCCTCCCTCGCCACCAGCGTACCTCCTTATATGCAGGAGCAGGCGCCAACGCCGACGCAAGCGCCGATATCCACGGAACCTGCCGCGCCGCCCCCCGCGGTTGAGACTTCGCTGGCCGAACCAGCGGCAGCGCCGTCCACAGAGTCAACCGCCGCGACAGCTGCGTCCGCGGCGGGCACGACAGCCGCCACGAGAACTGCGACTGCGCGCCAGGATCTTTCGGGCACCTGGCGCGGCGAATACGTCGATACCTCGGGCAAGCAACTCCTGCGCGTCGTGAGTCTCAGCATCAGCCGCGTGCGCGACGACGGGGGCATCGAAGGTACACTCCAGTACGAGGCGGCATCGGGAGTTGGCGAGTGCAAGCTCCACCCCCGCGGCAGCGCCTACTCGGCGGGCGCACAGAGGCTGCAGCTGAGTCCCGAGAGCTGCAGTCCGCACTATCCCAAGGAGCTTGCTGTGCCGCTCGATTTCGACCGCGTCAATCCTCGGGCGAACACACTCAACGACGGCCGCGTCGAGGCGCCCACCGGCGATGTGATCAGGGTCAAGCTGAAACGCGTGAGCGGGGTCTAGAGGCGACCGACGCGCCTGACTCCGCTGCCGGGCGTCTTGTCAGTGCCCCACCGGTGCCGCCGCCACCGTGTAGCGGAACTGCGCCGTGCCGAGTGTGAGCAGGTCGCCGTGCTGCAGCCGCGCACAGCGAACGCGCCGCCGGTTGACCAGCACACCGTTGGTGCTGCCAAGATCCTGGACGAGCGCGCTGCGGAAGCCTGGAACCAGGACTGCATGGCGGCGGCTGACCGAAGCCATTTCCAGCGACAGGTCGTTGTCAGGATCGCGACCGATGGTCGTCCGTCCACGCAGCACCATACTGTGGTTCTGGCCACCGTCGATACGCGTCAAGATACTCGCCTGAGTCTGAGGGGGTGCATCCTCGGGCGTCGTGAGACCGCGGCCCAGCTCGTCCATGCTCGATTGCACTCTGCCCAGGGCGTAAGCGTTTGTCGACGCCATGTGCGTGGCTCGTTGGAGCTCAGCGTCGCGCTCCGCCAGCGACGAGTGCAGCTGCCCCACCGTGGCGCGCAACTCCACGTTCATCGACTCGAGCCGAGCAAGACGCGACTCACGCTCCGCCACCTCCTGAGTCAGTGCCGCGACTCGCTCTTCGAGAGCGCGGCGTTCGGCTTCCGGGGTGGCTACTTTGGCCGTCAGCTCCTCGTTCTGTGTGCGCAAAGCTGCAATCAGCTCCGCCTGCTCGGCATGAGCTGACGCCGCGGCCCGCGCCGCAGATTCGCGTTCCTCGAGCAGACGGCCTTGGTCAGCGAGCTCTGACTGGGTGCGCTCGTGCGCGGCTGTCAGCTCCGAGAGAGATGCATGGTCGCGCTCGCTGTCGAGGCGGGCGGCGGCGAGCTCCGCCTGACGCGATGCCATCTCCGCCTCGAGGGCGCCCAGGCGCTGCCGCGCTTCGTCACGCTCGCCAACAACATCCAGGAGCCGTTGCTCGCTTGCCCGGAGCTCGGCAGCCAGTTGATCGGCGCGCGCCTCCCTCTCATCTGCCCGCAGCGTCGCACCGGCGAGCTCGACATCCAGGTCCTGGACATTGCTTTCGTAGATCGCCCGGTACGACTCGCGATTATTCAGCGCCTCGATGCAGCTTGCGAGCTGCGCTCTCAGCAGCTCGCGCTCTGCAATGAGACGCTCGCTGGTGTCAGCTTCGTGTTGCGCGCGGTGCACGAGCTCGGCGTGAGCGTGGCTCTGCGTCTCGATGGTGCGCTGGGCATCCCGCTCGCGAGTTTCGGTCTCGCGCAGGCGACTCTCGAGCTCAGTCAGCTCGCCCGCCACACGTTGCCGGTCCGCCACGAGAGCGTCGTGCGCCCCCTGCAGCGCCTCGAGAGCCCCGGAACGTTGTTCGATGAGCGCGGCCGAGGCTGTGCGTGCCGCGCTCTGCTGCGCCTCGGCGGCGCGCGCGGCGCTCAGTTCCTCTCTGAGTCGGGACGCTTCGCGTCGCGCTTCATCCAACTCGCCGGCTCGCCGTTGCGCAGCCTCTCGCTCGCGAGCCTGGTGGGCCCGGAGATCTTCGGCCTTCTGCACAATCCAGCGCTCGACCGCCAACATGACATCGGGGTCGGGTACTGGGGGGCTACCGTAGGGGGCCACGGTAGCCCCCGCTGCAGAAGCCTCTGACCCCGCGGCCGTTGCCCCGTCATGAGGCGGTTCGCCTGGCTCGCGCGCAAGACCTTCCGCCTCGAATGCAGCGGCATCGAGGGCAGGAAGCTCGTCGGTTGTCTCGAGGTCGAGCGACGGCGCTTGAGCCGTCCTCTCCGGTGAATTCATGTTCTTCTGTTCCGCCCGGGGTGCTTCTGGCACTGGCACTTGGCGGCTCTCGTCGGCTTTGAGTGCCGGTCCATCCCCTTCGCTATTCATTTAACCGCAGTTTGGGTCGAAACGCACCCCTGCATTTGACAATGCGCGGGCGGGAGATACCCCGCGCGGACGGGAGACCCCCGGTAGGGAGCCCCGTCTTTCGGACCTCGTTGCCAGGCCCGCTTTGCCTTCGTGCTGTCGCCAAACTTGCGTGGAATCAAAGCAGAGCAGTAAACCGCGCAAGCTCCCCCGCGAAGTGCGCCTGGTGCCCCGGAATGGTCGCGACGAGCTGAAAGTCCTCGAACTGGAAGCCCGGTCCTACGCTGCAGCCCACCAGGGAAAACTCTCCCAGGCTCCGGGCAGCCTGCCAGAGCCCTCTGCGGATGACCGCAACAGGCTCGTGATCCTCTTTGATATGGCTGAGCACGCTGCGCACGATCTTGCGCGCTTGCGTGTCGTACGCGAGAAGCTCGAGCGGAGACCCCTCGTAGAAGTGCCAGATCTCGTCGGCCGCCACGACGTGCCAGCGGCTGACCTGGCTGCGCTCCAGCAGGTAATAGATTGCCGTGATTGCCGAGCGCGCACCGCGCGAGGTGTGCACAGGATCACTCGAGCGGTAGACCTCTCGATACCAGCCGCCTTCGGGATGCGGCTTGAGGTCCAGCTTCTCGATTACTGTGCGCGCTGGCGTCCCGGCAGAAGCCCTACGAGTCATGCTGCAAATCACGCTCCGGGGGCGGCAAGCAGCGGAGCCGTCTCCAGCGACCTGGTGAACATCAGCCGCCGCCGCAGAAGGTCCGCATCCGTCACGAGCCGGCGGAGGTCCGCCAGTGCCTCCTCGAGCCCTTGACCCCCACCGTTCGCGTGGAAAACGAGCCGTTTGTTTGCGGTCGCTTGCGGGGACACGCGATCGAGGAACATTTCGCGACGCGCCGCGGAGTACCGGTCCAACACTGCCGGGTCGGCTCCCTCCAGAACTACCGCACTCAGTGCGGGATAGAGTGCGTAACTGTCGAACAGGCCAGAGGTCAGGCCGAGTGCCCCGGTTGGATTCGTGACGTGCGCGGCATCGCCGGCGAGGACGACGCGGCCGACGCGATAGCGTGGAGCCGAGCGCTGATGCATACGATAAGGAGATGCCAGCTCGAGCTGGTACGCGCCCTGGCCGGGGAGGATCGCCGCATACGCGCGTGGCAGCCGCTCGAGGAAAGTCTCCTCCGGCAGGCCTGCATCCTCCATGTAGGTGCAACGCCAGAGGCCTGCGTTGTCCAAAACCGCTATCACTGCGCCGCAGCGGCCGTCGATCACAAAGGTCGTGCGATGATATCCGTGGCGCTCGAAATCGTAGTAGACGTTGGTGGCAATGAAGCGCTCGGGCCAGGTTGATCCGTCGAAAGACAGACCGAGCAGCCGACGCACGGTGCTTCCGGCGCCGTCGGCGCCGATCACCCAGCGGGCGCGCATCTCCTCCCTCTCGCGCTCAGTCTCCACCGTGAGCGTCACTCCGTCAGCATCCTGCTGCAGTGTGCGAAGTCGGGCTGCGAATCGCACGGTCGCGTTCGGGCAGGTCTTCAGCCGACGCATCGCAATACCGGTCAAACGGTGTTGGCTCAGATGCAGGTTATAGGGCCGCGGCGTATGCCCGGCCAGTACGTCCATCGAATACTCGATACGCTCGCCCGTGGAACGGACCAGGTACGTGTAGTCCTGCTTGCGCACGCCGGCAGCCTCGGCCTCCTCCAGGATTCCCAGGCGCTCGAGGCCCTCGAGAACTGACCAGAAGTACACCGCTGCCCGCGGAGAGCTGACGATTTCGGGCTCGGCTTCGATGACCGTCACGCGCACTCCGGCTTGTGCAAGGCCGAGCGCGTTGATAACGCCGACGGGGCCGCCTCCAATGATAATCACGTCTTCCATCGAGCCGCTCAGACTCGACAGAGGCTTGCCCCGAGCGCCGTGCGCAGCGCCCTCGCCGGCTCGGTCACGCTTGCCTGGCAATTCCATGCGACGAATCCGTCGGGACGGACGAGTGAGGCGCCGGAGCTCGAAATCCCAAACGCGGCGGGGAACCGGTCGCCGGGGTCCGCCAGGTCGCGCCCGACACAGTAGGCCTCGAGAGGCAGCCCGCCGAACCCGGCGACCACTTCCCTGGCGGCATCCACCCAGGCCGAGCCCGCCGCGCCAGCCAGCAGAACATACCGGCCCGCAAGATCGATGGTAGAGAGCCGCTCAGCACGGCGCTCCAGCCACAGGTGCGGCGCACGCGATCCCGGAACACCGGCTGTGCTGCGAGGGTCGGCATGTACACCGACAGGCGAGTCGTACAGATAGCCAAGCTCGATATGCAGATCATCGACGAGCGGCTCGGGCCGAACGCGCGCCGCCAGCCAGGGTGCCGTGCGCGCCACATAGCGGGAAAACGCCTGTTCGACGGTGAACGCCGCGACCGGCTTTCGTTCCGACTCATAGGTGTCCAGCAGTCCCGCACCGGCACGTCCGTTGATGACGAGGGCGAGCTTCCAGGCAAGGTTGTGGACATCGTGAACTCCGGTGTTCCCGCCAAAGCCGCCATTCGGCGGCATCAGGTGCGCGGCGTCGCCGGCGATGAATATTCGACCGTCCCGCAGCCGCCCGGCGGTGCTCGCGGTCGCCCGCCAGCGAGTGTAGCCGTCGATCCTCACGGGAAGCTCCCGCTTCCCTACCCCGGCACGGACGAGCTCGATGAGCCGCGACTCGCTGACGTCCGCCGCGGCATTCACGGCCGCTTCAGGATCGAGCGCCGGATCCCCAATGACGTTGACCCCCAGGAAACCCGCCGTCGCTGCGCGATTCAGGCGAAAGAATCCGTGCAGCGTTGGATTGTTCACGTAAATCAGACTCCACGGTTTGTCTGCCACGTAGGGCGAGAGATCCGCCGTGAAATAGATCGTGAGCGAGTTTGAAAAGGCACCGCGCCCTTCGTAGTTGATCCCGAGCGAGGTCCGGATGGTGGAGTGACCGCCGTCTGCCGCAATGAGGTAAGCGCCGCGAATCGTGCAGTCGCTCGTGTGATCGGTTTTCCGCACCGTCAGAGTGACGCCAGTTGAATCCTGGTGAACATCGATGACCTCCGCCCCTTGCAGCACGGTGGCGCCGCCCTCGCGCGCGCACTGGCGCAGGATCGGCTCGAGGGTTGGCTGATTCAGGAACAGCCTCCGGCACGGGCTCAGCGCGTCGATGCCTTCGTTCAGGTTTGGGATGATGTCCGCAAGCTTCCTGCCTGCCAGTGCATCCATGGCGATGATCGAGCCTTCCGGCACAAATTCCTTCGCCGACTGGCTTCGCACCGTGTCCTCGATGCCGAGCTCGCGGAACATCTCCAGAGTGCGCATGTGAAAGAACGCCGCGCGCGGTAGCGGCGAGCTCGCGCCGAGGCGCTCGATAGTGAGCGACCGGATGCCCTGGCGCGCAAGGAAGGCCGCGGCCGAGAGGCCGACCAACCCACCGCCTGCGATCAAGACCGGTGCCTCGTCCGTCATTGCGATCCTGACGCCGACTCAGGGCCTGCGGCGGCTGACCACGAATGTCTCGTCGTTAAACCACAGGCCCCCGTGTTTCTGCAGGACGGCCTGGGTCGCCTCGAGATACGCGCCGGTCTGTAGCACCGCATCAAGACGTTCGTCCTCGACCTGATTCACGTAGATCGCGGCATTCCAGGCCGCGTAGAGGGTGGAGGTGCCGATGCGATCACCAATCTCCGAGGGAAGCGTGTGCATCTCATAGCGAAAGATGGCCTTCTCATCGGGCGCAGTGCTGAGCGTAAAGTCCCGGACCTCACGCCCGAGCTCGCTCTTGAGTGCCGCCACCAGTTGGTGACGATCCACCTGGAACGGATTCTCTCCGGGCCAGAGCCGCTGGATGATCTCCAGCCCCGGATCCCGGCCGTATGACTGGATGGCGAGCATACGCCCACCGGGTGCGAGGCTGCGCGCCAGGGGCGCCAGGATCTTCTGCGCCTTGAACTCCGCCGACATGCGCGCGCGCCAGGGCTGGGACGCCAGGATAAAGTCGTAGTCCTCAAACGTTCGTCCTGGTTTCGGAATCACTGCATCCAGCAGGAACTTGTGATCCTCACGATAGATGGTGAGCACCGAGGGGCGCACGTAGGTCGGGTTTCCGGACTTGGCGCTCGGCTTGGTCATCCAGCCGTGCTCGAGCGTCGCGGCGAGCTCTTCGATGCGCTCCGAATATTCGTGCGCCGAGTTACCCGTCAGCTTCACCTCCTGCCAGTTCAGCGCGGCAGCGGACTGCACGTCGCGCGGCATGAGCCGGGGCGCCTCGGCATAGTGCAGGTTAGTGATCACCAGGACCGTGGCCGGATGCTCGTGAAACCGGTCGGGCATCTTCTCCAGCCCGAGGCGCACATCCTCGAGGCTGATCTCCTTGGCCACCACCAGCATCGGTACCGTGGGGTAGGCGCGATGCGCACTGCGCATCAGCCGCGCCAGCACCGTGCCATCACCCATGCCCGCGTCGAAAAGTCGCAGCGCCGGCGGCGACGGCCGTAGGTACTGCAGCTCGTGGGCGGCACGGCGCGCGATCGAGGACTTCTCGTTGCAGGTGGTCACGAACGCCAGGTACTTCTGGCGGTTATCGTAGAAGCGAAACGGCGTGGTGCGCTTCGTGGCGTGCGTCGGCGAACCCATCGCGCTCGGCGCAGCGGGGGGCGGGGTCGAAGAACTCGGAGTAGCAACGCCGCGCGGCACGGCTCACCGCATCAGGGCCACAGCCGGCGCGAGGCGATCCGCGCGCCCTCGACCAGGGATTTGAGCTTCAGATACGCGATGTCAGGCTCGACAGGGCCGAATCCCGCGAAGGTTCCGAAGCCGCAGTCCGTGCCCGCCATGACGCGATCGCGGCCGACGATCTGTGCGAAACGCTCCAGACGCTCGGCCACGAGCTCTGGGTGCTCGATGTAGTTGGTGGTGGTGGCAAGACAGCCTGGAATCAGTACTTTGTCCTCCGGGATCCTGGCGCTCTTGAAAACCGCCCACTCGTGCGCATGACGCGGATTGGCCGCCTCGAACAGCAGTCCCTGTGGCTTCGCCTTGAGCACGATCGGCAGGAGCCGCGCCATCGGCACATCGTGGTGGTGCGGCCCTTCGTAGTTGCCCCAGCACACGTGCATACGCAACCGTTCGGCCGGCAGATTCCGCAGCGCGTGGTTCAACACCTCGATGTGCCGCGCCGCGAGCGACTCGAATTCTTCGAGCGTGCGGTCGCGATACATGGTGTGACGCCCCATCGCCAGATCCGGCGCATCGATCTGCAGGATGATGCCGGCGTGCACGATCGACTCGTATTCGGCCTGTAGCGCCGCGGCGAGTGCCTCGAGGTACTCATCCTGAGTGCGGTAATAGTCGTTCGGCTGAAACAGCGCAATCACACCGGGGGAGGCGGCGTTCATGAAACTGCCCGCCGGCTGGGCGCGCGCCGCCGCGGCGTTCAAGTTGCGGATGTCTGTGGCGAGCGGTTTCGTGTCCTTGACGGTGACGGCGGCAACGCAGCGCGGCCGACGGTACTTCGCCGTTGCCCCCCGTTCGGCGAGCTTACGCAGCAGCCCCGGAAACTCGACGAGATCCTGGCCCGGCTCGCGCGGCGTATCGCCCGCGAATCCGCCGAGGCGTCGCGCGATATAGGTCGCGTAGCTGATCTTGCTCATCTCGCCATCGCTGACGATGTCGATGCCGACCTCGACCTGCCGGCGTACGACCTCAGCCACGGCCTCGGTGATGACGGCATCGTCACGCTCGGCGTCACGCGTCTCTTCGCGCTCGCGCGCGAACAGCACGTCCGTCACCGCCTGGCTGCGCGGCAGGCTGCCGACGTGGGTGGTCAGGATGCGGCCCGCGTTTGCGCTCATTGACCCTGGAACCCGCTGTCAGGTTTGCCCGGTGCGGCGGCGAGGGCCGGCCGCAGCCTGAAGTCGTAGCTGACCGTGTAGAAGGGCGTGTCAAGGCGCTCGCCGTCGGGGCCGGCTCCCGCGGAATGGCGCTTGAACTCGACCACCAGCGACTCCTTCATGCCGAACACGGCGTCCGAATCCAGATATTGGCTACCGGCCACAAACAGGTGGGTCGTCACCGGCAGGTGTCCGGGCGCGGAGACAATCATGTGCACGTGTCCGGGGCGATATGGATGGCGGCCCATCTTGCGCAGCATCTGCCCGACCGGACCGTCCGTCGGCACCGGGTAGAAAGTCGGCCTGATCGACCGAAACCAATAGCGTCCCGCGGCATCGGTGCGGATCCTGCCGCGCGCCTTCATGCCCGTCTCGCCCGGGAGCTGCATGTCATAGTTGCCTTCGCCATCGCCCGACCAGATGTCGAGCAGTGCATTGGCGAGCGGCCTGCCGTCGGTGCTCAGCACGCGTCCGGAATAGAAGGCCGGCTCGCCCTTGACACCCTCGGCAAGATTACTCCCGCGCGGCAGCTCCGGAGCACCTTCCCAGTAGAACGGGCCCTGAACCGTCGATTCGACGCTACCGTCGTGTACCGGATGGTTGAGGGTGATGACGAGCACTGACACTCCGAGGGTATCTGACAGGAGGATGAACTCCTAGCGCTTGTCGGAGCACGCTTTGCCGACGTCGGTGAGAAACTGAATGGCCGCGAACCACTCGGACTCCGTCAGGCTCACTTCGCGGACAAAGTCGTGCAGATGAGTGACCAACGAAGTGATCACGCGTGCGAACCGCGGGTCCTCGCATTCGGCGAGGCGTCCAATCACCGCCTGCGTGATGCTCTTCTCATCGAATTCGCGCATGAGGTTCCCGCGGGACCGTCCGGCAGGTCTCACCGGTAGGTGTTGTTCGAAGTGTGATCCCCCGCCAGCCAGCGCTTCAGCGACTGGTGTGCGTCGGCTCGCCGGTCGCGCCCGATTTTCTCCGCATCCGGATGATCGCGGGTGAACTCGAGAGTGAGCCCGTTCGGGTCCACCACGTATACCGAGCGGCAATACCCGTGCTCCAGCACGTAGGTGCCGGGAGGCTGGATGCCTGCCTTGGTAATGCGAGCCTCGATCGCCGCCTGGGTCTCCGCATCCACCGCCAGCGCGATGTGGTGGAACGGCGTCGCGGGCATCTTCGGCCCGAACTCCGCCTGATCCGCCGGGTCGGCGAACTGAAAAAACGCCAGCGCACCGCCGTCGCCGATTCCATAGAAGGTATGCACGTAGGTGCGTACCTTGCCGAACAGCTCGTCCGATTCGCACCACGTGGCCAACAGCGGCAGCCCGATGACGTCCTCATAGAATTGCCGCGTCTTTTCCTGGTCCCTGGTGACGTAGGCGTTGTGATGCAACCGCGAGGGAAGTTTCCTCAGAGTCGCCATGAGAGTTTCTCCTTCTCAGAACTTGTAGATGAAATCCAGCCCGTAGCGTCGCGGTGGGGCTCGCCACAGGAAGCCGCCCGGAGAGAACTCCGCGTTGTACCGCTTGTCGGTCAGGTTCTTCGACCAGGCGGTGACCGACCACCGCTCGCCCGCAAGGCCGGCGCGCAGATCCAGCAAGTCGACGGGATCGCGGGAGGTCACATTATAGGGGTCCCACCAGGTGGTACCGATCATCTGGTAGTCAAGACGCCCCACCACGTTCAGTCCGTCAGCGAGCGGCGCGTGGACCTGAAAACCCGCATTGATCGTGTCCTTCGTCAGCAGCGGCGGCCGGTTACCGATCACCTTGGGATCCTCCATGTTGGTGATCTTGCCGTCCGTGTAGCCGAAGCTCGCATAGACGTCCAGCCAGTTCGTCGCCACGCCAGTGAGCTCGAGCTCTCCGCCCTTATACCGTGCATCGAGATTGCCGAGATTCTGGGTCGAGGTCGCCTGATCGTAGTAGAAGAAGTAGCCGTTGGTCGATGTGGTGTCGAAGAGCGCCAGGTTCGCGCCCAGCCGCCGGTCGAAGAACTCGCTCTTGGCGCCGATTTCCCAGGTGTCGGCGATCTCGGCCTGGAAGATGTCGTGAACGCCCAGGTTGCCTGAGGCCGCCGCGACGGCGCCGACGCCCGTCTGGTTGAACCCGCCGCTGCGAAACCCACGGCTCCAGCCGCCGTAGAAGGTCAGGTTGTCGGCCGGCTTGTAGCGCAGCGTGAACTTGGGCTGCGTCGCGTCAAAGGTCTCCTTGCGCACCTCCCCCGTGTAGGCCCCCACCGCGGCCGCGGGCAGGAACGCTGTCGGCGTGCGGGTGGTGTTCTCCCGCGCATCCTGGTCGTAGCGGATCGCAACATCGAGCTCGAGCTGTTTCGTGAACTCGTAGGTCGCATCCGCGAACACCGCCCAGGCGTTGTTGTTCTGCGAGTCAGCCAGGAAGGTGGTGTTCGTGTTGGTGGCGACTGGATTGGCCGGATCGACAATCGGGTCGTAATAGACCTTCGGCACACCTTCTCCCCGGTCGACGATATTGTCGGTGGAGATAAAGCGCTCGGTGTGGATGAAGTATGCGCCCGCGATCCACGCGAAACCGCCGACCTTGTTGGAGGTGAAGCGCAACTCCTGGCTCCAGGTCGTCACGTCGATGAACTGGCTCTGGCTCTGATCGAATGGCCCGCCGGCGGCGGCCGGGACACCCCCGGTGAAGAAGTAGATCAGGGACGTGGTGACCGGCCGGAAATCGAAGGCGTCTCCGGTGTCGATCTCCTTGGTATGGTCGTAGTCCGAAATTGAGGTGAACGTGCCGGGTCCCACGGCGTAGTCGAGTTTGAGGGCGATGTCCGTTACGTCGCGGGTGTCCGTGCCGAGGTTGTTGTTCTGGATCGGGCTGGTGACGTCGTTTGCGTTCGGCGGCGTACCGTCCGGGTTCGCTGGGGAGGGAGGAAGACTGCTGAAGGGGTCCGACTCCACCTTGCGCGGAATGATGTAGTAGTAGGCGGTCGTCTCGACGTGATCGCCGAAGAATCGCAGATCCGCGGTCAACTGATCGGAGGGTTTCCACAGCAACCGCAGCCGCCCGGAGTAATCCTTGTACGGGTCTGCCTTGTGGCCGAGGTAAGTGTTCTCCAGGTAGCCGTCGGTGTTGTAGAAGTTGACCGAGGCGCGATACTTGAACGTGCCGGCGGAGTCGATCGGCCCGCCGACGGCCACCTGCGCCTTCTCCGACGTTCCATTACCCACGCCCACCTTGGCCGCACCTTCGAAATGATCGGAAGGATCGGCGGTGTTGATGATGATCGCGCCACCGATGGCATTGCGACCGTACAAGGCGCCCTGAGGACCCTTCAGCACCTGGATCGAGGTGACGTCGTTCAACTCCTGGTCGAACTCGTAAGGATTGGGCTCCAACACGCCATCGACCAGCACGGCCACCGAGGGCTCGCTGTTACGCGCCTGCGAAATGCCGCGGATGGTGATGAATGAGTTGCCGACGTTCTGCACTTCGACCATGGTCATATTCGGGACCAATGCGACGAAATCGCGCGGAGCCTCGATGCCAGCCGACTCGATCGTCTGCTGGGTGAAGGCGTCCACGGTCACCGGCACATCGAGCAGCGCTTCTTCGCGCTTGCGGGCAGTGACCACGACCTCCTGGAGAGTCGGCTCGGACACCTGGGCCTGACTCGCGGTCTGAGCCTGCACCCAAACCGGCCCGGCGATGCTCAGGACACCGAGCACGGCAGTCAGCAGTGAAACGATTCGGCGCAACGCAGTGAACATGTGAGACCCCTCTCTACTGCTTGTGTTGGTTCTCTGCTTGTGATGTCAGGACTTCACACCCAGGCCCGGAGTCATGCCGGAGTGCTCGAGCTCGCGGTGCACCATACGTGCTCCCGCCACCATCGCCTGGAGCTTGCCGAAGGCGACATCGGGTGGCAGGTACTTCATGCCGCAGTCGGGCGCGACCAGCAGACTCGCTGCTTCGACGTAAGGCAGCGCCCGACGGATACGGCTCGCTACGAGCTCCGGCGATTCGACCGTGTGCGTGGACAGATCGATGACCCCGAGAATGATCTTCTTGCCGGCGAGCGCGGTGAGCACCGCGCAGTCGAGGTTCGACTGCGCCGTCTCAATCGACACCTGGCGACAGCTGCAGTCGGCGAGCTCGGGCAGAAACGAGTAACCGGAAGGCCGCACGTGGATAATGGCGGCGTACCCAAAGCAGATGTGTACGGCAGTCGTCCCGGTCACACCTTCGAGCGCGCGGTTGAGCGCCTTCAGGCCAAAGGCGCGGGCTTCCTCAGGTCTTGCCTGCATATAAGGCTCATCGATCTGAACGATGTCGGCTCCAGCACTGAACAGGTCGCGGATCTCCTCATTCACCGCTACGGCGTAGTCCATCGCCGCGAGCTCGCGGCTACCGCCGTAGAAGTCGATCTGCGCCTGCTGCGCCATGGTGAAGGGGCCGGGGACGGTGGCTTTCACGTGCCGCTGGGTGTGAGCACGCAGGAATTCCAGATCGCGCACACCGACCGCGTGGCGACGGCGGATGCTTCCCACCACCCGCGGCACCGGGTTCGGGTGCCCGCTGCGATCCAGAGCCGTCCCGGGATTGTCGAGATCGACGCCATCGAGCGCGGTAGCAAAGCGGTTCGAGTAGCTCTCGCGACGGATTTCTCCATCGGTGATGAAGTCGAGCCCGGCGTCTTCCTGAGCCTTGATCGCCAGGATCGTCGCATCATCCTGTGCCTCGGCGAGATACCGCTCCGGCACACGCCACAACTCCGGCGCACGCACCCGTGGCGGAAAGCGCCCCGCGAGCCGCTCGCGGTCGATGAGCCAGTCCGGCTGCGGGTAACTGCCGACCAGCATCGTTGGAAAGAGCATCTGCACTCCCCTCCTCCTCCGCAACCTCAGCCGAGGTCTTGCGTCTCAGCCGCCGGCCAGGCTTGCCCGCGCGCCAGGGCGGCGCGGATGGCCTTGCCGTGCTCATCGAGAATCGGTGCTGCCCGTACCGAGTGCACGCGCAGGCCGTTGAACCGCAGCGCTGGCCGCACAGACTGCATCGCAGCGTGTGCCGCCTCGACCGGCACTACGATCCCGAGATGCCCGACCTGCGGGTCGTGCACCACCTCGTCGATGCGGTTGACCGGTGCGTGCGGGACATCCTGTGCCTGCAGCCGCTCCACCCAGTGCGCGAGGGGCTTCGCCGCAAAGCGCACATCCAGCTCTTGTTGCAGCGCCTCGTACTCGGCAATGCGCCGCTGACGCGGGTTGAACCTGGGATCACGCGCGAGCTCGGGCGCTTCAAGAGCTGCGACCAGGCCCTCCCAGAACTTCTCGAGCGAGGACAGGTGGATGGCGATCAGCCGCGCATCGGCGGTCCGCAGAATGTAAGCCTGAGCGAGTCGCGGCCGGTCTGCAGAGCTCGGCGTCTGGCCGAGCGCAAAGAAAGCTGCAAAGGGCTCGACGGCAAAATGTGCCATGGCTTCCAGCATCGACACCTCCACGTGACAGCCCTGACCGGTGCGACCCCTCTGCACCAGCGCGCCCAGGACGCCCTGGGAGGCGTACAGCCCCGTGATCGCATCGGCCAGCGCAGGACCGAGAAACCGCGGACGGCTGTAATCCACGACCACACTCAAAAAGCCGCTGAGCGCCTGCGCCACGGAGTCGTAACTGGGGCGTTCCGCATAGGGCCCGCTCGAGCCAAAGCCGCTGATCGAGCAATAGACCAGACGAGGATTGAGCGAGCGCAATTCCCCGACGCCGGCGCTGAGTCGCTCGGCTGTGCCAGGACGGAAATTCTGAATGTAGACGTCGGCTTCCCGCACGAGGCCGCTGAACAGCTCGCAGTCCGTCGCCCGCTTCATGTCGAGCGCGATGCTGCGCTTGTTGCGGTTGTAGGCCTGGAAGTGCGGTGAATACTGTCCCCCCTGATAGGCCCGGTAGGGATCTCCTTCGGGACTTTCGATCTTGATGACGTCCGCACCGAGATCCGCGAGCATCATCCCGGCACACGGACCGGTGATGAACGTGCCTTGCTCCACGACGCGAATGCCGGCGAGGGTCGGTTGCATGGCAGCTGCGCCGCTAGGCCTCGTCGCTCGGGCTGAACCCGGCGGGTGTCTCGCCGTCGTAGTCGATCGCACGGGCGGCGGCATGCGACATCACGAAGCCGATCGAGCGCTGCTGTTCCTCGACGAGATGCGCGATGAGCCCGGCGGTGCGTGCCAGCAGCGGCACGCCCTTGAGCGCCGCCAGCGGCCATCCTGCATCGAGGAGCACCGCCGGAATCGCGCCAGAGACATTGAGCGGCAGCGGCCGAGAGATAACACCCGGCAGCAGCCGCTCGACCAGCCTCGCGATCTCGACGTAACGGCCAGCGATACCGGTATCGGCCGCCACCTCGAGCAGGCGGCTCGCGCGCGGATCGCCGCCGCTGTGCAGGGGATGGCCATAGCCCGGAATGGCAAGTTTCGCGGCGCGGTACTCACGCACCACTGCGGTGGCGGCGAGTTCGAGGCTCGTCTCTGCGGCAGCGCGAGCCTTAATCGCGTCAAAAAATCTGCCGGCAGATTCGGAGGACCCGAAAACCACCGAGCCGCACCCGAGTATCCCGGCGGCTACCGCCCCTTGCAGAGCTTCCGGGGCCGCGGCGAGCGTCAGGCGCGATGCCTGAACACTCGGCACGAGTCCATGCTCGGCAATCGCCACCAGTGTGGCATCGAGCACCCGCCGCTGGGCTGGCGATGGCAGGACGCCCGTGACCAGTAGCCAGAAGTGCTCGGTAAAGCCGAGCGTGCCTACCAGCTCGCGCACCAGATCCCGACCGCGGACGAGAATGGTCTCGGCGTTCGAGGTCGAGATCGCCGAGCTGTGCTGATCCTGCCGACCGATCTTCAAGCTATCCGCTCCCCGCATGCCTTTCGCATAGCGAATATGCCGTCGGTATCCGAAACGATACTGAACCTACGGCCGAAGATGAGTCAAGGGCGGCTCGCCGGGCTTACGGCCTTTCGCTTATCGAAATACACTGTGCAGCGTGGCACGCCGCAAAACGACGCAGCCCCGTCGGGAAACGATGGGTGGCCTTGCAAAAGGACTCAGCGTCATCCGCGCCTTTGCGCGTGATCATGCCGCCCTGAGCCTCAGCGAGGTTGCGCGCAGCGCCGGCATCCCCGCCGCCACCGCCCGGCGCTGTCTGCTGACTCTCGAGGAACTTGGATATGTGACCCGCAGCGGGCGCGACTTCCTGCTGCGCCCGAAGGTGCTCGAGCTGGGCGCCGCTTACCTCGAATCCGTGAATATCGAGCAGATCACCCGGACTCATCTCGAGGAGTTGGCACGCCAGACGGCCGATTCCGCGGCATTGTGTGTGCTCGACGGCGCGGATATCGTCTACCTTGCGCGCGCCTCGGTGCGCACACTCCTGCGACTCGAAGCCCACGTGGGCAGCCGCTTCCCCGCGCATGCGACTTCCATGGGACGGGTGCTGCTCGCCGGGCTGAGCCCGGAGCGGCTGAAGCGCTATTTCGAGGAGGCGCAGCTCGAAGCACTCACGGAACGTACCGTTACCGATCCGGCGCGGTTGCGTGCCCTGATCGAGGAGTGCCGGCGACTCGGCTATGCGGTGGTGGAAGACGAGCTCGCCTACGGGGTCATAGCGCTCGCCGTGCCTGTGTTCGATCACCAGCATCGCGTGGTGGCATCACTCAACTCCTCGAGCCACTCGCGACGCACGACCCGGACCCGCCTGGTGCGCGAGCGTCTGTCCATGCTGCAACAAGCGAGTCGCGAGATCTCGGCGGACCTCGCCACCGTTCCCTGGCTGTCACTCAGCGCACAGATCTGAAGCGAAGCCGCAGCCTGCTTGACGCCCACTGCCGGGAAGCCGTAGCCTGAAAGCGAAAACTTTTTCGCTATGCGAATATCAACAGCAACCGTATGACCGCGTGCGCTCAGGTGCCGGTACCGCCAACACACGCTACCGATAATTTCCTCAGCATCAACGGTACACGTCTGCGCTATCGCGACGAGGGTCGCGGTCCGGTAGTGTTGCTGGTGCACGGATGGACGCTCGATCTGGAGATGTGGGATCCGCAGGTCAGCGCGCTGCGCGCCACCTTTCGGCTGATACGCCTCGACCGCCGCGGCCATGGTTGCTCAGGAGGCACCTCGACTCCCGAGCGGGACAGCGAAGACCTGGACCGGCTATGCAACCACCTGGGCCTCACCCGCGTGGCTCTCATCGGTATGTCGCAGGGGGTGCGCGGCGTGCTTAGGTTTGCCTGTGCCGCACCCAGGCGGGTCAGCGCGGTCATCCTCGATGGTCCGCCCGCGCTCGATTCCGAATCCGATCCGGAAGTGCCCGTGCAGCAGTATGCGGCATTGGTGCACGCTCACGGCATAGCAGCCTTCCGCCGTAAGTGGGCAGGCCACAGGTTGATGCAACTTCGCACCCGCGATCCCGCTCGACGGGCGCTTGTCGCTGCCATGATCGAGCGCTATGCGGGGAACGATCTCCAGTCACCGGCATCGGGCGCCGAACTCGTCGGCGGACGCGTTCGACCCGAGGCCGTGGCCGCCCCGACCCTCGTGTTGAGCGGCGAGCTCGACCTCCCTGGCCGCAGGCTGGCTGCGCGGCGGCTCGCCGCACGACTGTCGGATGCCGAACTGGCGATCATTCCCGGCGCGGCCCACTTGCCGAATCTCGACAGTCCGGATGTCTACAGCAAACTATGCCGCGCATTTCTCCTGCGCCACTGCGGGTCCCGCGGTCCCTCCTGAAGGAGCGCACATGGCCAAGATCGTCGTTGTCTACTACAGCAGCTACGGCCACATCGAGGCGATGGCGTATGCCCAGGCCGAAGGAGCCGCCCGTGTGCCGAATGCGCAGGTGACGGTCAAACGCGTTGCCGAACTATGTCCTCTGGAGTTGGCCAAGGCCTCGGGCTTCAAGCTGGATCAGGCGGCCCCGCTGGCCACACCAGCCGAGCTCGAACAGTACGATGCGATCCTGTTCGGAACGCCAACGCGCTTTGGCAACATGGCTGCACAGATGCGCAACTTCCTGGACCAGACGGGTGATCTGTGGATGCGTGGGGCGCTGGTGGGGAAGGTCGGCAGTGTGTTTTGCAGCACGGCAAGCCAGCACGGCGGCCAGGAGACCACGATCACCTCGTTCCATCTCACGCTGCTGCATCACGGCATGATCATCGTCGGGCTGCCGTACACTTTCAAAGACCTGGCGACGATGCGCGAGATCACTGGCGGCACGCCCTACGGCGCGAGCTGCGTAACGGGGGCTGGAAACGAACTGCGCATGCCAACAGCGCTCGAGCTCGAGATGTGCCGCTATCAGGGCGAACACGTGGCGCGCATCACGAGCCGTCTGGTGCGGTAGCCGGGCGATGCCTGGAGCATCCTCGACCTGCTGCGCGCTGTGATTCGCGATCCACGGCTTCATCCGCGCATATACCGCCATAATTGACGCAACCAGAAGCGCACCGGCCGCCAGCGCGGTTCCGCCGGCCGACGGAATTCCGACAGGAAGTCCCAGAGCAGCCGGCTTGCATCGGGCGGCATCGGATCGTTGAACCTCTCGCGCTCATCTCCACCGCTCCACGCATGTCCCAGCCCCTCGATCAGAATCGAGCGCAACACCACCTGGTCACTGCGCGCGTAATCGCTCTGCCGGTAGCTGCGGCCGTTACCCGTCACGAACTGCTCCAGGGGGCCACGCAGCGGCCGCGCCGGCACTCCCAGCAGCTCGGCAAACTTGCGGAACTGGGCGACAGTCAGCTCGGCGTTGCGAGGATGCACCACCGTGTCGTCACCGCCGTGCATTACCAGGGCCGGCACCAAACGTAGTCTGCGAGACACCCTGCTCGCGGCCTCTGCAGCGGTTCCCTCGGGCGACAGTCGGCTGCCGGCACGCATGGCCTGAACGGCACCCAGCGCGGAATCCGCTGCGCGATACATCATGCCGGAGACGATGCCGCAGGCGGCGAAGGTTGCACCGTGGCAGAGCGCCAGGATCGCGGTCATCGCGCCGCCAGCGGACATTCCCGCCAGATAGACGCGCGAGCGGTCGATCGGATAGCGACGCGCCACGTAGCGGACGAGCGCAGCGATCGCTGCCGCCTCACCCGCGCCGTCTGCTGTTGGACGGTGGAACCAATTCCAGCAACGCAGCGGATTGGCACGCGCAGACTGCTGTGGATACAACACGATGAAGCGTTGCGCATCGGCCAGCGAATTCATGCGCGTGCCGTTCGCAAAGCTAAGCGCGTCCTGGTTGCACCCATGCAGCATTACCAGCAGCGGTACCCGGTTGCGCCGGGTTATCGTGCCTGGCACGTACAGGAAGTAAGCGCACCGTGGCCGAAACGCTCCGGCACCAAGCGATTGCCGATAACGGCCCGAGAGCCAGCCTGCCCTGACAGGTGGCCGCAACCGGCCCCTGAACGCAAGCCATCCCAGCGCGGCGCGTA
>Ga0306925_10000339_pt1 | contig 32736 bp, 27 predicted proteins | sample flu12Cox44000176_FD_203755 | JGI IMG/M metagenome (GOLD analysis project Ga0306925, IMG submission 203755) | Lab enrichment of tropical soil microbial communities from Luquillo Experimental Forest, Puerto Rico - flux8day.12C.oxic.44.000.176 (v2)... | ecosystem: Environmental > Terrestrial >... | reverse complement strand
CTGCTGCGCGGAACGCGGGATTTGCGTTTCGCGGAAGCGTGGGAGATCGCCAGCGCCACCAGCTTTCGGCCGTTGCAGATTCCCGGCCTTAACGTACGACGGCAGGCATTATCGCTGGGCTAGGCGGATTCGCGGTATGCCGAAAGGACTATGTCGGTGTATTCACCACGCGGCCCTCGACGATGACGCTCTCCACGCCGCGACCGGCCTCGGTGTAGACGAGCTGCCGCGCGGCGCTGTTGAAGGGAAGGTAGGCGACATCGTTGAGGTCGATGAGGATCAGGTCGGCCCGGTAGCCCGGCCGGATGGCGCCGAGCTCGTTCTCCAGTCCGGCGGTGCGCGCGTTGCCGAGCGTCGCGTGGCGCAGCACCTCGTGCGCCAGCCCCTTGCCGGGCTCAGGCTCGCTGGCCGCCGCGATGAGGCAGAACATCTTCATAGCCTGGAACACGCTTTGTACGTCGCTGCCGCTGCAATTGTCGCATCCGAGGCCGAGCCGCACGCCGGCCTCGCGCAGATCGCAGACCGGCGCAATGCCGCTCTTGAGCTTGAGATTGCTCAGATGGTTGAGCACGATCCCGGCTCCGGCCGCCGCCATGCGGTCCATCTCGCCTCGCGTGATCCACACGCTGTGCACGATATTGAGTCTCGGCCCAAGCATGCCGGCATTTTCCAGATAGGTGATGAGAGAGCCGCCGTGGTCGGCGTAGAGCTCGCGCGCTATGAGCGCCTGGCCCTTGGTCTCGTAGACGTGCGTGTAGAGAGGAAGATCATGTTTCTGCGCGAGCGCGGCGAGTGCCCCCAGCATCTCAGACGTGCAGCGCTGGGGCGCGAACGGCGCAATCGCCCAATGCAGGGTTCCGCCCCCCGGCCGCTGCTTGAACTGATGCTCGAGATAGTCGAGCTGCTCGCGCATGGGCAGCGCTTTCGTGCCCAGCATCTCCTGGACATCGGCCGGAAGGTTGTCTTGGTGACGCACCATCGCAATTGGCGGCAAATCCGCCACCATCGGCGAGAACACGACGCGAATTCCGGATTCGCGGTATGCCGAAAGGACTATGTCGGTGTATTCGTCGTTGAGCGGGATTAGACCGAGCATATCCTGTACGGTGGTGATGCCGCAGCGCAGGCTCTCCAGCGCACCGACCAGCGTTCGCGCCCGCACCTCCGCGTGGCTGCGATTGCGTCCCATCGGCAGTGTATAGAGCAGCCACATTTCGAGCGGCAGCTCCTCAAACAGCCCGCGGCAGAGCGTATCGTGCGAGTGATAGTGCGCATTGATCAGGCCCGGCACGACCAGCCGGCCCGATGCATCGATGACGTCATGCTCGCCGTCGGTCGCCAGATTGGAGCCGACCGCGGCGATCCTGCCGTCCGCAACGAGGATATCGGCAACCGGCGGATGGTGCACATCGCCGTCGTGGTCGTAGACCTGCCCGCCTCGAATGAGAAGCTTCCTGTTGGTCGGCGCCACGAAAGTCAGCCCCGTTGCTCGCGTCAAAAATCATTCGGCAGGTCGCGCGACCATTTCGCGCGGATGCGGGCGTCGAGCTCCTTGCTCGCGCGCGCGACGATCGGGAAGGTGCTGCGCCGCGCGAACGGCTTGCAGGCATCGATTACCACGCGCGCGTTGCGCCGGTCGCTGTCGCCGTCGTAGCACATGGGATCGAGCGCCGAGCTCCACCCGCCGCGCACGATATCGACGTCCTCGCGCGGATCGCAGCGCGTGCACATCGCCCAGATCACGTCGTTGATGTTGGTGGGGTCGATGTCGTCGTCCACCACGATGGTCCAGCGGTTGCAGTAGGCGCCGGCGTGGCAGTTGGAGGCCACGAAGCCCGCCTGCTTGGCATGGCCGCCGTAGAGCTGCTTGATCGACACCGTGAGCCAGAACCGGCTGCCGCCGGCCTCATGCGTCCACACGCCCTTGACCTCGGGGATGCCGGCCGCCTCGAGTTGGTTCCAAACCGCGCCGCATCGGTAGGTGCCGAGATAGAACGTGTTGTCGTTCGGCGGCACCGCCGGTATGGCGCCGAGCAGGATCGGATCATCGCGATGCATCATGGTCGAGATGCGGATGGCCGGCTCCGGCCTGCTGCCGCCCGCGTAATAACCGGTCCACTCGCCGAGCGGCCCCTCCTGAATTTCGTCGTCGGGATGGATCAATCCTTCAAAGGCGATCTCGGCATTGGCGGGAACGGGCAGCCCGGTGCGCGGCATGTTGAAGACCTCGATCGGTTCCCCGAGAATTCCGCCTGCCGCCTCGTACTCGCTCTTGCCGTAGGGAATCTCCAGCCCAGAAAGCATGAACAAGGCGGGATGCATGCCGACAATGACGGCGACCGGGCAGGGCTGATTGCGCTCGTGATACTTGCTCATGATGATGCGTCCGTGCTTGCCCGGCGACATCATGATGGTGGCGACGTCGGGACCCTGGGTCTGGATGCGGTAGCAGCCGCTGTTGACCCAGCCGGAATCGGGATCCTTCATAATCACCATGCAGGCGGTGCCGATGAAGGGGCCGCCGTCGTGCTCATGCCATACGGGGGTCGGGATCTTTTCGAGATTGACGGCTTTGCCTTCCAGGACATTGTCAAGCAGAGGTCCGCCATTCACCTCCCGCGGCACAAAGCTCGGCGCCGCCTTCATGTAGGAGCGCCACCAGTGCACGAGCTCCATCTCGGAGCCCTGCGGCGGCAGCCCGAGCGCAACGTTGATGCGGGGCACCGAGGTGAGAATGTTGGCAAGGACGCGCGAGCCCTTGGGGAACCCCGGAACCTGGTCGAACATGACGGCCGGGTTACCCATGCGCCGCTGATAGATGTCGACTATGCCGCCGATCTCCTCCCTGGGTTCCGCGCCGAGGATGACCTTGAGCTCGCCCGCGGCCCTGATGCCGTCGATCCAGTCCCGAAGATCCTTGTTCGCCACGGTTGCTTCTCCCGTTGCCGCTTGCGCGGGCGTTGAATTTCGTCGCGGTTTAGTCACACAATGGCGCGGCTGTGACAATCCCGCTGCCACGGCATTTCTACCCCGCCGACCTCACGGACAGAATGAGCGCAGGAAGCGGCGCGTGAAGGCTCCGAGATTCAGTTATGTGCGGCCGGAAAGCCTCGATCACGTGTTCCGCTTGCTGGCGGAGCATGGCGATGATGCGCGCATCCTGGCCGGCGGGCAAAGCCTCATGCCGGTGCTCAATATGCGACTGGCGCAGCCTAGCCTGCTGATCGACATCAACCGCATCGACGCGCTCAAGGGCATCTCGCACCACGACGGGTGCGTGCGCATCGGCGCGCTTGCCAGGCATGTCGAAGTGATGAGCTCGCCGCTTGTCGCGCAGCGGCTGCCGCTGATCGCCGAGGCCATGCCGCATGTGGCCCATGTCGCGGTTCGCAATCGCGGAACGTTCGGGGGCAGCATTGCGCTCGCCGACCCTTCGGCCGAGCTGCCGGCCTGCATCCTTGCATTGGAAGCGAGCCTGGTGGTGGAAAGCGTACGCGGCCGCCGCACCATCGCCGCTGAGGACTTCTTCCTCGGTCTCTACGAGACCGCCCGCGCGCCTGACGAGCTTCTCCTCGAAGTGCTCATTCCCGAGCACAAGCGCGATCACGTGGCGGTCTTCATGGAATTGAGCCGTCGCCAGGGCGATTTCGCCATTGCCGGACTTGCCTGTTACGCGCGCTGCGCCGGCGCGCTCGTGAGCGAGGCTCGCCTTGTCTATTTCGGCAGTGAGGTGAAGCCTACGCTTGCGAAACGCGCGATGGCGGCTGTCAATGGCAAGGCGTGGTCCGCTTCGGTCAGTGAGGCGGCGTGCGCGGCCCTGGCCGACGACCTTGATCCGATCGACAACAGCTTCGGTCGCCCGGCGACCAAGCTTCACCTCCAGCGCGTGCTTACCCGGCGTGCGCTGTCTGCGGCCATGGAACGGGCCCGCCTGCAATGAGCCTTGAGGAAGAGCTGACCGTGCGCATGACGGTGAACGGCGAGCGCATCACGCGGCCGGTGCCGGTGCGCCAGCACCTCGTCGATTTCCTGCGCACCGAGCTCGGGCTCACGGGGTCGCATATCGGATGCGAGCATGGAATATGCGGGGCCTGCTCGGTGCGGGTCGATGGCGCGGTCGTGCGCGGCTGCCTGATGCTGGCGGTGCAGGCGGACGGGTGTGATGTCGTCACCATCGAGGGGCTGACCGAGACCGGAGAGATCGCCGACCTGCAGGCAAATTTCGTCGAGCGCAACGCGCTCCAGTGCGGCTATTGCACGCCCGGCATGCTGATGACGGCGGCCGAGCTGCTGCGGCAGGGCAAGCGCGTCTCGCGCGACGACGTGCGCATCTTCCTGTCCGGCAACTATTGCCGCTGCACCGGCTATCACGCCATCGTCGATGCGGTCGAAGCGACACTCAAGGCGCGGGGGGTGTAGGTTGGGTCGAGTTCTTCACGAGACCCAACATCGGCGGGCAGGACGTTGGGTCTCGCAAGCGCTCGACCCAACCTACGCGCTACGCGCGTACAACATTAGCAGATAACAGATGGACGCAAAGGCGCGCCTCACCCCCCTCGATCGGCCGAACAGCTATGTCGGCCGCACGCTCTCGCGCGTGGCCGCGCGGGCGGCGGTTGCGGGGCGCGGGACGTATACCGACGACATCTCGCTGCCGCGCATGCTGCACGCGGCCTTCGTTCGCAGCCCGCATGCCCATGCGCGCATTGTGCGCATCGACACCGCCGCGGCGGAAAAGGCGCCCGGCGTGGTCAAGGTGATGACCGGCGCCGAGATCGCGAAGATGTGCACGGCGCCCTGGGTCGGCACGCTCACCTGCTTTCCCGGCATGAAGTCGGCCCCGCAATATCCCATGGCGGTCGACCGCGCCTGCTGGCAGGGCGAGCCCGTCGTCATGGTGATCGCGCGCACGCGCGCGCTTGCCGAGGATGCGGCCGAGCTCGTTGCGATCGAGTGGCGTGCGCTGCCTGCCGTGACGGAGAAGGAGAGCGCGCTCGATCGCGGCGCGCCGGTGCTGCACGCGGAACTCGGCGACAATCTCGCGTTCCGCAAGGTGATCGACACCGGCGGCGTCGATGCGGCGTTCGCGGCCGCCGATATCGTGGTGGAGGGGACATTCGATTTCGGGCGGCATACCGCCGTAAGCCTCGAGCCGCGCGCGATTCTTGCGGATTACGACAGGCATACGCAGCGGCTGACCATCCATACCAGCAGTCAGGTCCCGCACATGATCCGCACCGTGTTCGCACGCACGCTCGGCGTGCCCGAGCACGATGTGCGGGTGGTGGCGCCCGCCGTGGGCGGCTCATTCGGCCTCAAGATTCACACCTTCGGTGACGAGATCGCGGCGACGGCGGCGGCGATGGTGCTCGGCCGGCCGGTCAAGTTCATTGCCGACCGCCTCGAATCCTTCGTCTCCGACATTCATGCGCGCGAGAACCGCATCGCCGCGCGCATGGCGGTGAGCAAGGCCGGAGAAATCCAGGCGCTCGAGATCGACGTTCTTTCAGGGGCCGGCGCCTATTCGCAGTTTCCGCGCACCAGCGTCTTCGAGGCGAACCAGATCCTCAACATCACCGGCGGCCCGTACCGGCACAGGCATTATCGCGGCAAGGCAACGGTGGTCTACCTCAACAAGGTGCCGACGTCCCAGTACCGCGCCGTCGGTCATCCCATCGGCAACTCAGTGGGCGAGGCGCTGGTGGACTGGGCTGCGGAGAAAACCGGGCTTGATCCCATCGAGATCCGCCGTCGCAACGTCATGCCGGACGATTCCTACCCCCGGATTACCGCGGCGGGGATCAAGGTTGCGGACATGTCGCACCAGCGCTGCATCGAGGTTCTGGTCGAGCGCATGAATTATCCGGCGCTGCGCGCCGAGCAGGCGGCGCTGCGGGAGCAGGGCATCCACCGCGGCATTGGGATTGCCGCCTTCATCAAGGGAACGGCGCCCGGTCCGCGCGGATATTATGGCGCGGGCGGCGCGCCTATTGCCTCGCAGGACGCCTGCACCATCAAGCTCGAGCCGGGCGGCGGCATCATCTGCGCGGTGGGCGTGACCGAGCAGGGCCAGGGCGTCGACACCGTCATGGGCCAGATTGCCGCAAGCGTGCTGGGCGTGCCGATCGAGCAGGTGAGGGTGATCTCCGGGGATACCGATGCGACGCCCTACGGCGGCGGCACCTATGCCTCGCGCGCGACCGCCATCGGCGGCGAGGCGGTGTTCAAGGCCGCGCACGAGCTGCGGGCGGAGGTTCTCTCAATTGCCGGTGCGCTGCTGCAGGCGGCGCCGTCCGCGCTCGACCTTCTCGACGGGCATGTGGTCGATGCCGACGGCGCGAACCGGCGCATCTCGCTCGCCGAGATCGGACGCATTGCGCATTTCCAGGTCGGCGAGCTGCCCGACAGCATGCAGCCCGTGCTCTCGGTGACGCGCCGCTACCGTCTGCTTGAAGACCTCTACATCTTCACCAACGGCATTCACGGCGCCTATGTCGAGGTCGATCCCGACACCGGCTTCATCCGCCTGTTGAAGCACTGGGTGGTCGAGGACTGCGGGCGCGTGATCAACCCGCAGCTGGCGGATGAGCAGGTGCGCGGCGGCTGCGTGCAGGGATTGGGCGGCGCGCTCTACGAGCATTGCATCTATGACGAGGCGGGCCAGCTCGTGAATGCGAGCATGGCTGATTATCTCACGCCCATAGCGGCAGAGATGCCGGACATCGATGTTGCCCATATCGAGACCCCTGCATCGGCATCGGAGCTCGGCGCCAAGGGTGTCGGTGAATCCGGGACCGGAGCCGCGCCCGCGGTGGTGATGAACGCGGTCAACGATGCGCTGCGGCCGTTCGGCGCGCGCGTAACCACGCAGCCGATGACGCCCGAAGTCATTCTTACGGCGCTCGGCAAGGTGTGATCTGCGGAGGCGATCTTGAAGGCGGCGGTCATCGAAAAGCAGGGCGGCATCGAGAACATCGTCTATCGGGATTTTCCCGATCCGCAGATTGGTCGCGGCGATCTCCTGATCCGCGTCAAGGCCTGCGGGCTCAATTATTTCGACATTTTCGTGCGCCGCGGTATGCCGGGTCTGCCCGTCCCCATGCCGTGGATCTCCGGCGCCGATGTCGCGGGCGAAGTCGCGGCGGTGGGCGCCGATGTCGAGGGCTGGAAGGTCGGCGACCGCTGCCTCGTCGACCCGCTCACCAACGAAGGCATGATGGGCGAGGAGGTGCAGGGCGGGATGGCGGAATACTGCCGCATGCCGCATGAATTTGTGATCTCTCTCGACTCGCGGCTCTCGTTTGTGGAAGCGGCCTGCATTCCGGCGAACTATGGCACGACCTATCGGATGCTGTTCACCAACGGCGACATGCAGCAAAACGATCTCGTTCTTGTGCTTGGCGCGAGCGGCGGCGTGGGCACCGCCACGGTGCAGGTGGTCAAGGCCCACGGCGGGCGCGTCATCGCCTGCGCCGGCACGGACGAAAAATGCTGGCGCCTCGCGGCGCTCGGTGCCGACTACACCATCAATTACAGCACGCACGATTTCTCCCGCGAGGCCTGGCGCATCAGCGGCAAGCAGGGCGTGGACATCTGCGTCAATTTCACCGGCGGCGACACCTGGAACCCGTCCATCCGGGCGCTGAAGCCCCACGGCAAGCTGCTGACCTGCGGGGCCACCGCCGGCTTCGACGCGCGCACCGACATTCGCTACATCTGGCAGCGCGAAATAAGGATTTGCGGATCGAACGGCTATACCAAGGAGGACGTGACGCGCGGGATGGTGGAGATCGCCGAAGGCAGGATCAGGAAACCGCAAGCGCGCACCTTTCCGCTCGCCAGGCTGGGCGAGGCCGAAGCGCTGATGGAGTCGCGCGACTTCTTCGGCAAGATCGTGATGATCCCCTGAGAGGAGGGAGCCGGCATGAGCACTGTCAAGCAAGGCTGGAACGGACGGTTTTTCGAGGACTTTGCGGTCGGCGACATCTATCGCAGCCGGCTCGGCCGCACCATTACCGAGACCGACAACATTCAGTTCACCATGATCACCAACAACACCAACCAGATCCACTTCAATGCGCACTACGCGAGCCGCACCGAATTCAAGAAGCCTCTGGTCAACAGCGCGCTGACGCTTTCCGTCATTGCCGGGCTGGGTGTCTCCGACCTCAGCGAGAACGGCTTTGCGCTCGGTTGGGACTACATCAAGCTCCCCCATCCCGTGTTTCCCGGCGACACGCTCTATTCCGAATCGGAAGTCATCAGCGTGCGCGAGTCGAAGTCGCGGCCCGGTCAGGGCGTGGTGAAGGTGCGCACGCGCGGGCTCAATCAGGACGGGGTGGTGGTCATCGAATACGAGCGCTCCATCATGGTGTGGAAGAAGGCGCATGCGCCTTTGACCTCGCTCTTTCCCGAGGCCAGGAATGCCTGACCCGCAAGGCAGCTTGCCGCTCGACGGCATCACCGTCATCGAGCTCGGCCACAGCGTGGCAGCGCCCTACGCCTGCGAAGTTCTCGGCGACCTCGGCGCCGACGTCATCAAGATCGAGAAGGCGGACGGCGACGATGCTCGCAGCTGGGCTCCGCCCTATTGGGGCACGATGTCCGCGACCTTCCAGAGTCTCAACCGCAACAAGCGCTCGGTGGTGGTCAACCTGAAGGATCGCGCGGAGCGTGACCGCCTGCGCAGGCTCATTGTCGAGCGCGCCGATGTCGTTGTCTCCAACCTGCGGCCCGGCTCGGCCGCGGACTTCGGTCTCGATGGCGATACGCTGCGGCGGGCCAAGCCTGCGCTTATCTACTGCAACATTGGAGCATTCGGGGCAAAGGGCCCGCTCAACAATCGTCCGGGCTATGATCCGCTGATGCAGGCCTTCGGCGGCCTGATGAGCGTAACCGGCGAGCCCGCGCAACGGCCGGTGCGCGTGGGCACCTCCATCATCGACATGGCTGCCGGCATGTGGGCGGTGATCGGCGTCCTCGCTGCGCTCCTTGCGCAGCGTGACGCCGGCAGAGGATCGACGGTCGATACCTCGCTCTATGAAACGGCGCTCGGCTGGATGTGCTATCATGCCGCCAATTTTCAGGCTTCGGGCGAGCTGCCGCGGCAGCAGGGCTCCGGCGCGGCAATGATCGTGCCCTATCGCGGCTATGCGTCGAAGGATGGCTTCATCGTGATTGCCGCCGGCAACGACAAGCTGTTCGCGTCGCTCGCGCGGGTGCTCGGCCACCCGGAATGGATCGACGATCCGCGCTTTCGCAGCAATCCAGATCGGGTGAGGAACCAGAACGTGCTGTATCGCTGGATCGAGGAGCTCATCCCGGGGCGCACCAACCGGGAATGGGCGGCGATCCTCGATGAAGCCGGTGTGCCGAATGCGCCGATGCAGACCATCGCCGAAGTGCTTGACCATCCGCAGACCAAGGCGCTCGGAATGCTGCAGGCGAGCCCGCAAGGCGACATCACGCTGTTTGGCCTGCCCGTTTCCTTTGACGGCGTGCGCCCGGCGTTTCGGCGCCCGCCGCCGGTGCTCGGCGCGCACACCGGTGAAATCCTCGGCGAGCTTGAGGCAAGGAGGACGCAATGAACGTGATGCAGTCCGTGCCGGAAGAAGCCGTCTCGCTCACCCTCGGCGAGAGCTATCGCGAGATTCGCGATCTGGTGCGGCGCATCTGCAAGGACTTTCCCGGCAGCTATTGGCGCAAGCTCGATGATCAGCAGGCCTATCCGACCGAGTTCGTGGCGGCGCTGACCAAAGCGGGGCTGCTTTCCGCATTGATCCCGGAGGAATATGGCGGCCTCGGCCTGCCCTTGAGCGCGGCGGCGGCAACGCTCGAGGAGGTTCACGCCTGCGGCTGCAACGCCGGCGCCTGCCACGCGCAGATGTACATCATGGGGACGATGCTGCGCCACGGCAGCGCCGAGCAGAAGCAGCGTTATCTGCCCGGTATCGCCGCGGGGGATTTGCGGCTGCAGGCCTTTGGCGTCACCGAGCCGACGACCGGCACCGACACCACCAGGCTCAAGACACGGGCCGAGCGGGCAGGCGATTCCTACATCGTCAACGGCCAGAAGGTGTGGACCTCGCGTGCGCTGCATTCCGACTTGATGCTGCTGCTCGCACGCACCACGCCGCTCGACGCGGTCACAAGGAAAAGCGAAGGCCTTTCGGTCTTTGTGGTCGACATCAAATCTTCGCTCGGGCACGGGCTCGAGATCAAGCCGCTGCCCGCGATGATCAATCACAACACCACCGAGGTGTTCTTCGATTCCCTGCGGGTGCCGGCCGAGAACCTCATCGGTCAGGAAGGGCAGGGCTTTCGCTATATTCTCGACAGCATGAACGCGGAGCGCATCTTGATCGCAGCCGAGTCGGTCGGCGACGGGCGCTGGTTCATCGCCAAGGCCTCACAATACGCGAGCGAGCGGATCGTGTTCGACCAGCCCATCGGCCGCAATCAGGGCGTCCAGTTTCCGATCGCGCGCTCCTATGCCGAGATCGAAGCCGCCGCGCTGATGGTAGGCAAGGCTGCCGCCTTGTTCGATGCCGGGCGTCCGTGCGGTCCGGAAGCCAATATGGGCAAGCTGCTCGGATCGGAAGCGGCCTGGCACGCCGGCGAGGCCGCCTTGCAGACCCACGGCGGCTTCGGATTCGCGAGGGAATACGATATCGAGCGCAAGTGGCGGGAGACGCGCCTGTTCCAGGTTGCGCCGATCTCGACCAACCTGGTGCTGGCCTATATCGCCGAGCATGTGCTGGGAATGCCGCGCTCGTATTGATGGTCTCACGGCCGCGATGCGGCAAGGGCGGTTTTCAAGCCGGCCCTTTCGCACCAGACGCGCAATTGGATGCAGGGCGGGTTGTAAACCCGCCCCTACAGCGGCAGCAGATCCCCGGCCGAATTGAGCCGCTCGAGATTCATAAGCTTGTCGAATGCATTGGCCTTCGTTCCGGCAGGGAAACCGTCGCCCAGGCAGTCTACGAATTTTGCCCGCAGCTCCTCTCGCGACAGCGGCCGCTGCTTGCTGCCCTTGGCGAAGACGACAGGCTCGCTGGCGAGGACGTTGCCTGCGACCGTGGTGATCTCGACTTTCTCCGACGGCGCGAATGCGGAGCCTTCCATGGTCTCCTTCGTGGTCGTGGTGGAGACCCGCGGCATGAGCGACTGAACCGGGAGGCTGCGAACGAAATCGTCGCTCACCTGCGAAAGCCCAACGCTGCGCGCCACAACCGATGCTGCCATGGCGAACTGCATGCTGAATTTCGCCTCCAGCGCAGTCTGCGGGTGTGCGTTGCGCAGCATCAGCATCTGTATCTCGCCGGTCGAAACGCGCACATGATCGACGTCCGCGGGCTTGAGATCATGCCGCGTGGCAAGCTCGATTGCAGCGTCGATTGCGCGATGCGTCCCGTAGCAGATGGGATAGCGCTTGACGTTTAATCCCTGCCGCACGAGGTGCCATTCCTTCTTCCCGGTCTCGATATTGCGCGCGAGATCGGGTTCCCCGCCCGGCGAGAAGGCGATAAGGAAGCCCGAGCGATGCTCGAGCGCGTCGGGGGAGGCTGTCATCCCGGCCTGTGCCAGGCGCGCGGCGATGACGCCCGACTGCGCCGCGCGGCCGACCTGAAAGCACTTCGTGTGGGTGCCGAAATTGGCAACCAGGCCGCCCGCCATGGAGGCTGCGATGGCAAGCGCGGTCGAGGTTTGCTGCGCTCCCAGCCCGCGCAGCTTGGCGCAGGCCGCGGCCGCCGCCACCGCGCCGCGCACGGAAGTAGGGTGCCAGCCCTTCTGATGCAGCGGGACGGGTTCGCGCATGAGCAGCTCGGCCCACACCTCATAGCCCGCGGCATAGGCGGTGAGCATTTCCGATCCGCTCGAGCCCAGCGCCTCGCCTTGCGCAAGGATGGCCGGCACCAGCACGGCGCTCGGGTGGCCGTCGAGCGTGACGTCATCGTAATCGAGCACATGGGCAGCGACCGCGTTGACCATGGCCGCGTCCTCGACCTTGCGCCGCTCGCCCGAGGGGATCAGGCAGGCCTGCGCGGCGCCGTTTGCGCCGGCGAGCTCGCGGTCCACCAGCGCGACGACGCCCTCGCGCGCGCCCGCGATCATCACCGCGAAGCAGTCGGTAAAGCCGGTCTTGGCCACGGCCTGTGCTTCCAGCGGCACGTCCGTGAGGGAAAGCGCCGAAACGAACCGTCCCAGTTCCGCGGTCAAAGGGGCCATTGCAATTCCCTTTCCTTCTCGCGACAACGCCATCATGGCTCGCGCACAGCTGTCAATACGCCCAAATCGCGCCCGCGAACATCGGGGGCGCTGATCCTGATGCTGCGGCTGGCGTTCGACATCGGCGGCACGTTCACCGACTACGTCTTGCAGGATCCGCAGAGCGGCCATGTGCGCGTCTGGAAGGTGCCGACCACGCGTGCGCCGGCGCTCGGCGTCGAAGCAACGCTCGCCGAGAAAGTTGCCACGGGAGAGCTGTCGTTCGAGCAGGTTTCGAACGTCATTCATGCCACGACCGTCGCGACCAACGCCATTCTGGAACGCAGGGGGGCGCGTACCGCGCTTGTCACCACGGCCGGCTTTCGCGACGTCATTCTTATCGGACGCCAGAAGCGCTACGACATGAATGATCTCTGTCTCGAGAAGCCCACGCCGCTGGTTGATCGTTCCGACATCTTCACGGTGGAAGAACGCATTGCCGCCGATGGCCGCATCGTCAAGCCGTTCGATGAGGCGCAAGCGCGTGCCGTCGCGCAACGGATAAGCGCCGGCGGCTATGAATCGGTCGCCGTGATGTTCCTGCATTCCTACATCAACCCGCAGCACGAGCAGCGCATGGCGGAGGTTCTGCGCCGGTGCGGCATCGACGTCACGCTCTCCAGCGATGTTTCTCCGAAATTCCGCGAATACGAGCGCACCAGCACCACCGTGGCCAATGCCTATGTGCGCCCCCTGGTCGTGCGCTATCTCGATTCCCTCGAACGATCGCTCGCGCAAAAGGGCCTGCGTTCGCAACTTGCGATCATGCAATCGAACGGAGGCATCGTCTCCTGCGATCTGGCGCGCCGCTATCCTGTCCGTGTCGTTGAATCGGGACCGGCCGCCGGCGCCCTGATGTGCGCCGAGATCGGCCGGCAGCTCGGATGCAATCACGTGATGTCATTCGACATGGGCGGCACCACGGCCAAGCTCGGCATCATCGATGACGGCGAGCCGATCGTCACGGCGGCCTACGAGGTGGACACGATCAATGCAAAAAAGAACAGCGGACTGCCGCTCAATGTGCTGGCGATTGAGCTGCTTGAGATCGGCGCGGGCGGCGGCAGCATCGCCGACACCAGGATGGGCTTGATCACCGTCGGCCCGCAGAGCGCCGGCGCAGTGCCCGGTCCGATCTGCTATGGCCGGGGCGGGCGGCGCCCCACGGTCACCGACGCCAACCTCGTGCTGGGCTATCTCAATGCCGACTATTTCAACGGCGGAGCGATGGCGCTCGACCGTGCGGCCGCGACCGCCGGCATCGATGCCGCAATTGCCAAGCCGTTGCGGCTTCCGGTTGCGGAGGCGGCGTGGGGCGTTCACGCCATCGCCAACAGCAACATGGAGCGCGCCATGCGGGTGATCTCGCTCGAGCGCGGCCGTGACCCCCGCCATTACGTGCTGGTCGCATTCGGAGGGGCGGGCCCCCTGCATGCCTGCCGGCTGGCGCGCGCCATGGGAATCCCGAAAGTCGTGGTTCCGTTCGCGGCCGGTGTCGGGTCCGCCATCGGGCTGCTCGTTGCCGATCACAAGGTCGATGCCGGTGCGACCCGACTGGTCAGGCTCGATGGCGCCGCGCAAAACAGCATTGCCGCTGTCCTGGATGAGCTGGAGCAGCGCGCGCGTTGCGAAGTGGCACGGCTTGCACTTGGCAGCCGGCTCGCGATCTTGCGCAGCGCCCATATGCGCCATTCGGGGCAGGGCTACGACGTTCGCGTCGCGCTGCCGGGCGGCCAAGTCGATGCCGCGTACGAGGGAAAAATGCGCGCGGCCTTCTACGAGACGTACCGCAGGGAATACGGCTTCGTCGATCCGGACGCGCCGGTCGAGGCGACCGACTGGTATGTCATGGCTTCGCTTGCGAACGAGCGCGCGTGTGCAGCGATCACTGCCGAGCCCGCCGCGGGAAGGTCAGGGCCGACGGCCGTCGGCGAGCGTGCGGCTTATTTTCCCGAATGCGATGGCATGGTCCGCGCCCGCGTCATCGATCGCTATCGGATGAAAGCGGACGATGGCTTCGAAGGCCCCTGCCTGGTCGAGGAGCGGGAATCGACCACCGTCGTTCTTCCCGGGGACATCGTGAAGTTGGATCGCCACGGCCATCTGGTGATCGCGATCAATTCTGGGAGCCGCAATGTCCGGTGATGCCGACCGCCGGATCGATCCGGTCATGCTTACGGTCATCTGGAATTCGCTCATCTCGATCGCGGACGAGATGAGCGGGGCGCTGCGGCGCACGGCGTTCTCCGAGGCCGTGCGCGAAGGCGAGGACTTCTCCGCCGGCATTTTCGACCCCCTGGCGCGACTGATCGCTCAGGGCAACAACACGCCCGGGCATCTCGGCGCCATGCCCTATGTGGTCAGGAGCGTTCTCGAATACCTTCCTCTCGAGCAGATGGAGCCGGGAGACGCAGTCATCACCAACGACTCCTATCTCGGCGGCGGCCACTATCCTGACATCTACATGGTGATGCCGGTATTCGAGGGCCGCGAGCTGCTCGGATACGTGGTCAATACGGCGCATCACGTGGATGTCGGCGGCCTCTCGCCCGGCTCGCAGGCGGTGCAGGGTGTCAGCGAGGCCTTTGCGGAGGGCATCCGTATCCTGCCCATCAAGCTCATCCGCAAGGGCGAGTTCGACGAGGACCTGCTGCGCGTAATCCTCGGCAATGTGCGCATCCCGGAGAAGGTACGCGGCGATCTGCGCGCGCAGCGCAACGCCAACCATGTCGGCGCCGAGCGCCTGCGCGCGCTCTATCGCGAGCGGGGGCGGCCGACCGTGCTCGCGGCGGTCGCGGAGCTGCTTGCGCGCTCGCAAGCGCGCACGCGGGAACTGATAAGGGCCATTCCGGACGGCGTATACAGCTTCGATGACGTGCTCGATGACGTCGGTCCCGGCACCGAACCGGTCCGCTTTTGCGTGGATGTTGCGATCAACGGCGACGAAGCGGTGGTCGATTTCTCGCGCAGCAGCGATCAGGTCAACGCCGGCATAAACTCCTACATCAACTATACCCGCGCCTATGCGACGTTCGCCATCCGCACCTTCGCCCGGGTCGACGTGCCGCACAATGACGGAGTCGAGCGGCCGATCAGGACGGTCGCGCGCAAGCGCAGCTTCTTCAATCCGGAATATCCCGCCGCCAGCGGCGGGCGCGCAAACATCCAGGTCCGCATCTTCGATGCCATCAACGGCGCGCTCGCCAAGGCGTTGCCGGAACGCGCCATGGGCGCCTTCTCGCACTGGGCCAACCCGATCTTCGGCGGCGTGCACGACGAGAGCGGGCGGCCGTGGGTGATGTACGATCTCATTTTCGGCGGCTATGGCGGCCGCTTCGACAGAGACGGCACCGAGGCGCTGTGCCCGGTTTTCAATGCGGCCAACCTGCCGATCGAGGTGCACGAGGCCAACAACCCGATCCTGTTCCATTGCTTCGAGCTCATTCCCGATTCCGGGGGGCCCGGAAAACACCGCGGCGGATGCGGAATTCGCAAGGACGTTGAAATCCTCTGCGCCGGCGCGACCGTATCCCTGCTCGGCGACCGCCACCGCTTTGCGCCCTACGGCCTGTTCGGGGGCCAGCCGGGGAGGCGCGGGCAGACGCTCCTCATCCGGGATGGACGAAGCATCGAGCTCGGCTCCAAGGAGCGTCGCGCGCTCGAGCGTCACGATATCGTCAGCATGCGGCTTGCGGGCGCCGGCGGTTATGGTCCGCCGCAGGAGCGTGACGGCGATCTCATCCGCCGCGACATCGCGCGCGGCCTTGTGAGCGCCGAGGCGGCGCGCGCCGCCTACGATATCCCGGGTGAATCGAGCGAATAGCGAAGCCGTCCAATGAGCACCATGCTCACGCTGCAGGATATCGAGCGCGCGCGCTATTTTTACGAGCGCGACTGGTGGGGTTCGGACACGCTCTATACGCTCCTGCGCGCATCGGCCGCGCGGGCTCCCGATCGCATCGCGCTGCGCGACAGCAATTCACGGCTCACATTCCGCGCCGCGCTGCAATGGGTCGATGCGGTAGCCGCCGACCTGCACCGGGCCGGCCTTCGCGCCGGCGACCGCGTCTCGATCTGGCTGCCGAGCCGGGTCGAGACCGCGCTGGTGTTCCTCGCCTGCTCGCGCATGGGATATGTCTGCAACACGTCGCTGCATCGCGACTACACCTGCAAGGAGATTGTCGCGCTGCTGGAACGCGCGGGTTCGGCAGCTTTTTTCGCCCAGGCCGGCTATGGCGCCGATGCCGCAACCAGCGACATCTTTTCAATGCTCGGCGGGCTGCCCCGGCTGAGGAAGATTTATCGCGTCGAGCCGCTGCGCTCCGCCCTTGCCGAGGTCGATCGACCGTTCGGGCTTACCGGCATGCCGCGCGTGCAGGAGGACAGCATTGCATGCTCGCATTCTCCCGATCGCATCGTCTATCTCGCGTTCACCTCCGGCACCACTGGGACGCCCAAAGGGGTCATGCACTCCGACAACACGATCCTTGCCAACGCACGCGCCATCGCCAGGGACTGGAAATTCGATGAAGGCACCATCGTCTATTCATTGAGCCCAATGAGCCACAATATCGGGATCGTCGGCCTGGCCGTGGCGATCGTCTGCGGCGGTGAGTTCGTCGCGCATACGCCGGTCGATGCTCCGCGCATGCTCGATCGCATCGTCGAGACCGGCGCCACCTATCTGCTCGGGGTGCCGACCCATGCGATCGACCTCCTGTCCGAGTTGCGCCGGCGCGGGATGCGCACGCTCGGACGGGTCAACGCGTTCCAGCTCGGCGGCTCGCCGGTGCCGCCGACCACCGTGCTGGGATTGAGCGAGATCGGCGTGAAGACCCAGAATTCGTTCGGCATGACCGAGAACCACTCGTTCCAGTACACCCGGCCGGACGATCCGCTGGAGACCATCGCCGCAAGCTGCGGGCGGCCGGCCGACGGCATGGAGATCAGGCTCTGGCGCGAGGACGACTGCGACCAGGAGGTCGCGGCGGGGGAGGCCGGGGAGCTCGGCGTGCGCGGAGCCTCGCTGATGCTCGGCTATTTCGGCGATCAGGCGGCCACCGAGCTTTCCTTCAATCGCGAAGGCTGGTTCATGACCGGCGACCTCGCGCGTTGCGACGGCAGCGGAAATCTTCAGATCGCTGGCCGCAAGAAGGATCTCATCATTCGCGGCGGCCACAACATCTATCCCGTACGCATCGAGGATTACGCCATGCGGCATGCGGACGTGGCGAAGGCTGCCGTCTTCCCCGTCGCCGACGCGCGATTGGGCGAGCGCGCGTGCCTTGCCGTGATCCCGCAACCCGGCGCAGCGCCGCGGCCGATGGACCTTCTGCGGCATCTCGACGCGCAGGGGCTGTCGAAATACGACATGCCCGAATTCTTTCTGGCGCTGGATGATTTTCCGCTCACGGCGAGCGGCAAGGTGCTCAAGCGCCGGCTGATCGAGATGGTCGCGCAAGGCTCGCTCAAGCCGCAGCCCGTGCGCTGGCAAGGCTGAACGCAGGATCGACGTCCATGGCGCAAAGCACGTTCGAGTTTGTCCGTGACAACATCGCAGCAACGCCGTTCCACCAGTGGCTGCTGCCGGAGCTGCTCGAAGTGAACGAGAAGGAGAGCAGCGTCACCATCCGCCTGCCGATCCGTCCGGAGTTCTGCCGGCTGCCGGGGCGGCCCGAGCTGCATGGCGCCATTGTCGCCGCCATGGTGGACATCACGGGCCATGCCGCAATCGCGGCGAAGGTGCGCCACACCGTCGCGACCGTCGATATGCGCGTCGATTATCTGCGACTTGCGGGCGGAAACGAGCTGCTCGCGGTGGCGACGGCGATCAAGCTGGGAAAGACCATCGGCGTCGTCGATGTGCGCATCAGCGACGACCAGAAGCGCCTGGTTGCAGTGGGTCGCGCGGCCTACGTCACCATCAGCGTATGAGGGCCCCATGGCGCGTCAGTTGCACCTGACCATGGCGTGCGGCCTCTACGACCGCATGCTGGATCTCTACCGCGGCGATGTGCGTCCCGCCGGCATCGAGCTCAACTTCATCCCCCTGGATGGCTCGGCCGGCGCACGCGAGATCTTCGACCGCATGGGCGGAAATCTCGAATTCGATGTCGCCGAGATGTCGAGCTCGGAATTCATTACGCGCAAGTGCGCCGGCCAATCGGCCCTGGTCGCCTTGCCGGTATTCCCTTCGCGCGTGTTCCGGCACGGAATGGTCAGCATCAATCGCCGCTCCGGCATCAAGTCGCCCAAGGACCTGGAGGGCAGGCGGATCGGAGTGCCGCTCTATTCCATGAGCGCCGCGGTCTGGATGCGCGGGCATTTGCAGCACGATTACGGCGTTGATCTCTCCGGCATCCGCTGGGTGGAGGGCGCCATCAACCAGCCCGGCTCGCACGGCCATCCCAGCCTGCTGCCGCTGGTCAAGCCGGTATCGATCGAGCAGAACACGTCGGGCCGCTCGCTGAGCGATCTCCTCGAGAGCGGCGGGATCGATGCCATTGTCGGCACCTCGCTGCCCGATGCGATCCGCCGCAATCCCGACATCGTGCGCCTGTTTCCGGACTATCGCACCGTCGAGAAGGATTACTACCGGCGCACCGGAATATTTCCCATCATGCATCTGATCGCCGTGCGCCGCGACGTCTACGAAGCAAATCCCTTCATCGCCTCGAGCCTGTTCGATGCCATGTGCGAGTCGAAGGAACGAGCGCGGCGACGCATGCGTGACCTCGGCATGCTGCAGTACATGCTGCCCTGGATGACGGCCGATATTGATGAGCTCGACGAGACTTTCGGCGGCGATGCCTGGCCGTACGGGATCGAGCCCAACCGGCCGACGCTGGCGGCGCTCATGCGCTACCTCTGGGAGCAGGGTATCATCAAGTCGGAGATCGCGATCGAGGAGCTGTTCGTTCCGACCCATGGGCGATACGACCGTTGGTCCGGCCGGGCGGCGTGACCGAGAGGGGGCAATCAGAGCGGGCCTCGCAAGAGCAGGCCGCAAGCTGCATGATATGCCTTACCGGTTCACCAGGGAGGACACCGTGAGCAAGACGCGTTTCATCAATCCGCAGGGCCTGTCCAAGCCGCCCGGCTACACCCACGTGGTCGAGGCCACCGCTCCCGCGCGCCTCGTCTACATCGCCGGCCAGCTTGGCATGGACCGCGACGGCAAGCTCAGCAGCGACTTCCGCCTGCAGGCGGTGCAGACCTTCGAGAACCTGAAAACCGCGCTTGCCGCCGTCGGCGCGACATTCCAGCACGTGGTGAAGCTCAACAATTACCTCGTCAACCTCACGCATCTGCCGATCTTCCGGCAGGTGCGCGACAGCTATCTGGCCGACGAGAACCGTCCCGCCAGCACCACGCTTGCAATCTCCGGTCTCGCGCGCGAGGGCGCAATGCTGGAGGTGGAGGCAATCGCGGTGCTGCCGCCGGCGCCCGCGCGCAAGAAGGCGGCGGGTGCCGCGCGCTCCGCTACCAGAGCGGCCAGACGAAAACGACGGTCGTGAGCGCCAGCACCGGCAGCATCACCAGGCCCGACCACAGCATGTAGCCGAAGAAGCTCGGCATCTTCACGCCGCGCTCGACCGCAATGGCATAGATCATCAGGTTCGGGGCATTGCCGAGATAGGTCAGCGCGCCCATGAGCACGGCGCCGAGCGAGATCGCGGTGAGCGTGCCGGCGAGCGGACCCATCAGCGCGCGCGCATCGCCGCCGGCGAGCTCGAAGAAAACCAGATAGGTCGGGGCATTGTCGAGAAAGGCTGAAAGCAGGCCGGTGAGCCAGAAATAGGCGACCGCATGCGGGCTCCCGTCCTGTGACGTGACAGCGCCCAAGAGCCACGCGAAGGCGCCGCGCTCACCGGCATGCAGCATGGCGATCACCGGGATGATGCAGGTAAAGATGCCGGCAAACAGAATGGCGACCTCGATGATCGGCTCCCAGGAGAAGCCGTTCTCCTCCCGGTGCTCGTTGCGGGTGAGCGCAAGCGAGCAGAGCGCAAGGGCCAGCAGGATGCCGTCGCGCGCGACATTCTGCAGCTCGAGCGTGGTACCGTAGACCTCGAAGCGGATGCCGGGCTGCCAGCCGGTCGAGAGCAGGATCGCCCCGACCACGCCGATCATGAGCAGCAGGTTGATGCTGCCGCGTATGCCCAGATCGAGTGGCGGCGCGCTTTCCCCGACCGTCGTCACCAGGCGGTCCTTGCGGTAGTGCCAGAGGTCGACCGCGAGGAAGATGGCAAGCACGAGCGCGCCGACAAAGGCAGTGGGCCGCCACAGGGTGAGAGCCGGCCAGAAGAAATCGACGCCGTGCAGGAAGCCGACGAACAGCGGCGGATCGCCGAGCGGTGTGAGCGCGCCGCCTATATTGCCGACCAGGAAGATGAAGAAAATGACGACGTGCGCGTTGTGGAGGCGCGCCGCGTTGGCGCGCATGAGCGGACGCAGCAGGATCATGGCGGCGCCGGTGGTGCCGAACACGCTGGCGATCGATGTTCCGAGAACAAGGATTGCGGCATTAAGCAGCGGGGTGGCACGCAGATTGCCGGTCACCAGGATGCCGCCGGCTACGACGTAAAGCGTGAACAGCAGCACAATGAAGCTGAGAAAGTCCGCCAGCATGACGTGCACGAAAGCCGCAATTGCGATCGGAACGCCGTAGATGGCGGCCAGTGGCGCGACCGTGAGCGTGCTCCAGATGAAGGCAAGCTTGCCGTAGTTCCCATGCCAGGTCTTCGGGAACAGGAGCGGACCGGTGGCGATGGTAAAGAGGATGCCGATGAAGGGTACCGCCCACGGCCAGCGCAGCGTCGCTCCGTCAAGCGCGGCTGCCGCCCACGCGCTCTGCGGTGCGAGCAGCAGCAGGCCGGCGGCGGCGCCGATGATAACATGAGGCGGCATGTGGTGAAGCTGGCGAGGGTTGATCGGAATGCACGGATTTGAGATGTCTGCGATGCAGATGCGGGACATTTAACCGCAAACGCTGTGCTTATTATGGCGCAAAATACCCGCGCCGTGCCTGCGGCACCTTGCGGAACTACTGGTCGGCGTTGCCGTCGGCGCCCGCTTGAACAATAGTCTGCCCGCAACCGCCTCATTTCCTTGCCCATGTCTCAATCTCCCGCCCTCCCTTCCGCGCGTCTGATGCGCCAGCGCTCGTTCCTGCTGTTCTGGTGCGCGCGCACCTTGAGCAACGCGGCGTTCATGATGCAGGGCGTGGCGGTCGGCTGGCAGATCTATGAGCTTACCGACAATCCGCTGGATCTGGGTCTGGTCGGTCTGGTGCAGTTCTTTCCTGTGGTCGCGTTCTCGGTCGCGATCGGGCAGGCCGCGGACCGGTTCGACCGGCGCGTGATCGCGGCTTGCTCTCAAATCGGCAAGGGGATTGCGGCGCTTGCGCTCGCGCTCGGTACGGCGGGCGGCTGGCTCGGGCGCGACTCCATGCTGGCGATCCTGTTTCTTTCCGCGACGGCGCGGGCGTTCGAGATGCCGAGCATGCACGCGCTGGTGCCTGCGCTGGTGCCCGCGCCGTTATTGCCGCGCGCGATCGCGGCCTCGGCGAGCGCGCAGCAGACCGCGGTCATCTGCGGGCCGTCGCTGGGCGGCCTGTTGTATGGGTTGGGACCGACTGTGGTCTACGCGACCTGCACCGCCGTGTTCGTCGCGGCCAGCCTCCTGATCGCGCAGGTCCGAATCGGACCGCGCGTCAAGGAGCGTATGCCGTTGGGCATGGAGACGTTGTTCGCGGGTTTCTCCTACATCCGCAGCCGGCCGGTCCTGCTCGGGGCGATCTCGCTCGACCTGTTCGCGGTCCTGCTCGGGGGCGTCACCGCGCTGCTGCCGATCTACGCCCGTGACATCCTGCACGCGGGCCCATGGGCGCTCGGCCTGCTGCGTTCGGCCCCCGCGGTCGGTGCGCTTTCGGCATCGATCGCGCTCACCCGCCATGCCATCAGCGGCAGCGCCGGACGCATCATGTTCGCCGCGGTGGGAACGTTCGGGGCGGCAAGCCTGTTGTTCGCGCTGTCAACCTCGATCGCCATGTCCTTCCTCGCGCTTGTCATCTACGGCGCCGCCGACGCGATCAGCGTGGTGATCCGGCAGTCGCTCGTCCAGATGCGCACGCCCTACGAGATGCTCGGCCGTGTCATGGCGGTCAATTCCATGTTCACCGGCTCCTCCGGCTCGCTGGGCGAGTTCCGGGCCGGCACCGTGGCGGCCTGGCTCGGCGCCGTGCCCTCCGCCCTGATCGGGGGGGTGGGCGCAATCGCGGTGATGCTGGTATGGATGGCCGCCTTCCCGGAATTGCGCCGTGTCGACCGGCTAATTCCGGAAAGCCCTCAGTCGCGCACGACCAGCACCGAGCAGCTCGCATAGCGCACCACGTGGCCGGTGCTGGAGCCGAGAAAGTACGTGCGAACCGCATGCCGTTTGCCACGCTGCGACGTCATGATGATGAGGTCAGCATCCATGCTGCTCGCCTCCTCGAGGACCTCCTGATAGATGCCGCCCTGGCGCACCGATGTCGATACGCGTTCGGGAGGAAGCCCGATCTCGCTCGCCATGATGCCGAGCGCCTCCTCGGCGGCCTTTCTCTGTTGCACGTCGAAGTCGGGCGGCACGTATTCGGCAAGCATGACCGGGGTGAGCGGCAAAACATTGATCAGGCGGATGCTGCCGTTCGATTGCGCCGCCATCATCAGCGCCGCCGCGATCGCCGGCCTGGCGAGCGTGGTATCGGCAAGGTCGATCGGCACCAGGATGTTCTTGTACATTGCCGCGATGCTCAGCTCACTGGCGATCTGCCGTCGCCAGCGAACGCGGGGTGACGAAGCGCTCGAGGCGGCCGCCATGCGGATGCAGCTTTCGCCACTCGTCGCCGGCAAAATCGATGACGACCAGCCCGGCGGTGGGCAGGCGTTCGTTGAGCTGCTCGCGCAACTCGACATCGCCCGAAGCAATCAGGCTGCGGGCTAGCGCGTGCAGCCCGGGATTGTGCCCAATCACCATGAGCGTGCGGGCCTTCCCGTCCACATGCCGGATGGCCGCGAGGATCCCATCGGCTCCCGCATTGTAGAGCCGCTGCTCGTAGACGGGCGCAGGCGGTGCCGCCAGCTTGCCCGCCAGGCACTCCCAGGTTTCGCGCGTGCGCCGGGCGGTCGAGACCACAGCCAGGTCGGGCTCCAGCCCATGGCGGGCGATGTACGCGCCCATAGTGGCCGCATCCCGCACCCCGCGCGCATTGAGCGGGCGCTCGCGGTCGGGCACCCCCGGCGCGGCCTTTTCCGACTTGGCGTGGCGAAGTACCAGCAGGCGCATGACGGCAGCATCGATTTCCAGCTAGCGCCAGTCTAGCATAACCCACCACCGCTTGGCTCCCGACGCTCGCCGAGTGATTTTGACGCGTTCGAATGAAGGGCGAAGAAACGTGAATTCGGCCGAGCGGACGTCTTACGGTTCGACCTGGTACGCCGAAAGCATGGAGCCTGCCCCGGAATGCGGCCGGCTCGCCTTCGACGTCGACGTCGATGTCTGCGTTGTCGGTGGCGGGCTTGCCGGGCTGACCACCGCGCGCGAGCTCGCCTTGCGCGGCTGGTCGGTTGCCCTCCTGGAAGGCCGGCGCATCGCCTGGAATGCATCGGGACGCAACGACGGCTTCGTCCTGCCGGGCTTTGCCGAATCCATGGACAGGATCATCGCGCGGGTGGGCCGCGCCGACGCCAAGGCTCTGTGGGCGCTCTCGGAGATGGGGCTTCGCTATGTGCGCGCTTCGATCGCGGAGCTGCGCATGCCAGGCGTCGCGCCCGTCGCCGGCTGGCTGAAGGTGTCGAAGACGGATGACCGCGAAGGCGTGCTGGCCAACGTGCAGCTTTACGCAGAGCTTGGAACCGAGGTCGAAGGTTGGCCGACGGAGCGCGTGCGCGAGGTGCTCAAGACCCGACATTACTTTCATGCCATGCACCTGCCGCGCGCCTTTCACATCCACCCCCTCAACTATGCGCTCGGCCTGGCCCAGGCGGCGCAAGCGGCCGAGGTGCGCATCTTTGAGGATTCCCAGGCTCTGAGCATAGATCCTGCCGGCGTGCGCAAGCGGGTGACGACCGCCGCAGGGCGTGTGCGCGCCCCCCATGTTGTTCTCGCCTGCAATGCCCATCTCGGCGCGCTGCTGCCCCGCATTGCCGGCACGCTGGTGCCGGTGTGGTCCTACGTGGTCACGACCAGGCCGTTGGGGATGCAGCTAGCCGAGGCAGTCGCCTATCGTGGAGCGGTAACCGATACCGACCTCGCCAACCATCATTACCGCGTCGTGGACGGCGACCGGCTGCTGTGGTCCGGCCGATCCACGACGTGGGAGGGTGACCCGCAGCGGTTCGCCGGCAAGCTCAGGGCGGACATTGCGACGGTGTATCCGCAGCTTGGCGAGGTCGAGATCGAGCACGCATGGTCGGGCCTGCTCGGCAATCCGCTTCACCGGATGCCGCAGATTGGAGAGCTTTCGCCCGGACTCTGGCTCGCCAGCGGCTTCGGCGGCCATGGGCTCAATACCACGGCCATGGCAGGCAACATCATTGCCCGAGCGATCGCGGAAAACGATGACACCTGGAAGTTGTTTGCGCCCTTCGAGCTGGTGTGGGCGGGCGGAAGGTTCGGTCGCGCGGCGATGCAGGCCTACTACTGGTGGTTCAACACGCGCGAGCGCTGGGCGGCGCGTCAGGCGCGCGAGCGCGAGCAGGAATTTCGCCGCGCCGAGGAGCTCGCCGCGATGCGCTCCGGCACCGAGCAGCCGCAGATCGAAGCAGAGATCGGCGCCGTCGTGCCGCCTGAGCAATTACCGCAGGAGCCATCGCTCGCGCAGCTGCCGGTCGACCCCGTCATTGCCGGCGAGCCGGAGCCTGACGCAGATTCGGCAGCCGGCACGCAGCTGGGCATGAGAAAGCCGGGTCCCGGAATCGGTAGGCGCAAGGCATAGCGCGTCGCGGATGCGGCCGCGCGCTGATGCTTTGCGCCTGCGCTCAGCGTCCCTCGCGCCTTGCCATGAAGGCGAGCCGCTCGAACAGATGCACGTCCTGCTCGTTCTTGATGAGCGCGCCGTGCAGCGGGGGAATGAGCTTCTTCGGATCGCGCTCGCGCAGGGTTTCCGGACCGATGTCCTCCACCATGAGCAGCTTGAGCCAGTCGAGCAGCTCGGAAGTGGAAGGCTTCTTCTTCATTCCCGGCACTTCGCGAATCTCATAGAACAGGGTGAGCGCCTGCGCGACAAGGCGTTGCTTGATGCCGGGAAAGTGCACCTCGACGATGGCACGCATGGTATCGGCATCGGGAAACCGGATGTAGTGGAAGAAGCAGCGGCGCAGGAACGCGTCCGGCAACTCCTTCTCGTTATTGGAAGTGATGATCACGATCGGCCGCCGACGTGCCTTGACGGTTTCGCCGGTCTCATAGACGAAGAACTCCATGCGATCGAGCTCGAGCAGAAGATCGTTGGGGAACTCGATGTCGGCCTTGTCGATCTCGTCGATCAAAAGGACCGGCCGCGCATCGGATACGAAGGCGTCCCACAGCTTGCCGCGCTTGATGTAGTTGCGGATGTCCTGAACGCGCGCGTCTCCGAGCTGGCTGTCGCGCAGGCGCGACACCGCGTCATACTCGTAAAGCCCCTGCAGCGCCTTGGTCGTCGATTTGATGTGCCATTCGATGAGCGGAGCGCCCAGGCTTTTCGCGATTTCAAGCGCCAGCACGGTCTTGCCGGTACCGGGCTCGCCCTTGACCAGGAGCGGCCGCTCGAGCGTGATTGCGGCATTGACTGCGACCTTGAGGTCGTCGGTAGCCACATAGGCGCTGGTGCCTTCAAAGCGCATGACGGTTGCCGTTCTTCACCCTCGCACGAACGTGAGGCAAATTGTAAGCCAAGGTCGTTCAAAGGGCGTACTATCGAAATGCATGCAGGCAGGAGAGTCCGATGAGAAGCGTGATTAGGCGTGCCGGGCTTGGCGCGGGACTCTTGCTTGCCTTTGCGGCAAGCGCAATGGCGCAAACCGGCGAGCCGCCGAAAACCGGGATTGCCACGTTCTCCGGCGGTTGCTTCTGGTGCGTGGAGGCCGACTTCGACAAGGTTGCGGGCGTCATTACCACCACTTCCGGCTATACCGGCGGGCGTGCCGTCAATCCCACTTACGAGCAGGTTTCACGGGGCGGCACGGGTCATGCCGAGGCGGTCGAGATCGCTTACGACCCGGCCAAGGTCAGCTATGAGAAGCTGCTCGACGTTTTCTGGCACAATATCGATCCGCTGGCCAAGAACGCGCAGTTCTGCGATCACGGCGATCAGTACCGGACCGCGATCTTCTATCACGACGACCAGCAGCGCCGCCTGGCGCAAGCTTCGAAGGACGCCTTGCAGGCGCGTTTCGAGGACCCGATTGCCACGCAGATCGTGCCGGCCGGGCCGTTCTACAAGGCGGAGGAGTACCACCAGGACTACCATGCGAAGAATCCGATCCGGTATAAGTTCTATCGGTTCAATTGCGGACGCGACGCGCGGCTTGAGCAGCTGTGGGGCAAGAAGGATTAGGCGTTGCGTAGCCCCCGTTTCGCATAGCGAAACGCGGGGTCCCGGATTTTGCGCGCACGATAGCGCGTTTTGGGCGCCTCTCTTGTAGCGCGCTCAATCCGGGCTACGGCCGCTTGGTCGCACCTGCGCCTGCGTAATCATGCCACGATTTGGATATTGTTTGCGCCCGCCGGGCTCGATATAAGCTCGCCGCGCGAGCGGGGGGTCGCTCGCATTCGCAGGGGGTTGCAATGTCTTCGCAGAGGAATGGCGTGAGCATGCCGGACAGGGGCAAGAGCTATCGTCCGTCCGACAAAGAGCCTTTCATGAACGAGCGCCAGCGCGAGTATTTCCGCCAGAAGCTGCTCACGTGGAAGGAGGAGATCCTGAAGGAGGCGCGCGAGACCCTGGCTCACCTGCAGGCGGAGAACGAAAACCATCCGGACCTCGCCGATCGCGCCTCCTCGGAAACGGATCGGGCCATTGAGCTGCGTGCCCGCGATCGCCAGCGCAAGCTCATTGCCAAGATCGACTCGGCACTTGCGCGGCTGGAGGACGGCACCTACGGCTATTGCGAGGAGACGGGGGAGCCGATCTCGCTCAAACGGCTCGAAGCGCGACCGATCGCCACGCTCTCAGTCGAGGCGCAGGAACGACACGAACGCCGCGAGCGCATATATCGGGACGAGTAGGCGCCCGACAGCACCCCCGCCCGCTTTGCTCGCCGGCCTCTCGCTATGGGGGAAGTATCAACCCTTGCCCGCTGGCCGGCCGAGCAGGCTTGCCATCTCCTGCTCGAGGCTGTCGTAGAGCGATTTCTGTGCTGTCGGCTTGCCGTCGCTGCGCGCGGGCCTCGCCTCGGTGCGCGCAGGCGCCGCCCCCTCCGTCGCCCGCGGCTGCGCGGCGGCTTGCGGCGGCGCCAATTCCTCGCCTGCATCGGTGGGCGCAGCCGGCCCCTCGTTCTTGGGTTCGATCTTGATTTCAGGTTTGGACTCAGCCTTGGGCTCGAGCTTAGGCTCGACCTTGAGGTCAGCCTTGGGCGCGGGGGGAGGGGGGCGCGCGTCGTCGCTGCGGCTCGGCCGGCGCAGCGCCGCCTCGAGCCGTTGCGCCATCTCGGCGAGGTTCTGATCGGCAGGCGAAGCGAACCTGCCGTTACCGGGCGCGGGCGCCTGCGGCGCGGAGGCGGGCGCCGGCTGGGGTCTCGCGCGTAGCTCGCGTCGAGGAAGCGGACGCGACGACGGCTCGTTAGATGCGAGCTCAGGGGATGCTGGGGGAATCCGTCCGAGCTCCTCCGCCAGCCCGGAAAGCGAGTCTTGACGCAGGCGGCGCTCGCGCAAGGGAGAAGCGACCGGCGGAGATGGTTGGGGAAGCTCGGGCTCGGGAGCCATCCGCTGCATCGGTTCCTGGTGCACGCGTTCCTGGAGGGGCCGCTGCGGGCGCGTGATCTGCTCGGGGCGCGGCGGCATCGACTCAGGGCGCGGCGCAGGTTCCGATCGCGGCAGCATCGACTCCGCGCGGGCGCTGCCCTCGGGCTGAAGCGGCCACGTGTTCCCTTCGCCCAACGGCAAAGCGCGCGACAGGGTCTCGCCGGCCGGCAATGGGCGTGCCGCCTCGCGGGGTGCCACGGCAGCCCGCACGATATGCGGCTCGATCACGACGTCGGTCGGGCCGCCGATCATCAACAGGTGCTCGATATTGTCACGGCGGATCAGGACCAGCCGTCGGCGGCTGTCGACGGTGGCATGGTCGATGACGGCAAGCCTCGGCTGTCGGCCCCGCGCGGCGCCGCCCGTGAGCCGCTGGCTGCCGAACCGCCGCACCAACCAGACGATGAGCGCAACGGCGGCGAACACCACGATGAAGGTGAACAGCGCCTTGAGTGCAAACGAGGTATCGAACATCGCTCCTCCCCGTGCCCTGAACGCGGCGGCCTTGGCGCTCGAAGCGGCCTCAAAGGGCTGGCGCCGCGGCACTATCGCCAATCCCCAATACTAACAAAGTATTAAATGGAAGAGGCTAGGCTCAAATCCTCGTATAACCCAAAGTATTCCCTTGGTAAACGGCAAAGGCGCTCATATTGGCATGGGGATTGCCGCGCTTGCGTGGACTCGCCTGCTGAGGCACCTAAAGCAGCAACCACGGCACCGATTCTCGGCACTTGACATGCACGCGCCCCAGCACGTCGTTCGTGCGCCCGTCGACCGGACTGCGGCCAGAGAGGCCGGCGGCAGCATTGGCCACGTGCTCCTGCTCGCGCTTGCGCTGCTGGCGGCTGCGGGTGGGCTCGTCTTCATCGGTCGTGCCCATGCGCAGCCCTATATTCTCGCTGTCCTCGCCGTTCTGGCGATGGCAGGGGTATTCCTCCTGTTCGCGCTTGCCGCCGGCATTCTGCGCGTCCCGGGCACAGCGGCCGCCAACGCGCTGCCCAAGGCCGTGGTGGATAGTGCCAGCGACGGCATTCTGGTGACCGATGCCAAGGGGCGGGTGGTATATGCCAATGCCGCCTATCTGGCGCTGGTTGGGATCTCCGAAGGCGGGGATGTGGGCCCGGTCGAGCGCGCATTCATTGGCGATCCCGGCGTTTCCGAATGCGTTTACCGGCTGCTCAAGGCCGCGCGCGAAGGCCGCCGCGGCCAGGAGGAGGTGCGCCTCGGCGCCCACAAGGGCGAGGAGGGACGCTGGTTGCGCATCCGCGTCCGGCCGCTGGGCACTGGAAAGCAGCAATCGCGGATGACCGTGTGGTCGCTCGCGGACGTGACGCGTGAGCTCGAGCGCCATGAGAATGTCTTTCAGGAGCTCCAGCACGCGATCGATTATCTTGACCATGCCCCAGCCGGATTCTTTGCGGCCGACGGCGGCGGCAACATCGTTTACCTCAATGCTACGCTCGCCAGCTGGCTCGATCACGATCTTGCCCAGGTCGGCTCCGGCAGCCTTAGGCTCGACAACATCGTGGCCGGGGAAGGCGCGGCCTTGCTCACCACGCTTGCGGCCATGCCTGGCGACGTGAAGACCGAGATTTTCGACATCGATCTCAAGACTCGCGGCGGCCGCACGCTGCCGGTGCGGCTCTACCACAAGGTCGCATTCGGTGCCGATGGGACGCCGGGCACCTCGCGCACCCTCGTGCTCAACCGTGCGCACGACGACGGCAGCGACCCCCAGCGCGCCGCCGAGGTGCGCTTCATGCGCTTTTTTCAGAACACGCCGATGGCGATCGCGACTGTGGACCGGGCCGGCCGGATCGCGGATTCGAATGCGAGATTCGCTCAGCTGTTTCATTCCGCGTTCAGGACCGAAGCGTCCGCTGACCGCTCCATTCTCAGCGTGGTAGCGGAACGCGACCGCGACGCGCTCGCGGCAGCGATCCGCAAGGCGGCGGACGGGCAGGGCGAGATCGCTCCGGTCGATGCCGCTCTCATCGGCAAGACCGAGCGGTTCGCGACCTTCTTCGTCATTGCCATCGAGGGCCATGCCGAGCGCGACCGCGAGGCGGCGATCGTCTACGCGCTGGAGACCACCGCGCAGCGCACGCTCGAGAACCAGGTCAACCAGCAGCAGAAGATGGAGACGATCGGGCGGCTGGCCGGCAACATCGCGCACGACTTCAACAACCTTCTGGGCGCGATCATGATGGCGACCGACTTTTTGCTCAACGCGCACCGCCCGACCGACCCGTCCTTCCAGGACATCATGCAGATCAAGCAGAACGCCAACCGGGCCGCCAGCCTGGTGCGCCAGCTGCTTGCATTCTCGCGCAAGCAGACCCTGCGCCCGCAGGTGATCGATCTGGGCGAGGCGCTCTCCGACCTGACCGTGCTGCTGCGCCGCCTGATCGGGGAGAATGTGACGCTCGAAATGCCGCAGGTGCGCGACCTGTGGCCGGTGAAAGCCGACGTCGGCCAGTTCGAGCAGGTCATCATCAATCTGGCCGTCAACGCACGCGACGCGATGCCGCTCGGCGGCAGGCTCACCTTGCGCACCGCCAATGTGCGCCCCGAGGACAGCGTGCGCCTGCAAGGCAAGGGCATGCCGATCGGAGAGTACGTGCTGGTGGAAGTGGAGGACACCGGAACCGGGATTGCGCCGGAGATCATCGACAAGATTTTCGACCCGTTCTACACCACCAAGGACATCGGCAAGGGCACCGGGCTCGGGCTCTCGACCGTCTACGGCATCGTGAAGCAGACCGGCGGATTCATCTATGTCGACTCCGAGGTCGGCAGCGGCACCACCTTCCGCATTTTTCTTCCGCGCTACATCGCCGCCGCCGATGATGCCGAGCCGCCGCAGCTGCCGGAAACCACGGCGCCGGCAATAGCGGGGGCCATTTCCGCCGCCGCCGAAGTCCTGCGCACGGCCGCGATCGATCTCACCGGGCAGGGCACCATCCTGCTGGTGGAGGATGAGGAGGGGCTGCGCGCGCTCAATGCGCGCGGGCTTGCCTCGCGCGGCTACACGGTGATCCAGGCCGGCAACGGGGTTGAGGCGCTGGAAGAGCTGGAACGCCGCGGCGGGCGCGTCGATCTCGTGGTTTCCGATGTGGTCATGCCGGAAATGGACGGGCCGGCGCTGCTCAAGGAGCTGCGCAAACGCAATCCCGACATCAAGATCATCTTCGTGTCGGGCTATGCGGAGGATGCCTTCGAGAAGAGCCTGCCGGACCACAAGCAGTTCAACTTCCTGCCCAAGCCGTTCACCCTCAAGCAGCTCGTCTCGGCGGTGAAGGAGGCGATGGCGAGCTGAACTACAACGGTAAATCCCAGTGCTCGCTCACCACGTCGCAGCCGAAGCTGCGTCGCGCCTCGCTGGAGGTAAGGCGAAAACCGGCACGCTCGTAGATGTGACGCGCCGCGGCGAGCACCTGATGCGTCCACAGCGTAATGCTCCGATAGCCGCAGCGGCGCGCAAAGCGGACGCATTCTTCGGTGAGGCGGGTGCCGACGCCGCGCCCGCGCGCAACCGGATCGACCAGGAGCAGGCGCAGGCGGGCGACCGTTTCGGTCTCCCTCACCAGGAATACCGAACCGACGTTCTGCCCGTCCGTCTCGGCAATCCAGCAGCGTTCGCATTCGGGATCGAGCTTTTGCGCGAAGTCGGCAACGATCTGCGCGCACAGACCCTCGAAGTTCTCGCCCCAGCCGTATTCCCGAGCGTAAAGCTCCGCGTGGCGGGCGACCACCCAGCCGAGATCGCCGGGCCGTGGCTGGCGCAGCACGATTGCGCTGCTCGCTTTCGGCTCCGACGCGATCATGGTTTCGACCGTGCGCATCGCGCTGACCAGACGGTCCTGCTCCGGCACGCTCAACCGATTGAGCAGCGCGCCGACCTGGCGTTGCGTGCGCGTCTCCAGCGGCGCGAACGCCCTGCGTCCGCGCGCGGTCATTGACAGAAAGCTCTGCCGGCCGTCGTCCGGCGAGACGTCCTTGCGGGTCAGCCCGAGCCTGTGAAAGCGGCGCAGGATGCGGCTGAGGTAACCGGCATCGAGGTCAAGATCGCGGGCGATGTCGCTTGCGGTGGCGCGCTTGCGCTCTCTGATCTCATAGAGCACCCGCGCTTCGGTGAGCGAGTACGGACTGTCGAGCCAGCCGCGCTGCAGCACACCGAGCTTCTGGGTGTAGAATCGGTTGAACCGGCGCACCGCGGCAACGCGCTGCGCCTCGGGCGGAACGAGAGCGGCCATGCCGGCAGCATCGGCCGATTACTTGACGGAGTCAAGTATCTGCATCCTCGGCAGGCGCGACAGCAAGCTGCGGGCCATCCCGCGCAAATGAAGGAAGGAGGTAGGTTGGGTCGAGTTCTTCACGAGACCCAACCTCGCAGGCCAAGCGTTGGGTCTCGCAAGCGCTCGACCCAACCTACGATACTCCACCCAATGCGCGGCGCGGGTCTGGGGCTTCCGCGCCAGC
>Ga0306925_10000338_pt1 | contig 32763 bp, 38 predicted proteins | sample flu12Cox44000176_FD_203755 | JGI IMG/M metagenome (GOLD analysis project Ga0306925, IMG submission 203755) | Lab enrichment of tropical soil microbial communities from Luquillo Experimental Forest, Puerto Rico - flux8day.12C.oxic.44.000.176 (v2)... | ecosystem: Environmental > Terrestrial >... | reverse complement strand
AATCCTGTGTTAAATCATCCGCCCAATCGGTGCTACTTTTTTGATCCAGGGTACGAACCCACTCCTGTTCGGCGGCCACGATCCGACGAACAAGCTGCCGTATTCGGAGAACTGGCAATTGGATGTGCAATGGCAGCCGATCAACACGATTGCCATCACTGTCGGCTACGTGGGAAATCACGGCGTACACCTTGTTCTCCCGATTGCCTTCAATCAGCCTTTTATTGCTACCGCATCTAACCCCGTCAACGGCCAAACTGCTTCGTACGACTACCAAGTCCCCGGAGTCGCAGCCGAGCAGTACAATACTTCAACGGGCGACAACACAGACCTCCGTGCGCAGTATCTCGGCTATAGCCCCAATTCCGTGTTTTACAGGGTGGAAGGAATCTCGAACTACAACGCGCTGCAAGTCTCTGTGCAAAAACGTGTGAGTCACGGGCTGATGGTCACGGGTGCGCCTATACGTGGTCGCATGTCCTGGACGAACAAAGCGGGTTAGGATCGTTCATTACAGGCAACGATCCCTTGCAACCGCACACGGCTTACGCTTCCTCCGACTTCGACCGCAACCACGTATTGACGTATCAGTACGAAATTCCCAGAATCGCTCAGGCGGAAGGATTCAAGGACAAGATTGCAAATGGATGGGGCATCGGGGGAATCATCGTGGCACAGAGCGTACAGCCATACCGCATTTACGATTTCACCAGAGGCGTGGCCGGCCTGTACTTCGGGACGAATAACTTTATCGGGAATCCCATCGTTCCGCTTTTGCCCGGCCAGACGCGGGCGAGCGCGCAGAAAGTGCCCCCATGCCCAAGCCCCTGTCCGACTATTGGGCCAGTGCTGCTGAACCCCGCTGCATTCGGTGTTCCGCTGATCACGCCCGGCCAGATGGGGGTACCGTTGGGTGATAACGTTGAAACGAGCTACGGCGCCACCGGGCGCAATATCTTCCGTGTCCCGTTCCAGACTCGCTTTGACTTCAGTGCCTTCAAAGACACGAAATTGACGGAACGAATTGCGTTGCGATTCGACGCGCAACCGTTCAATATCTTCCACCACCCGGTGTTCGACGCGCCTAACAACAGCGTGGCCTTCAATCCCTCCTGCTGCAATCCGCCGTACCCGACGGCAACCTTCCAGTGTTTCGGAATGCCCGGTTACTATACACAGACTTAACAGCCGCCATCTCATCATGCCGGAAGTCGGCATGGATGGTCAGCTCAAGCTAAGAGCTGCCAACGTCCTGCTTATTGGCACCGGCGGTCTTGCCTTCCGCGAACTCAAACTGCGCAAAGATTCCGACTGTGGATTACAACGAATTCTGCGGCATCCGCAGCAAAGAGGAACCCGAGCACGATTTGCATGTGCCGGAAATTACTCCGCGCGAATTAAGAGACCGCCTAGATCGCGGCGGCGATTTGTTTATCCTGGATGTGCGCGAACCGCACGAATACCAGATCTGTAATCTGAAAGGTCATCTGATCCCGCTCGGCGAACTCCCGCGCCGTGTCCATGAACTCGACTCTTCGCATGAAATTGTTGCTTATTGCCGCAGCGGCAAGCGTTCTGCCGAGGCCGTCGATTTTCTCCGCAAAGCCGGATTCCGAAAAGTGCTCAACCTGCGCGGCGGCATCCTGTCCTGGTCCACCGAAGTCGATTCATCTGTGCCTTGCTACCAACAGATGTCTTGTAAGGATTCTCGGGAGGGCACGACTTCAATCGTGCCGAAAAGCTTTGGGAAATCAGGGCTCTGGCCCCTGAGGTAGCCATGACCCTACTCGCTCCTTGTTTTTGATCCATTACACCGCTATCTTGTACTGAGACACTCGCTCAGCAACAATCTCATGTCGTCTCACGGAGGAACATTTGCCCGGCACGAAAGTAACCATCATTAACAACGGACCGATTCGGATTGAAGGCGATTTTGAGATCGTCGACCAGCAAGGAAAAGCCTACGGCCTTGCCGGCCGGTCTGCAATTTCGCTTTGCCGTTGCGGCCACACGGGTAATTCACCTTTCTGCGACGGCACCCACAAGCGGCTGAACTTCCCCAGTGCACCCGAGGCTCGGGACTTACCAGCCCCTATCAAGCCTTGAGAAAACCTGCCTCAAAGGCACTTGAGACAGTCTCAACTTGAGACTTTGCTCACTTTTGGGCCTATCTTGTCCAAACCTATGCTAACTATCTGGATACATTAGTGATAGTGTCCCAAATAGAAACTTGTGCAGCTCTCATTCTGTCTCGAACTCTGTCTCAAGCAGAACACCTCTTTCCTGCGGAGCTTTTAAGGCATTTGATTACAATGAGTTAGGAACCGTTTTTCGCCACACAGAAAGGGCCTGTACGTGCATTCCCTGCTCTTGCCGGTTTTCCCCGGCATTTGGGGGATGTTTTGGGAGATTGGGCCAACGTCACGGGGTTTTTCCGCAAGGACCGCGGAAACTTACCAGCTATCATTTTCAGCCTGCTGGCCGCCCTCTTTTTGAGTTGCGTGCTCTATGCACGAAACACGCATGTCTCCGGTTCCCCCACAACCTATCTATATCTTGAAGTCGGTGGCTCACTCCTGTGCTTCTGCTATGCAGCTAATGCCCTGGTCCGCTTTCGCGGAACGCATGATCGCATCGCCCTGATCCTGGCTTTTGGTTTTGTCCTGTCTGGCACGATTGAGACTCTCGGGTATTTCGGTCTGAATAGCCTTCTTCGCACCGGACCGGTGGCCCTCTCGCACGTACCCATGGGCTGGATGGTCGGCCGCACATTGCTGGCCGTCCTTCTCCTTGCGGCCTTAGCAGTGGAGCGCTTTATGCCGACGTCCCGGCAGCCGAGTCGTGAGACCGCCGGCGCCTTGTTCGTTGTGGCTGGCGCCGCTTATGTCACCAGCGCCGCGTTCATCGCCGCGCCCGCAACCCCGGTTGCCCAAGTCGGCGCGTTCTTCTCGCGCCCTTGGGAAGTTCTTCCCGGCGGGCTGTTCGCGTTTGCCGCCTACTTCTTCTACCGCCGGTTCCAGTTGGAAAAGAAAAATGAAAGTGAAGCTTCTCTCTACGATTACTCACTGTTCCTCGTGGCGCTACTCAACACGGCCTGCCATCTCGCGGCCGCCTTTTCTCGCCACCTCTTCGATGGCCCATTTTTCCTCGCGGAACTCAGCAAGGTCGCCAGTTACGGAATCATGCTCTGCGGCGCTTTGATTGATCAGGCGCGTCTCTTCGATCAGGTACGTACCCTAGCCGTCAGCGACCCCCTGACGGGTCTTGCCAACTATCGCCGACTCATCGCCGTCATCGAGTCCGAACTCGACCGTTCTCGCCGTACGCATCGCCCATTCAGCATCGTTCTTCTGGACATGGATGGACTGAAAACTATCAACGACCGCTACGGCCATCTTGTTGGCAGCCGCTCTCTGGTCCGCTTGGCCAAGACCTTGCGCAATCATTCCCGCGCTATTGATACACCCGCGCGCTACGGGGGTGACGAATTTGCCCTGGTGTTGCCGGAAGCGCCCAAGGAGATCGCCACTCGTGTCGCCTCGCGCATTCGCGAACGTCTGGCCGGCGAAGTCGAGGAACCTGCGCTTTCCGTGAGCGCCGGCGTTGCCGCCTATCCCGAAGACGGCGACACCGCGGAGAAGCTTTTGGGCGCTGCGGACCGTGTTCTTTACCGCATGAAGCATCGCGGCAGCTCGATCAATTCCATCACGCGGATTGCCGCGTGCCTGTGAGGTAAATGAACCATGCCTCCCAGGAATATTCATCCCCTCCAGCGCCGGGAGAATCGTATCCCGATGGAGATACCCGTCGTGCTCGACGGCCATCGGCACTTGCCCGGTACGGAAGCCACGTTTACGGAAAACGTGAGCTTAAATGGCGCCCGCGTGGTCAGCATGCGGCGTTGGGATAAGGACGCGAAGCTTACCTTTGCTTCGCGTACCGGTGAGTTTCGTTCTGCGGCCCGGGTGGCTTACTGCCAACCGATCCATGGCGAGGGCTATGCGATTGGGGTGCAGTTTCTCGATCCGCAAGGGCGATGGGTAGTTCAATCTGCATCTTAGCTTGACGTATCCGGCAAGCGGTTAGGAGGGGCGCCTGGAAAATTCTTGAAGGAAGAAAAGTTACTAGCGCAAAATCAAAAGCTGGAAGCGCCGTACGGGTCGAGAAGGAGCCGTTCGGCGCTTTCGCTTTTTATAGCAATTCATGCTCTCGCCATTTTCAAGTTCTCCCTTACTCCGCGCAATGGCGTGTATACTCGAATTTCATTTTTGCCTGTACTTTTTTCATCAGAGAAGGAGGCGAGCTTCGTTGAACATCCTCGTTACTGGAGCTGCGGGCTACATCGGGAGCATCTGTTCTGAAGTGCTATTGGAGCGCGGGCACAAGGTGATTGCTCTCGACAGTCTCCGGGAAGGGCACCGCGCCGCCATCCCTCCGGCAGCCATTTTTTGCGAGACCGACCTCGCTGAGCGTCAACAGATTGAAAGGGTCTTTTCTTCGCACAAAATCGAAGCCGTTATGCACTTCGCGGGCGAAGCGCTCGTCGCCAAATCTGTGCGTGAGCCCAGCACCTTTTACGCCGCGAATGTCGCCTGCGGCGTCAACCTTCTGGACGCCATGGTTCGTCACGGCGTCAACAACTTCATCTTTTCTTCGACTGCCGCGACCTACGGCGAGCCCGAAACCGTCCCCATTCTGGAAGATCATCGCAAGGCCCCCATCAATCCCTATGGTAAATCGAAGCTAACCTTCGAACTCATCCTGGCTGACTACCGCGCCTACATGGGGCTCAAGTTCGTCACCCTGCGCTATTTCAATGCGGCAGGTGCTACAGTCGAGCGCGGGGAAGCTCACCGCCAAGAAACCCATCTCATTCCTCGCGTGCTCGATACCGCCCTGGGAGCCTACCCGCTGCTCGAGATCTTTGGTCACGACTATCCTACGCCCGACGGCACCTGCGTTCGCGATTTCGTCCATGTTCTCGATATTGCCGACTCTCACCTTCGCGCACTTGAGGAAATCGATCGCGTCCCCGGGGAAACGTTTAACGTGGGCAACAGCCGCGGGTACTCCAATCTGGAAGTGGTGCAAACTGCGGAGCGCATCGCCGGCCGGAAGGTCCATCACAAACTGTCTCCCCGTCGGCCGGGTGACCCTGCCGTCCTAGTAGCCAGCAACGAAAAACTCAAACGCTTTTTGGGCTGGAAAGCGCGCCATTCTTCCCTTGAGGAAATCATCCAATCCGCTTGGGAATGGCGCCGCAAGTTTCCGCAAGGTTACCCACAATAATGTTTGAGTAGGTAAAGTTCTGCAGATTTGTGCGCTAACTCTTTGTCTCTACGTCAGTCGTCGCGCCCAAAACCTCTTCATACAGAGCCAACGTGTTCTCTACCATCCGGTCCGCGGAAAAGCGCTCCATCACTTCTTTGCGTCCCGCTTCTCTTAAGTGCCTCCGCAACTCTGAATCGCTCATCAATCGCACCATTGCCGCCGCAAATTCCTTCGGATTTGGTTCTGCGACGAGCGCCGTTCGGCCGTCGTCCACCACCTCGCCCAGCGCGCCACGCGTGGTCGAAATGGCCGGCAAGGCATAGGCCATCGCCGCTTGCAGCGCCGTCCCCAGGCCCTCAAACTCGGAAGGAAACACGAACGCGTCCAACGCCTCGTAAAATTCATGCATCTTCGTTACGAATCCGGGAGTGAGCACTGCTTCCCCCATTTTCAACCGTTCAGCGAGCTCCCGAACTTCCGCGCGGCATTTCCCTTCGCCTGCGAGCAGTAGCCGCGCTCGCGGGAATTTCTCTCTCACCTGAGCCAGCGCCTCCACCACGTGCCGTTGGCCTTTCTCGGGCACAAACGCACTGGCGCACCCGAACAAAAATTCATTTTCCGCAACACCCCATTTCTTTCGTGCCGCCCTTCGCTCTTCCATAGTTATAGGCGCGGGGATTTCCACTCCTTCATTCACAATCGAAATTCTTTCCCGCGCAATCCCGCAATCGATCAGGCTTTGCGCCACATCCTGGCTGTTCGGTACGAACCGGTCCACGGCCCGAAAGCGTGCCTTTGATAGCCAATTCCTTTGCAACGGAAATCCAATGCGTCTTGAGGACAACAGCGGGACACGTCGGTGCACTCCGGCCAGCCACGCCGCGGTAAGCGCGTGTGCTTCATTCACGTGGACCAATTCAATGCGTCCATCCTCCAGCAACGACCGGATTTTCATCGCCGCCGGGATTCGCAGCAAGCCCCGCGAAACGTAATGTACGTAGTAGCCGGCTTTTCGCGCGCGATGAGCGAGGGATGATCCGCGTGGGGCCAGAAGTTCCGCCGCGTGGCCTCGTTCATACAAACCTTTAACGAGCAGAAATACCTGACCCTGTCCGCCGCGCCATTCTGTTTCCAGATCCACGATCAGCGGAATCATGTTTCACCGTGATGTTTGCCGCGCTTTTCCGCTTCCACGAGCACGCAGAGTTTCGCATACTTCTGCCACACTCCCCGCGCCGCCATCTTGGCGATCAGCGCTCCCCGGTAACCATCGAGAAACCCGCCACCCAGGAAAAAATGTCGAATCCAAGTCCAAGGTGTCGCCACCCACATGGGCCCGCGCCAGTTGCGCTTGCCGGCGTCGAACATCTCTTGCGCAATCGCCGTCGTATAGCGCTCGAGCTTTGCTTCGTGCTCGGAAAAACTGCGGATGGTGTAGTGCAACAGGTCGCCGCGCAGTCTGCCGGCCGGACCTTCGAATCGCAGCGCTGAATGAATCGCTCCGGAAAAACTCGCTTTGTCGCGCCGGTAGATGCGCCGCTGCCAGTCCGGGTACCATCGCGAGTGGTGAATCCACGCGCCGAGATACCACGTCAAACGCGCCATTTCGTAGACGGGAAACTCCGGCTCGCTCGCCTTCCATTGGCGCACCGACTGCTTCAATTCCTCGGTCAGCTCTTCGTCGGCGTCCAGCAAAAAGATCCATTCAGAACCGGCCTGCGATGCCGCGAAGTTCTTCTGGTCTGCGTGATTCGCAAACGGCCGCGCCATGACCTTGGCGCCGGATTCTCTTGCGATTTCTCCCGTGCGGTCCGTGCTTCCGCCGTCCACCAGCACGATCTCGTCCGCGATTTCGCGCACGGACTTCAACGCCCGCGGCAGGTTTTCTTCTTCGTTTTGTGCAACGATGCAGACGCTTAGGCGGTTCATCTCAGCGGGACGTTACCACGCCCGCGCCAGTATCTCACATACGGCAAAGCCATTACTTCGCCTGAAAATGGACCCGGATCGTACTGCTGCCCACGCGGAATTCTCCCCCATCCTGCAGCACCGCCGCGCGCACCCGCTCTTCCTCGAAGAAAGTTCCGTTCGTCGAATCGAGGTCTTTCAGATTCACGAAGTGATCGCGGATTTCCAGCAGACAGTGGTGCCTTGAAATTTCCGGATCGTTCAACGCAAAGTCCGCTCCCTTGCGTCCGATGACCGTTCGCGGGTTCGACAGAATAAACATGGTGTCCTTCGATGGGCCCGTCGTCACCGTCAGCACCACATCGGCATCGTCGGGAAGATGCAGTCCCTCGCCGGCCGGTGGCAGTCGCAGTCTCGCCGTGGAGGCATCGGCGCGCGCGAAGGAGGGCATCGGTGAAATCACCACGGTCTCGTCCACTCGCCGCTTCAATTCCACGATCGTCGTTTGCCCGCACCGCGTGCAGCGAAACTGCACCTTCGCGTGTTTCGCTACAACCTCATCCTTCAGGAGGTGCTGCTGGCCGCAATGGATACAGCCCGTTTGCATACTTACAACCTAGCATGCCGCCACATCGTCCTCCTTCTTGCCTCGCAACCCCTTGCGACACTCGTTACCCGGCCATGTGTCCAGCCGCTGCATTACCTGTGCTACGATAGAGAATTCCAATTCATGCAGGAGAGCGTTTCGTGTCTGAACACATTTCACGCAAGGAACTCAAGCAGGACAAAGTCCGGGAAACCTTTGAGCACGGCGCCGAAGCCGTTCTCTCCCACACCAGGCTGGCCTCGATCGCCCTGCTGGTCGTCATCGTTTTTGCTGCTGGCTATCTCGGCTGGAGGCTGTATTCCGATCGACAGAACGCCCAGGCGCAAACCGCACTCGATGAAGCCATGAAGATTTTCAACGCTCCCATCGCGGTTCCCGGCCAGCCTACGCTCCCAGGTGAACTTACCTATTCCGACGCGATGCAGCGCTCCCAGGACGCCGAGGTCAAGCTCGCCTCCGTCGCCTCGAAGTACCCCCGCACGAATCCCGGCAAACTCGCGCGCTATTACTCTGCCCTTTGCCTCATGGACCTCGATCGCCTCAGCCAGGCGTCCGAGGAACTCAAGAAACTCGATGCGAGCTCGGACAAGGAACTCGCCGCTCTAGCCCAATATCAGACCGCGATGATCGCTGCGCGCACGGGTAAGACCGACGAAGCCATCAAGACCCTCCGAGCGCTTTCCAATTCTGGTTCGGTCCTGGTTTCTAAGCCTTTTGTGCTTCTGCAGTTGGCTGATTTACTCAGTCAAACGGACACTAAGCAGGCCATCACTCTCTACGAACAGATCAAGAAGGATTATGCGACTTCCAATTCCGCCATTGCGGAAGCAGCGGATCGCGGCCTGCAATTGATCTCGCCCGCTTCCTAAGGCAGCACCCGCTCCTGGACACTTGTCGGGAGGTCTCGGCCATTCAGACGCTTCAAGCAGCTTCGCCCTGGGCGATGCAGCCCGCCGCTTCCCGAGGGCGCCGGTTTCCGGAAACGCCACATCCGTATCGCAGCGAGTACGCTCGCGATCGTGACCGCATTGTTCATTCGCGCGCCTTCCGCCGCCTCGAAGCCAAGACCCAGGTGTTCACCTCACGCTTTTCGGATCATTTTCGCAACCGGCTCACACATACCCTCGAAGTCTCACAGATCGCCCGCACGGTCGCTGCTGCCCTTGGCCTGAACACCGATCTCGTCGAAGCCCTGGCCCTGGTCCATGACATTGGCCATCCACCCTTCGGTCACGCCGGCGAACGCAAACTTGATGAACTCATGCGCGCGCACGGCAGCCGCTTCAATCACAACCTCCATGCCCTCCGCATCGTCGAACACTTCGAGCATCGCTATCTTTCCTTTCCTGGCCTCAATCTCACCTTCGAGGTCCGCGAAGGCATCGTCAAGCATTCCCGCGACTACACTCCCGCCGAATTTCCCGAACTCTCCGAATACCTTCTCGACCTGCGCCCGCCCCTCGAATCGCAGCTCATCGACTGGGTGGACGAGATTGCCTACAACACCGCCGACCTCGACGACGCCCTCGAAGCGAATCTGCTCGACCTCGACGCCCTTCGCCAGGGTGTTCCGTTCTTCGCCGATTTCTACAACCAGGTGAATGCCGAGCATCCCGCAGCCCGCTCCACGCTCAAATTCAACGAGGCCCTCCGGCACGTCCTCGACCATCTCGCCAGCGACCTGATCACCAACACCCAGCGCCTCGTCCTGGAATCCCTCGCGCAATCCGCAGATGACATTCGCCGCGCCCCTGTTCGCCTTGCGCGCTTCAGTGAATCCGCCCGCTCACACAATGTCCAGTTCAAGGGCTTCCTTTTCACTCACATTTATAATCACCCGCTGATCACCCAAGACAGCAGTCGCTCCATCCGTTGTCTCGAGGAATTATTCGCTTACTATCTGCAGCAACCTCATTCCATGCCGGAGTCTCACGAGGAGATGGCCCGCAACACTCCCCGGCACATCGTCGTCTGTGATTACATCGCTGGCATGACCGACCAGTTCCTGCTTCGCCAGCATCATGAGCATCTCGGCTCGCCGGTCTCTGCCCTGCCTTCTATCGCGCGCGCCCAACAGCTAGAATGATGGGGTTTCCCGGAGTGCAGATCATGCTTGCTCGCCGTCTTCTTGAGCAGTTTTTTCTTTCCGCGCTGTTCGCTGCTCTCGCCACGGCAGCACCGCAAATTCCGGGCCTCACTTCCGCTCCTGCTCCTGCCGCGCCGCAGCCCACAATCAATCCCGATCCCCTGGGCCGCGAAAATCCCCGCGGTTGCATCCTCGGTTTCATCAAAGCTGCGCAGGACGAACGCTATTCCGTCGCCGTCAAGTACTTTCAACCGGTCACCGGCCGCCGCCGCCCTTCGGAACAGGACGAAGAGGAACTTGCTTCGCAACTCCTGACCATCCTGAATCAGAAGTTTGCCGTCCCTCTTGACTTCATTAGCCGTGACCCTCAAGGCCGCTTGGACGATAGTCTCCCTCCGGATCAGGAGAAGATCGGCGGCGTCCATGGCGTCAGCGAAACCTTCCCCGTTTTTCTGTTGCGCCAGGAAGACGAAGAGGGTCGCAAACTTTGGTACATCTCTCGTACCACTCTCCAGCAAGTTCCCGAGATGTACGAGTCACTGGAATTCCCGGGACTCGAAAAGAAAATTCCGAAGACGCTTGTTTCTCATCGCCTGCTCTCCATGCCGTATTGGCAATGGCTGGCCATCCTTCTTTTCATTCCGTTTGCGCTTTTCTTTGCCCGCCTCTTCACGCTTGTCGTCCAGTTGATGGGCCGCTATTGGCGAAAGTCGCTAAGCCTTCCTCCCGTTCCCCGTGAACCTATTCTGAAGCTCGGGCCCGGCACGCTGGCTATCGCCATCCTGCTTCACTTTTGGTTTGTCACTTACATCGGCGCTTCCTTGCTCTACCGCCTGTACTACCGCCGCATCATCTGGATCTTCCTGGCAATCGCGTTCTGCTGGATCCTGACGCGTATCACTCGCGCTATTTCCTCGCGCATCGGCAAGAGCTTTTCCAGCCGCGGCATGTACGCCGAGCGCTCCATCGTTTCACTGGTGCGTCGCTTCGTCGAGGTCTCGATATTTATCGTCGTTGCTCTCGTGTTATTGCATAGTCTGGGCGTTAACGTTTCCACTGCCCTCGCCGGCGTCGGCATCGGCACGCTCGCGCTCGGCCTCGGCGCCCAGAAAACGTTCGAGAACATGTTCGGCGGCGTCTCCATTTTGTTCGACAAGGTCATCGTGATCGGCGACACCTGCAAGATCAACAATCAGACTGGCGTGGTCGAGGACATTGGCCTCCGCTCCACGCGCTTGCGGACTCCCGAGCGCACCCTGCTCTCCATCCCCAACGGCATCATGGCCAGCGCGGCCGTAGAGAATCTCCGCTTCCGCGACAAGTTTCTCTGCCAGCAGACGATCCGCCTTCGCTATGATCTCGCCCCGGATCACATCCGTTACGTCCTCGGGGAAATCCGTGACCTTCTCGACCACAATCCTAAAGTAGAAGATAAGACGGCGCGCGTCCGTTTCCTCCGGTTCGCCGAATATGCTCTTGAAGTCGAACTCTTTTGCTACATTCTCGAACGCGAGTACGCGGACTACCTTGCAACGCAGGAGCTTCTTTTCTTTCAGGTGATGGAGGTACTCGAAAAAACCGGCGCGGTCCTCGCCCTTCCTTCGCAAACAACGTTCGTCACTCAGGATTCCTGGATCGATCCCGAGAAGGCCAAAGCCATTCGGGCCGCCATCGCCAAATCCCGAGACCCCGGCGTCCCCGGCGCGCAATCCCCCCCGCCAACTACCTGATCTGCTCCGCTATTCGACCTTCCTGCCGGCGTATACAGTAACCGGTGATCCATCCGCTACAAATGTGCAGTCAGGTTTAGATTGAAGAACTTCTCCCAATTCCGGTCCGTAGACGCTGCTTGTATCGCCTTCGAGACCTGCCAGCTCGCTTTTCCAGACTCGCCATCGCGGGTGCTCGACGTGATATTCAAGACACTGGCCATTTCGCTGCGTCACATACCCCCAATAGTGCTCGGTGATAAATTGCTCCAAGCTTCCCTCGGCTGGATGCTCGGGAATCCCGCAAACTTCTGCGCGCAACTTGCACCAACGATCGTGGGCGCGCCATTCATACCCGACAATTTTCTTTGCCGCTTCCATCATTTGAAAATGCCGCATGGGAAAACAAAAGTAATTTTCGCTATAGACAGCGCGGGCAATCCGTGCAACCACTCGCTTCGGCACAATCTCGGCAAGAAATGCAACCCCTCGGCGCTCCTCGCTTCCCATTTTTCGGCACACATAAAAACGTAGATTGACCTCCGCGAAATTAACATGAAATGGAATGGAGATCACTCCCGCCATCTTCGTTCGATGAAACCGAAAACCTACCAAGCTCACATAAGTTTTCCCATCGAATAAATCCAATTCCGTGCCCGTGGGGACGTACTGTCTTAAGAGGCAGGGGTCAACTTCATAGTTCAGCATCACGAGGTCTTGCCATTGCGCGGCCAAGAACACAAAGCGGGTCTGGGAGGCCGCATGGCGCCCAACAGAAAACTTTCTCATTCCCGGATTATATCTTCTGAGAGACTGGTATCGGCAGAATGAAGCATTCAAATCGTTCAGCTTCTCTGTTCAGCAAGAATTGTCATTGCATTTCGCTTGGAAAATTGAATCCTACTGCGCAAACGTATTGCACGCAGCGATCGAGCCACTGTTCAGCCCTTTGTTAAACCAGTTCATCCGTTGCTCCGAGCTGCCGTGCGTAAACGTTTCCGGCTGTACTCGTCCCCGTGACATCTGCTGAATATGATCGTCTCCCACGGCCGCAGCCGCTCCCAGCGCCGATTGCACATCACCGGGTTCCAGAAGCCCGCGCTGCTGCGTCGAATGCGCCCACACCCCTGCAAAGCAGTCTGCCTGCAGTTCCATCGCCACCGAAAGCTGATTACCGGCCCGCGGATTTTGTTGCTGCAATTGCCGCACTTTACTCTCGACTCCGATGATCTTCTGCACGTGGTGCCCCACCTCATGGGCCAGCACGTAGGCCTGCGCAAACTCGCCGGGTGCGCCAAATCGCCTCTTCAACTCATCGTAAAATCCTAGATCAATGTACACCTTCTCGTCCGCGGGGCAATAGAACGGTCCCGTCGCCGACTCTGCGCCACCGCATCCGGACTGCGTGTAATCCCGGAAGAGGACCAGCTTGGCATGCCGGTAGGGCGTTCCTGCTTGCTGTGGCAAGATTTCCGTCCAGGTTTTCTGAGTGTCATCCAGGACAAACGAAACAAACTGCACCAGCGGTTTTTCCGCTTCGTCGCGGGCTGGATTTGGCCGGCTCACAGCAGCGGGCCCCGGTGCCACCGGTCCTCCGCCACCGCCCAGCAGCGCAAAAAAGTTTTGCTTGAAGATCAGGCTCAGCACAAACAATACGATTAACCCGCCAAGCCCGAGTTTCATCCCCCCGAATCCGAAGCCCCCTCCGCCCCCTTGGCCGCGGCGATCCTCGATGTCTTCACTTTGGCCGCCGGGTGTCCACCTCATGGCTGGTTCTCCTTGCAGGCACTTCTTGCTTTCCCTTGGTGGGAATCGGTTTTCTAGGGCGGGAATGACCTCTCAAATCGTACCACCACACGGTATTCACGGCAGGCATTATTCTTCGGGTGCCTCCAAGCGCTTGTCCTCTTCTCGCATTTCTCTTGACTCCTCTCGGAATACCCACTATACGATTTGTATTTCCCCGCGTCAGGTCTTTCGATTTTCCGGAATTGCGTACAGCTTTGAGCTCTGAATTGATATCTTAGGATGGTTGGGTTCGGACGGTCATGAAAACGCAATCTCCTCAAATCCGCTGGAGTTTTCGCAGGGAACTCGCCGATGCATTTTCACTTGACCACCTCGGCTTTTCTTTTTTCCTCCTCGTGGCTTATGTAGTTGCGGCCAAACTTGGCCTTCAGGTCGTTCGCCTTAACCCAGTTGCCGCCGTCCTCTGGGTGCCCACTGGAGTTGCTCTGGCGGCTTTTCTTCTGAAGGGCCGTTGGGTTTGGCCTGCGATTTTCTGCGGCGCATTTCTCTTCAATGTTACCTCTACGGCTTCCGCCGGTGTATCTCTGGGATTCGCGACCGGCAGCACGCTGGAAGGTCTTCTCGGAGCTTATCTCGTTCAGAACTTCGCCGATGGTGTCCGGGCTTTCTCAAAACCTTCCACGGCGCTTCGTTTCATCCTGTTCGCTGGGCTTCTCGCTACCTCCGTCAGCGCGACCATCGGCGTCGGACTTCTTTGTACGATCGGCGTTTCCAGTTGGAGCAGCTTTCCGTCAGCCTGGCTCGCTTGGTGGCTGGGAAATGCCCTGAGCGCTCTCGTCTTGACCCCTTTTCTCGTTCTTCTCTTCGATCACTCACACCAGTCGCTCGATTTCAAGGAATTACTGGAAGCCGGGTTGCTCTTTTTTGGATTGAGCCTCGCCTGCCTCATTAATTTTGGCCCTTCCGCCCTCTCCTGGACTCAGGGCCACGGCCCCGTTTTCCTTGTTGCGCCCTTTGTCCTCTGGGCGGTGATCCGCTTTTGTCCACTGGAAGCTACAGGGACAACTGTCGTCATTACGGGATTTGCTACCTGGGGCTCCTTGCACGGGTTCGGCCCTTACGCAAATCTGCCAGACGCTCCGCTTCTCCTCACCGCTTATCTCAGCGTTGTGACTTCCGTTACTCTTGTTGGCTCGGCGCATGTGGCTCAACAGAGAGACTATGCCGAGGAACTTCTGCAATTGTTCTCCATCCGGGAGCAGGCGAAAGACAGCAAGATTAAGGAATTCACCGAATATCTCGACTCTCTCCACACCATTCTACGCAGACAGGGCATCCCTGAGTCGACGTCCGAAAAAGCCACCTCCTTGGCGCCGCAGAACAATCTGGAAGTCTTGTGGTTTCTGGATGCGGCGACCGAAGAAGTTCTCTACGTGAGCCCTTCCTATGAAAAGATCTGGGGCCGCTCGCGGACCCAGCTCTATGATGATCCCCATGCCTGGCTCGATGCTGTGCACCCCGAGGATAAGGAACGCACCCTGCCCTTTTTCAACCGCGAATTTCGCGGTGACATAATCGAAATGCTCTATCGCATCCAGCGCCCCGATGGCTCCCCGCGCTGGATCCATTCGCGCGGTTTTATCGTCCGGGATGAATCGGGCAAGCCCTCGAGGCTGCTCGGCGTCGCCAGCGACATCACGGAAAAAATTCAGCGTGAAGGGACGGTTCAGATCGAGTCCCGTATCCGGAAGAATCGCGCATGAGGTTTCCCAACCGCTTGTTTCCAGTCCAAGGAGAAAAGAAAAGATGATTGCAGAACGCCTGCGGACTATCCGCAAAGAGAAAAACATGTCGCAAGGAGAGCTTGAGAAGCGCACGGGTCTACTAAGATGCTATATCTCCCGAATCGAGAACGGGCACACTACACCTTCCCTCGAAACCCTCGAGAAACTAGCGAGCGCTCTCGGCATTCCCTTGTACCAGATTTTCTATGATGGAGACGCCCCTCCAAAGATGGCGAACTTTCTGAAGAAGAAGAACGCGGCCGACGAATGGGGTCTCATGGGCAAATGGGCCACGTTTCTGCGCCGCTTTCAGTCTCTACTCGGGCAAATGGAGGAGGGCGACCGGAAACTTCTCCTGGGCGTGGCTTTCCGCTTGGCTCGTAAAAAATAGCGCGGGAATCGGATCAGTGCAGCTTTGCTGCTTCCGACTTGGCTTGCTTCAATATGGGGATGCCTGGATCTGCGTCCTTCCATAGGATTAGAAATTTCTCATAATCGCCCTTCGCGGCCCCGATTAAACCCATCTCCGCTTCTGCTCGCCTTTCGCCGAGTTTCGCCAGTGGTCCGGACCAGCAACTTCCAATGATTCCCGGGTTCGCCTCGATCTTCTGGAATTCCACTAGCGCTTCCTTGCCTTTTGGCAGGTTCAGGTTGGCTTCTCCGCGCAGGGAAGCTGGAATCATGCAAGAATCGCTCTGGTTCTCCGTGAGCTGCCCCTTCTCAAAAGGGGTCACGACCTCGAGCAATTGAATGGCTTCGTGATTTTGTTTTTTGTGCAGGGAGATCTGCGCACGCACCACTGGCAACCAGGTTTTCTGCATCACCACGTTTGATACATACGAGGCCCGCAGATTATCCGTTATTTTCTGCGCTTCGACTTCATCGCCCGCCGCGCGAAAATCAGGGCAGCCAGCGCCCGCACGTCTTTGCTGTCCGGCGCTGTCTTTAAAGCTTCCTCGGCGTCCTTCTGTGCTTCTTCGAGGTTTCCGAACATCGCCTCGCGCATCCCGGCCAGGTTTGTGTGCGCCGCTGGCTCGATTTCCCTCGCCAGACGCGAGCGATCCCCGCAGCTTTTCACTTCCAATTTAATTTCGTATCCCTGGCCTGCCCGCATCAGTTGGCCCGTCACATAGGCCTTGGCGCCCGCTCGTTCACAGAGCGTTCCCACCATGCTTCCGTCAATGGCTCGCCATCCGACTTACCCGCGTTCTGTACGACCGTGCGTAACTTTTCGTCGGATGTCAGGTTCAGGGTCGGCGATGGCGCAAGCGCCACCCGTAGTGCTTCCCGCAGTGCGCCTTCGAAATCCCTTTCCTCACTCCCGTTGGCGACGTCCCTGACCAGAAGATAATCTTCGGCGCCGAGCGCCGCGGGTTTTTGCCGCCACCAATAGCCCGCGCACAGAACCCACAGGACGATCACCGCCGCTAGTACTATGCTTGTTTTCATCGGGATAAACCGCTTGCTTTCCCCACATAACCCTTTTTGCTGCCTCCCGCGCGAAGCTTTCCACGCCTGTGCTCAACGGGGAACTTGCTCGTTCCTTTTCATGCGCTTTGGCGCATTCCTTTCTAGAGAACCGCGCAGGGAAGCGTTAGAATGCTGGCATTTACTGCCTCCATGACCGTCCACACAGAGCGCCGCAAGAAGCTTCGAAACCGCCCGCCCCGACTCGTCTATGTGGAACTCGAGTCTGGCAATGGCGGCATGATGCGCGACCTCACCGAAGGGGGATTCGCCCTCCGCGCAATGATGCCGCTGCGCGCTGGCGAAAAAACGCAATTCGCCTTTTCCCTGGATGAATCCACGCGCATCACCGGCGAAAGCCGTATCGTCTGGATCCAAGAAGACGGCCGCGTCGCAGGACTGGAATTCTCCGGCCTTTCCGCGACAGCTCGACGGCAGATTCTGGAGTATCTGGCTAAGCCGGGAGAAGTGGAGCGCGTGCCCAACGGTTCCAAGAGTCCTGCGCAAAACGCGCCTTCTCTCGAAGAATTGCGCAGCGCTGCTCGCAACCTGGTTGCGCCGATGGCCTTGCCCAAACCGCAGCCTCTTGAACTTCCCCCGCTGGAAGAGTTGAGCGACTGCGGTCGCATCACGGCGGCACCAACGGTGCTGCCCAACACTCAAACGGTAGAACCTATGCCACCTTCGGTACCAGAAGTCGTGGAACCCCTGTTAAAGGCCGAACCGGCAGCGGAAACAAACGCTCGTATTTCCGAGACCCGTATCGAAAGGCCTGTTGAAGCCCCAGCAAAAGTTCTGGCGGAAGTTCCTGTTGAGGTTCCAGCGAAGGTTCAGGAAATTCCAGCGGAAGTGCGACCCGCTATTCCTCCTCCCCCACCAGCAGCAAAGACGGAGTCGGCCTGGCAACGCCAAGCAACACCGTTGGCTCCTTTGCCTGCGCTCGAAGACGAAAGTTTAGACATCATTGCGGCACGCAACCGATGGACGGATCAATTCACTCTCGGCCGCGCGGTCGGCCTCATGCTGTTTTTCACACTTCTGGTTGGCGGCGCCGTTTTCCATCGCCCGGTTGGTCAGGCGCTCATCTGGTTAGGACAGCAGATCGCCGGACCCGAGCCGACAGATGTTCCCGACAGCTCGGAGAATTCCACTGCGCCGGCGCCAGCTTCGGAACGGGCTGCTGCAGCGCCAACTACCAATCCGCGCGCGGATGGGGCAACCGCGCCTCCAGCACGCGAGGAACATAAGAACAATCCCACTGCGCAAACCATAGGTAAGAGCGAGCCAGCGGATCCGTCTTCCGCGGCGGGAATAACGCAGCCGCTTTCGCCAGGGAATTCCCCGCCGCCAACGCTGTCGCCCACTTCGGAGGTCAGCAAAACAAATGTGCCTCCCGTGATTTCCGAAACGACATCCGAGGGGAACGCACAGGAATTCCAGCAGGCGCAGCAGATCTTGCGTAATCCGGCGAGGCAAGCCGAATTGCCGGAAGCCGTGCGACTGCTCTGGGTCGCCGTTGAGAGAGGGAATTCCAACGCGGAAGTGGCGCTTGCGAATTTGTACTGGAAAGGTGAAGGAGTAGCGAAGAATTGCGACCAGACGCGCATTCTGCTGAGCGCCGCGGCGCGCAAAGGAAATGCAGAAGCGAAGAAACAATTGGAACAATTGAACCGGGAAGGCTGCGAATAAAGATTTACGGCGCGAGGCGGCAAAGATGTAGGAGAATGTCGCAGCCTCAGAAAAACAGTTGAGCAGGAAAACGGGAGGAAATGTGTACTGTTCCAAGTGTGGTTCGGCATTGGCACCGGACGTGGCTTTTTGCACTGCGTGCGGAACCCCCGCGGGAAGAGTCGCGCGGGCGAGTCCGCCGCTCTCGCCGCCTGCCGTGGGGACGGTTGCGGCTCACGCGGGAGGCCTCTTTCCAACGCCGGCGGCGACTTACGCCGGATTCTGGCTGCGCTTCGTTGCCCATCTCATTGACGGACTGATTCTCAGCGCCGCCACGTTCGCGGTCGTTATTCCGTTGATCTTCCTGACGGGACTGGCCGCGCACCTGGAAGCATTGCCGCGCCATTCGGGACAACGGCTGGATCCGGCGGCGATGGCGGCGATCATCTCCATGGTCTCCTTGCTTGTTATTGCAAGCGTCCTGATTCAATGGCTGTATTATGCGTATTTGGAAAGCGGCGAAAAACAGGCGACATGGGGAAAGCAAGCGCTGGGCTTGTACGTCACGGATGTAGCGGGGCAGCGCATTTCCTTCGGCCGGGCCTCGGGGCGGTTTTTCGCGAAGATCGTTACAGGGATGATTCCCTTGGGCCTTGGCTACATCATGGCCGGCTTCACGGAAAAGCAGCAGGCGCTGCACGACATGATCGCCAGCTGTCTGGTGCTGCGCCGTTAGCGCCGGTAATTATTTTTTGCCGATCACCTTATCTTTCTTCAGTCGCTTCACCAGCAATTGCGCGTAGTCTTTCCCGAGCTTGTCAAAATCCTTGGAATAAGCGGTATCCGTCTCGCCGCTCCAAACGAGTTTTTCGTTCTTGGCGTCATACAGGTTGAACTCCGCGCGCACGATGATGTTTTCCTGTGTGTAAGAGCTGGTGGCATGGAAGGTGCCATAGGCCATGCTGTAGTAAGGCCACATGTTGTAATAACCCGGTGGGGGAACCCAGACGCCTCCGGTGACCACCTCCTGGGACTCCTTGCGTACGTCCACTGGCCGCACGATCAACACGCCGTCTACGCCGCTTTCCTTGATGCGCTGCTTCAGTTCGACTTCCATCATTTCGTTGCGCGGCGGCAAGACCATGTGGCTCTTGATGCCCTCGACGCCGCTTTTGGCCAGCAATTTTTCCATCTGATCCTCGAATTCTTGGCGGATCAGGTAATTCTCAAGCACCGCGAGCACCAGGATTTTTTTCATCGGCGGCATGGGCACACCGGTCAACACCCAGCGCCGCACGATCTTGGAGCTGGCCAGAAGAGGCGCTACGGCAAAGGCCAAAATCACGAGAAGTGCGACGAAACGACTCCTATTTTTCACGCAACGAGCTCCGATGGATGTGAGTAAAGACGCTGCATCGTAGCATGGAGCACGAGATAAACGCGAAAAGGGAGAATGGAAATCGGGCGAGGTCGACGAGTCGAGAGGGAAGTGAGATGAGTACTTTAAATTAACTAAATAGATAATATAGTTCACATGAGATAGCGGGTAAACGATAGAGAAGAAGAGGCTTGCCCGAAATGGGAATTGTTTTAGGCCAGACCTGCACCCCTACGCTGTTTTTTGCGTATGTATGGGAGACAAAGGACTTACGAACGAGTGACATACATGTGCGGGAAAGGGGGAACCATCGGCAGTAACGGAGCTCTGGGATTTCCTTGTAATCGAAAAAAAAGACCTGAAGGCTGTTGGGCTAGCCTATAAGGCAAATTCCCCTCTTCATCTTTTACCGAGAAAATGAGCGAAGGCGATATAGTAGTAGCCGTGCATTCTGCAAAGAAAGATTCTTGGATGAAGCCTCCGGGCCACCGCGGGTGGGGTTCGGTTCTTGGCCCCGGGAGTTTAATCTGGTTATGCCTAAGCATTCTGCTTTGCGTCAAGCCGTCCCTGGCTCAGACTCAGCAGCCTGCTGTCGTACCGGGGGTGGAGAGTAGCGCGCCTAACGGCACGGGGAACGGGATCCCCGCAGGCGAGCAGTCACCCGATCCGCGGTCTGCAGGAACCATCAGCGGAACTGTCGTGGATCAAAAGGGAACGGCCGTTGCCGGGGCGCGAGTGAAGCTTACGCGGGAAGGCTCTTCGCCAAGCCAGGAACTGCTTACGGGGGACGATGGGCAATTCTCCTTTGCCAACGTCGTTCCCGGGTCTTTTCAACTAACGCTTACGGCGTCGGGCTTCGCGACGCAAACGTCTTCTGGAACTTTGCATTCAGGGGAGGTCTACACGGTCCCCCAAATCACGCTGGCCGTAGCAACCGCCGTTACCGAAGTGCGGGTGGAACTCTCGCCGATTGAACTGGCGCAAGAGCAGCTCAAGGATCAAGAGAAGCAGCGTGTGCTCGGCTTCATTCCCAATTTCTATGTCAGCTATATCCCCAATGCGGCGCCGCTTTCCCCGAAGCAAAAGTTTGAGCTTGCCTGGAAGACATCAGTCGATCCCATCACGTTCGCCGTGACCGGAGCCGTGGCGGGAATTCAGCAGGCGGAAAATGATTTCAGCGGCTATGGGCAAGGGGCGCAAGGGTATGCAAAGCGCTATGGCGCTTCCTACGCCGACCTGGTGACAAACACGTTTATTGGAGGCGCCATCCTGCCGTCGCTCCTGAAACAAGACCCACGTTATTTTTACAAGGGAAGCGGCAGCATACGATCGCGAACGCTCTATGCGATTGCCAACGCGGTGATCTGCAAGGGCGATAACGGACACTGGCAGGCGAATTATTCGGCTATTCTCGGCAGCTTCGCCGCGGGCGGTATCTCCAATCTCTACTACCCAGCGAATGATCGAGGAGCGGGATTGACTTTCGAGAATGCGCTGATCGGGATCGGCGCAAGTGCCGCCGCCAATATCCTGCAGGAATTTGTCCTCCGGAAATTGACGCCGAATCTTCCGAACCCGGCGCCGGCCACTCCTTAGAGCAGGCTCGGCATTGTGCGCCAGTTCTTTATCCCTCCTACGCTCCTCGGCCGATAACCACAAATGTTGATTGGCAAGCTCTCTTCGTATAGTTGCCCTGGCCGCTTGCTACATCCCAGCTCGCCGAGCCACTCGCGTCGACCCCATGATCGCTTTGCGTTACGAATAGAATTTAGCCGCCGTGGTTGTTCGATTACTGTGACGAGCGGTTCCAGTATAGTCTTTCGTCAGGTTCGATCTTGCGGATCAGAGGCAAAGGGAGGGGCTTTTCCAACGGGAACTGGATCGAACCCTTAGCCGTGACAAACTTCGTGAGTTCCTTCGTGAATGCTCGCATGGCGGACGGCGTGGGATAGAAGCCGATGTGATGTTTAAAGGCGGCGAAGGTGACCAGGATCCTCCGATAGGAAAAGGCGGGCATGCCCCATTTCAGGCTTTCCTTGGCGCCGGGCGCAGAACGGCGAATACACGCGCGCATTTCACGCAGCTTCTTCTGCGTCTCGTTAGGGGCGGCATGGATGTACTCGGTAATAGTTTGAGGCCGCGCTTTTTTTGGAGTCATGAATTGATCGACTCTCAGAGGGATACCCTGATTACTCTTGCCAGTCGCCTCTTGCTTCACTTGAAAGGAGGAACTCAAACATTCATTTTCTGCAGTCGTTCCTGGAAGTACCCCTTCCAACTCTCAGGCAATGCAGCGACTCGCACGGCACGATGCACGGAGTTCATCTCTTCCTCTCCGTACCTTTTTGCGACGTAGAGGCGCGTAATTTCAGAAACTGCAACTGCGTTTGGATCTCGGGCGATCAGCTGGATCTCATCTCCAGCGCCGACTTCCCCTTCTTTTGTGACGGCAAAGTAGAAACCGGACCGGCCGCTGGCCAAGAATCGTTTCACCATATCATCCGCCTGAAATCGGACACCCAGTTTGTAGCAGGGCAGGCGAGGCTGTGTCACGACTACTTCCGCAGAACCAACGGAAAAATGATCGCCCAAATGGACTGCGTCCTCCAGCAAGCCATCGGCCGTGAAATTTTCTCCAAACATTCCCATCGGCAACTCTCGGCCCGGCAACTCTTTCTTCCAGTAGGCGTAGTGCTCGAAGGGGTAGCAGTAGACGGCCTTGTCCACGCCTCCGTGAACACTAAGGTCGGCCTGACGGTCGCCGTCCAAATTGAGCTTGCGTAAGGCGACGCGGCCTCCGACCGGTTCCTTGAAGATCCCCGTCGCAACAATTCTTCCGTGCCATGTGACTTCCCGGGGGGGGGCCGGTGTTTACTGAAATGAGCTTCATCTTGCTCTTTCTGGCTATTGGCGATGCAGGGATTGAGCGAGGCTGATTAAGTTTTGCGGGTGCACTCGAATGAAGCCTCTCCGCGGAGTGTCAATGTCCGCTATGAAAAAGAATGCGATGGAGAGAACAAGCGGTAGAAGGAGCAGACGGAGGAACCCTGCGTTTGGGCGGCGCGCACCATAGCTGACCAAGAGGTTCGAAAAGATGGCGACCGATGCCATCAGGCCCCATGCACCAACTGGGATGCGGTTCCACCAAGCGGCTTGCGTGTATCCTTCAGAGTTCAATACATCGTTCATGCCGGAGACAGCCAGGGTCCGAACGGGTGTCGGTTGGGCTAAAGACGGAGCCTGGGCGGCAGACCAAAGCTCGTCCTGCAGTTGAGAAGTAGTTGAATTGATCTGCTGAATCAGATTCTCATCGCGCGTTTCATAGAACAAGATACGCTGCTGGAGATAATCCCGCAGCAGTGCGCGAACCCGAGCCGCATCGGGGGCAGGAAGAAGATCTGCTCGGAGGTATTCCGTGCCAATCGCGTTGGCCTCTGCCTCCTCGTAGTTCTTGCGCTGGTCGTACCGGCTAAGGGCCATCGAAAAGCTGAATCCAATGATCAGGCCGAGCAGGGTCAGCGTGGCGGCCGTGATGACATCGAGATCCTGCCGCGCCTCCTCATCTAGACTCGACCGCCTTTTGCGGGAAAAAGCTCCGACCTGCGCCGCGAGCAACATTACAAGCAGAGATACAGCGAAAACAAGATAGGGGTGTCCAGAGAGGTCGTTCATATCCTTTAGGTAGCGTTCTTTGCAAACATCAACCTACACGAGGCCCACCGTAATTTCAAAGATATATTAGTGTTGAGCGAATGGTCCGTGACCCTGAGTATAATTTGCCATGACTCGCAACAGAAATTTAGAGGGTGACCCGATGAAGAGTCGCCCGGCTTCGATTGAAGCTTAGGTCGTATTAAGATTCCTACTGCTTTTCGTAGACAGAGACATCGTTCGTAGCCTGTCCGGCTGCATTCGTACCCTTGGATGTGACGGTCGTGACCTTTCCGTCGCGGGAAACCTCGACTCGTGAAGTCCCAATGACTTTACCGCCTTTTTTCACCGTCGCCTCAAACGTGTTGGAGTCAATCCGCTTGGCAGAGATGGCGTCTGCCCCGCTAGGCATGGAACCCATGATGGGATTGTCTTTGCCATCAAAATGGACCACGAAGCCGTAGGCAACGGCATTTCCGTCAGCGCCAACTCCGTTGAAGGTGTATTTCACACCTTCGCTTTGCGCTTCGACGGTCCTCGTCATGCTCTTCGGTCCTGGACCAGGATCGAATTTTGATTTCGCTACATTCAGCTTCCATGTTCCGACCAGTGGATTGCTTTGTGCGTACAGGGAACCGGAACCAACGACAGCCAAAACAATAATCGCGACAAACTCGAAAAGACGCTTCATGTGTCTCCTTATCTCCGATCTTGGTACTTCATTTTGTTTTTTGAAACTGGAGTGAATCCGGGGCCGCGTACGGATCGGTATTGCTCGCTCCCTCATCGCCCGCCAGCATGTACGAAATCCCCACCTGATCCGGTGGGGGCACATGCTTCATCAGGGCATCCAAGAACGCCGTGCTGTTGCGATCGTTGCACATCTTATCCGTGCCCGCGATCATGCAGGTAAACCCGTTATCTCCCACGCGTAGCGTGCGCATGCTGCCATTTTCCATGCGGATCACGGTTCCTCCTTTTGCAACTGCCGCGGGAGCAGCGGAGAGCGCCTGGGCGATATATTCGGAATCCGAGATTTGTCTTTGTTGCGTCCTCGCTGCAGCCGCGATAAAGAAAGCCCCCGCTGCAACCGCGGAGATTATCTTAAGCGCACGCATATCTCCTCCTGTGAGGATTCGGTCAGGATTTCTGTTTGGACATCCGGGGCCGACGGACAAGATACACCCCGGTCAGGCTGCATGCAATGCTTCCGGCAGGTTGAGCAGGTTGAGCCTTGAAAGAGTTCAATCCACGAAATCGATGATGGCGCCTTCGTGGCGATAGAGGAAGCCGACGAACTGCCCGAAATTGGGTGAAGCTACGTTGTTGTAGACCGCATTGTAATTGCCGTGATTCGTGGCGTTGAGGGTATAGACTCCGAGCCGAACGTAATGCTGTTTGCCGCTTCGGTTTCCGAGAAAGGGCACGCGAAACTCGCGATAGAGTTTGAGGTCCAATGAGAAAAACTCCGGAAAGCGCTGCCCGTTGGGGGTTCCGACAAACTCCTGGCGAACATCGATGGGGGAATAGGGAAAGCCTGAATGGATGTCCACGAGTGGGCTGAACGTGAGCTTCCAAGGCAAAGCGAAGATTCCCCAAGAGATGAAACGATTGGGGATGTCCGAGGGAAGAATGCCGTAAAGATCTTGCCGGATCACGGGCGCGGCAAAGGGCACATAGACGTTGGATAGGTTGTTCAAGTCTCCGCGCGCGTGGCTCCAAATGTAGGAGGCGCTCACCTGATCGCGCTCGCGAAAACTATAGCGCACCGTGGTTTCCAGTTCGCGATAGTGGGATGAACCTGTGTTCGTAAGCCCCATAAAGGATTCCGCGCCGAGCGGCGCGGTAAAAGGTTCCACAACGAAGAGGTAGCTGGTGTGGCTGTCGATGTAACCGACGCGAAGCCGCAAGTTTTTCCGGAGTTCGCGGTTGACCTCGGCGTTCCAGGTAAAGTTCCGAGGCGTCGTGTTCGGCTGGCTGGGCAGGACAGGCGCAACGAGCGGGTTAAGACCACCGACATAAACGTTCGTGTAGGTCACTGGAGAACCGATCGGTACACCCGTTGCGTCAAAATCTGTGAGGGTGCGGTTGGGATTTGCCCCGAAATTGGCAGCGAGCAAAGGCAGCACGCCATAAAACAGGCCGGCTCCGGCCCGGATGACCGTCTTGGCTCCTGGTGAATAAGCGACCGCAGCACGGGGAGCAAAGGCTGCGGACCAGCCCGAGGTCTCCGTGGACAATCGGGCGCCAAGATCAAGACTCCATTGAGAATCGATGACCCAGTGATCCTGGATAAATTCAGCAACGGAACTATCGGAAGGAGTCTGCGATGGCGCCAGCCCGAAGGTGATCCCTTGCGCCAAGGAATTGTCCTGGCGAAGAATTTGAATGGGGTTCGATGCGGTGATACCGAAAAAAGAGCGGTAATCAATGTCCGCCCCAACGCGGATTTCGTGGTCGCCCAGCCAGTGTTTTTTGGGGAACTGGTAAGTAGGAACGATCTGAAATTCCTTGGCCCGCCGGGACCACTGATTGAAGTAGTTGCCCCCCCATCCCTCTGGGTTGATGAGCATGTCTTCGGTTCCCTGACCATGCGCGTTGCTGTCGAAGCGCATGTATTGGGCCACTACGCCGAGGATGGCTCCTGACACGAATTGATATTTGTCATTGAGACCAATGGCCACACCATTCTGATTCAGATCGTTGGAAGCGGGTTGCGGGACCAAGGCATTGATATCCACGTACTGGTGGCGGAGTGGAAAAGCATTCACGGTCAGCGTGAGCACATGGTTGGGCGCAAGAATGGCCTCGAGGGTCGTAAAGTTGTTGAACCCTTGCCGCTTGCTGATGTCGTAGGGCCAGGGGAGACCTTCCACCGTGGTCTTCTTCATGTCGTACTGGAAAACCTCGGAGAGAAGGAGCTTGTGACGAATAATGGGAACGTCAAAAGAAGCGCCCGGAATGGCTTCGGCGATACCCACCACGTGGCCGTTCTTGCCAAGAACAGAAGGAACCATGCCCCGGACCTTGAAGCTCCATTGGTCTTCTGGCGGTTTAGTCTCAATGGTTGTCAATCCACCCGAGAAACTGCCCATGCTGGCGTCATAGGGAGTTTTATAGACGGCAAACGATTCGACAGCGTCGGTGGGAATGGGCACGGCGAAGCTTCCCGTGACCGGATCAGTAGTGCGTGCGGAATTGACCAGAAGGAGGCTTTGATTTTCGTCGGCGCCTTTGAAACTGAGTTTGTTGTCGAGTGTCTTGATGACCCCGGGTGTGAAGGGCAGGATATCCTTCACTTTTTCCTGGGGAGTGGGAAGAGTAACCAATTCGGTTTTCGTAACCAGGGCCGGGGGCGGCGCGGAAGAGTTCTCCGTGGCGATACCCGCAACGGATTCTTTCACTTCGACTTTTTCGGAAACGACTTCCAATTCCAGAGTGAAGTCCTGAAGCATTTGCTGTTTGGGAGTCAGAACGACAGGTTTCGTTATGGTTTTGAATCCCTGCAGGGTGATGGAAATCGTGTAAGCGCCGGGTTGGAGATTGCGGAATTCATACTTGCCCTTTTCGTCGGTGTCCGCGCTCAGCGGAGTGCCGACCGGCGAATCGGTCGAGAGCTTTACGGTAATCCCGGCAACACCGGAGACGGCATTGTCCTGCATTGTGGAAACCGCACCGGTAAGGGAGGCAGCTTGATCATTACTGTTCCTGGGCGAAACCCCCTGCGCGAATGCAAGGGAAACCGCAAACAAAAAGAGAGCGGCGACAGCCATTCGCGAAAACCAGACCCAGGTAATTCGGCGAATCGTACGGCTGATTCGCTGGTTTTCTCCCTGCCCGTTAGATAGGGTTAGGAATGAATTTGTGTTTCGGATCATGCAAACCTTGTAAGACCTTTCTACCCTATTTATTCGATCGAATGACCGCAATGGCGGACCTCTCCGCGCTGCTCCCGGCGCCACGATGGCGGCTCTCTGGATTTCCTCGGCCGTTAGGCGAGAAATACTCAGTCCCGAACCACCGGTTCGGAAGTGGGTGCGGCCGATCACAAGACCAAAAGGAATGGTGAAGTGCGCCGTTACAACCTTGCGTCAGGCGGATCGCAGGCGCGGGCGCGCACTTATAAATGGTAGCAGAACGGGTCGGGTTATCCCTAAATTGACCGTCAGGTGCTTCCTATTTGCAAATGAGACTCGGGCCCACTTTCGAGGCGCCCAGTCCTCGTCAGGGGGTTCCAAACTAAGCGCGTCCGTGATGATATTGCTGAGTAAGTAATGCCCAGCGACGGCTTCGATGTGGCCGCCCGCGTAAAGATGCACGGTCTGAGGAGGAATTTCGCCCAGAATGCCCGCCAAACCTGCTGGCGCGACCTGGTTAATGTAGCGTTGAGCTGCTGAGCGGCGGTGGCATCGAGCGCCCACGCGGACTTGACGCTATCGAAGCTGGCAATCGGGACAAGCACGGCGTCGGAGCGCGCCGTACTGCCGAGCCAGCCAAGCCCTGGGAGATGTTGCCTGGAGCGTCGCTGCTGCTGTTGCGCGACAGAAGCGTGTTGAAAGCACCGTTCACCGTGTCGTCATCGCGCGCGCTGGCCGCAGCACTAAGGAAGCGTTTGGTGTAAATCGCCGCGTTAGCCTGGAGGTGGTCTTGCAGGCCACCGGACACGGCGTGCATATTCGTTCTGGTGGCCCCAAGCTCGGTGTGAGCCAATTGCAGGATCGTAATCTCCGTAACCACGTTGCGGAGCATGGGCGAATAGCGGATCGCGAGGTTCGGCGTTGGAAAGTCCACGTGGCCGCAGATCATGGCCAGGCCAAGTCGGGCTTTCAGGAGCAAAGTGACCACGTCAAAGCGGCGGAAGACCGGCATGAAGCGAAGCTGGAGGGTACGGTCGTGATAGGGATTGGTGAACGACCTCGTCACGCTGGTGGTGGTCGTATCCTGCGTCGAGAAGATGGTCTCCGAGAGGTGCGACTGGCTTTCCTAGTGAGTAATGGAATCAATGATCTCATTGATCGTGGTTATGGTCGAAACGATCCAAGGGACGTATTGAGCGGCTGTTCGAGACGCTGCAGGACCGCCTGGTGAAGGAAATGCGCTTGGCTGGAATCGACACCCTGGAAGCGGCGAATCACTTTCTGGAGACACGCTTCTTTCCCGAGTGGGAACAACGGTTCACCGTTGCGCCTCGCCACCCACGCAATGCCCACCGGCGGTTGGGACCTGACCATCGCCTGGAGGAAATCCTGAGCGTGCGCATAGGACGGAAAGTGGGCGAGGATCACACCGTGAGCTGGGACGGAAATCGCTGGGGTGCAGGGCTCCGTGGAGCCCAGGTGGAAATCGAACGGCGCCTGGATGGCTCACATTGGTTACGCTTTCGGGGCCGCTATCTGCGCCTGCGCCACTGCCCAGAACCCGTGCGGCAGTCCACAAGTCCTTCCGGCCTAAGGCCTGCAGGACTTGTGGAACAAATACCCAGACCCAAAAACAAACCCCAACCCAAATACCATGTGCCTGCAAATCACCCTTGGAGGAAACCATGGAAGCGGACATTTCTATCTTGCGAAAAACCGGACATTTCTACTTTGCGTTGACACCCTAAATCCGCCGGCACCTTACGGCGTCGAAGAGGCAAGAAAAGAGAGATACATCAGAAACATGCGCAAGGCTCCAATTCTGCTCGTCGCAGGCCAGTTCGCGAAGGCCATGGTAGTGTGCGTCGCAGCGGATTAAGGGGATCGCCACTTGAGTAGCTTTATCGAGCCGTTGCGGTTTGAGGTGGAGGGCAGGGGCGAGGTGTCGGCGTTGCTCTGCCGCCCGGCGAAAGCGCGCTGGCTCCTGGTGTTGGCACATGGGGCTGGAGCGGGGATGAGTCATCCTTTTATGGAGACCCTCGCCGAAGAATTGGCTGGAGTGGGCGTGGCGACACTGCGGTATCAGTTTCCGTACATGGAGCAACGACGACGGGTCCCTGACTCTCCCGCGGTGCTGACGGCGACCGTCGTGGCTGCGGTGCAAACGGCTGCGGAAGTGGCTCCGGACTTGCCGCTGTTGGTGGGAGGCAAATCCATGGGGGGCCGAATGACTTCACAGGCCGTGGCCCAGCATCCCTTGGAGCCCGTGCGCGGATTGGTGTTTCTTGGTTTTCCTTTGCATCCGCCGAACCAGCCGGGAACGAAGCGAGCCGAACATCTTGCTAAGGTTACGATTCCGATGCTGTTTCTGCAGGGAACGCGGGATACATTCTCGGAGCTGAAGTTGTTGCGTCCGGTCTGCGCAAAGCTAGGGTCGCGAGCAATGTTGCACTTGATCGAAGAGGCGGACCACTCATTTCATGTTCCGAAACGCTCGGGAAAGAGTGACGGGGAGGTGTTGCGGGAATTGGCGAAGACAGTAGCGTCCTGGGCGGGCCAAATGGAAAAGGCATAAGCAACGGTTGCCCAGCGACTCTTCCGTCCCACAAGAAGGTTCGGTTTGAAAGTTAGTGCCCTTTTGGGCTTGTTTTGGCGGCGAAAGATTAAGCCTTTTCAGTGCGGCTTTTTCCTGGCGTCCTGGATTTGCGGGATCAAAATGCCTTTGACGTAATGCCAATAGGGCACCAAGGCCAGCGCGCAATGCGCATATTGATCCGCCGCATCCAGGTCTGGCGCGGTACGGTTGAGATTGGACCATGCAAGGTTCATCAACAGCTCCGGTTCTCCCCAGGAAGGGTCCAGGGGATTGCTTGCCGCGGGGACTTTGTTTTCGCTGAGCACTTGAAGCCCCTTCTCATAGAGTTCCATTGCTTTTTCCTGTCCTCCTCCGTGTTCAGGTGGGGTATACCAGACGTTGGGACCCAGCACCCAAAGGAAGCGGGGATTCAACGGAGCCGCCGCTTGCGCATCCTTCTTCAATTGCCTGCCCTGTGCAATCAACTCCTGCTGCCGCTCCGGATTTTTCTGGTTGAAGGAATAGGCGAGAATACCCACGCAAGACAGCGCTGCAATCTTCGCATCCACGAAATCCGGATCGATCGCTGCCGACTCATTGAATTCCTCAAGCGCTTGCTGAAGGTCGTCTTCCCACTCCTTGGTATCCGTGGATTCGTTAGAGCCATTGATCGCTCGGCGCCACAGCGCAAACCCGCGCCAGTAGCGGACGCGCGACGCCATTCCCTGATCCTTTACAAAGGGCTGCAGTTCTCCGTATAGGCGCTTCAGAGCGGCGCGGTCTCCTTCGTAGTCCGCGCGTTGTATTTGGGCAATGATCTTAATCACTTGTTCGCGGGCAGAATCGGCAACCTGCGCCGCTGGCGCCGACATCACCGAAATGAGCAGGATGGCCAGCCATTTCCCCACGCTTTGCTCCACGGAACGAACGGTCTGCGTGATCTTTGGAGATCCCCGGTCCTTGGTTGGCAGCTTTTGATGGGAGTCTGGCTCTACGGGCTATTCGCGGGCGTCTCCTACGCCGTGCAAACGCGCAACCGCTTGGGCGAGAAAGAGACTCTTGCGATGCGCGCCGAGGCGTTGGCCACCGTGGCAAGGTTGGACGCGATTCGCGCCCGCTTGAATCCGCATTTCTTATTCAACGCTCTCCACACGCTTGCTGCTCTGGTGAAGTTCCGCCCAACCGTTGCGGAGAGCGCCATCGAGCGCCTGGGGGATATGCTGCGCTACACGCTCAAGGAAGATGGCCGCGAGCTCGTGGAATTTTCCGAGGAATATGAATTCACCCGGCAGTACATCGAATTCGAGCAGCTCCGGTATGAGGATCGGCTTAAGGTCGATCTCCAAATCGATCCTGAGTCGTTCCATTTCGATATTCCCCCCTTTTCAATCCAGGCTCCGGCGGAAAATGCGGTGCGCCACGCCATCTCCGTGCGCCCAGAAGGCGGCTCGATCTGGATCAAGTGTTTTTGCCAGGATGGCGGGCTCAGAGTATCCGTTCGAGACAACGGGCCCGGAGGCGCTGCGGGTACCAACCAATCGCACCGATTCGGCCTACGCTCCCTGCAGGAACGTCTGCGGGCAGCTTACGGAGCCTCAGCAGATCTCAAGGTACACAGCAGCTCCGACGGATTCGAAGCTAGTTTTGGAGTTCCGTACTCATCGGATTCGGCCGGACTGGGTCGAGAGCCACCCAGGGAACAATCATGAGCAGCTCCGTTCTCATCGCTGACGACGAACCGCTGGCCCGGCGAACTCTTCGAGAACATCTCCTCGACCTTGGTTGGACCGAGCAAATACATGAGGCCCGGGACGGTCAAACGGCCATCGAGGTCGCAAATGACCAGCGGCCCGATTTGGTTTTTCTCGATATCGTGATGCCGGGTGCCACGGGTCTGGAAGTCCTGGAGCGACTTGCTTATGAACCGAAAGTGATCTTCACGACGGCCTACGACCAATATGCCGTCACCGCGTTCGAACTTGGCGCTCTCGATTATCTTCTGAAGCCGTTCGGACGTGACCGGCTCAAACGCGTTCTGCATCGGGCACAGGCAGTGTTAAACGGATCCGGGGCGCCCGTATTGGCGCGGGCGAAAGAAGCCATGCAACACGCCCCAACGCTATCGCGAATCTTCGTTCGTGATGGTAACCGGATCGTCCCGATTCCATTGAGCAACCTGGAACGCGCACAAGGGGCCGATGACTATGTGACGACCTACGCGGGCGCGAAGGAATACCTCGTCAGCGTTCGCTTGTCCGATCTCGAGGGGCAGCTAGCGGGAGCTAATTTCCTGCGAATCCACCGGTCGCATCTCATCAACCTCGAATGCGTAATGTCGATTGAGCCTTACGACACGACGCATGTTCAGGTAATCATGAAGAGCGGGGCGCGGATCGTCGCCAGCCGACCCGGTTCGAAGAAACTGCGCGGTCTTGCCCTTTAACCCTTTTGCAAGACCACCAATCCTGTCAAGAAGTTACGGCGAGAATGTCAATGATTCCCGAAGGTCCAGCTAACGCCTGAACTGGTGCCGTAATCGCTGCCGGAAAAACCGGGTGGCGGACGGTTGTCCCAGTTTCCATAAAGAGAAATGTTCCAGGTGAGATTGCTCCACAATTTGACGTAATAGGCCGTCCCGAGATTGAAATGAACACGGCCCGGTTCGGAAATAGCGGGGAGAAGACTAACGTTTATGGTCAGGTTGGTTTTATTGAAGTAGAAAAGCCGCGCCTGGCCGCTGATTAGGCCCGAGGCGACATTCTGCGTGGCCGCGGGAATGATATTTTCCTGGTAGTTGATCCGCTGCCAAGCGAAGCCGCCAACTACCGAAATTCTGGCATGATTGTTATTCTCCAGGAATCGCCCGATGCCACCGCCGAGGCCGGTCTGGAGTTGAATGCCTTGCTCCGAGCTTTGCAGGAAATCGGCGACCCCCGCGTAGTACCAATTATTCCACCGCAACAGGCGTTGTGCGGTTACGTTGATCTCATTGCGCGTGGAGGGAGAAGTGCCCGTGCTCGAGGACAATGTGGAATCAAAGGTGGAGCCAACTG
>Ga0306925_10000335_pt1 | contig 32800 bp, 24 predicted proteins | sample flu12Cox44000176_FD_203755 | JGI IMG/M metagenome (GOLD analysis project Ga0306925, IMG submission 203755) | Lab enrichment of tropical soil microbial communities from Luquillo Experimental Forest, Puerto Rico - flux8day.12C.oxic.44.000.176 (v2)... | ecosystem: Environmental > Terrestrial >... | reverse complement strand
GCCATCCGCCGCGGTGACGCCTGCGCGAGCCCTCGCGGCCCATGGTGTGGCGAGAGCCCGCGTTAAGCGCTAATGTCTTGTCCTTGCCGACGGCGGTCAAAACAAGTGACTCCAGGGCCTCCCTGACCCATCGGGGGATCGGGCGCTGGGCCACGTACAACAACCGTAGGAGCGAATGATGTCGACTTCCAAGAAGCTGCTCTGGGTAGCGGTGGCGATACTCGGTGCCGTGGCTCTGGGCATCGTTGCGCTGAAGCGCGGCGAGCCCGTCAACGCGATGTGGCTGGTGATTGCGGCGCTCTGCATCTATGCCATCGCTTACCGCTTCTATGCGCTGTTCATCGTCAACAAAGTGCTGGGCGCCAATGCCGCCCGACAGACACCCGCCTACCGCCACAATGACGGGCTCGATTACGTGCCGACCAACCGGTACGTGCTCTGGGGGCACCATTTCGCGGCCATCGCCGGAGCAGGACCCTTGGTGGGACCGGTACTCGCGGCACAGATGGGCTACCTGCCCGGGACGCTGTGGGTCCTTGCCGGCGTCGTGTTTGCCGGCGCCGTGCAGGACATGATCGTGCTGTTCCTGTCGACACGGCGTGATGGACGCTCGCTCGGCGACATGATCCGCTCGGAGATGGGCCCGGTCGCCGGCACGGTGGCGGGCATCGGCGTGCTGCTCATCTGCGTGATCATCCTCGCCGTGCTCGCGCTGGTGGTAGTGAATGCCCTTAAGGCCAGCCCCTGGGGCACCTTCACGGTGGCCTGCACCATCCCGATCGCGCTCATCATGGGAATTTACGGCCGCTTCGTGCGCCCCGGACGCATCGGCGAGATGTCCCTGGTCGGCGTCGTGCTGCTGCTCGCAGCGCTCCTCTACGGCCGCACGGTGTCCGAGACGCCCGCGCTGGCGCAATACTTCACGCTCTCGGGCCCCTCGCTGGCGCTGCTCATCATCGGCTACGGGTTTGTCGCCTCGGTGCTGCCGGTGTGGCTGCTGCTCGCGCCGCGCGACTATCTCTCGACGTTCATGAAGGTCGGGACGGTGGCACTGCTGGCGCTCGGCGTCCTCATCGCGCATCCGCAGCTGCAGATGCCGGCGGTCACCAAGTTCATCGACGGCAGCGGCCCGGTGTGGGCGGGAAGCCTTTTCCCGTTCCTATTCATCACCATTGCCTGCGGCGCAGTTTCCGGATGGCACTCGCTCATTTCCTCGGGCACCACGCCGAAAATGATCGAGAACGAGAACCAGATCGCCTTCATCGGCTATGGCAGCATGCTGACCGAGTCGTTCGTCGCGATCATGGCGATGATCGGCGCCTCGGTGATTCATCCGGGCGTGTACTTTGCAATGAACAGCGGGGCAGGGCTGATCGGCACCACTGCAGCGCACGCGGCCGATGTCGTCACCCAATGGGGCTTCACGGTGACGCCCGACATCCTCACCCAGGCGGCGCGCGATGTCGGTGAGACGAGTATCCTGTCGCGTACCGGCGGGGCACCGACGCTGGCGGTCGGCATGGCCACGATCTTCTCGAGCTTCCTCGGCGGTCGCGCGCTCATGGGGATCTGGTACCACTTCGCTATCCTCTTCGAGGCACTCTTCATCCTGACGACGGTCGATGCCGGCACGCGTGTGTGCCGCTTCATGATCCAGGACCTGGTGGGCCACGCGGTTCCTGCGTTCAAGGCCACGCGCTCATGGGGCAACAACCTGGTCGGCTCGGCGCTCTGCTGCCTGCTGTGGGGGTACCTGCTGTATGCGGGTGTCGTCGATCCGTACGGAGGCATCTGGACGATGTGGCCGCTGTTTGGCGCCACCAACCAGATGCTGGCGGCGATCGCGCTGACGCTCTGCACCGTGGTGCTGTACAAGATGAAGCGCGAGCGCTGGGCATGGGTGACCGTCGTGCCAACGGTGTGGCTGGTGATCTGCACGCTCACTGCGGGGCTCGAGAAGGTGTTTAGCCCGAACCCGAAGGTCGGGTTCCTCAGTCACGCGGAGAAGTTCAGCCAGGCACTCGCATCCCAGCAGGTGTTGGCGCCCGCCAAGTCTCTGGGCGAGATGAGCCGCGTCATCTTTAACGACTATCTCGATGCCGCGCTCGCCGCCCTCGCGGTGACCATCGTGATCGTGATGGTGGCGTACGGCATCGTACGGGTTCGCCAGGCGCGTGCCACTCCGCGCAACACCGCGATCGAGATCGGGGGCGCCGCGGTGGACCATGGATAGCCTCGCGCGCCTGTGGGGGAGGGCGGTGCAGACCGCCCGCCTCATGGTCGGGATTCCCGATTACGACACCTATGTGGCGCACCGACGCGCGCACCACCCCGGGGAAGCCGTCATGAGCTACCAGGAGTTCTTCCGGGAGCGGCAGAAGGCGCGCTATGGCTGCGAAGGAGGCCGCATCGGCGGCTGCTGCTGAGACGCTCGCCGAATCACGGAGTTCAGGCGCTCTGGGTGCCTCGCGTACGCGGCCAACCTTACTCGAGTGCGGTCTCCTCTGCTCCAGCGCCAGACGCACGGACAGTTGACCGGCCTTCGCGTTTCGGAGCACTCTCCCGCGCACTCTGGGAGGATCACCTTGAGACGAAGAGCCTTCTGGGCAGGGGGCCTCGCCGCGCTGACTGCGGCGTCAAGGCCATAGGCATTTCAATGACAAAGATTTCGGGGGCACACCCATGAAGTTACTACGCTCATTCGCTTACAGCCGGCCTGGGAAGATCGGCAGGCGTCAGTTTCTGGGTGTTGCAGCGGGTGCGGCTGCGTTACTCCCGGCTCGTGCCTTATGGGCCGATGTTTCCGGCCCGGGGGCCGTACCGTCGAAGGTGGCGGCCGTCTCTGGTGATGGGAAGCCCGTCGAGCTGACGGCGGCGGAGGTAAAGGAGCTCCGCGCGAGCCTCAAGGGCAAGCTGCTTCTGGCTCAAGATGCCGGATACGAGGAGGCGCGGCGTGTCTGGAATGGCTCGATCGACAGGCATCCGGCGCTCATCGTCCGCTGCGAGAGCCGCGAGGACATCGTGCGCGCCGTGCAGTTCGCCAGCGCGCATTCGCTGCTGACCGCCGTGAAGGGCGGCGGCCACAGCCTCTCGGGGCAGTCCACCTGCGAGGGCGGGCTGATGATCGATCTCTCCGGGATGCGCGGGATCCAGGTCGACAGGGACAAGCGTGTGGCCCGCGTGCAGCCGGGCGTGCTGCTCGCCGCACTCGATGGCCAGTGCCAGGAGGCTGGTCTCGTGACGCCCCTCGGTACCGCTGCCGACACCGGCATCGCGGGCTTGACGCTCGGAGGAGGCCAGGGACGCCTCATGCGGAAGCTCGGGCTCTCATGCGACAACGTTCGTTCGTTCGAGCTCGTTACCGCGGATGGCAAGGTTCGCACGGCCAGTGCCACGGAAAATCCGGATCTCTACTGGGCTCTCCGCGGCGGCGGTGGGAATTTCGGAGCCGTGAGCAGCTTCGAGTATGGGCTGCATCCGCTGGCCCATCCGGTTCTCGCCGGCGGCCGCACGTTTGCCTTCGACCAGGCGCGCGCCATCGTCGGGGCACTGGCAGACATGGCCGCAAAAGCGCCCGATGAGGTCTTCCTCGACGTCGGAGTCTTCAATGCCTCCGGACACAGCGAGCTCCCGAAAGGCACCTACGCCGCGGTCGAGTTCGTCTATAGCGGCGATCCCAAGGAGGGCGAGCGCTTCCTGCCCATGCTGGATAAGCTCGGCAAGCCGCTGAATGACACGATCAAGGCCAAGCCCTATGTGGTGGCGCAGAATGGTCCCACGGGCGCAGCGCCGCAGGCACTGCCACCGGGTCTGGGCGTCTACGTCCGCTCGGGGTTCGTACAGACTATCTCGGACAAGCTCATTGATGAGTTGATTCATGCGTTCCAGCAGGGGCCGCCCTGGCTCAATGAGATCGGATTCGGTCCGATTGGAGGCCAGGTCGCGCGCGTCAAGGCGGACGCAACGGCCTACTGGAATCGCGACGCCCAATACGAGCTCCTCATGACAGCCGCCTGGATGGATCATTCGCAGGACGAGCACAACGTCGCCGCCATGCGCGACGTATGGAAGGCCTTCGAACCCTTCACGCGCGGCTACTACGTGAACACCGAACCTTCTGCGGCCGAGGGGCGCCTGAAGGCGACGTACGGCGATAACTGGGCGCGGCTGGTGCAGTTGAAAAACCAGTACGACCCGAAGAACCTGTTCCGGCTGAATGCGAACATCAAGCCGACGGCGCACGCTTGAGGCAGGTCAGGCGGCGTTCCTACGCACTTGTCCAAGTGGCGGGTGCGGCACTCAGCGGTTAACCTCCGGCGATGAGGTGGCCGGCAACCTTTAGTATCGTCTGCATCGCGACGACCTTGTTCGCCTGCGCGTCGCAGACCTCCCGGGTCGATGAGATGCAGCCTTACGCCATGAAAACGGCGCAGCAAAGGGGCGCTTCCGAGCTGAATTGTCCTGCAGCAAGCACCCAGCTCCTCAGCAAAAAAGAAATCGAGCCGTCGCAAACAACCGGTTGGTACGAGTATCCACACCGCTCCGAATTCACCGTCGAGGTGACCGGCTGCGGGAAGAGCAAATCGTACCTGGTCGGGTGCGACTGGCGGCAGAAGGGGTGCGAGGCCGGTCCCCTGCCAACCGCTGGCACGCCGACCGTACATCCGCTGGCTAACGAGCTGGAACCCGACGCTGTGCGCGCAGCTCAGCAGCGCGGCTCGGATCAGCTCGGCTGTCCGGCCGCAAGTGCCCAGGTCATGAGAAAGGAAGCGATTGAGGAGGGACAGACAAGCGGCTGGTACGACCCGCCGCACCGTGCTTTGTACACGGTGGATGTCAGCGGGTGCGGTAAGAAGGTCTCATACCTGGTGGCCTGTGATAAGCAGACGAAGGGGTGCGCCACCGGGGGCCTGCAAAACACCTCTACCGGCGTCCCCTCGCCACTGGCCGATAAGATGCAGCCTGATGCCGTCAAGGCGGCGGAGCAACGCGGTTCCGTCGAGCTCCAGTGTGCCACGATGACCGCTCAGGTTACGAGAAAGGAACAGATCGAGGAGGCGCAAACAACCGGCTGGTATGAGGCACCCTACCGTGCTCTCTACACGGTGAATGTCGCGGGTTGCGGCAAGAACCAAACGTACCTGGTCGCCTGTAACAACAAGAATAAGAGCTGCGCTACCGGCAGCGCAGCGCAGTGAATGCGCCTCGCAGCGGACCTTGCGGACAGGCGGGGCGCTCTCAGAGCTTCTTCACCACGACCCGACCGTTTGCGTCCACATATACGCGATAGCGGTTCCCGTCCTTGCAGGTGGCCGTGTAGTCGCTGTCGGCGTTTCGCTTCGAATCGACGACCTTATCGCAGGGAAAGCCATTCAGTGCGATCGTCGCCTTGAGGTCCGTGCCCGTTGACGGAGCCTGGGCCAGGACGGCTCCGGTCAAGCCGAGCAGCGTCAGTCCACATAAACCAAGAATCGAGCGCGCAGGCATCTCAGCTCCTCAGGTCGAATATCCGATGGCAGCAAACTTTTGCGGGTCTGTCAGGACCTCCCAGATGGCTTCGCGCGAGGAGGATACGGCACTCGCAAGCGCGGGATCCCCATCCTGAAGCAGCGTAACCACCTTCATGAGCAGCAGCTCGTACTTCTGACGCAGCTGCGCCACGGTAAGCCCCGGCTGGCCCTGGTGAAATGCTTTGAACTGCGCCAGTAGATCATCTACCTGGTTCTTGAGAGACAGCTTCGTAAAGAGGCCTATTGCCCGGGTATCACGCAGACGTTGCTCGAGGCCCTTGAGATCGAGCGGCGGCGGACCCGCTGCCTTCGATGGTGGAAGCGCAGCGGCCGTAGCCGCGGCAACGGCTGCGGCCGGTGCGGGGGCCGGGGAAACCGCGGCAGTCTTCGGGGCGGTTGCCTGCTTCGCTGGTCGCGGCTTCGCGCTAGCGGCACCGGACTGGCTGGATGCCGATGGGACGGATTCGCTCGGAGCGGCCGCTGGCGTCGCCACATTCGCCGCGCCGCCTTCCGGTTCCGTGACTGAAGGTGAGGCGGCCGGTTGCGGCGCTGGCGCTGTTGGAGATTCTGCAGCAGGCGCGGGCTCGATGGCAGCGGGAGGTGGAGCTTCGGTCGCTGGAGACTCGCCGGTGACTGCGCGCGCTCCAAGACTGGCGTGCGTGCAGGCGGCCAGCACAATGCTCATGGCGAGTGCGGCTACATGATGCGTTCGCATCGCACGGTCTCGAGCCCCTGGAGTGATAGTTCGCCCGCGGTTGACGGGACGATTCTTATGCGAATCAGGGCTCGCTCGCAACCATGCCTTCATGCGACGTCGAGCAATCGGCTTCGGCTCAGGTGGACTGCGAATAGAAACGCGAAAACCACATCGACCGTTACGAGCGCAGCAAGTCGCGGTGAGGTCTCACCGTAGAGCCAATCCCGATAAATGATTGCGCAAAGCACAGCTTTCCGATCATTCCAAGCGTTACGTACGGCCGGTACCGCAATGGCTCACGCGCAACCTGCCAGTAGGCAAACCCCAACGCGATCATCATCGTCGCGACCGAGCGGTGCCGCTTCCAGAGAAGCAGGCCAGCTAGCGCCAGGAGCGCGTAGGGGGCTACCAGCACAAGAATCATGGTCACGGTGATTAGCGACACGGTAATTCGCCTGTTTTAACCGCTCTCAGGCGGCGGCAGTGGTGCGCAGAATGGGTAACGGCAGCTTGGAACGTTTCGCCTCACGTGCGGTCTAGGGAAGAGTCACGGGAGGCCTGTCATGCGAAACCTAGCCATCGCAGCCTTTGTGTGCAGCACGTCGGTCGCTTGGGCCGCTGACTCAGTAGAGTTCACCCCACCTATCCGCCTCGATACCTCGGAACAGCTCGCGAACCTACTGGCTACTAACCCGGACCACTACGCACGAGCCCAGCGCATCATTGCCGCTGCCAACACGCTTTGCCATCCCGGCCAACCGAAATCGCAACACGCACGCTTGGACAGCGGGGACGACGTCTCGTGTGGACACCTGTTCCTCACAAGTAACCCGCCCAAACGGGAAGTCGCCTTTACGCTGGACCGCATCGCTTACGTCGCCCTGGTGCCGGTGACAGTCGACCCGCCACGCCCGACGAAGGCTGAGTAGTCTGATGTCCAGGAGAGTCCCCGACTGACGTGCCGGGCTGCCGGCTTGCAGCGCCCGGGATGGGGAGAACGCTGCTAATCAGGTTCCGGTGCCGGCGCCACGGACCCCTCCAACGATTGGTTGGAGCGCACCGAAAGAAGGCTATTGCCTACAGCTGACGGCGCCTTCGGCGCAGCAGCACGTCGACCACGGCGCCCAGCGCGACGCCCAGCGCAAGGCCTAATGCCAGGTGGTGGGTCGCTTCGCCAAGGGCGAGACCGACTCCAGCGCCAACTCCTAACCACACCATGCTCATGTCTCCGTTGTCCGCGCTAGCGCTCCGCGTTTCGTCTACTTCGCATAATGTATATTATGTGAAATTACACTCCCATCTACCCAAGAGCTGCGAAATCTCTCAGGGTAAACGAAGCGCGCGGCCCCTCTTCGGGGTCGCGCGCTTCAGGTTTTGGACCGCCGCTAGTGTTCTGCCCCGTGATACGCCCGGTGCTTCCAGATGCTGGCGTGGCGGGTCTCCGGCATCAGGAACAGCGCGAGCACGAAACACACCGCGGGCACCACGATCGGATAGACCAGCGCGCTGCCGAGGCTATGCGTGCTCTGCCAAGCCGCCGTCGTGATAAGCGGCACCAGCCCGCCACCCCAGCCGTTGCCGATGTGGTACGGCACCGACACCGAGGTGTAGCGGATGCGGGCCGGGAAGTATTCGGCGAGGAATGCTCCGATGGGTCCATACACCATGCCGACGTAGCAAACGAGTATGACGATGATGAACACGGCCACGGGGTAGTTGATCGCGTCCGGATGCGTCGCCTGTCCGAGCCAGGAATAAAGCGGATAGTAGGTAAGCGCCGCGAGCAGCATGCCGCCCAGGATGACTGGCCTGCGGCCAATCTTGTCGGACAGGCCCCCGAAGAGGATCAGGCTCGGGGTGGCGATGAGCAGCGCGATGCCCACGATATAGCTCGAGTGCAGCAGATCCACCTTCGACACCTGCTGCAGGAAGTACAGCGCCCAGAACTGGCCGCTGTACCAGACCACACCCTGGCCAAGCACGACGATGGTGGCGATCAGGACGTATTTGAGGTTGGGACCGAGAAACGCTTCCTTCCATGGATTCCTGGTCATCTGCCCCTTGGCCTTGATCTCCTGGAAGATCGGCGTCTCCGCCAGCTGCAGGCGGATGTAGATCGCGATCGCCACGAGCAGGAAGGAAACGAGGAACGGCACGCGCCACGCCCAGGCCTGGAACTCATCCGCGCCGAAGTACCCGCGTGTGGTGGCGACCACGGCGAGCGACACGACGATGCCGACAGTCGGCGAAGTCTGCAGCCAGCCCGTGTAGTAGCCGCGGCGCTCATCGGAGACGTGCTCGGCCACATAAGTGATGGCCCCGCCGTATTCACCGCCGAGGCACAGGCCCTGAATCATCCGCAGCGCAAACAGGATGAACGCTGCGGCGATGCCGATTGCCTGGTAGGTGGGTATGAGCCCGATCGCGCCCGTCCCGAGCCCCATGCCGGTCAAGGTGATGAGGAAGGTGTATTTGCGCCCCACCTTGTCGCCCAGCCAGCCGAACACGAACGCGCCGAGCGGACGCACCAGGAAGCCGGCGGTGAACAGTGCAATCGTGCTGAGCAGCGCTGCGACCGGGTTGGATTTTTCGAAGAACTTGACCGAGAGAACGGCCGCCAGGCTGCCGAAGATGTAGAAGTCGTACCACTCGATTACGTTGCCGACCGATGCGGCGACGATCACAGTGCGGAAGTTCTTGGGGACGTCAACTGGTGCGGTGGTCACGCCACCCGCTGTTGCACTCATGCGCCTCTCCTGGATCGATGTGTTTTATGGATTAAAGAGTTCTTGTCTCGACCACTGAAAAGCACCCCGCAAGTGGATGCCGCGGGTCAGTTTTCCATCACAGGCTACCTCAAAAACCGATACCGAGGCCACCACGGAGAGGGCCGGTTGCGGCCCCCGGCGCGCAAGGCGCCGGGCAGCCGCGCGGGGACACTAGCTGAGCCAAGTCTCATCGGCCCTGCGGGCCCACTCATCGACCTGCTTGCGCGCGGCATCCATCGCGATGCCGTAGCGCTCCTGCACCTTGCCGGCGAGCTCGTCGCGGCGCCCATGGGCCGCTGTGAGATCATCATCCGTGAGCTTGCCCCACTGTTGTTTCGCTCGGCCCTTGAGCTGCTTCCAATTGCCTTCGACTCGATTCCAGTCCATCTCGTGCCTCCTAGCAGTGTGGAGTAATCCTTGACCTGTTGGACATTAACGGCGCAGGGGGCGGTGTTTGAAGGCCCGATGCACGGCTTGAGCTGTCGGAAGTGGCCTACATGACCCGCAGGCGCGGCTCCGCACCGCTATGAATGTGCCCGTGCAACTCAGCCGCCGGCGCTTCGCCCGCCTGTTGGGAGGCGGCACGCTCGCGTTACTCTGCGCCACCCACTCCCAGGCCATCGGGACCGGCGGCTCACGCCGTCGCCTGGTGACTACCGCGCTCGAAACGGAGGGCTTGAAGCTGCGCGCTGGCCGGGCAATTGAGATTCTCGAGCGGCACATTCAGACCGGGTACCTGTCGGGGGCCGTGGCGCTCATTGGGCGCGGTCCACATGCCGAGGTAGTCGCAGTCGGGGACCAGTCGTTCGAAGCCCCCCGACTCCTGCAACGTGACAGCCTGTTTCGCATCACCTCGATGACCAAGCCCATCACCGCGGCAGCCACGCTGATGCTGGTGGATGAAGGCCGGCTGCAGCTCGGTGAGCGTATCGATCGGTGGCTTCCCGAGCTCGCCCACCCGCGCGTGCTGCGGAAGATCAACGGCGCCCTCGATGACACCGTACCTGCTACGCGGGCGATTACGGTCGAGGACCTGCTCACTTTCCGCTGCGGCTTCGGGTTGGTGCTGAATGACGCCGATGACTACCCGGTGCAGCGGCAGATCGCACAACTGAAGCTGCCCGGATTCGGTCCCCCAGATCCCTCATCGCCCCTGGGTCCGGATGAGTGGCTGCGGCGGCTGGGCACGCTGCCGCTGATGGCCCAGCCGGGTGAGACGTGGATGTACAACACCGGCTCGTCCATCCTGGGCGTTCTCATCGCGCGCGTCGCGCGCAAGCCCCTCCCCTTGGTACTCGAGGAGCGCATCTTCGGGCCGCTTGGAATGAAGGACACCGGATTCATGGTCCCTGCCGTGAAACGCGAGCGCTTCGTCAGCGCCTATCGCCCCGAGGCGGGCCATGCGCAGCTCTTCGATGCAGCGGCCGCCAGTCCCTGGATCGACGCACCTGCTTTTGCCGATGGGGCGGCGGGACTGGTGTCGACGGTAGATGACTACTTTGCGTTTTCGCATTTCCTGTTGAGCCGCGGCCATCCCCGTGGCCACCGGCTGCTGTCGCGCGAGCTGGTGGGCGAGATGACACGCGATCACCTCACAGCGAGCCAGCGTGCCGCCGCGGCGCCGCTTCTAGGTAACCGGCGCGGGTGGGGCTTTGGCATGGCGGTGGTGACTGAAACCACTCCGCAGGGAATTCCGGCGGGCGCCTATGGCTGGAATGGCGGATTCGGCACCAGCTGGATCGCGGACCCGGTTTCAATGACCAGTGCAATCCTGCTTACGCAGACCCTGTTCACGTCCCCCATGCCGCCGGCGGTCCACGAGGAGTTCTGGAGCGCGGTCTTCTCCCCGCCGGTCCTCTAGGCCCGGACTGACGAGCCACCAAGGCGTGCTGCCCGGGGCATTTCCGGCGGGCTCACCGAAAACGCGACCCCGATCACGGACCGTAGCGGCATCGCTCCAAATGGTGCGACCTGGTTCGCGGCTGTGCGCCGAGGCGACATGTTGGAATTCTCCCACTTTCTGTCAAGTTGACTGCAGCGGGGAACTACGGGCCGCCCCCTACGGGTGCCACTCCAGATGAGCACCAGGTCACATTCGCAGCGTGCGCACTCGAGTCGCCGGGCGCGCCGATGAAAGCCGCCGGCACAAAGGACGCGGAGGACGAGGCTGTCGCCGCCGCGCTCCTCGAGACTCCCGTACTCAGCGAAAGCCTGTTTCGCAATACCCTCGAGCACGCGCCGGTCGGCATCGCCTTCGCCAACCGCGATGGCAGCTACCGGCACTGCAACCGTACCTTCTGCGCGATGCTCGGCTACAGCGCCGGTGAGCTCACAGGGCGCTCGATTGCGAGCATCACCGCTGCCGAAGATCTGCCCCCTACGGCTGAGGGCCTCGAGCGTCTGTGGCGCGCAGAGATCACGCATCTCGACATCGAGAAGCGCTATCTGCGTAAGGACGGCAGCCCGCTATGGGTGCGCGTCACCACCTCGCTGAGCGGCGGCGGTGCGCCGCCAGAGTGCACAGTCGAGTTCCTGCGTGATATCTCAGCGCGTAAGCGCATCGCCGGCGAGCTGCTCCAGAACCAGACCCTGCTTGCGACGGTGATCGCCGAGCTGCCACTCGCCCTGCTTGCCTGCGACGTTGACGGGCGAGTGACTCATTACAACCGCGTGGCCGCGAAACTCTGGGGCATTTCCACCGAGACGACCGGCGCGTCCCGTCCCGCCTATCCGATCACCTCGCAGGTATTTCGCCCGGACGGCAAGACCCCCGTGCCGCGCGAGCAGCGCGCCCTCGCCTGCGCGCTGCGTGGTGAAAACGTCACCGATCTCGAGCACGTCGTCGTGACGCCCGAACAGGCGGTGCGTACTGTCCTCTCCAGTGGGCGGCGGCTCATCGGTCCAGGCGGTGAGCGTCTCGGCGCAGCGGTGGTCTCGCAGGACATCACCGAACGGCGGCACGCCGACCAGGAGCTCGAGGAAGTCAATAAGCAGCTGCTGCTCGCCTCGCGCCAGGCGGGCATGGCGGAAGTCGCCACCAACGTGCTCCACAACGTCGGCAACGTCCTGAATAGTGTCAACGTCTCGGCCAGCCTGGCCGCCGAGCGGATCAAGAAATCGAAGTGCGCGGGACTCGTACGCGTCGCAGAGCTTCTGTCCGCGCAGAGCGACCTCGCGACATTCATGAGCGGCCCGCAGGGCCAGCATCTGCCGGCTTTTCTCCAGGAACTCGCCAGCGAGCTGCTCGCCGAGCGCGACGCATCGGTCGCCGAGCTCGGGGCACTGCGCGCCAATGTCGAGCACATCAAGGAAATCGTCGCGATGCAGCAGGGCCACGCCAGGCGTGGCGGCATCACCGACACCCTCGACATGCGCACGCTCGTCGAGGACAGCCTGCGCATGAACGAGGGCGCCTTCAGCCGGCATGGCGTGACGATCGTGCGTGATTTCGCAGAGGTCCCGCTCATCCAGGTCGACAAGCACAGGGTGCTGCAGATCCTCGTCAACGTCATCCGTAATGCCAAGTACGCCTGCGCCGAGATGACAGGGGGCGAGAAACGCGTGACCGTACGCGTACGCGCAACCCCCTCCTCTATCCTGGTTACGGTGCACGACACCGGCATCGGCATCCCGCCGGAAAACCTCGAACGCATTTTCAATCACGGGTTCACCACGCGCGCTGACGGCCACGGCTTTGGCCTGCACAGCAGTGCGCTCGCCGCCAGGGAGATCGGCGGCTCGCTGTACGCGGAAAGCGGCGGCATCGGTCAGGGCGCGACCTTTACGTTGACGCTGCCGCTCATCCCCGCGGAGGCTCCCCATGGCCACTGATGCGGACCTGCTGATCCACCGGCTGCTGATGATCGATGACAATCCGCGTATCCACGAGGACTACCGCAAGATTCTCGCCGGCCGCGATGCGGCAAAGGTCTCGAGTGCCGAGGCGGCGTTGTTCGGAGAGCAGGCTGAGCAGGAGGGGCCGAGCTTCGATATCGATTCCGCGATGCAGGGACGGGACGGTGTGGAGCGTGCCCGCCGGGCCCTCGATGAGGGCCGCCCCTACTCCGTCGCCTTCGTCGACATGCGCATGCCGCCCGGCTGGGACGGGCTCGAGACGATCGAGCAGCTCTGGAAGATCGACCCGGAGGTGCAGGTGGTCGTCTGCTCCGCCTACACCGACTACGACTGGCTCGAGCTCTTAACAAGGCTCGGTCACTCGGACAAGCTCATCGTCATCAAGAAGCCGTTCGAGCCGATAGAAATCCTGCAGTCCGCGAGCGCGCTCAGCCGCAAGTGGCAGAATGCCCGCGCGCTGAAGCATCACATCGAGAGCCTCGAGCGCGCGGTCACCGATCGCACCCGCGGCCTCGAGGCGGCCAACCGGCAGCTGCGGCACCTCGCCTCGCACGACGCACTCACCGGGCTCCCCAATCGCCTGCTGCTCGATGACCGGGTCGCTCAGGCGATTGCCCAGGCCAACCGCCACGGCCATGAATTTGCACTGCTGGTTGTCGATCTCGACCGTTTCAAGCTGATCAATGACTCCCTCGGGCATCGCGCGGGCGATGACCTCCTGCGGGAGGTCGCGCTGCGCCTGAAGAGCGCGGTGCGCGCGGTCGATACCACCGCGCGGCTCGGGGGCGATGAATTCGTGATCCTGGTCGATGGGCCGGTGATGCGCGCCGAGGCGGTCGCGATCGGCAAGCGTGCGATTGAGGTCATGCGCCCTGCGATGCGGCTGCTCGGCATCGATGTGCATATCTCCCCGAGCATCGGCATTTCCTTCTACCCGCGCGATGGCGCCACCGTCGATGCGCTGCTGGCGCGCGCCGATGCGGCCATGTACAGCGCCAAGGACCGCGGCCGCAACAACGTGCAGTGCTACGCCGAGGGCATGACCACGGCGACCCAGGATCGGGTGAGACTCGAGAGCGAACTGCACGAGGCGCTGCGCAGCCGGCAGTTCGAGCTGCACTACCAGCCGAAGATCGACACCGCGAGCGGGCGCATCAATAGCGCGGAAGCGCTCATCCGCTGGCGCCATCCTCAGCGTGGGCTCGTCCCGCCGAAGGATTTCATCGCGGTCGCCGAGGAGTCCGGCCTGCTCGATGGCATCGGCGAGTGGGTCCTGTTCGAGGCCTGCCGGCAGGCCAAGGCATGGCAGCAGGAAGGGCTGCGCCCGTTGCGCGTCGCGGTAAACCTGGCGCCCTCGCAGTTCCGTCTCACCAACCTGGTGGACCAGATCCGCAAGGCCCTCGAAGCGGCCCAGCTCGACCCGCAGTACCTCGAGGTCGAGCTCACCGAGAGCGCGGTGATGAGCGATGCCGAGGAGTCGATCGTCATCCTCGAGTCGATCAGCCGTATGGGCGTGCTGGTATCGGTCGATGATTTCGGCACTGGCTATTCCAGCATGAGCTACCTGCGCCGCTTCCCGATCGATAAGCTCAAGATCGACCGTTGCTTCGTCAACGAGATGACCCGGCGCTCCGAGGACGCATCGATCGTGCGCGCCATCATTTCACTCGCGCACAGCCTGCACCTGAAAGTGATCGCCGAAGGCGTCGAGACTCCCGAGCAGCTGGCCCTGCTCACCGAGCTTGGGTGCGACCAGTACCAGGGGTTCTACTTCAGCCCCGCCGTCCTTCCGGCGCAGTTCGCAGACCTGGTGAGGAAGTCCGCTGTCCAGTCCCGCACCCTCACCGAGGAAGAAGCCGCAGCCACGCACAGCAAACTCGCCGGGCTCTGACCTCCTGATCTTTGTGGCGGCAGCCCTACGGCGCGCACCGGGTTTTACCGACTGGTCGCGTAGCCGTCATACAACTGTCATACGACTCAGACAAGCTTCACAACCGTTCGCCCGGGGTAGGCCAAGAGCGGGTTCCTAGGGATTGCAGTTTGTTGTAATTCCGACACAACTCAGCCAAGTCCAGCGAACCTTTGTGTTTCTGGCGTTGCGTGTGGAATACTGTTCCTGTTTCGGCCAGCGGCACAAAAACGATAACCAAACGGCACAGGAGCAATCCCGTGGCTATGACCAGTCTGCCGACATGCCAGTCACGGAGACACGCCATTCGCATGTGGTTTTCGCGTCAAGCATCGGGCCGCGGACCAGGGACTGGTCCGACAGCTTAATTCAGTCGCTTATAAGACTTATCTACGTCTCGATTCGGAGGATTTGCAGTGAGTAAGCAAGCGTCCTACACATTGGGTGCCTGCGGTGCGCGCGCGGCGCGCATCGGAGCGCTATTAACTCTCGCGTTCGCGGCCACGGGGGTAGCCCAGGCACAACAGAGCCCGGCGGCTCCGGCGGCGGCTCCGGCCCCTCCGCCGGCCCAGAGCGACAGTCTGACCTGGAAGGGAATCACCCTCTACGGCATCGTCGATATCGGCATCCAGTACGATACCCACAGCGCCCCATTCAGCGATTACTTTCCGGCGGTCACGGGCGCGCTGGTTCAGAAGAACGACTACGACTCGCCTGTCGGGCTGAGCTCGAACAACCTGTCGCAGTCGCGAATCGGCCTGTCCGGTAACGAGCCCCTTTGGGGCGACTGGGCGGGTGTGTTCCGGCTCGAGACCTTCTTCAACCCTCATTCGGGCGACATCTCCGACGCCTTGAAGTCGTTGACGCTCAACAACGGTAAACCGCTCACCTCCCAGCAGATCGGTGTCGACTCCAGCGTCGCGGGCCAGCTGTTCGGCGGTGCGGCCTACCTCGGGATCGCCTCCCCGACGGTCGGCAGCTTCACCTTTGGCCGCAACGTGACGATCGTGGCGGACGGCATCTCCAAGTACGATCCGATGGGGGCCGCGCAGGCGTTCTCGGTAATCGGGTACTCAGGCACCGCCGCTGGCGGTGGAGACACCGAGGATCGACGGCTGGATCAGTCGGTGAAGTACGCCGGGAAGATCGGCCCCATCCACCTGGGGGCGCTGTACGAGTTCAGCAGCTACCCCGGCAGTGTCGATACCGGATACCAGTTCCAGCTCGGCCTTGAGGTCGCCGGACTCTCGGCTGATGCCTACTATTTCAAGAAATACGATGCCATCTCGGTCAGCTCCCTGAGCGCCGCTCAGGTGGGGGACATCACCAAGACCTGCAATGCGGAGTCCATCGCCGTTCCGGCTCCCACGACGTCGCACTGCTATTCGGTGAGCAACTCGCTCTCAGGCACCATCTCGGACAACGAGACGTATGCGATCATGGCGCTGTACAACTTCGGTGCGGTTCTGCCCGTAAAGGTGTACGCGGGCTACGAGCGCATCGCGTTCAACAACCCAACCAACCCACTGTCCCCGGGCACGACTATCATCGGCGGTTACAACCTCGCCTTCGTCAACAAGCAAGCCGGCGCCGGGTCGACCTACCAAAACGAGAGAACGCTCGAAGTGTTCTGGGCCGGGATCAAGTGGAACCTGACAGCGAACCTCGAGCTCACGGGCGCCTACTACGGGTACAGCCAGAACCAGTACGCGAACGGCGCGGCCATGGCGGAATGCGCGGCCAATAAGACTAAGGCCGGCAGCTGCAGCGGTACCGAGAACGCCGCCTCGCTGCTGCTCGACTACAAGCTCAGCAAGCGCTTTGACACCTATTTCGGCGGCTTCTGGTCGGGTGTCCAGGACGGACTCGCGAACGGCTACATCAACAAGGACAACATCGCCACCACACTCGGCGTGCGCTTCAGGTTCTAGGGATCAAAAACTTCACGCGGGTTTTCCGGGTCCGACTTCGGTCGGCCCGGAAGCCCGCAGGACCCCCCAGCCCGCAGCCCCGAACACGGCTCCGCCCGGACGGGCATCAGGATTCAGGCGGAAGTACGACCAGGCCCTTCCTCCCCACATGGGTCCTGGGCGGGTTCGCCTTAGTCACCCTCCTCTTCTCAGGCTCCGCGAGCGCTGACCGCTCACCGCCTCCGCCGGCCCCCGACTACGCGTCTCCCGCCTCCTGGGCCGCCTGGCCTGGCCGTGCGAGCCGCGCGGATGAGATGCCGCCCGGGATCAGCGTGGTGCCCCTGGCCGAGCGGCCCGCGGATGTTTTCTTCATTCACCCGACCACTTACTTGGCGACCACGATCTCCAATGCCCGTTACGACGAGCCGGGCGCCACCCGCGCGCGGCTCGAGCAGGGCGTGTTGCGCTTCCAGGCGAGCGTTTTCAATGGCTGCTGCCGCATTTACGCCCCACGCTACCGTCAGGCTGCGCTCGGATCCTTCCTGAAGGCAAAAGATCCCGCGGCCGCCACGTCTGCGTACGAGCTCGCCTATCAGGACGTAGCGCACGCCTTCGACTATTACCTCACTCACGAGAACCGCGGGCGGCCCTTCCTGCTGGCGAGCCACAGCCAGGGGTCACTGCACGCCATGCGGCTGCTGCAGGAGCGCATTGCCGGTCGAGCGCTGCAGAAGCAGCTCATCGCCGCCTATATCGTCGGTTACGCCCTGCCCTCGGATATCGCGCGCCCGGGAGTTCCGGTGTGCGGCACCGCGCAATCGACCGGCTGCCTCGTGGACTGGAACACTACCGCCGCCGACACGAATGAAGAGACCCGTCGCACCAGCCGTCTCATCTGGCTGGATGGGCACTATCAGCCCTTCGCAACGCGCCAGCCCGTGTGCGTCAATCCGCTCAACTGGCTCCCCGATAGCGCAGCGCCCGCCGCCCTCAACCTCGGGGCGCTTCCTGCGGTGCTGCCCGGACAAGCCTTGCGCGCGCCGGTGTCCAAGCTGACCGGTGCGCGGTGCGATGGTGGGTTGCTCAGGGTTTCGATCCCTTGGAGCCAGCGCGGCGGCTTCACCAATCTGCTGACCGTGCTCGGCAGCTATCACGTGTTCGACTACAACCTCTTCTACCTGAACATCCGCGCTAACGCTGCCGAGCGGATCGCCGCCTACCGGGTCGCTGGCCCCGAAATCCCCTGATCAGACAGCAGCGGCGCCCAGCAAGTCATGTGTTACGGCGCTTATATAGGGTGGGGGGTATGGTATCTTATAGGATACCCCGGTATCCTATACGGCAGTATAAACAGAACCCGACGAACCAAGCACGGCGGCTACACGCTGGGTGGGTTTCTCATGAGTCTGGCCGTGCCCGCAGACAGATCCAGGTCAACTATCGCGGCACTCGACTTACTGTCACAAATCTAGGATTACACTCGCACGTTTTTTGCCGGTGATCGTCATGGCAGCCAACGAGCACGATCCGCACGACGCCCACGATCACTCCGCTACTCCACGCGCGAGCGCTTTTCTCTGGGGCAGCATTGCTCTTGGAGTGCTCCTCGTGCTGCTGCTGGTCACGCACGGATTCGGACTCCTCGGCAGACGTGGCGGCGGCGGCTCGGAGGCCCCGGCAATGGTGCGCCAGGGCCAGCGCATCTTCATTCCCGAGAACTCCCCCTTACGCCAGCGCTTGACCGTGATGCCGGCGCCCACCCAATTGCAGAGCGGGACTATCACTGCGCCCGGGATCGTCGAGTCGGATCCGGCACGCACCGTAGCGGTGCTGCCGGCCGGTGGCGGGCGGGTACAGGCCCTCAAGATTGCCCTGGGCGATCGCGTGCAGCGGGATCAGGTCCTTGCCGTCATCGACTCTCCGGATGTCGCGCTGGCCTACGACGACAACGACAAGGCGGCCAGCCTGGCGCGACTTGCCGCGAGGAACCTGCAGCGCACCGAGGAGCAGTTCAAGATCGGCGCCGTCGCGCAGCGCGATCTGGATCAGGCCCGTAACGATGATGCGCAGGCGGTTGCGGAATACGGCCGCACGCGCGCACGACTGCGCGCGATGGGGGCAGCGGAGGATGCCCGCGGCGGCGCGCGACTGTTGACGGTCCGCGCGCCGGTCGCCGGCAGCGTCACCGCGCTCAGCATCGCCGCAGGGGCGATGATCAACGACATCACTCAGTCGATCATGAGCATCGCCGACCTGTCAGTCGTGTGGGTCACGGCGCAAGTTGCCGAGAAGGACCTCGCGGTGCTCGCCCCCGGGCAGGACGCGGAAGTGACCATCGCCGCCTACCCGGACAAAACCCTGCACGGCAAGGTGCTGTTCGTTGCCGATGTGATCGAGGCGGATTCCCGGCGCAATAAGACGCGCATCGCCTTCGCCAACCCCGGCTATGCGCTCAAGCCCAACATGTTTGCCACCGTGACGCTCCACGGCCCTGCCCTCACCCGCGTCGTGCTACCGACCTCGGCGCTGCTCATGAACAACGACCGCACCAGCGTATTCGTTGCCACCGCGCCCTGGACGTTTGAGCGGCGCACCGTCGAGCCGATCCTCGGAGAAGGCACTCAGGTGGCCATCAGCTCCGGCATACAGCCCGGTGAGCAGGTAGTGGTGAAGGGCGGAATCCTGCTCAATGATTGACCAGTTCGTCGGCATCTGTCTCCACCGGCGCGTTGCGGTGATCGTCATCGCGGTGCTGCTCGGCATCTTCGGCATCTACGCCTGGGAGACGCTCAGCGTCGAAGCCTATCCCGAGCTCGGCGATGTCGCGGCTCAGGTGACCACGCAGATGCCGGGACTCGCTGCCGAGGAGGTCGAGCAGCTGCTGACCGTGCCGCTCGAGCGCGAGATCAACGGCACGCCCGGGCTGCTGCTGATGCGTTCCTCCAGCACCTTCGGACTGTCGCTGATCACGGTGCTGTTTCGCGACGGCTACGAGGACTACTGGGTGCGGCAGCGTCTGCTCGAGCGCATCAATCAGGTGACGCTGCCCGCTGGCGCAGCTGCCTCGCTCGACCCGGTCGCAGGGCCGGGGGGCGAGATCTACCGCTATACCCTCGAGTCGGACACTCGCAACCTGCAGGAGCTCTCGGAGATTCAGCGCTGGATCGTGATCCCCGCCTTCAAGTCGGTTCCGGGTGTGGTCGACGACATCAACTTCGGCGGTTTCACCACCGAGTATCAGCTCGACCTGGATCCGAAGCAGCTGCAGCACTACGGGCTTGGCATCAACGATGTCATCAACGCCATCAACAGCAACAACGCCAATGCCGCGGGCGGGCGTGTGGCGCGCGGCGATCAGAGCTATGTCATACGCGGCGTCGGATTGATCAGAAGCCTCGCCGATATCGGCTCCACCGTCGTCAGCCAGGTGAATGGCGCACCGGTGCTGGTGCGCGATCTCGGTCTCGTCAGCTTAAGCCACCAGGAGCGCCAGGGCATCCTCGGCAAGGACAACAATCCGGACACGATCGAAGGCATCGTGTTGATGCTGAAATACCAGAATCCCTCGAAGACCCTGCAAGGCGTCCACGCCAAGGTTGAGGCGCTCAACCGGCAGTTGGCACGACAGGACGTGCGCATCGTGCCATACATCGACCGTGATGACCTGGTGCACGCCACCGTCCACAAGGTCGGCCGCACCATCCTCGAGGGCATCAGTCTCGTGTTCCTGGTGCTGGTCCTGTTCCTCGGCAGCGCCCGCGCGGCCCTGGTCGCGGGCGTCACCATCCCCATGGCGCTGGTGGCGGTGTTTACGCTCCTGAACCTCACGCACGTCTCGGCGAACCTGCTGTCGCTCGGCGCGATCGACTTCGGGATCCTGGTGGATGGCGCCATCGTGGTAACCGAGGCAATCCTAAGGCGCCGCGAGGCCATGCCGGAAGAGGAGCTGAGCGAGAGCGAGGTGAAGGCGGCGGCGGTGCAGGTCACGCGCCCGATCTTCTTCGCGAGCCTGATCATCATCACCGCGTACCTGCCGCTCTTCTCGTTCGAGCGTGCCGAGGCCCGGCTGTTCACCCCGATGGCCTATACCATGGGTTATGCGCTGTTCGGCGCGCTGCTCAGCACGCTCGCACTCGTGCCGGGTCTCGCCTACTACGCCTTCCACAAGCCCGGACCGGTCTATCACAACCGTTGGCTCGAGTGGATCACCGAGCGCTATGACCGGGTGCTGTCGGCGTGCATCGCGCAGCCGCGCATCATTTATGGGGGGGTGATTTTCGCGCTGCTCGCCGTGGTCGGATTGGGGGCCACCGTGGGCCGGGACTTTCTCCCCGACCTCGATGAGGGGGCGCTTTGGCTGCAGGTGCAGCTGCCCACCGGGCTGGCCCTCAACAAGGCGAGTGACATGGCGAGCGATCTGCGGCGCGAAATCCTGCAATTCCCCGAAGTCTCATACGTCGTGACCCAGGCCGGCCGCAACGATGACGGCACCGATTCCTGGACCATGTCGCACCTCGAGGCGCCGGTGGGCCTGAAGGCCTATGACACCTGGCCCGGCGGTGAATCGAAGAAGGAGTTCGTCGATAAGCTGGCGGCCACTCTGGCGCACGATCTTCCGGGCTACTCCATCGGCATCAGCCAGCCGATCATCGACGGCGTGAACGACCTGATCGGCGGCGCGCATAGCCCGCTCGTCATCAAGGTGTATGGCGATGATCTCGACATGCTGCGCAGGGTCTGCCAGCAGATAGTGGGGGTTCTCTACACCATCCGTGGCACCTCCAGCGCCTCGATATTCCAGGAGCCGCCGATCCCGCAGATGAACATCAAGGTTGATCGTGAGAAGGCGGCGCGCTACGGCATCAACATCATCGACATACAGAACGTCATCCAGACCGGTGTCGGACAGGCGCCCGTCTCGACAGTCTACGTCGGCGAGCGTACCTACAACCTCACCGTGCGCTTCACCGCCGCAAGTCGCGACCGGCCTGAGTCACTCGCCAACCTGCCGGTGCACACCACGAACGGACAGCAAATCCCACTGGCGCAGGTTGCCGACATCCGCGTGCAGTCCGGCGAGAGTACGATCACGCGCGAGAACAGCCAGCGCAACCTCACCATCGGCATCGACAATCGTGACCGCGACCTGACGAGCTACCTCGCCGAGGCGCAGCGCAAAATCGCCGCACAAGTGCGGTTCGATCCCAACCGGATCCGCCTGGAATGGGCCGGGCAGTTCGAGAATCAACAGCGCGCCGAATCACGGCTGCTGGTGATCCTCGGTCTCGTCATGGTTCTGATGCTGATCTTCCTCACCATCGGCTTGCGGTCGCTGCGCCAGGCCTTGTTGATCCTCGGCGTGGTGCCGCTCGCAGCCCTCGGCGGCCTGATCTCGCTGCACCTCACCGGGCAGACGCTCAACGTGGCGAGCGGCGTCGGTTTCATCGCACTCTTCGGCGTAGCGGTCCAGAACGGCATCATCATGGTGTCCAATCTCAATCGCATGAGAAAAGCCGGGCTCGAGTTGCACGAGGCGATAATGAAGGGAGCCACCGAGCGGTTGCGGCCGGTGCTGATGACCGCCACGGTGGCCACACTCGGCATGCTGCCCGCCGCGCTGCACACCGGCGTCGGGAGCGACGTTCAGCGCGGTATCGCCACCGTGGTGGTCGGCGGCCTGGCAATCGCGACGGTGCTCACCTTGTTCGTGCTGCCCGCGATGTACCATGTGTCCGAGCACTGGGCGGAGCGGCGCCATGGAGAGGCCCGATGGGCGTGAGCATGTCGTTGCGCGTGATCATGGCGATTTCGGCCGTGGCACTCGCCGGCTGCGCTGTCGGTCCGAATTTCCACCGGCCGGCGCCACCGCAGGACGCCGACTACGGCAGTGCGCCGGCACAGGGCGCGACCGCGAGCGCTCCCGGCAGCGCTGGCAACGCGCAGCAGTTCATCGGCGGCATGGACATTCCCGGTCAATGGTGGGAGCTGTTCCAGTCGCCCAAGCTCAGTGCCCTCGTGCAGCAAGCGCTCAAGGGCAATCCGAGCATCGATGCGGCTCGCGCTTCGCTCCGCCAGGCCAACGACCTCTACAAGGCGCAGCGCGGGAGTCTGTTCCCGGCGGTCCAGGGAAGCTTCGGTGCGCAGCGGGCCAAGAATCCCACCGAAACCCTCGCTAATCCCACGAGCCTTCCGCAGGTCAATCCCTACTACAACCTGTTCACCGCGCAACTTTCGCTGAGCTACATGCCGGACGTATTCGGCGGCACGCGCCGCTCGCTCGAGGCGAGCCGCGCACAGCTTGAGGCCACGCGTTTCGAATTCGTCGCGACCTACGTGACGCTCAGCAGCAACGTCGTCGCGACGGCCGTACAGGAAGCGGCATTGCGTGGCGAAATCGCCGCCACCGGGCGCCTGCTTGCTCTGCAGCAACAGCTCACCGAGACCGTGCAGCGCCAGCAGAGCATCGGCACCGTGAGCAATGCGGATCTGCTGCAGCAACAATCGCTGGAGGCTCAGACCGCTGCCACCCTGCCACCGCTCCAGAAGCAACTGGGTCAGACGCGGGACGCACTCACGGCGCTGCTCGGCCGGCTGCCGGCGCAGGAGCCCACGGAGACTTTCCACCTCGAGGAACTGACGCTGCCGGGCGATCTGCCGGTGAGCCTCCCCTCGAAGGTCATTGAGCAAAGGCCGGATGTGCGCCAGGCGGAGGAGAATCTGCACACCGCCTCGGCGCAGGTGGGCGTGGCGCTCGCCAACATGCTGCCGCAGTTCGCGATCACTGCTGACACCGGATCGGCGGCGCTCGAAATCGGCAAGCTCTTCAGTCCGTACACCGGCTTCTGGGATCTCGGCGCATCGCTCACTCAGGTGCTGTTCAACGGCGGAGCACTCTATTACCGGCATCGCGCCGCCAACGACGCACTCGATCAGGCGGCAGCCGAGTATCGAGCCACGGTCATCCTCGCCTGTCAGAACGTGGCCGATACACTGCGCGCGCTGCAGGCGGATGCCGACGCGCTCAAGGCCGACGCCGAAGCGGATCGCGCGGCAAAAGCCTCGTTCGATCTGGCCCGGCAACAGTACCAGAATGGCAGCATGAGCCTCGTCGCGCTGCTCAACGCCGAGCAGATCTATCAGCAGGCAGAGGTCGCGCTCGTGCAGGCGCAGGCGAGTCGCTATGCAGACACCGCCGGGCTCTTCCAGGCGCTCGGCGGCGGCTGGTGGAATCTTCCGGAGGCAACCTTCCAATGAACGACCTCGTACTACGCGAAAACCGGGACGGGGCGGCCATCCTCACGCTCAATCGGCCACAGAAGCTCAACGCGCTCTCCAAGGATCTGATCGAGACGCTGGAGGAACACATCGACAGCATCGCCCGCGAGACCAAGACGGTAGGCCTCGTGATCCTGCGCGGCGCGGGCGGAAATTTCTCCTCCGGCCACGACATGACCGAGGTGCTGAGCCAGGTCAAAGCGCGCGCCAAACCGCACCACTACGTCGAAGTCATCGACAAGGTCGCCGACCTCCCGCAGCCGGTGATCTCCGCGGTACAGGGGCACTGCTCGACCGGAGCCCTGGAGCTGGCGCTGGCGGCGGATCTCATCGTGGCTTCGGCATCGGCCTGTTTCACCGATGCCTACGCCCGCTGGGGCCTGACGCCGATCTGGGGCCTGAGCCTGCGTCTGCCGCACCGCATCGGTACCGCCAAGGCCGCGGAGATGATGTATACCTGCCGCCGCTACTCGGGGGCGGAAGCCTTCGAGATGCACCTGGCGAACTTCTGCTTTGCGGACCAGGAGTTCGAGGCCGGGCTTGCCGGGCTCGCGGCCGATATTCTCGCCAACTCCTGGTACTCGAACCGCGTCGACAAGCGCGCGCTGATCGAGAGCGATGGACTCACGCTGCGGGACGCCCATGCTCTGAGCCTCTTCAAGAACGAAGGGCTCGCGCCGGACGCCGCACAACGCGTCGCGCACTTCTTCAAGCAGCGGAAGCCGGGCTAACGAGCGGTCCCCGAGGGCGATCGTGTCAGCACTGACTCAGGCGGCAAAACCGGCGCGCGCGCTCCTCGCGGCCTGGCCTCCGGCGAGAAGCTGCGCCAGGCACTGGGCGAGATCAGCCGCGCCGAGAGGTTTGGCGAGCACCGCGTGTGCGCCGGCTGCGGTGGCGGCCGCGTTGAGATCGGGGCCGCCGTAGCCGCTCACGAGAACCACCGGCAGCTCCGGTCGCGTGCGCCGCAACTCGGCCAGCAGTTCGAGGCCTGACATCCCCGGCATGATGGCGTCGGTGAGCACCGCATCGAAGCGCTGCGGTGCCGCCTGGAACACGCGCAGCGCCTGTTGCGCACCGACACAGCCGACGGGCTCGTAGCCGAGCGAGGCGAGCACCTCCTCTGCGAGCAGCACCAGGCTCTCCTCGTCATCCACCACCAATAGGGTCTCGCCGTTGCCACGTGGCACCGCCCGCGGTGGCGGCTCCTGCATCGGTTCCTCACCCTCGATGAGAGGCAGGTACACACTGAAGGTGGTACCCACGCCCGGGCGGCTGGTCACCTCGAGTGCTGCGTTGTGATCGAGCACGATCCCGTGCACGAGCGACAGGCCGAGTCCCGTGCCGCTGCCGACCGGCTTGGTGGTGAAGAATGGCTCGAAAATGCGCTCAACCTGCTCGGCGCTCATCCCGGTGCCGGTGTCGTTCACCTCGACGCAGGCGTAGCGCCCGCGCTGCAGGCGTCCGACGGTGCAATCGCGGGGTTCGGTCACCTCCACTGCGAGCGCGCGCACCCGCACCTCCCCTTCCCCGGTCACCGCCTGCAGCGCGTTGGTGACGAGGTTCGCCAGCATCTGGTGCAGCTGTGAGGCGTCGCCGGCGACCACCAGCGGGGCCTGCGCGAGGTCCATGGCAACCGACACACGCGGCGGCAGCGCCGCGCAGGTGAGGCTGTGCACTTCGTTGAGGATCCTCTGCAGCGACACCGGCCGTGCGCTGCCCACACCGGGGCGGCTGAAGGCGAGGATGCGCGCCACCAGGTCACGGGCGCGATTTGCCGCCACGACAATGTTGTCGATGTAGCGCCGTTGCAGGCTGCCCGGGCCGCTCTGCTGACCCGCGAGCTCCGCGTAGCCGAGCACCGCTCCCAGAACATTATTGAAGTCGTGGGCGATCCCGCCGGCGAGCGTGCCGAGCGCCTCGAGTTTCTGCGATTGATAGAGTCGTGCGGTGAGCCGTTCGTGCCGCTCGAGCTGCCGCAGGAAGGCGATCAGGAGTACCGCCGCCAGCGCGCTGATGATGAGCGTGCGCCCGAGGTTCTTCCAGGCCTTGCTGCGCCAGGCTCCGAGAATGTCCCGCTCGCTGCGGCCGACCAACACTACCGCGGGATACCCCGGTACCCGCCGCAGGCTGAGCTGCATGCCGCCAACGCCCGGGTCTTCGACCCTGGTATGCAGTGCATCGGCGCTGCCGAGCGCCCGCAGCACATTGAGCCAGGGCGATGGCTGCGTACTCACCTCGGAGTGCTCGCGGTTGACGAGCGTCATGCCATCGGTGCGCAGCAGCTCGACGGTGCTGCCCGGGCCGAGGTCGAGGGCCTGGTAGAAACGGCGGATATAGCCGACGTCGACCGCAGCGCCTGCGATCCCGCGAAAACCCGCGCCGGGAAGGCGACGGCTGAGCACGAAGGTCGGCTCCCCGTTCGCACGGCTGATGAAAGGCTCGCTGACGAACAGCCCGAGGTCGGGCTGCGCGAGCTGTGCCTGATAATACGAGCGGTCGCGCAGATCATTCTTCGGGCCGCTCGGCGCCGTGCTCAGGTGCAGTTGCCGCGCCGGATCGTACAGGAACAGATTGCGCACCTGCGGCACACCGCTCATATGCCGTCGCAGCAGATCGGTAATGCTCTCGCGATCGGACGATGACCCGATCGTGTCCGGATCGAGCAGCATGGCCTGCCGCAGGATCAGGTCGGTCGCCTGCAGAGCCCGTGCAGCCTGCTCGGCCAGAGCCCCGGCGACGTTGTCGTGCTGACGCTCGGCGAGCGCAAGAGTCTCCTCGCGATCGTGCAGCGTATCGAAGAAACTCGACAGCGAAACGGCGGCGCACACGGCAACCACGATGAGCACCAGGCGCAGCCGCAATGCGCGGCGCCGGGCACCTTCACGGCGTGCGGCATCCGCCGTGGCACCGAGTGCAGGTGTCAGTGGGCCGGGCTCAGGCCGAGAGCTGCCCATAGATCGGTGCGCGTGAAGGGCTTCGCCAGGATGCGCGTCGCCCCGAGACGCAGCGCCATGGCATCATTTGCCATGTCTCCCGGGGAGAAGCGGCCGGAGGCCAGCACGATCGCCGCCTGCGGATAGGCGCGCCGCCAGGGCAAGAGGACCTCATGAGCCTGCTGTTGACACGCCACGTCGACCAGTATCGCATCGATGTCCGCCACAGATTGCTGTGGTGCTTCGGGCCAGATCGCGAGCGCGCCGCCGGCCGCCAGCCACTCACCGATCAGCTCACGGTGAAGCCTATCATGCTCCACGACCAGCACGTGCTTCATGGGCGGCTCCGGCAGTGAGCAGCGTGCCGCGACCGCACGTGCTGCTCGTCGACGACGACGAATCGGTACGGCGTCTGGTCGATGACTACCTGGTGCAAAACGATTTCCGCGTGTCCGCAGCGGTAACCGGCGGTGAGCTGATGAGCGCATTCGCCCGGGAGGTGATCGACCTGGTGCTGCTCGACCTGCGGCTGCCGGGTGAAGATGGGATGCAGCTGCTGCGCCAACTGCGCGCGCAGTCGCAGATTCCGGTGATCATTCTCACCGGGCGCAGCGAGGAAGCCGACCGGGTCATGGGACTGGAGCTCGGTGCGGATGACTACCTCACCAAGCCCTTCAGTCCGCGCGAGTTGCTGGCCCGCATCCGCACCGTCCTGCGGCGTGCCCATGCGGGACAGGAGGTGCACGGAGCACCCGTTTGCCGTGCCTACCGCATCCCCGGCTGGGAGCTCAACCTGCGCACCCGCCGGCTGACTGGAGACGACGGCGCCCAGGTCGCACTCAGCAACGGGGAGTTCAACCTGCTGGCCGCGCTCCTCTCCACCGCCAACCGCGTGGTGACCCGCGATCAGCTCATCGAAATGAGTCGCCGCTACGACAACGAGGTCTATGACCGCGCGGTCGACGTGCAGATTCTGCGCCTGCGTCGCAAGCTCGAACGCAATCCCGCCGAGCCGCAGATCATCATTACCGAGCGTGGCGCCGGCTATCGCATCGCGGTTCCCGTGGAAGCGGTGTACTGAGGGGCGTTCCATCATCCTGAGCCTGCGGGGCTGGTAGTGCATGCGGCGTGGCCTCTGGCCGCGCTGCCACCGGCAGTCTCGGCGCTTCCTGTCGCGCCGCTCTTGCAGCGCATATTTCACCTGTAACACGCGTGGGTCGCAGCGTAACCGGTCGCGAACGAGCCTCCGGTATCGTAGGGCGCGCCATGTGGATCGTCCGACTGGCGCTGCGGCGTCCTTACACCTTCCTGGTGCTCGCCATCGTGATCACGCTGCTCGGCGTGTTCTCGATCCTGCGCACGCCGACGGACATTTTTCCCAACATCAAGATCCCGGTGGTGGCCACCATCTGGCGTTACACCGGCCTTTCGCCCGAGGAGATGGCGACCCGCATCGTGCTCGGCACCGAGCGCAATGCACAGACCACCGTGAACGACGTCGAGCACACCGAGTCGCAGAACGTGACCGGTACCTCGGTGGTGAAGTACTTCTTCCAGCCGAACGTCAACGAGGAGCTGGCGTACGCGCAAATCACCGGCGTATCACAGACCTTGCTGCGCTCGGCACCCCCGGGCACCACGCCGCCATTCATTCTCGCCTACAACGCCTCCTCGGTGCCGATCCTGCAGCTCGCGCTCTCGAGCGAAAAGCTCTCGGAAGCGCAGCTCTTCGACCTCGGCAACAACGTCATCCGGGTTGGCCTCGGCACCGTCCAGGGCGCTTCCATGCCTTACCCGTACGGCGGCCTGCAGCGCCAGGTGCAGGCGGATCTCGATCCGGACGCCCTGCGCGCCACCGGCCTGTCCGGCAACGATGTCACCGCAGCCATCGCCGCCCAGAACTCGATTCTCCCGGCCGGCACCCAGAAGATTGGTGACCGCGAGTACTTCATCACCGTCAACGCCAACCCGCGCAGCGTGGCCGAGCTCAACGATCTGCCGGTCACCACGCGCAACGGCAGCGTCATCTATGTGCGCGATGTGGCGCATGTGCGCGACGGTTATCCGCCGCAGACCAACATCGTGCGCCGCGACGGGCACCGCGGCGTGCTCATGAGTGTGCTCAAAACCGGCGGCGCCTCGACACTCGACATCATCAGGAACATCAAGGAGCGGCTGCCGGGAATCCGCGACCAGCTGCCGCCAGGGTTCAACGTCGATCTGGTCGGGGACCAGTCGCTGTTCGTGCGCGCTGCCATCGCCGGGGTGGTGCGTGAGGCGGTGATCGCCGCAGCGCTCACCGCGCTCATGATCCTGCTGTTCCTCGGCAGCTGGAAGAGCACGCTGATCATCGCGGTGTCGATTCCGCTGTCGATCCTCACCTCGATCATCTGCCTGTCTGCGCTCGGCGAGACCATCAACATCATGACCCTCGGCGGCCTGGCGCTCGCGGTCGGTATCCTGGTGGATGACGCGACGGTGACCATCGAGAACATCAACATGCATCTCGAGCAGGGTCAGCAGGTCGAGGAGGCAATCCTCAACGGCGCCCACGAGATTGCGCTGCCGGCGCTGGTGTCGACGCTCGCGATCTGCATCGTGTTCGTGCCCATGTTCATGCTGGCGGGAATCGCCCGTTACCTGTTCGTGCCGCTCGCCGAAGCGGTGGTGTTCGCCATGCTCGCCTCCTATGTGCTGTCGCGAACGCTGGTGCCGACGCTCGCCAAGTACTGGTTGCAGCTTCACGAGGGGCATACGAGCCCGCCCCGCCATGCGGCGCAACGCCTGCAGCGACGCTTCGAGGAGTGGTTCGTGCGGACACGCGAGCGCTACCACGCACTGCTCGAGCGTGCACTCGCCGCCGGCCCCCGCTTCGCGTGGCCGTTCCTCGGCGCCATGGCGGCAACCGCACTGCTCGCCTTCCCGCTCGGGCCCTTCCTGCCCGGGCTCGGACAGGATTTCTTCCCGAGCGTCGATGCCGGCCAGATCAAGCTGCACCTGCGCGCGCCGACCGGCTGGCGCATCGAGAAGACCGCGGCGCTCTGCGACAACATCGAGGCGACCATCCGCAGCGTGATTCCAGCGCGTGAGATCACCACCGTCGTCGATAACATCGGCTTACCCTACAGCGGCATCAACCTGTCCTATTCCACTTCGGCGCCCGTGGGCCCGAGCGATGCCGACATCCTGATCAGCCTCACCTCCGACCATCACCCGACCGAGCACTACGTGCACGCACTGCGCGAGAAGCTCACCGCGCTCTACCCCGAAACCATCTTCGCGTTCCAGCCCGCGGATATCGTCAGCCAGATCCTGAATTTCGGCCTGCCTGCGCCGGTCGACGTGCAGGTGTCAGGCTTCGACACGAGCGCGACGCGCAAGTACGCGAACGAGGTTCTCACGCGCATACGCACGATCCCCGGGCTGGTGGACGCACGCATTCAACAGCAGTACGACTACCCGACCCTCAACGTGAGTGTCGACCGCACCAGGGCGGCGCTCCTCGGGCTGACCGAGACCGACGTTGCCTCCGACCTGCTGGTATCGCTCTCGGGCAGCTCGCAGACCACCCTCTCCTTCTGGATCGACCCGAAGACCGGCACGCAATACCCGGTAGTCGCGCAGACTCCGCAATACCGGCTGACATCGCTCACCGATCTCGCCACCACTCCAGTCACCTCTGGTGGCACGGCGGAAGCGAATGGCTCCGGCAGAGCGAGTGGTGCCAACAGCGCTCCACCCAGCAGCGCTGCCGGGGGTGGCGTCCAGCTGCTCGCCAACCTCGCCAGATTCGGCCGCAGCGAGTCACCGGCGGTGGTCAGTCACTATGACGCCCGGCCCGTCATCGACGTCTATGCCGGCATCGAGCGCACCGATCTCGGCTTCGTCGCGGCGCAGATCGAACGGGTCATCCACGACACGCACTCCCTGCTACCGCGCGGCGCGCAGGTCACGGTACGCGGCCAGGTGACCACCATGACGCAGTCCTTCAGGGGGCTGCTCATCGGACTCGCGGGCGCGGTGGTGCTCGTCTACCTGCTGATCGTCGTCAACTTTCAGTCCTGGCGCGATCCATTCATCATCATCACCGCACTGCCGGCGGCGTTGGCCGGCATCGTGTGGATGCTGTTCCTCACCCACACGCCGGTGAGCGTACCGGCCCTCACCGGTGCCATCATGTGCATGGGCGTGGCCACCGCCAACAGCGTGCTGGTCATAAGCTTTGCGCGCGAGCGCATGAACGCCGGCGATGATGCTGCGCATGCCGCGCTGCAGGCCGGCACCACCCGTTTCCGCCCTGTGCTGATGACGGCGCTCGCCATGATTATCGGCATGCTGCCGATGGCGCTCGGCCTCGGCGAGGGCGGCGAGCAGAATGCCCCGTTGGGCCGGGCGGTGATCGGCGGCCTGGTGTTCGCGACCATCGCTACGCTGCTCTTCGTCCCGACGGTCTTCAGCATCATCCATGGACGTCGGAGCGCCTGATGTCTGAGGTTTCGCAAACTCCACGCGCGCCGGTGCCGGCTTCGCCCTACCGCCGCTATCTGTGGGCGGCGATCGCGCTCGTGCTGCTGCTCGCGGTTTGGGGAATTCTCAGCCGGCTGCTTGCCCGTAACGCCCTGGCACACGAAGCCCGCGAGGCCGCGATCCCCACAGTGATCACCACCAGGCCCCACCAAGGCCCTGCCGCCGACACCCTGCTGCTGCCCGGGAGCGTACAGGCGTACTACGAGGCGCCGATCTATGCACGCACCAGCGGCTACCTGAGAGCGTGGTACACCGACATCGGTGCTCCGGTAAAGAAGGGCGAGCTGCTCGCGGAGATCGAGGCGCCGGAGGTCGACCAGCAGCTGCGGCAGGCGGAAGCGGATCTCGGCACCGCACGCGCCAACTCTGAGCTGGCGCGCAGCACGAACGAGCGCTGGCAGGGCCTGCTCGCGACCGAATCGGTCTCGCAGCAGGACGCCGATCAGCGTGCCGGTGATGCCGCAGCCAAGGCCGCCGCGCAGGCGTCTGCCGCCGCCAACGTCGCCAGGCTGCGCGAGCTCGAGGGGTTCAAGCGCGTCGTGGCACCCTTCGACGGCATCGTGACTCAACGCAACACCGACGTCGGCGCCCTGATCAATGCCGGGGAGACTCCCGGCAGCGCCCTGTTCCGCGTTGCCGACACGCATCGGCTGCGTATCTACGTTCAGGTGCCCCAGGTCTACGCCGCGCAGGTCCGTACCGGCATGAGCACATCGCTCGAGTTCACCGATCATCCCGGGCAGCACTTCGCGGCGAATGTCGCTTCGACCGCTCACGCCCTCGATGCCGTGTCACGCACGTTGCAGGTTGAGCTGCAGATCGATAACTCAGGCGGAGAGCTGCTACCGGGCTCGTATGTGCAGGTGACCTTCGCGCTGGCACCGAGCGGCGGAGCGCTGCGCGTGCCGGTGAACACGGTGATCTTTCGCGGCCACGCGCCGCAGGTGGCCACCATCGATGAAGCCCATCGGGTCCACCTGCAGGAAATAAGCGAGGGCCGCGATTTCGGTACCGAGATCGAAGTGCTCGCGGGGGTGAGCGCCAACGACACGCTGATAGTCAATCCGTGGGATTCCATTGCGGATGGGCAGCAGGTGCGTATCCAGCCGCCCCAGCCGCAACAGACCTCCGGTGCGCCTCCGGCGGAGCATTCGTGAACGCCCGTGGGCTGGTCGGTGCGCTCCTCGCCGCCGCCCTCGCTGGCTGCTCGCTCAGTCCCCACTACGAGCGACCCTCGACGCCGCAACCGCCACAGACCTACAAGGAAACCGGCGACTGGAAAGTCGCCTCGCCCGCCGATACCAGCGCGCGGGGACGCTGGTGGAGCATGTTCGGGGACTCCGATCTCGATGCACTCGAAGCGCAGGTCACCAGCGCCAATCAGACGCTGAAGGCGGGGCTCGCCAGCCTCGAGCA
>Ga0306925_10000333_pt1 | contig 32870 bp, 31 predicted proteins | sample flu12Cox44000176_FD_203755 | JGI IMG/M metagenome (GOLD analysis project Ga0306925, IMG submission 203755) | Lab enrichment of tropical soil microbial communities from Luquillo Experimental Forest, Puerto Rico - flux8day.12C.oxic.44.000.176 (v2)... | ecosystem: Environmental > Terrestrial >... | reverse complement strand
CTCTCAGCCACGATCACAGCCACCCGCTGCTGAACCAGATCGGCGGCCATCGCAGGTAGTCGATCGTTCTGATCCTTCGCCCAACGATATTCGATCGCTAGGTTCCGCCCCTCGACGTAGCCAGTTTCAGCCAAACCTTGGTGAAACGGCGCAATCAATTCGCGCATCGTCTCCGGAGACTTGGGATTGAGAAATCCGACCACCGGCATCGCCGATTGCTGCGCGCGTGCCGCGAGCGGCCACGCAGCCACGCCGCCAAGCAGCGATATGAACCTGCGTCGCTTAATGTGAGCAAATTGCATCTGCTGCCCCCAAACCCAAGGTCAGAGCATAGCAGATTGCCGAGCAGCAAAGTCTCGCCGCAGTGCGGCATTCCGATCCGCCCCATGTCGGCAAACGCGACTTGCCTTCCGACAGCCTAACGTGGGCTTCGGCCGGGTGCAGACATTGGTCGGAAGAGCCGGCCTGCTGGGATGCGGAGCCGTGTGAAGCCGAAGTGTCAACTGGATTGTTGAGGGGAAAATTTTTTTGGCTGCGGTAGAACGCGGGCGGCCAGATTTCAGAAGCTGTGGCCCAGGGGGTGGGGGCCGCCCGCGGCTCACGAGCGCCGATAACAGCACTTTGCCGCCGTTTTCAAAGTCCCTCCAGATAGTCAGCCTTGCATCATCGCGTAAGCGCGGCGCTGCATTCGAGCGCCCCGAGGCCGGTTCTTTTCAGTTTGGCACGGACAATAGTCATCGGATTTCAGCGCGCGTTTTGCGGGGCGATCTGTGGGTACCGAGCGCCCTGGATTGCCATCTGGCTGAAATGACGAGAGTATTTGAATTTTTAGGCGGATGATGCATGATCCGCAAAGCAGGTGCAGCAGCTTGAGCGATCTGCTCAATCCGGACTTCGAGCCAAGCTGAATCCCCTTCACCTCGATTGAGAGAAGCCAGATGTACAAAGCATCCGCCGGCGTCACATTGCCCACCTCGATCATCGGGTCGCTGCCGCGTCCCTCCTGGTACAACGCGGCGCTCGGCTCGCAGAGCTTCCTCGAAGCCATGGCCAACTCGCGCTACCGCGAGCAGTACGAGGATGCCGTCTCCTGCTTTCTGCGGGCGCAGGAGATTGCCGGGCTCGATATCGTGACCGATGGCGATGCGCATTACGACGAGCAGGTCGCGGGAATGAGCTGGCAAAGCTATCCGCTCACCCATATGGACGGCTTTGCCGACGTGCCGCAGCCGACCGCCTACAGGATCGGCGCGGTCGGCTATCCGCGCGGCCACATCCTGCACGACTTTCTGGAAGGACGCGTGTTTCCCAGGATCGTCGGGCCGGTCGGGCGCGGGCGGCTGCAATACGCCGCCATGTGGAAGGCGGCCCAGCGCATGACCAGCAGGCCGGTCAAGTTCGGCACCATCCTGCCGGAGCTGCTCGCGGCATCGGTTGAGGATGACTACTACAAGGACCCGGTCGAGCGCACCTGGGCGCTGAGCGAAGCGCTCAACGAGGAGCTCAACGATCTCGCCTCCGCCGGCTGTCCGTTGATCCAGATGGAGGAGCCGCAGATCCACATGGTGCCGGCGCGCGGCAAGGCATTCGGCAGGCTTGATGCCGACGAGCTCGTGAAAGTTTTCAACAACACGGTGAAGGGACTGCGCGCAAAGACCGAGGTCTGGTGCCATACCTGCTGGGGCAACCCGTCGCAGCAGCGCATCTTTCGCGACGTTCAGAGCTATCAGCCCACGCTCACGGCGCTCAACCGCGCTGATGCCGACGCGTTGACATTCGAAACCTGCTCATCGGGGCCGGGCGACCTCAAGGCGATCGGCGAAGTGATCAAGGACAAGAAGGTCGTGATCGGCGTCATCGATCATCACACATTGCAGGTCGAGCGTCCGGACCAGGTCGCCGCCCTCATCCGCGAGGCGCTCAAGCATATCCCGCCCGAGCGGCTGATCATTTCATCGGATTGCGGCATGGGGCGTGAAGGCATGGGTCGTCGGCATGCCGCCTACAAGATGGTGGCCATGGTGCTTGGCACCAACATCGTGCGCAAGGAACTGGGGCTGCCCGAGGCGGAATGCCTCGCGGCCGATGCGCGCTATTCGCTCACCGTGAGCGCGGCGTAGCCCGAAACGAAGTGAAATCGGGGAACGCCGCTGCCATGTAAACATGGCCCCGGATTTCGCTGGGGCTCAATGCGGGCTGCTTGCGCCGCTCAGTGCTCCGGCAGGAAAGCCGGCCCCACCGCGCGCACCTTGCGCTTGCTCGGATCCGTTTCGGGCTTCTCTTCGGCAGGCGCAGCGGTCGTGGCGGCGGGTATGCCTGCTTTGGTCGCCACCACCGGCGTCTGCCGCGTCGGATTGGAATCGGGATTGATCGGCTTGCCCTGGGCATCGAAGCGAGGCTGCGAGAGTTGCCTCGCGCGTTCCTCGGTCACGACGATGTCGCCGCGCTCGAGCGTTTGATCGTCGCCCTGACGCAACGCTTCCTCCCACGACTGGCCGGGCGCCCGGCAGCTGCAGGCGGGATTGAAGGCCTTGCGGTAGCTGAACGCGGTGGGCAACTCCGTATAGAGCCGGCCGCCGAGCGACACCGCCCGGTTTACGTCCTCGCCCGGATTGCGGTGGGTGTAGAGATTGACTTCGGTTGCGGGGCAAAGGCGCCGGCAGAGCGCTTCATCCTCGACGAATTTGCCCGGCACCGTCGAATAGGAAATCGGGAAATAATAGCCATCGCAGCTGCGCACGCACAGCGTGCGGAAGGTGCCGGCGAGCGGCATGCCCGGGGACGGGCCGGACGGGACGGGATTGATGCCGAGCAGGGACTCGAAGAACCCGCCGGGACCTGCGTTTGCGAATTGGCGATATTGCGGACCGCAATCGTTCTGGGCCAGCGCTGAGAGCAGGCCGCGGCGCTCTCCCTCCCGCTCCCCGCTATTGCCTTGCAGGCGCTGATTGTCGTTGAGGTAATAGCTCAGACTCGAGCGGACCTGCTGGATTTGGCCGTTCAAGGGGCCGCACTGCGGCGATTGCGCGCTGAATATGGAGAAAAGTCCGCCCTGGCAGCCCTGCCGCTGCGCTTGCTGCGTCAGGCGGTCAAGCTCGGCTTGCTGTTTGGCCGCGGCCTCCTCGTTGCGTCGAATCTGCTCGGCCTTCGTTGGATCGTACCCGTCCCGGTCGACGGCAGCGAGCTGACCTTCGAGCCGCAGGCAGACGGGATTGCGCGCAACCGGCGGCGCCGGCGGCACAGGCGAGCTGGCAGCCGGCGGGGAGGACGGCGGATAGCCATATTGTTGCGCGAGTGCTTGTTGCACCAGAGCGGGCGCCGCAGAAAGGGCGGCAAAGGGCAACACAAGCCACCCCGCGCGCCAAGCCCTCGTAGCGACCGTCCAGCCCATGTACAGGTGCCCCGTCCGACGAGAGAAGCAAGCGCCGGGATGGTGTCCAAAGTGTGAAAGTCCGGGACCGAAGCGCTATTTCCGCGCATCCCCCACCGGCGCCTGCCGCTTTGCCTCGGAGCGCAGGTTCCACAATATCCCGGCGATGATCAGACCTGCGCCGGCGAAAACGAAGAGATCGAGCCGTTCGCCGTAAAGCCACCAGCCGATGACCGCAATGAGCGGGATACGCATGAAATCGAGCGGCACCACCACGCTTGCGTCTCCGGCCCGAAAGGCGTTGGCCAGGCAGTAATGCGAGATGAGGCCGGCGCCGCCGATCCCGACGACGGCGGGAATTTGCCAGACAGCAAGCTTGGCAACGAACAGCGGCTGCGAGGCGAGGAAGGCAAGCGGCGCCTGGATGAGGTTCATCCAGAAGATGATCGCAAACGAGCTGTCCGTCCGCGTCAGCTTCTTGGTGGCGATCAGCGCGATCGCAAGCCCGACCGCGGCGGCGAGCACCAGCAGGGAGGCCGGCCGGAAAGTCTGCAGGCCCGGACGCAGGATCACCAGCACGCCGAGAAGCCCGAGCATGACCGCCCCGATCCGGCTTGATGTCATGCGTTCGCCCAGAACCGGCACCGCGAGCAGCAGGGTCCAGGCAGGGGTGGTGAACTCGAGCGCAAATACCGTGGCCAACGGGAGCAGCAGCAGGCTCAACGCCCACAGATACTGTGCTCCCAGATGAACGGTGTTGCGAACGAGGTGCAGCCTCAGACGCCGGCGGTTGATCGTTGCACGCAGACCGGCATTCGTGGCCGCCAGCATGGCCATCACCATGAGCCCGAGCGTGGCGCGCAACGCGAGGATTTCCATGACGGTCAAGGTTGCTCCCAACGCGCGCACCGAAACAGCCATTGCGGAAAAACCCAGGAGCGCCCCGGTCATCCAGAGAACGACGTGAAAGATTTGACGTGTTGGGGACAATTTTTGATCGCCGTTTCGCGGCGGGCCCGGGCGCGACGCGCATGCGGATGAGGCATCACTCTGCGTCGGCCTGATTCTCCGGGGCTGCCCGCTCGAAGGCCGTAAGCTCCCGGCAGGCAGCTTCGACGGCAACGATCTTTGGAAAGCGCTCGAGCGGGACCTTGAAGCGGCGCGCATTATAAACCTGCGGCACGAGACAGACGTCCGCGAGCGTGACCTCGTTGCCGAAGGCGTAGGGTCCGGCGACGATCAGCGCCTCGACGGCGTCGAAACCGTCGAGAATCCAGTAGTGATACCAGGCATCGATCTTCTCTTGCGGCTGACCGAGCTCTCGCTTGAGATAGCGCAGCGGACCCACATTGTTGAGCGGATGAATGTCGCAGGCGATCACTTGCGCAAGCGCGCGCACCTTGGCGCGTTCCATGCTGTCGCGCGGCAACAGCGGGGGTTGCGGATGCACCTCGTCGAGATATTCGATCATCGCAAGGGATTGAATGAGCACGTCGCCGCCATCGAGCTTGAGCGCCGGCACCCGCATCTGCGGATTGACCGCGCGGAACTGCGGCTTCCGGTTGAGCCCGCCCTCCTTCTGGAGGTGGATCGACACCATCTCGGGGGTGAGGCCCTTGAGGTTGAGCGCGATGCGAACCCGGTAGGCCGCGGACGAGCGAAAATAGGTGTAGAGGGTCACGGCTTTTCCTCGCCCTGTGCAACGAGCTCGGCGGAGCGCCGCGTCAATTCCTGCATGGCGCGGTCGAACGCGGGACGATCGGCAGGATCGACGACCTCGGACAATCGATTCATGAAATCGAGCGCTCGCGGGGCGAGCTCCTCGTACACGCTGCGCCCCGCCGGCGTCAGCATCAGGAACGATTCCCGCAGATCGGCGCGGTTGGCGCGCCGGGCGATGTACTTGCGCAGCTCAAGCTGTGCGACTGCGCGCGAGACTTTGGTCTTGTGCATGTGGGTCTGCGCGCCGATCGCCTTGCCGGTCATCACGCCGTTCTCGCCGAGAATCACCAGCACCCTCCATTCCGGTATCCCGATATTCAAGCCGCCGTAGACCTGTGTAAGTGCCTGCGAGACGAGGCTCGAGAGGACATTGAGCCGGTGCGGCAGAAAATCCTCGAGCTTGAGCAGCGACGGCCCTGGCGGCGCATCGGCATCAAGCGCCGGAGCATCGCGGTTGGTGCCGGATCTGACCATCGGGGCGCCCCCGGAGCGGTATATGAAGCCTCCGACCGCGTCCGGAGATTGGCGGAAGATTTCAAGCGGTGCAACCGCTTAACAGGAAATTGCGCCAGGCCAAATTGCGCTAAGCGATTGCGGCTTTGCGGGGAGGGCCCCTGCGGCAGAGGATTGAATTTGTTACCGCAGGCACTCGATGGCGACGAACTCGTCGCGGGTGGAGGTGCCGTTGGTGACCGGAACAGCGCCGGTGATGTCGTCGCGATCGACCCTGCGGAAGGATGCGGCGCGAATGTAGCTGCGCGACTGGCAATAGGCGGTCGCTACCGGCATGCCGCAACTCGCCCCGGTCGCAAGGCAGCGGTCGACACCGTAGCCATCGGCATTGTTGGCGATGATGAACGTGCGCTTTTCGGCGTGAGCGGCGGTGCTGAAAATGACGGCGGCGCAGCAGAGCGCACCGAATACGGTCCGCATCGTTCAACCCCCCCGTTTGGTCTCAACGGATTCGCAACGCAATACAGACAATGCGCGGCCAAAGCTTAAGGCGCCCCTAACCGGTCAGGCTCCCCTCCGGCCATGCCTAACGGCGTGTTAGCGCCCTTGTGTTGCGCTGCATAGGACATGAAAGACACACCCGCCCGTTTTGTGGCCTGCCCCGTCGGGAGCCAAAAGCCTTGACCGGTCCCGCGTCCTTGCCCATTACTCGGCCGCGATGGACGGCCTTAAGCTGATTTGCGGCATTCGCCGGTATATTACCCGCTAGCGCCTGGCGCTGGCCGCGGCCGTCTGTACCCAGCGCGATGCACGGACGCCCGGCCGCCGGGCCGGCCTCGGCAGATCCGAGTGGGACGTGCATGGAATTGAGGCTCTACGATACCCTGACGCGGCAGAAACGGCTCTTCCAGCCGCTCGACGAGGCGCGCGTGCGCGTCTACGTCTGCGGCCCGACCGTCTATGATTTTGCTCATATCGGCAACGCCCGACCGGTCATCGTCTTCGACGTGCTGTTTCGGCTGCTGCGCCATCTCTACGGCGCCGATCATGTCACCTACGTGCGCAACATCACCGACGTCGACGACAAGATCAACGCGCGCGCGGCCGAGGAATATCCCGATCTTCCCCTCAACGAGGCCATCCGCACGGTCACGGCGACCACCGAGCGCCAGTTCCACGAGGATGCCGATGCGCTGGGCTGCCTCTCACCGACACTCGAGCCGCGCGCAACCGAGCATATCGACGCGATGAGGGTGCTTATCGAGCGGCTCATCGCCTCGGACCATGCCTATGTGGCGCAGGAGCACGTCCTGTTTCGCGTCGCTTCCATGCCGGACTACGGCAGCCTGTCGAAGCGCTCCCTCGACGAAATGATTGCGGGCGCGCGCGTTGAGGTCGCCCCCTACAAGCACGATCCCATGGACTTCGTGCTGTGGAAGCCGTCGCAGCCGGGCGAGCCGGCATGGCGGTCGCCCGCCGGGATTGCGACCCCCGGCCGCCCCGGCTGGCACATCGAGTGCTCGGCAATGAGCTGGAAGCATCTGGGCGAGATTTTCGACATCCACGGCGGCGGCATCGATCTGGTCTTTCCCCACCACGAGAACGAGATTGCGCAGACGCGTTGCGCGTTCCACTCGCGGGTCATGGCGAACTACTGGATGCACAACGGATTTCTGCAGGTGGAAGGCGAGAAAATGTCGAAGAGCCTCGGCAATTTCGTCACCATCCGGGAGCTGCTCGCAGATTGGCCGGGCGAGGTGCTGCGGCTCAACATGTTGCGCACTCACTATCGGCAGCCAATCGACTGGACGACGAGAGGAATGCAGGAAAGCCAAAGAATATTGGACGAATGGCATCAAGCCGTCGGCGATACGGCGGCTGTGCGAGAGGTCATGCCGGACGATGATGTGATCGGCTCACTTTGCGATGACTTGAACACGCCGAATGTTCTTACCCGCCTGCACGCGCTGGTGAGCGAAATTCGAGGGCCTGCCTCGGCGTCGCGACAGATCGAGCTCAAACGCAGTCTCAAGTCGTCGGGAGCCCTGCTGGGCATTCTGGAGAAAGCGGAGGAAGAATACCTCAAGGCTGATCCGCGACGCGTTGCGATTGACGAGTCAAAAGTGAAGAGCCTGATCGATGCCAGGGCACAAGCTCGAAAAGCCAAGAACTTCGAGCAGGCGGACAGCATCCGTGACGAACTTGCAAGAATGGGAGTTGTGCTCAAGGACTCAAAAGATGGCACGACCTGGGAGGTTGCTCGATGAACGGGCCGCACACTCCAAAACCCTCTCCCCTTGTGGGAGAGGGTGCCGAGCCGCACCCGAACTCGGGTTTACCCGAGTTCGGCACTCTAAAGTTGCCGAAGTCGGATACATCCTAACTGGTTTGCGAAAAATGACTTTCTCATGCCGAGATACTGGAACAATGACGTTTTATCGAATCTCGAAGGAGTCTTGATCTCTGTCATGGAGACACTGCACGCGCGCCAAGCGCGCTGTGCCGAGGAGTGCATGTCATGATCGAAAAGCCCGACACGCCTTTCCCGCGGCACTGGCTGTACTACATTGTGCTCAAATACGCGGTGATTGCAGTCTCGGCGCTGATCGCGCTGTACGTCGCTTATCGCCTGCTGGCGCCTGCCGTGAGCTGAAGATGGCCCGTGAACGCCTTTATCTCTTCGACACGACGCTGCGCGATGGAGCACAGACAAACGGTGTCGATTTCACGCTCAACGACAAGCTTGCGATTGCGAAGATGCTGGATGATCTCGGTATCGATTATGTCGAGGGCGGCTACCCCGGCGCAAATCCGATCGACACGCAGCTCTTTTCAGAGGAGCGAAAGCTCGCTGCCTCCTTCACGGCCTTCGGGATGACGCGGCGGCCCGGCCGCTCCACGTCGAACGATCCAGGCCTCGCCGCCCTGCTCGAGGCCAGAGCCGACGCCATCTGCTTCGTCGCCAAATCGTGGGACTATCACGTGCGCGTTGCGCTCGAGACCACGCCGGACGAGAACCTCGCCTCCATCCGCGACAGCGTCCGCGCCGCCAGAGGCCGGGACCGCGAGGTGCTGCTCGATTGCGAGCATTTCTTCGACGGCTACAAAGCGAATGCGCCGTTCGCCCTGGCTTGCGCCAAGGCCGCCTACGAGGAAGGTGCGCGCTGGATCGTGTTGTGCGACACCAACGGCGGCGCGCTGCCGCACGAAGTGGAGGAAATCGTCGGCGAGGTGGTCAAGCTCATTCCCGGGGATCATGTCGGCATTCATGCGCACAACGATACCGAGCAGGCGGTGGCGAATTCCCTTGCGGCGGTGCGCGCCGGTGCGCGGCAGATTCAGGGAACGCTCAACGGGCTGGGCGAGCGCTGCGGCAATGCAAATCTCGTCTCCATCATTCCGACCTTGAAATTGAAACCCGAGTTTGCGGAGCGGTTCGAGGTGGCAGTCTCCGACACGCAGCTCAAAAAGCTGGCGCATGCCTCCCGCGCGCTCGACGAGATTCTCAACCGCGCACCGAACCGCCACGCCCCCTATGTCGGCGAGAGCGCGTTTGCAACGAAGGCCGGCATCCATGCCTCGGCCATCCTGAAAGAGCCGGCGACGTATGAGCACGTGCCGCCTGAGACGGTCGGCAACCGCCGCAAGCTGCTGGTCTCCGATCAAGGCGGCAGGTCGAATGTGCTCGCCGAGCTCGAGCGAATCGGCGTTGCGGTTGAAAAGAACGACGATCGCGTCGCGCGACTGCTCGACGAGGTCAAGCAGCGCGAGGCGGCAGGCTTCGCGTACGAGGCGGCGGATGCCTCCTTCGAGCTGCTGGCGCGCCGCATCCTGGAAAAAGTGCCGAATTATTTCGATGTCGAGAAGTTCGATGTCAACGTCGAGCAGCGCCACAACGCGCTCGGCCAGCGGGTCACGGTATCGCTCGCGGTGGTCAAGGTGAAGATCGATGGTGAAAGCCTGATCTCGGCGGCGGAAGGCAATGGGCCGGTCAATGCCCTCGATCTCGCCCTGCGCAAGGACCTCGGCAAATATCAGGGCTACATCAACAGGCTCGAGCTCACTGATTACCGCGTGCGCATCCTCAACGCCGGCACGCAGGCAGTAACCAGGGTGCTCATTGAAAGCAGGGACGAGACCGGTGAGCGCTGGACTACGGTCGGGGTCTCGCCCAATATCATCGAAGCGTCGTTCCAGGCGCTGATGGATTCGATCGTCTACAAGCTCTTCAAGTCCGGTGCGCCGGTAACGGGGGCCGGCGATCAGAAATTTGACAGGCGACCTTCTTGTTGATGCTCTCCCTAATCAGTGACTTCTGGAATCGATGATCGATCACGTCTCCATTTGCGTGCGCGACCTCGAGCCGGCGGCGCGCTTCTACGAGGCGGTGCTTGCGACGATCGGCTATAAGAAGCTGCTGGCCAAGCCCGGGACTGTGGGCTTCGGTAAGACCTACCCCGAGTTCTGGATCAATCTTCGCCAGGCGATGACGCCGGTCGAAAGCGACAGCGGCTCGCATGTCGCGCTGCGGGCGCCGACGGTGGCAGCGGTCGATGCCTTTCATGCGGCGGCGGTGGCGGCAGGCGGTCGATCCGACGGGGCATCGGGTCGCCGGCCTGCGTACGGCGAGGCCTATTACGCCGCCTTCATCCGCGATCTCGACGGCAATCGGGTCGAGGCGGTGACATTTGTCGAGGCGGGGCGCGGCTGATCCGCGCCCTCACATCCGCTCGGCCGCAATCGCCGCCATCTCCTTCTCGGGCTCGGACAGCGAGCGCGCCGCCTCGAAAAGAGTCGGCAGGATCTGCTCGACTTTCTCCACGGTCAGCATGTTGACGGATAGGCCGGAACGGATGAAGTCCAGCTTTCGCATGTGGTCGAGCAGCGCGCAAAGCGGGTCCCAGAAGCCCTCGATATTGAGAATAAGGATCGGCTTCTTGTGCCGCCCGAGCTGCGCCCAGGTGAGCTGCTCCACCAGTTCCTCCAGCGTGCCGATGCCTCCCGGCAGCGCCACGAATGCATCCGCGCGCTCGAACATCACGCGCTTGCGTTCATGCATGTCGCGCGTGATGATGCGCTCCTGCACGCGCACGAGCATATGCTCGCGGTTCACCAGAAAATCCGGAATGACGCCGGTCACCAGCCCGCCGTGATCGAGCACGGATTCGGCAAGCGCTCCCATCAGGCCGACCGACCCGCCGCCATAAACAAGGCGTATGCCGTTGCCGGCCAGGATTCGACCGAAGTTTCTTGCCGCATCCATGAAAGCTGGAACGGTGCCGGGACCGGACGCGCAATAGACGCAAACAGATTTGATTCCGCTCATGGTCATCACATGTGGCCTTGCTGCCGCGGGCCGTCAAGGCAAACGTGGGCGGCAGGCCTGCGGAAGGTCCCGAACCGGGTGCTTGTTGGCGCCGAAAATCTCTATATGAGGAAGGTTCGACGGTCTGCCCGGGCGGCCCGTCCCTGCGGGCCATTGCTATGACTGATTTCCATCCGCGAACAACTGCCGCGCTCAAGCGCGAGGTATCCGCCGAGGGCGGCTCGCTGTTCGCAATTATGCGCGACCTGTGGCCGTATATCTGGGACTCCGACCGGCGCGACCTGAAGCTTCGCGTAGCACTCTCGCTGGTCCTGCTGCTTGCCGCAAAGCTTGCAACCATCGCCGTGCCCTTCACCTTCAAGTGGGCAACCGACGCGCTCACCGGCGAAGGCAGCGCGCCGGTGGCGCCTTCCTCGTGGCTCATCTGGGGGATCACGGCGCCGATCCTGATGACGCTCGCCTATGGCGGCATGCGCGTTCTGATGGCGCTGCTGACGCAGCTGCGCGACGGCATCTTCGCCAAGGTGGCCATGAACGCGGTGCGCCGGCTTGCCTACCGCTCGTTCGAGCACATGCACCAGCTTTCGCTGCGCTTCCACCTCGAACGCAAGACCGGAGGGCTCACCCGCGTACTGGAGCGCGGCCGCAACGCCATCGAGACGATCGTGCGCATGGTGATCATGCAGCTGGTGCCAACGATCATCGAGCTTGCGCTGGTGACCGGCGTGCTGTTCTACCAGTTCGATTGGCGTTATGTGGCGGTCATTCTGGCGACCGTGACCTGCTATATCGTGTTCACCTACTACGCCACGGAATGGCGAATCGGCATTCGCCGGCGCATGAACGACAGCGATACCGACGCCAATGTCAAGGCGATCGACTCGCTGCTCAACTACGAGACGGTGAAGTATTTTGGCGCCGAGGAGCGCGAAGCCCGGCGCTATGACCGCTCGATGGCGCGCTATGAGGACGCGAGCGTCAAGGCCTATGTCTCGCTCGCCGTGCTCAATGCCGGTCAGGCGACCATCTTCACGCTCGGGCTCGCCGCGGTCATGGTGATGTGCGCGTACGGCATCCAGCGCGGAACCAACACCATCGGCGATCTGGTCATGGTCAACACCATGATGATCCAGCTCTATCAGCCGCTCAATTTCATGGGGATGGTCTACCGCGAGATCAAGCAGGCGGTGATCGACATCGAGATGATGTTTGACATTATCGCCTGCGAGCCCGAGATCAAGGACAGGCCCGGCGCAAAGCCGCTCGCCGTTCCGCGCGGTGCGATCAGGTTCGAGAATGTCTCCTTCGCATACGAGCGGGAGCGGCAGATCCTCAAAGGCCTGACCTTCGAGGTGCCCGCCGGGCACACCGTGGCCGTGGTCGGACCTTCCGGCGCCGGCAAGTCGACTATCTCGCGCCTACTGTTTCGCTTCTATGAGGTGACAGGAGGCCGCATCTCCATCGATGGGCAGGACATCCGCAATGTGACGCAGAAATCGCTGCGCGCGGCCATCGGGATGGTCCCGCAGGACACGGTACTGTTCAACGACACCATTCGCTACAACATTCGCTATGGGCGCTGGGACGCAAGCGATGCCGAAGTCGAAGCTGCGGCGCGCCTTGCCCAGATCGATGATTTCATTCGAATGTCGCCGAAGGGGTATGACACGGAGGTGGGCGAGCGCGGCCTGAAGCTCTCCGGCGGTGAGAAGCAGCGCGTGGCGATCGCGCGAACCATTCTCAAGGCGCCGCCCGTCCTGCTGCTCGACGAGGCGACCTCGGCTCTCGACAGCCATACCGAGAAGGAAATCCAGGATGCGCTTGACCGGGTGTCGCGCAACCGCACCACGCTCGTCATCGCGCACCGGCTCTCGACCATCATCGGCGCCGACGAGATCATCGTGCTCGACCAGGGCACGATCGTGGAGCGCGGCTCGCATCAGACGCTGCTGGCCGGCAATGGTCTCTACGCGAGCATGTGGAATCGGCAGCGCGAGGCCGAAGCCGCGCGCGAGAAGCTTGCGCTGGTCGACGACGAAGCGGCCGCGCCCAACCGCGACCCGCCCGTCATCGAGCGGATGCGGGATGAAATGGATACCGAGATTCCTATCGAACGCGCCGACGCGGCGGAGTGACCATGTCTGTAATTGCGTCCATCCGCAGCCAGCTGGCGCCGGTGCACCGTGAGGGCGTGCCGTTCATCGCTGCGTTCGCGTTGGCAAGCCTTGTGCTGTTCTGGCTGTGGTCGCCGCTCGGCTGGCTGGGCCTGATGGCGACGTTGTGGTGCGGCTACTTCTTTCGCGATCCGCAGCGGATCACGCCTATCCGCGACGGCATCATCGTTGCACCCGCCGACGGACGCGTGAGCCGCATCGCCAATGCCCCTCCACCCAAGGAACTCGATCTCGGCGAGCGGCCGCTGCCGCGCATTTCGATCTTCATGAGCGTGTTCGACTGCCACGTCAATCGCAGCCCGCTCGCCGGCAGAGTCGAGCGCATCCTCCATCATCATGGCGCCTTCCTGAGCGCCGATCTCGACAAGGCGAGCGAGAGCAACGAGCGCAATTCCTTAGTTCTCGCGACCGCCTATGGCCGCGTTGCGGTGGTGCAGATCGCCGGTCTCATTGCCCGCCGGATCGTCTGTTTTGTCCGCGAGGGCGCAACCCTGGGCGCCGGCGAACGCATCGGGATGATCCGCTTTGGCTCGCGGGTCGACGTCTATCTGCCCGGCGGCGCGCGCGCTCTCGTGGCCGAGGGGCAGACGGCAGTTGCCGGCGAAACAATCATTGCGGACCTGCGCGGAGGCGATCCGCAGCGCACCTTTCGTGTCGGCTGAATATCCATATCCGCCATGGCGGCGGCGCAGGCGCAGCGTTATATTGCGGTCATGCCGTTCTCGCCATTCGACCCCGACCGTGCTGCGGCACGCCCCAGGCGGTTCCGGCTTATTCCGGTGCGCATGCTGCTGCCGAACCTGATCACGCTGCTCGCGCTGTGCGCCGGGCTGACCGCCATCCGTCTGGCCGTCGAGGACAGGCTCGAATGGGCGGTGGCCGCGATCGTGTTCGCGGCGCTGCTCGACGGCATCGATGGGCGCATCGCCCGCCTGCTCAAGGGCACCTCGCGTTTCGGCGCTGAGCTCGACAGCCTGGCGGACTTTGTCAATTTCGGCGTGGCGCCGGCGCTGATGGTCTATTTCTGGAGCTTGCACGAGCTCAAATCTGCCGGCTGGATTGCCGCGATGGTGTTTGCGATCTGCACCGGGCTGCGGCTTGCCCGCTTCAACGTCATGGTCGACGATCCCAACAAGCCGGTCTGGGCCGGAAACTTCTTCGTCGGCATTCCGGCGCCGGCCGGCGCGATCACCGTTCTGCTGCCGATCTATGTGTACTTCCTTGGCATGCCGCGGTTTGCCTTCATGGCGCCGGTGACCTTGGTATACACGCTCGCCATCGCCTTTCTGATGGTTTCGCGACTGCCGGTATTTTCCGGCAAGCGTGTCGGCAAGCGCGTGGCTCCCGAGATGGTGCTGCCGGTGTTCGTGGCGGTCGTCCTGTTCTTCGCGCTGCTGGTCGCGTATCCCTGGGTGGTGCTCACCATCGGCACGGTCGCTTATCTCGCGAGCCTTCCCATCGGCTGGATTGCCTATCGCGAATATCGGCGAAGGGATGCGGCGGCGGCGCTGCAAGCCCCCGCCCGTTCCGGTCCGCACGCGCCCGTCGAAAGCGAATCCCCATCGCTCTCGCCCGGCCATCCCGAGCAGCCGCCGCACCCCGAACGGCCCGCGCGCCTCAACTGACGGAGTCTGCCTCGTCATGCCCGCGCTTGTCGCGGGCTTCTACGCCTTTGCGCTTTTGCAGAATTGAAGGCGCGGATGGTCGAACAAGTCGGCCATGACGCCCATTGTCTATCGGCCGGGCAGCGGATGCCCCGGCATGAGGTCATAGGGGTGCTTCCAGCCTGGCAGCGCCTTGATGCGATCGAGCCAAGCCGCGATATTTTTATGCTCCCCGGCAATGTCGAATCCGAATTCGTCTGCCGGATAATAGAGGTAGGCGACCAGCGACAGGTCGGCGATGGTCGGGCGTTCGCCCAGCACGAATGGTCTTTCCGAGAGGCGCTTGTCCACGATGGCGATGTTGTTGTCGAAGCGGCCTTTCAGGAAGGCGAGCACCGCCGGGTCGCCCGGCGGCTTGGCGATCGTGCGCAGGAAACGATAAGGGCCCAGAAAGCCGTTGACCTTCTGGTTGTCGAAGATGATCCAGCGCAGCGCCTCCAGCCTTTCCTCTTCGCCCGTTGGCTGGAACTTGCCCGAACGTTCGGCCAGATAGGTGAGGATGACCCCGGACTGGGACAGCTTCCTTGCTCCGTGCACCAGCACCGGAACTTCGCCCATCTCATTGATCTTCGTGCGATACTCGCTCGTGCGCTGCACGCCCTGGCCGAAGAAATCGACCCAGACCGGCTCCCAGTCGGCGCCGATAAGATTGAGCATCAGCGCCGCACGGTAGGCGTTGCCGGACTGGGCAAAGCAGTAGAGCTGATATTGCGCCACGTGAGCTCCTCTCATTTCATTGTCGGGATGACGAAATCGGTGCCTTCCTTGATGCCGGAAGGCCAGCGCGAGGTCACCGTCTTGGTCTTGGTGTAGAACCGCACGGAATCCGGGCCATGTTGGTTCAAATCACCGAAGCCCGATCGCTTCCACCCGCCGAACGTGTAATAGGCAAGCGGCACCGGGATTGCAAAGTTGACGCCCACCATGCCGACATTGACGCGGCTGGTGAAATCGCGTGCGGTGTTGCCGTCGCGCGTGAAGATGGCAACTCCGTTGCCGTAGTCGTTCTCCGATGGCAGCCGTAGCGCCTCTTCGTAATCCCTCGCGCGCACCACCGAAAGCACCGGGCCGAAGATCTCGTCCTTGTAGATGCGCATCTCGGGCGTGACCTCGTCGAACAGGCAGCCGCCCATGAAGAAGCCATTCTCATAACCCTGCAGCTTGAAATTACGTCCATCCACCTTGAGCTTGGCACCCTCTTTGACGCCAAGATCGACATAGCTCCTGACCTTGTCGAGATGCGCCTTCGTTACCAGCGGGCCGTAGTCCGCCTGCGCATCGCTCGATGGCCCGACCTTCAGGCTCTCCACGCGCGGGATGAGCCGCTCGATCAAGGTGTCGGCGGTCTGCCTGCCCACCGGCACGGCCACCGAGACGGCCATGCAGCGCTCGCCGGCGGACCCGTAGCCGGCGCCGATGAGCGCGTCCACCGCCTGGTCCATGTCGGCGTCCGGCATCACCACCATGTGGTTCTTGGCGCCGCCGAAGCACTGCACGCGTTTTCCATGGGCGCATCCGGTCGTATAGATGTATTCCGCGATCGCGGATGACCCGACAAACCCGATGGCCTTGATACGCGGATCGGTGAGCAATGCGTCGACTGCGGTTTTGTCGCCGTTGACCACATTGAGGACGCCCGCGGGAAGGCCGGCTTCGATGAGGAGCTCGGCGAGCCGCATTGGAACCGACGGGTCGCGTTCCGATGGCTTTAGGATGAACGCATTGCCGCAGGCGAGGGCCGGCGCGAACTTCCACATCGGGATCATGGCGGGAAAATTGAACGGCGTAATGCCGGCGGCGACACCAAGCGGCTGCCGCAGCGAGAACAGATCAATGCCGGGGCCCGCGCTTTCGCTGAACTCGCCCTTCAGCAGATGGGGAATTCCGCAGGCGAACTCGACCACTTCCAGCCCGCGCTGGATGTCCCCCTTGGAATCGGCGAGCGTCTTGCCATGCTCGGAGGACAGAAGCGCGGCCAGGCTGTTGAACTCCTTTTGCACCAGCTCGAGAAATCTGAAGAGGACGCGCGCGCGACGCTGCGGGTTGGTTGCCGCCCAGGCCGGCCAGGCGGCTTCGGCATTGCCGATAGCGTGCTCGACTTCCGATTTGTCGGCGAAGGTGACCTTGGCCTGCACCTCGCCGGTATTCGGATTGAAGACATCGCCGCTGCGGCCGGAAGTTCCTGCCACCGCCTTGCCGCCGATGAAGTGACCGATCTGGCGCATGGTTTCCTCCTGATTTGCCACATGTTGCTGCGCGCGAATGAGCTGTTGAGTAGCGCAGCTTTGTCCTCCCGCAAAGCGATCGGGGCGCGTCACACGAGCCGCCTTCGCAGTCTGGTTCCCTGGCCCAACAAGCACTGGACCTGCTCGCGGAACCTGTTTGCGCGAGGCATGTTGCCACGACGTGAGCGATGATATAAGGCGCCCCACCTTTGCCGTGCGTTGAGAAGGCCATAGCGCCCCATGCCGACCACAGTAGCTGCTTCTGCCGCGGGCGCAATTGCGACCGGAAGGGAATCCCGAAACCGTTTCTGGGCTCTTACGGTCGGAAGCATTGGTGTCGTCTACGGCGATATCGGCACCAGTCCGCTCTACGCCTTGCGCGAGGCTGTGACCGCGGCGGGTGGAACCGGCGGATCGATGACGCGTGAAGCAGTGCTCGGCGTGCTTTCACTCATCCTGTGGGCGCTCATCATAATCGTGACGCTGAAATACGTGCTTATCCTGCTGCGCGCGGACAACGGCGGGGAGGGCGGGACGCTCGCCCTGATGGCGCTGGCGCAGCGCGCGCTCGGCGGGCATGCCGGCACGGTGGCCCTGTGCGGCATCATCAGCGCGGCCCTTTTCTATGGCGACGCCATGATTACGCCCGCGCTCTCGGTGCTGTCCGCGGTCGAAGGCCTCAAGGTCGCGACCCCCGCCTTTGATCCCTATATCGTGCCCCTTACGATCATCATTCTGGTCGCGTTGTTTGCGGTACAATCGACCGGCACTGCGAGGGTAGCTGCGTTCTTCGGTCCGGTGACTTCGCTCTGGTTCGTCGCGATCGCAATTCCCGGTATCCTGGCGGTCATCGGCGATCCCGAAATTCTGCTCGCATTCAATCCGCTCCTCGGGGGGCGCTTCCTGCTATCGCATGGAGTGATCGGGCTGGTCACGCTCGGCGCGGTGTTTCTGGCGGTGACCGGGGCGGAAGCGCTCTATGCCGACCTGGGTCATTTCGGGCGCAAGCCGATCCAGACTGCCTGGGTGGGGCTCGTTCTTCCGTCGCTGGCGGTGAATTACCTCGGCCAGGGCGCGCTCGTGCTGTCCGATCCGAAGGCGGTGGAGAATCCGTTCTTTCTTCTCTATCCGCAATGGGCGCTGCTGCCGATGGTCGTGCTTGCCACGACGGCTACAGTGATCGCCAGCCAGGCCGTCATCACCGGGGCCTATTCGTTGAGCCAGCAGGCGGTTCAGCTCGGTCTGCTGCCGCGGCTTGAGATTCGCCATACTTCGGAGGCGCATTACGGTCAAATCTACATGCCGCGCGTGAACTCCTTTCTGTTCATCGGCGTCCTTCTGCTGGTCGCCCTGTTCCGCTCTTCGAGCGCGCTGGCGTCGGCCTACGGCATCGCGGTCACCGGCACCATGGTGGTCACCGGGATGATGGCATTCATCGTGATCTGGAAGGTCTGGAACTGGCCGGTATTCGGTGCGGCCGCCTTGATGGCGCCTTTTGTGCTCATCGACCTCACGTTCCTCTGCGCCAATCTGCTCAAGGTGGTGGAGGGCGGCTGGGTACCGCTCGCGTTGGGTGGGCTGGTGATGGTGGTGATGTATACATGGCGCCGCGGCAGCCGTCTCTTGTTCGAGAAGACACGGCGGCAGGAGATCCCGCTGCACGATCTCGTGCGCATGCTCGAGAAGAAGCCGCCGCTGCGCGTGCCGGGCACGGCAGTGTTCCTCACCAGCACTCCCGATTCCGCGCCCACCGCGCTGATGCACAGCCTCAAGCACTACAAGGTGCTGCACGAGCACAATGTCATTCTCACCATCGAATCCGAGCATACGCCCAGGGTCGAGCCGGCTGCCCGCGTGGCGATCGAAGGGGTAGGGCAGACGTTCACCCGCGTGACGCTGCGCTTCGGCTTCATGGAGACTCCGAACGTGCCGCGGGCGCTTGCCATAGCGCGCAAGCTCGGGTGGACCTTCGACATAATGTCGACTTCGTTTTTCCTGTCGCGTCGCGCGCTCAAGCCGGCGGCCCGTTCGGGCATGCCGCGCTGGCAGGATCGCCTGTTCATCATGCTTGCCCGCATGGCCAATGACGCCACCGACTATTTTCAGATCCCGACCGGCCGGGTGGTTGAAGTCGGAACCCAGGTGACGATCTGAACGACCGCGGTGCAGACGGCGCGCAGTCAGCCTGAGCGCGACGAGGAACAAAGAAGCGGAGTGATTCCGGTAACAGGAGAATGACGATGTCAGCGCAGCTTGGCAGGGAAAATGTGCACGATCTGGAACCACAAGATGTTGCGCGCGGTCTTGCCGAGGGCAAGGTCCTGCTTGTCGATGTCCGGGAACCTGTGGAGACGCAGGTCGAGCGCTATCCGGAAGCGTTCTATCTGCCGATGTCGCAGTTCGATCCCGCCGCCATTCCCGATCCGCAGGGCCGACAGGTGGTGTTTGCCTGCCGGTCGGGCAATCGGTCGGTCACCGCCTCGCTCATGGCGCAGGCCGCCGGGCTTCCCTATGACGCGCATCTGGCCGGCGGCATCAAGGCATGGAAGGCGCTCGGCCTGCCGACCGAAACGTGACGTTTATTTTGCCGAGTGCCGTCGTGAGGGAAAGGGTTCGCCGTCCGGTGTGCGGCACCCTGCTTGCCGTTGCCGCAACGGCGATGCTCGCCGTCGTGCCCGCCGCCGCGCAAGGCTCGACCGCTCGCTTCGTCAATGTCTACAACTGGTCCGACTATATCGCGCCCAAGGCCATCGGGGACTTCACCAGCGAGACCGGCATCAAGGTACGCTACGACACCTTTGATTCCAACGATACGCTCGAGACCAAGCTGCTCGCCGGGAACTCCGGTTACGACGTCGTCGTGCCGACCGGCTATTTCCTCGAGCGGCAGATCAAGGCCGGCGTGTTTCAGCTGCTGGACAAGACGAAGCTGCCGAACCTCGCCAACATGTGGCCCGTCATCGTCGAGCGCCTGGCAAGATACGATCCCGGCAATCAATACGCCGTCAACTACATGTGGGGTACCACCGGCATCGGCTTCAACGTCGAGCAGGCGCGCCGCGCAATCGGCCCCACCGCTGCAATCGACAGCTGGGACATGGTGTTCAAGCCGGAGAACCTGAGCCGCTTCAAGGACTGCGGCGTGCAGATGCTGGATTCTTCGGACGACATCCTGCCGGCGGCGCTGCACTATCTCGGGCTCGACCCGAACTCGATCAATGAGCCGGATCTGCAAAAAGCCGCCGCCGTGCTGACTGCGGTCAGGCCGTTCGTGCGCAAATTTCATTCCTCCGAATACATCAATGCGCTCGCGACCGGAGAGATCTGTCTCGCCGTGGGCTTCTCGGGCGACATCAAGCAGGCCCAAAAGCGTGCGGCCGAAGCGAAGAATGGCGTGACGATCAGCTACGTCATTCCCCGGGAGGGGACGCAGTTGTGGTTCGACAACCTCGCAATTCCGCGCGATGCCAAGAATGTCGCCGAGGCCCACGCGTTCATAAATTTTCTGCAGAAGCCCGAGGTAGCGGCGATGAATACCAACTTCGTGTCGTACGCCAACGGCAATCTCGCCAGCCAGAAATTCATCGATCGGGCCATATTCGAGGACAAGACCATTTACCCGGACGACGCGATGATGCGCCGCCTCTATGTCCTCAATGCCCGCGATCCGAGGACCGAGCGGCTGATGAACCGGTTGTGGATCAGGATCAAGACCGGGCGATAAGGTTTCGTCGAATTGCTGCCCCGCGATGACACAGCGGATTGCCTGCGGGGTGGCTTTCTGCCCGCCGCTTGATCGGCGTGGACGGCGCTGCGTTGCGCCCCGATAGGTGGGGATGTCGGGTCCGCTGCGCCGGCTGTGGACAAGCGTTGCATTCGCGGCAGGTGGCGATGTGCACATGAGCCGACATGCGTCATTGATTGCATTCCAAATTGCGCCTGTCATCGGGCCCCGATACAAGCGCCGACCGGATTTAGCCGCTGGTGCATGTCTCTTGAGGATTAAAACGAGAATTCGCCTCTTTCGGGCTTACGTCAGATTCCGCCATAGCGGACCGGGTACGCAAAATTCTGCTTTATGGGAAGCATGCGCTCAGTGTGATCGGAATGGTCACGGTCTTGAAGCCTAGATTGGCCACGAAGTTCGCTGATCCAGTAACGGAGTTACCACAGGCCGCGGCTGCATAAGTGAAGGTTGGTGAGGAGTACGGGCCAAAGTAACGGCTTTGCGTGTAGGACACGGTCGCGCTCGCATCCGTGCACACCGTGGTGTTGACTGAAACGCAACGCGCGCCCTCCACCGCCGCAAACTCAAGGCTGCCGGCGAGAAAGAGTCCCAAACACAGATAAATCGTTCCGACCAGGAGCGCGATAAAAGCTGGGACGACAATGGCGAATTCCACGGCGGTTGTGCCGCGACAGTCCTGCCATGCTCTAAAGGTGACCGGCACCAATCATCCCAGTCGCATCAGGGCGTTTCGCGTGATCGGCGTTGCGAATGCGCTGGCCACCGTTAGCCCCGGAAACAGCGGCGCATAGGAAAAGGTCGTTGTAATCTGGATGTAGTCCGCGGGCTGCAGGTTCGGGTTTCCCGCGGTGCTGCAATCGGCCGGCCGGTTGTTGACGTCGCTCATGTATTGAAGGGCGTTTGACGAATTGATGCAGTAATAACCCTCAGCCGGCGAGCCCGTCTGCAATACCACTTGTGCGCCCAGCGACGTGCTCTGAACCGCCCTCTGCACTGCGTTGCTCAATGTCGGACAATTGACGGTGGCGGGAAGTTGGCTCAAATTGCAATTTTTCCACGCCGCCTGTGCCGCCATTTGCGCCGCGTTTTCTACTTGCATGCGCTGGTAAATATAGAATGAGATGTCGGTCGTATTGAGGACCACCAACGAAAGAAGACCCGCAAAGACCGCAAATTCGATCGCTGCCACGCCGCGGCGGTCCCGGTTGAGTATGGGGGTCGCCGCTGCAAGCTTGTGTACGATCGAGGTGACCCATGCCAATTCTCCGAATTGCAGCATTCTGCAGGCCTCAAAGGACGAGCTGACCGCGGCCGGGAATATTGGCGGTGGGCATGGTCAACCCTGCCGCGGCGCATCCGCCGGTCGCCAGAATGCTGCCCGTGCCGTTGATCGTGATGTTGTCCACCACGAGCACGAAGCATGATTGGCCATTGCTGGACTTATTCACCGCCCCGCTGAACGTGACGCTCGAATGCGGCAGGTAAACCAAGCCCGTAATATTCCAGGTCGGGCTGTTTCCAGCGGCTGATATATCCACTCCCGAGGTCAAATTCGGATCTTGGTAGATGGCGATGCCTTTCCAAGTACCAGTGGTGGGGGCGGCGATGTCGAGCGTGCCGCCGCCGGTGGGCGCATGGGTATAGGACCCCGAATTCGTGCCAGAAAACACGATCGTCAACCCAGAGCCGCTCGAGGTCTGCAGCGTGTATCCATTGGTGTCGAGCTGCCCATTCTCAATGACAAGCACGGCGCCCGTCGGAGCATTGACTGTAACATCACCAGTGAGCTGCAGGTCCCCACAGACGATGGTATTGCCGCTTAGAGCTATAGTCCCTGACCACTGATTGCTCGCCGGCAGGGCCGCGTCCTTCTTTTTAGCGGGCTCTTGCGGATACGAGCTGCAGGTGTTCGACGGGATATTGCTCGCTTGCCCCGAGTAGGGGTCGGGCACAACCGACACATTAGATTGCTGGTTGATGCCGCAGCCATTGTTGGTAGTGTGGGCGGCGCCGATCGAGGCCCCAAGATTGTGACCATTGCAGGTGGCCGAAGTATTCGACATGACGTTGCAGTTTGCCATGTTGGCTTTTGGCGCGCCGTCGGTGCGAATGCCTTGTGCGCCGCTGCTTGCGAGGGCCAGCAGGCAGAGCGGGGTAGGCGTAGGAGCTTGGATGGCAATGGCGGAACTCGCTAATGCTTTTCCCAACGCGCCGTTCAGCTGAGCGTCACCGCGGTAACCTACGACTTGGGAAAGATAAAGTGGAACCAGAGCGCTGATCGTGACGCTGTAACAGGTATTACCCCCTCCGGGGCAAGCCGCGCTGTTGGAAGCCTGTACGGTGAAGTTGTTGAGACCGTCGACGAAGCCGTATTGTGCGGCAACCGCCTTAGCTTCGACATCGTAGTTGGCACTGCCATTAGTAGCTGCGGCAATCACCGCCGCATCGGCGGCGTCCTGCATGGCATGCTTGTTCAGGTACCAATTTGAAATCTCAAATCCGACGCCCAATGTGCCCACCAGCGGTACCAGCAGGAGACCCGTCATCACAGCTACGTTGCCCTTGGAGTCGGCACGCAGCCGTACCAAATGTGTGGTGATCCTGGTTAGGAATGCGCAGGACGGTCGCAGGATGCGCAAAGGATTGTGCACGGTAGGATTCTCAAAGCCAGCCTTTCTCAAAGACAACTCCAAAGCTCTATACACAAAGTTAAATGTGTGAGTTCGCTTTGCCGAATACGGCCTTGGGCTTAGCGAGTGCTGAACCGATCCTTGACACCGCTAAGGGTATCCACCTCGATGTTTACGATCCGTTAAGAGCTGAGATGGTGCCCGCTATTCCGGCGTCCAGCCAAGATCATCTGTTGAAAGACGCTAATACCGACCTGTCGCAGTAGGGCCGCCTCTGTCGATGGCGGCCAACGCGATTAGTCGCAGCGCTGCCGCTCCCGCCTTCACTCGGGGCGGGTTCTTCATATCCAGCAGGGGTACCGGATTGTCCGGGTTCTGAAGGTTCGCCCGCCAGTCAGTCGAGGCTCCCCCCGGAGCTTGCTTGATATTCGGATGCACCTCCCATGTTTCGGAAACTCAACGTCAGCGGGTGCCCAAACGAATAAGGGGCGCCTGCCTTCGTCGCGTCAGGCCGTTTCAGCCTTCTTAATCGCCTGGGGTGTTTGCGTGAGCCTTCTTCACCTCTGCCAGTATGCCGCTGATGTTGTAGGTTTCAGGCGCCTGCTGCGGCGGGGTGGCTATGAACGCAGTGCGCCGGATTGCGAATTGCTGCCCGCGATGGCTGCGAGCAGTGGTTAGATCGGTACTGATCAGCGAGCTTTGCCGCTGTCGAAGCCGATCTTTACGAGATTGATCCCAGCCGTCTTAAACTTGTCATCGAGCAACCTTCACCCGGTCGGCGGCGCGATTTCGTCCAGGCCCTTTTGCTTCGCCTCGGGGCCAAGTTGGGTGACCGACCCCGCGGCAATGAACAAGAGCATTGCGAGGCAAACAAACACGGTCGTCAAGCCCCAGGCGTTCTGTACCCATAAGATCGTCGGCAGGATGAAGGCAGTCGCGAGGCGGCCGACGCCCGACGACCAACCGAAGCCCGAAGCCCGTGCATTGGTGGGAAACACCTCGGATGTGAAGATCTGCATCGCATTGCCGGCCACCTGGACGAAGAAAATCATGATAAATCCGACAACCAAAAGCTCGGTCTCGGTGCGGGCATTGGCGAACATGATCGCCATCAGGCCGGCGGCGGCGAAGGCGCAGACCGACGTGATCTTACGGCCGAATTTATCGAGCGCGTACATCATGAAAATGCTGGCGCACGGCACCGCGAAGTTCATCACCAGTGTATATTGAAGCGATTTGGTGATGGTGAAGCCTTTTGCGTTCATGATATTCGGCAGCCAGGCGCCGAGCCCGATGGCGACGCCGAAGAACGCCGTGAAGCAGATCATGCCGGCGATGACGCGGAGCGGAAACATCCTGAAGACGACGCTGAAAGGATCGCTCTTGGTGTTGCTGGCGGCGTCGGTGGACAGCGGCTCCCTTGGTCCGGCAATGCCGAGCCGTCCGAGCACGGCGAGCGCTTCCTCGCCGCGGCCGTGCGTCGCCAGATAGCGCGGCGACTCGGGCAGCGTGAAGCGGAACACCCAGACGATCAGGGCGCCGATGCCGATGATCAGCCAAACGCCGCGCCAAGCGTATTCGGGCGTGGTGGAGATGCTGCCGAAGAGCAGCACCAGCGCCGTTCCGATTGGCCACACGCTGGCGCCGCCGATGAAATGGACGATCGCCAGGATGCGCCCGCGAATGCGTTTCGGCGAATATTCGCCCGCATAAGCGAAGGCGAGCGGCTGCTCGGCGCCGAGGCCAATTCCGGCGATAAAGCGACAGGCTATCAACATCACGACGGTAGGCGCCATTGCACCAACGATGGTGAAGATGCCGAACAGCAGCAGGTTGAACTGATAGATGAATCGCCGACCGAATCGGTCACTGAATTCACCTTGCCCGGCGGTGCCGATGCACATGCCGAAGATGGTTGCGCTGCCTATGGCCGCGACTTCGGCTCCGGTTGCGAACTTGGATTGAAGTATGTACGGAACGAGCGAGCCGAAGACGGTGAAGTCTATGACATCGAAGAAATATCCGGCGGCAATCAGCCCGATGACTCTGCGATGAAGGGGCGATATTTTTGCCTCATCCAGAGACTCGCCGACGAATGCTTCGATTGTCTGGACCATGTCATCCTCCCCGCCTGCGGGCCGCTTGAGCGGCTCTGGCAGGCGCACTGTGGAGGGGCATGCTTCCTCTGTCAATTCGTGCAGCGGGCACGGGCCCATCGTCACCGCGTTTCGATCAGGCACCCTCGAACTGCAGAATGTTCAGGCCGGCATTGGAGTCGGTGAGATACATCAAGCCCTGGGCATCGACGAAGCAATCGCACGATTGGATGACCTGTGGCCGGTTTGGCCGGGGATCGAACATGCGTTCGGGCGCAGGCGGGACGAAATAGCCGACCTCGCGCGGCTGGAACGGATTTTTGATGTCGTACACGCGCACGCCGGCATTGTGCAGCGTTGCGAAGATGAACTGCGAGCTCTGGAACGCTGCGGGCCGGTTTTCCCAGAGATTATGCGGGCCGAAATTACCGCCCTTCTTGCAGTAGTCGTCCTCCTCCGGGATTGGCATGGTCGCGACGCTGATCGGGCTCGACGGCTCGCGCACGTCGAAAATCCAGATGTAACGCAGCCCAAGGCTGCAGTCGGCAAAGTTGGCCTCGTCGGCGACGACCAGCAGATGGCGGTCCGGCAGCGGGAGCGGCGAGTGGGTGCCGCCGCCAAATGGCGGATCCCAATTGTGGTGGCACAGCAGCATCGGCTTGGCAGGATCGCCGACATCGACTACCGCAAGTCCGCCATCGCGCCAAGCGCTGTAGGCGAGGTTCCCGGCGACCAGCGCATGATGCAGCGCGTAGCGCTTGCCCTTCGGCCACGTGGAGGTTTCGCCGCCGCCGGTCCACATTCCCGGCAGCCAGAATTTTCCGGCCACTTGCGGCTGGGTCGGCTCGGCCATGTCGATTACTACCAGCACATGGTCGGAAAATTCCGGCAAATGCACCGAAACGTAGGCATAGCGCCCGCCAACGTACCAGATGCGGTGTGGTCCCAGCCCGCCGAGCGGCAGAAACGCGATTTCGCGAGGCTCTGCCGGGCGCGCCAGATCGTAGACCCGCATCCCGGTCGTGTATTTTTGCCCCGCGAGCGATTCGGCGGATGATCCGGTGAAATAGGCTTTCTCGTTCACTTGCATGGTCCACACGCTTGGACCGTTAACCGCCAACAGCAGGTCGCCATGGGTCTGCAGATGATGGGCGCGCGTATTTGGCGGGCAGGCGATGAAATTGACTGTGTTCGGATTTTTTGGATCACGCACGTCAATGATTGAAATGCCGTTGCTGAAACCATGGCCGATATAGGCGAAGCCGCGATTGACCATGACCTGCACGCCATCGCCGCGGCCACCCTGGTCGCTACGGCTGATGAATTTGATGTTGTGGCTGGCGACGGCATGCATGGCTGGCTCCCGGATCATTGCAGCGGCTGCGCTCAGGATACACTCCCGGGGACAGACCCCCGGCCGCGACATGATAGCATCGGCATCTCAGATCGGGTCGGTTGCTCTGCTGGAGAGGGCACACGCTCACCGCCAGCGCCGGTGCAGCCACAGCCACTGGTCGGGATGCTCGCGCACCCAGCCCTCGATCACCGAGGTAATCGCCTGCATGGTGCCGCGCACGTCGATTTTGCCTTGCGCATCGCGCCGCGGCTCGATCGGCTCGGAGAGGTCGACACGAAAGCGATGGCGATCGGGCAGGCGCACCACGCGCGTTCCATGAATTGGGCACTCGACATGGCGCGCAAGGCGGGCGATGAGCGGATTGGCCCTGCACGGGCGGCCGAAGAACGTCACGTCGACGCCATTGACATAATGCTGGTCGACGAGCATGGCGACATGCCCGCCCGCCTCGAGAATGCGCACGAGCTTGAACGGTGCGTCGAGATCGGTAGGCACGAGTGTCCCCATGCTTCCCTTGCGGATCGCAATGATGGCATCGCTGGCGGCGCTGATATTGGGGCGGCGGTAGAGCACCGTCGCATCGAGGCCGAACCTGGCGGCGATGAGCGCAGGCAACTCCCAGTTGGCGAGATGCGCAGCGAAGATCAGGGCCGGCTTGTTGTCAAGCCGCAGGCGGTGAAAGCCTTCCTCGGTTGCGGGCGTGTAGATGATGTCGCCGACCGGCTCCTTCGGCGGCTCCAGAATCCGCAAACGGTCGATGTGGGCAAACTCCGCCGCTATGCGTCCGAGATTGTCCCAGACGCCGCGCAGGATGGTTTCGATCTCGGTCGCGGATTTTTCCGGAAAGGCTGCGGCGAGGTTCGCCTGGCCGATCCGCTGCTCGCGCAGTCGCGGGCCGACCGCCCGCATGAAGGACGCTGCGAGATCGGACATGCGCCTGCGATCGACTGCGCGCACCGCGCGCAGCGCGCCGATCGCCAGCGCTCCGAGCAGCGTGTCGGCAGCCGCTTTCAGCGGTCGCGCAGCGCGGCGGGCGCTCACAAAGATCATGCTCGGCTCGCGGTGGCTGGCTCAGAAGCTGACGACGATTTTTCCGAATACCCGCCGGCTTTCAAGCCGCGCCAGCCCGCGTTCGAATTGAGCAAGCGGGACTTCGGTGTCGATCACCGGCAGGAGCCCGGCTGCCATCTTGGCAAGGCTCTCGCGGATGTTGCGCATTGACGCCCCGAACGAGCCTATGATGCGATATTGCTGCTGAAAAAGCTGCATCAAGTTGATGGTAGTGGATGGCCCCGAGGTCGCGCCGCATGTGACCAGGCGTCCGCCCCGCTTGAGGCACAGGAGCGAGCCGTTGAAGGTCTGCGCGCCCACGTGCTCGAACACCACGTCGACCCCCTTCTTGCCGGTGAGCTTGCGCACGACGCCCTCGAAGCGGTCGGTCCGATAATTGATCACATGATCGGCTCCCAGGGCGCGGGCTTTCTCCGCCTTGGCATCGTCGCCGACCGTGGTGATGACTGTGCAGCCGATAGCCTTGGCCATGACGATGGCGGCGGTGCCGATGCCCGATCCGCCGGCATGGACGAGCACGGTCTCGCCCGGCTCGAGCCTGGCGTTGTCGAACAGCATGTGCTGCACGGTGGAAAAGGCAATCGGAGCACAGGCGGCGTCGCGCAGCGCCACTCCCGGCGGCACCGGGATCACCAGCCGCGCCGGCATGTTCGCGAATTCGCGCGCAAAGCCGTCGATATGGAATCCCATGATGCCGCCGACGTTCTCGCAGAGATTGTCGCGCCCTTCTCGGCATGCTCTGCAGGCGCCGCATGTCATGGCGCCGTACATGACGACGGGCTCGCCCGGCTTGAAGGGCGCCGCGTCGGAGCCGACGGCAGCAACCTCGCCGGCGGCTTCCGCTCCGACCACGACCGGCATCTTGCGCTTGGCGAACGCCATGCCGCGGTAGCCCCAGAGGTCGAGATGATTGAGAGCCACCGCCTTGACCCTGATCCGGACCTCATCGGCTGCCGGCGGCGGCGGGGAGGGGACATCCGCAAGCTCGAGCTTGCGATCCGCGATCAGGGCAAGCGCTCGCATGCGTCAGGTGGGCTCGCCGCTGATCACCAGCGAAACATTCTGTCCGCCGAAGCCGAACGAGTTCGAGAGCACATGCGTGACCTTGGCGGCGCGTGCCACGTTCGGCACGACGTCGAGCATGATGGCAGGATCGGGGATCTTGTAGTTTATGGTCGGCGGCAACCGCTGATGTTGCAGTGTGAGCAGGGTGAATACCGTCTCTACCGCTCCGGCGGCCGACAGCGTATGCCCGACCATTGATTTGTTGGAGGAGACCGGGATCGATTTCGCGCGCTCGCCGAATACCGTCACGATGCCGAGATATTCCATCTTGTCGTTCTCGGGCGTCCCGGTGCCGTGCGGATTGACGTAATCGATGTCGTCGGGCGCAAGGCCAGCATCGGCGATGGCGTTGCGGATGCAGCCGATGATCGCTTTGCCGTCCGGGCTCGACCGCGTGCGATGGAAGGAATCGGCCATCTCCCCGCATCCTGCGAGCACCCCCAGGATCCTCGCGCCCCGCGCCTTCGCGCTTTCAAGGCTCTCGATGACGAGCGCGGCGGCGCCCTCCGCCATGACGAAACCGTCGCGGTCCTTTGCAAACGGCTTCGCCGCCGCTTCCGGCGGATCGTTGGCGGTCGAGAGCGCCGATAGCAGCGAGAAGCGGATGAATGCCTCCGGATTGACGGAGCCGTCGGTGCCGATGCACAGCGCGGCATCGGCCTCACCGCGCCGGAGCGCTTCGATACCGAGCTGAATTGCACTTGCCCCCGATGCGCATGCCGTGGACACCGAGATCGGCGAGCCCTTGGTTCCAAAGCGTTCTGCGAGATGCTCGGCGACCGAGCCGAACAGGCAGCGTTCATGAATGGAATGGAAGCGGCCCGATGCGCTTGCACGCAGAAGGTCGCCGTAGCCCACGGTCTCGTTGGCGCCCGCGGCGGCGGCCAGTGCCTCGCGGTGGGTCCATTCCATCTCGACCGGCGCAACTGCAAGAAACAGCGGACCCGGAAAGTCGCCCTTTGCGCCCAGACCTGCTTCGGCGATCGCCTCCTCGGCAACCAGCGCCGCCATGCGCTCGGCGAGCTCGGTCGAGCAGAACGGCTCGACCGGAACGGAGTCGACCGCGCCCGCGATCGTGGTCTTAAGTCCCTTGGTCGGGAAGCGGCTGATGCGGCGAATGCCGGAGCGGCCTTCCATCAGCTGCGCCCAGTTCTGCGACTTGCCCGCTCCGAGCGACGTAATGACACCCATGCCGGTCACAACCACAGCTGGACGTCCGTTCTTGTCGCGCGCGGATGTCATCGTGTCCTCCGTCAGTTCACGGCCTCGACCAGGGCCATGCCCTCGCCGCGCCAATGCCCGACCGAGGTGACGACAACCTGATCGATTGGGCCGTCATGCTCGCGCTCGACGCCTGAGGAATCCATGGCTGGAAACAATTTTCCGCGACCCAGCACAAGCGTGGCAAGCGCGATATTCATGGGAAATTGCGGCTCGAGGCCGTGACCGAGCTTGCTGCCGGTCGCGCGCACCGGCAGATCGGACACTGTCTTGAGCCAGGCGCGCTCCTCGCCGGTCGCCGGCTCCGTCCCGGTTGCTCCCGAAATGATCGCCATGCGCGGGCCTGAACGCTGTGGCGCGAGCTTCTGCCACATCGCGGCGAGCGATCTGGTCACTGCCTGCGCCGGCCGGCTCGATCGCTCCGACAACACCGCGCGCAGCCTCGCCTGCGGCGCTCTCCCGCGCGCCTGCGCATGCGTGCGAGCCTCCAGAACCAGGAACGCGCCGAGCGAGCCAAGCACCATGCCGGGAGAAGCGCTGCGCTCCCAGACCGGCTTGAACGAGCCTCGCAGCAGCTGCTCGCCGGTGTCGTAGAGCAGCAGCAAATCCTCTCGCTCGCTGTTGTAGGATCCGCCAACCAAGGCAAGATCGCTTTGTCCCGCCAGGATGCGCGCCAATGCGATGCGTACCGCGTCGACGCCGGCCGCCTCCTCTCCCATGAAGGTGCGCGAGGAGCCGGTGACGCCGTGCACGATCGAGATATTGCCGGCGAGCAGATTGGAAAGCTGCGCCAGGAACAGGGTCGGCCGCAGGTCGCTCATGAGTCGTTCGTTGAGAAACACCTCCGGGTTGGCGGATTTGGCCTTGTTGGTCAGAACGTTGCCGTCGACTGCGGTATCGCGTTCCCCGCCGGCGGCCGCGACGATCATGTCCGTGCGTGCGAGCAGCTCGCGATTGCCTTTGAGGCCCGCGTTCTCCAGCGCGAGGCCGGCTGCATAAGTGCCGATACGTTGCCATCCCTCCATTTGACGCTGGTCGCTTTTCTTCGGGATCAGGCGATCGAGATCGATCGGCGCGAGAGGATGGACGAAATATGGAGCGAAGCTCTTGCTGTCCAAGCAGAGGCGTGCCTCGTTCAAGCCCTGCCAATGCGCATCCGCGCTTTCCCCGAGGCAGGACACCATTCCAATCCCCGTGATCCAGGCTTCGCGCGGTGCATCAGGCATCGGCGAGAGCCCCCATCGGGAACTCGAGGATGGTCGCCATTTTCTGCATGCTGGCCCGGAACTCGGGATTCGGAAATTCCATGAGCCGGAAAGTCATCTCGGCACTGCACATCATCTTGGCGTTGCAGCGAATCTCCGCCTTGGTGACGGCGAAGCCCGATCCTTCATGCAGAAGCTTGGCTGACAGCGCCAGCTGTTGCCCCGGGACGACAAAGGAGCGCAGCTTTGCGTCCTTCAGGGCGACGAAGAACGGCATGCGCGTGAATTTGGTGACCGCGATGAGCAGCCAGCCCGAGGTCTGCGCCATCGCTTCGATGAGCAGCACCCCCGGCATCAAGGGGAAACCAGGAAAGTGCCCTTCAAAGATCGTGGATGCGGTGGGGACTTGCGCCTCGGTGTGGATTGTCTGGTCGGCAAGCTTGAGCTCGACAATGCGATCGATCAGCTGAAAATATTCCAGTCGCATGCGGGTGCGTCAGGCGCCCTTGGCGGCAACAAGCTCATCGATGCGCGTGCACAGATTGTTCAGCTGAAAATACTGTTCCGTCGTCGCCTTGCCGTCGTTGACTTCCTGCGTCCATTGCTCAAGCGGCATCTTGATCCCGAACGCCTTGTCGATTGCAAAGGCGATATCGAGGAAATCCAGGCTGTCGATGCCGAGATCGTTGATGGCGTGGCTTTCCGGGTGAATCTTTTCCCGCGGGATATCACAAGTCTCGGAAATGATTTTGGCCACCGTGTCAAAAGTAGAAGTGGTATATCCTTGATCGGTCATGCATTTTTCCACGGAGCTAAAGCGTTCCCGACGATTGTGGGCGGGCGCCGCGTCAAGTGGCCTGCGGCTCGCCCTGCGAGTGGCAAAGTGCCCCTATAACGAAGACATTGGGCAAGTTCAATGGTGCCGGCGCGCGAAAAAGTCTAGCCTGATAAAGGAATTAGGCGAGTTCGGGGGGGACCACACGTTGACTGGGAGAACAATGCTCATGCGGCTGCTCCTTGCCCTTCTGCTCGTCGGCATTGCGTTTCACGCGGATGCGCTGACACCCCAGCAACAGCTCGCATTCGACATTTTCAAGGAGCTCGTGGAGATCGACACGGTCACCGCAACCGGCGACACGGCGCGCGCAGCTGAGGCGATGGCCACGCGGCTGCGCGCGGCGGGCTTCGCGGGGGCGGATGTTCAGGTATTGAGCCCTGCGCCGCGCAAGGGCAACCTGGTCGCGAGGCTGCGCGGGGCCGGCACCCGCAAGCCGATCCTGCTGCTCGCCCATCTCGATGTGGTTCCCGCCAACCCCGCGGACTGGTCCGTCGAGCCGTTCAAGCTGACCAAGCGCGACGGATACTTTTATGGTCGAGGAAGTGGCGACGACAAGTTCATGGTCGCCTCGTTCGTGGCGAATCTCATTCGGTACCGGCAGGAAGGCTACAAGCCCGATCGCGACGTCATCGTGGCGCTGGAAACCGACGAGGAGATTCTCGACCGTGATGCGCTGGGGATTCAGTGGCTCCTGAAAAATCACCG